>Ga0184637_10000523_pt1 | contig 28623 bp, 28 predicted proteins | sample PLM3_127_b2_FD_133143 | JGI IMG/M metagenome (GOLD analysis project Ga0184637, IMG submission 133143) | Groundwater sediment microbial communities from an aquifer in East River, Colorado, USA - PLM3_127_b2 | ecosystem: Environmental > Terrestrial > Soil > Riparian zone | place: USA: East River... | reverse complement strand
CGAGCGCCTGGCGCAGAATCTGTTCATCTCGCCGCCGACCCTGTCGCAGCATGCCGGAATCGCCGCGTTCGACGCGCATGACGAATGCCAGGCCAACGTCCGACGCTATGCCGCGAACCGCGAACTGTTGCTGAACGACCTGCCGGGCGCGGGCTTCGACAAGCTGATCGCCACCGACGGCGCCTTTTATATCTATGCCGACGTGGCGCGCCTCACCAATGACAGCGTCGAATTCTGCCGCCGCATGCTGACCGAGACCGGCGTGGCCGCAACGCCCGGCGTAGACTTCGACGGCCAGCGCGGCCGGGCGACCATGCGCTTCTCGTTCGCCGGCTCGACGGAGGACATGGCGGAAGCGGTGCGGCGGCTGAAGGCGTGGCGGCGGTGAAATCGGAGCTACTGAAGCTTGCGGCCGACGAAGACCTCGCATCGTTCCGTCAGTGTAACGTCGGGCCAATTGTCACGAATAAAGGTCGCGACGCGCTGCTCGTTCAGGAAGCGAGGCAAGAAGAACTCCGGCATGGCATCCAAGGATTGCTTGAGATGGAGTTCGTCCCTGTCGCCGCAATCGATCGTCGCGCCGGCAAAGTCCGCACGCGATATGTCCGCTTGAAGCTCCGAAGTGGGCCAGTAGCCGTCTTCGGTAAGAAACGCATAGACCGAAAGCTCTGCATCCCGGAACGAGACGTTGTCCAGGGACATCACGCCACCCGCAGGGCTTGAAAGAAACGGACCGGGGCTCATCGCACTCTCGAATTTTGCGCCTGCGATCTCAACTTCCTGGAACGGACCCGCATTCTCTGTCTTTGAAAAATCGGCATTGCGAAGATTGGCGCCGGCCCAAGTGATGCTCCGCATGCGCGACAGCTCAAATTTTGCTCCGGTGAGACTGGCACTGGAGAAGTCCGTCTCCTGCAGGTCAGCATATTCGAATGACACATTCGTCAAGTCAGCAGACGCAAAGGAAGTGTTCGCCACCCGCGCACGTTCGAACGAGCATCGAGTCAGATTGGAGTCATCAAATATGGCGTCTCCAAGAGACGCTCCTTCGCCGTCACATCTTTCGTTGGCAACCAGATTCGACCAGTCGCGCGAATACTCATCCAGGAGACCTGTCAGAAGGAACTTGGCACGCGCGATCCGAATGTCCTTAGGAGATCCCCAGTAAGCAGCTTCGGCGGCCGGCTCGATCTGACGCAATGAGGCATCGGCGGCGATGGCGGATTGCAATGACCTGGTTGCTTGATCCTGCTCGCCGGAAGCGTGCTGTGCAATGGCAAGGCCCAGATGGCCTTCGGCGTCGTTGGCATACTTGTCGATGAGTTCCTGATAGACGAGCTTGGCGCGAAAGCTGTCGTTCCAGCGCGTAAGGTGGCGAGCCAAAGCGAAGCCCTCGGCCTCGCCACCGGCCTTGGCAGCGGCGATGAGCGCATCAGTCTGCTGTCGGTAAGCGACGAGAAATGGCAGATCTAAGATAAAGGTGCTGTGCTCGGCGATTTGCGGCCATCTTGCATAGAGTTGGCCATTTCGATCCTGGCCGGCAAATAGTGTGATCATCTCGCCTTCCTCGAGTTCAACGCCGCAAGCCGAACTTTGCTCGGTGTAGTTAAGGTGCGCGGTGCTGGCCGAAATCCCCTTCCAGACCTCAGAAACTTGTAGCGCAGCTATCTTGTCACCCGTGACAAAATTCTGCGCCCCGAGGGAGGTTTCGGTTGCGTCTTCGATCTTTGTAACCGTGGCGCGAAGCACCACGTCGGCGCTTTCGAATATATCCTCAAACCGAAATATTCCGCCCGTGCATGCGCTCGCCGGGCGGTCGAAGGTGATCCAGGCGGCAAATGCCGCCAGAGAAAGCGCTGGAGCCCGTTTGAAGCAAGGACGCATCGACGACCAGCATGAATGGCCAAGGCGAAGAAACATAGAGCTTGCCTGGATAGCGTTCAACCCGCTGTGATTTGCGCGGCTTTTGGCTATATTGGCCAGTAGGGTCGGTTTGGGGCAATCGATGTGGATTCTGCTGAAACTCGTCGTGATCGGCTTCGCGCTGTTTCCGGCGGCGGTGCTGACGGCGTTTCTGGTCAGCCATTACCGCAAGCGCATGGGCTGGCGGCTGATCGTGCGCACGCAGGCGCTGGGCGTCATCTCGGGCATGCTGGTGCTGTCGGTCACCCGGTTGATCGGCTGGGGCACCAGTTTTGCCGCGCCGGGCTATGAAGGGGCCTTCGCCGGCGCCTTTGTCGGCGCGGCGATCCCGGAAGAGGTCGCCAAGTTCCTGCTGCTCTATTTCGTGGTGCGCGAACACAAGGATTGCGATTCCGGCGGCGATCTGTTCTGCGCCGCCATGCTGATCGCGCTTGGTTTTGCCGGGCTGGAGAACGTGCTTTATCTCCTTCAGAGCGGGGACGACTGGATTGGCCTCGGCCTGATGCGAGGCGTGCTGGCGGTGCCCGCGCATACGGTATTCGGCTGCCTGATGGGTTTCTTCGCGGCCAATGCGTTTCGCGGCCGCGCGCCGGTGTTCAATTGGACGCTGGCATTGATCGTGCCGATCGTGGGGCACGGGCTCTACGATTTCCCGCTCATGATGTGGAGCGAGTTGAACGTCACGCCGTTTGAGAATCCGGACCTGGTCTGGCGGCAGATGTTCTGGCTGTTGATGGGAGTCCTGGTAGCGTCGGGCCTGGTGGTCTACCTGATCTGTCGCCGGGAGCTCGTGCAGATTTTCGCCGATGAAGGCCGGGATCCGGACCTGCATCTGCCGGAGCGCTGGGCGGTGCGGCCGTGGCGCTATCTTGGCTGGGTCTTCATCCTGTGCAGCCTGGCGGCCGGCGCGATCGGCCTCATATACATCCAATCAGACGAGGGCCGCGGCGCCTTTCTGCTGGCGCCGTCGGTGTTCCCTCTGGTCTTCGGCTGGATCATGCGGCTGCAGCCGCCGGAGAAGGTCATGACCCTGGCGCGCGTTTCGGAACGAAAGTGACGGAACGGGTTTCTTGCCGCTTGACGGCGTGAAGAGGCGCTGTGATCGTGGCGACATATTCAACCATGGTCGGAAGACGACGCCGGGGCATTTTAGATGGTGAGTCAACTCTCGACGCGGACCCTGGAACAGATCACGTCTTCTCGCATTCACCGCCTGCACCAATACTGGAACTCCAAGCTTCAACCAGGGCAGTCGATTCCGTTCCGCCAGGACATCGACGCGGCAGACCTGCGTGATTTGCTGCCGCTGATCACCATCGTCGACGTCGAAAACGCCCCGCTGCGCTTCCGCTACCGCCTCGTCGGTACCCGCGTCGTCGAATACAACCACCAGGAATTCACCGGAAAGTACCTGGGTGAAGTCGGATGGCAGGAGGAATCGGCGCTGCTGGCGGCCTATGAGCGGACCGTCACCGGACGGCAGCCGAACTACGGCTACTACGCCTGGGACCTCCGGTCGGGCGGGGTCGGCAGGTGCGAGTTCGGGATGTTCCCGCTGATCAATGACGGCGAGGCCATCCACCAGATCATCGCCGTCGAGGACTACGAGTTCCCGGCCAGGGACGTCGATCCGGATCGAATTTAGATTCGGCGCGGCTCGGCGTCACGCGCTGGTCATTGCGCGTCGGCGGCCACGCTCAGCTTCACGATGCGGTCCTGCGGCGCGCTCACCAAGCCGTTGCCGGCGGCATCGCCCTTCTTGATCCGATCGACGAATTCCATGCCTTCGACGACCTGGCCGAAGGCGGTATATTGGCCGTCGAGATGCGGCGCCGGCGCAAAGCAGATAAAAAACTGGCTGTCGGCGCTGTTGGGGTTCGCGGAGCGCGCCATGGAGACGGTGCCGCGCTCATGCCGGATGTCAGAGAATTCGGCCGGCAGGTTCTTGCCCGAACCGCCGGTGCCGGTGCCGGTGGGGTCGCCACCTTGGGCCATGAAGCCCGGAATCACGCGATGGAACGGCGTGCCGTCATAGAAACCTTCGCGCGCCAGCTCCTTGATCCGTGCCACGGTCTCCGGCGCCTTGTCGGGACGAAGCTGGATCACCACGCGGCCATAGGCGAGATCCAGATAGAGCGTGTTCTCCAGATCCTGGGCCAGGGCGCCGCCGGCGGTTCCGGCGCAAGCGGCGGCGAGGGACAGCGCGCCGAAGGCGCGGCGAGTGATGGTCTGCATCAGAAACAGCTCCTTGATGGGTTTTGTTGAAGGAGGGGCCGAAATCAGCCCATCGCCTTCTTGAGATTTTCGTCGAGCTTGTCCAGGAACTCCGTGGTGGCCAACCAGCTCTGGTCGGGCGAGATCAGCAGCGCCAAATCCTTGGTCATGTGGCCGGCTTCCACCGTGTCGACGCAGATCTTTTCCAGCGCCTCGGCGAAGGCTTGCACGTCCGGCGTGCCGTCGAACTTGCCGCGGTACCAGAGACCGCGGGTCCAGGCATAGATCGAGGCGATGGGATTGGTCGAGGTCTGCTTGCCCTTCTGGTGCTCGCGATAGTGCCGCGTGACCGTGCCGTGCGCGGCTTCCGCTTCCACCACGTTGCCGTCGGGCGACATCAGCACCGAGGTCATCAGGCCCAGCGAGCCGAAGCCCTGCGCCACCGTGTCGGATTGCACGTCGCCGTCATAGTTCTTGCAGGCCCACACGAAGCCGCCCGACCATTTCAGCGCGCTCGCCACCATGTCGTCGATCAGGCGATGTTCGTAGGTGATGCCCTTGGCCTTGAACTGGGCGGCGAAGTCCTGGTCGAAGACCTCCTGGAAGATATCCTTGAAGCGGCCGTCATAGATCTTGAGGATGGTGTTCTTGGTCGAGAGATAAACCGGCCAGCCGAGGTCGAGCCCGTAGTTGAAACAGGCGCGGGCAAAGCCGCGGATGGACTCATCGAGGTTGTACATGCCCATGGCGACGCCGGCGCCGGGGAAGTTGAACACCTCGCGCTCGATCGGCTTGCCGCCATCTGCGGGCTCGAACTTCATGGTCAGCTTGCCCTTGCCGGGCACGATGAAATCGGTGGCGCGGTACTGATCGCCGAAGGCGTGACGACCGATGACGATCGGTCGGGTCCAGCCAGGAATGAGCCGCGGGACGTTGCTGCAGATGATCGGCTGGCGGAACACGGTGCCGTCCAGGATGTTGCGGATGGTGCCGTTTGGCGACTTCCACATCTGCTTCAGGTTGAATTCCTTCACCCGGCCTTCATCCGGCGTGATGGTGGCGCATTTCACGCCGACGCCGTACTGCCTGATGGCATTGGCGGCGTCGACGGTCACCTTGTCCTCGGTGGCGTCGCGATGCTCGACCCCAAGGTCGAAATATTTCAGGTCGACATCGAGATAGGGCAGGATCAGCTTGTCCTTGATGAAGCGCCAGATGATGCGCGTCATCTCGTCGCCGTCCAGTTCCACGATCGGTGTCTTGACCTTGATCTTCGCCATGCGGGTCGTTCCTTCGACAGGTGGCCCCGATCAGCGCCGCTGGCGCGCCGGGGCGGATGTTGCAACGCAAAATCGGGCGGCAGAATAGCATCGCGCCCCTAAAATTCCAGCGCTGGGAAATTCCAGCGTTGGGAAACTCCGGCGCTACCGAACGATCTCAAATCCGTTCGGGATAGCTCGGTTCGCGGGTCTGCGGCTGCGCTTCCAGGAGGTCGAACAGGCGGCCGACGCTGCCCACCACCGAAAACAACTGCCGCGCGGCCGGACGCGCAAAACCACTGTCGATGACGTGGTCGACCAAATCGAGGAATGGTTCCCAGTAGCTGTCGTGATTGACGAGGATGATCGGCTTATCGTGCATGCCGAGCTGGCGCCAGGTGATGATCTCAAAGGTTTCGTCCAGCGTGCCCATGCCGCCGGGCAGAATGACGAAGGCGTCCGACTGGTCGAACATCATGCGCTTGCGGGTATGCATGGAGTCGACGATCTTGAGTTCGCTCAGGCCGCGATGGCCAAGCTCGGCGCGCTCAAGATGCTGCGGGATGATGCCGAGCACCCGGCCGCCGGCGGCCATGGTCGCATCGGCGACGGTGCCCATCAAGCCGATGCCGCCGCCGCCATAGACCAGCCGGATGCCACGCTCGGCCAACTCCCGTCCGAGCTCCTTGGCGATGCTGACGAAACTTTCGGAAGTGCCGCTCGACGCGCCGCAATAGACGCAAATGGATTTAACAAACTGGGTCATTTTCCATCCAAGGGGCCATCCCCTTGGCCTTTCTTTTCTGTCCTCGTTCCACCGCATCTTATGGCGGCAAATGCCGACCCGGGCAAGGGTGGGCCGCCCACGCCGCGGCGGTGCCCATGCCAGCCGCGTGGTCCCGGAGCATGACGCGCCGGACGGTATTTTTCCGGGAATTTCCGCGGGATTCCGCCGGGTGGGCATATGACTTCGGTCTTTCTCAGGCCCGAGCCGGTCTGATACTGTGCCCGGAGAGGTTGGTCACAGGAGGCTCCAGGTGACGCGTGTGGCCCTGACCGGGACAATCGGCGCCGCCGTTCTGGTGGTGGCCCTCGGTCTGTTTTTCGCCATCTACCAGCAGGATCAGGACGAAGCGGGCGATCCCGTTCCGGCCGAGGATTCGGCTGGCGCGCCGGCGTCCGACGGGGCGGCGACCGCGACCGCAGGAGGTGCCGGATCGGCCGGCTCGGAAGACAGCGCGCAGAGCGGCGCGGCCGGCACGGGTGATCAAGCTCAGGGCGAGACGCAGTCCGCCAATGTCGCCGGCACGGTGGCCGTGCCGCCCAGCTTCGACGTCGTGCGGGTCAATCCGAGCGGCGATGCCGTCATCGCCGGGCGTGCCCAGCCGGGTTCGGAAGTCACCATCCTGGACGGCAAGGATGTGCTGGGCTCGGTGGAGGCCGACGGCCGGGGCGAATGGGTGTTCCTGCCCGACGCGGCGCTGGGCCCGGGCGAGCACAATTTCACGTTGGAGAGCACGGACAAAGGCGCCGAGAAGCAGGAATCAGCCAGTACCGTGGTGGTGATCGTGCCGGAGGTCGCCAAGGACATCGCCGGGCGCGCCAGCGATCAGCCGGCCGGAGCCCTGGCGATCGAAGTGCCGAAATCCGGCGATGGGCCGATGCGGGTGCTGAACGTGCCGAACGCGCTGGCCAGCGCTTCCACAGGTGCTGCGACCGGACCGGAAATCTCGGCCATCGATTACGACGCCGAAGGCCGCGCGGTGCTGTCCGGCCGCGCGCCGGGCGGCGCCCGGCTGTTCGTCTATGTCGACAACGAGCCGGTGGGCGAGGCGGTGGCCGACGAGGATGGGCTGTGGTCGTTCACGCCGCCCTTGGCGATAGAGCCGGGGCTGCATGTGATCCGCGTCGACCAGGTGGACGAAACCGGCAAGGTTCTGGCGCGCGCCGAGACGCCGTTCGAGCAGGCGAAGGTCCGGCTTGCCGATGGCAGTTCGACCGGCGATGGGACGGCATCGACGGGCGCGGGGCGCACGATCGTCGTCCAACCGGGCAATTCGCTGTGGAAGATAGCGCGCGAGAGCTACGGGCAGGGCGTGCGCTACACCGTGATTTACGAAGCGAACAAGGATCAGATCGGCAATCCCGACCTGATCTATCCGGGGCAGGTGTTTTCCGTGCCCGAAGGCAACTGACATCCATCCGCCAAAGATCAAGGCCACGTGACCATGGTCGATCCGCAGATTGAATTGCGCGATCTGCAGGCGCTGCGCGCCGCCGGGCTGCTCTCCGCGCGGCGGCACCCGGCGGCGATCGACGCGATCCGCGACGAAGCATTCTGGGCGCGCTGGGGCTTGCGCGCGTTGCTTGCCCTGGGGGCCGGACAATTCCTGGCCGGCGTGGTGTTCTTCTTCGCCTACAATTGGCATGACCTTTCCGACATCGCGAAGTTCGCGGTCGTCGAAGGCGCGCTGGCGGTCGCAGTGTTGGGCGCGCTGGCCGTCGGTCTCGACCGGATGTTCGGGCAGGTGCTGCTGATCGCCGCCTCGATGCTGACCGGCGTGCTGCTGGCGGTGATCGGGCAGATCTATCAAACCGGCGCCGATGTCTTCGAACTGTTCCTCGCCTGGGCCGTGCTCATCCTGCCCTGGACCGTGATCTCGCGCAGCGCCGTGCAATGGCTGTTGTGGCTGGTGGTGGCGGAAGCGGCGCTCTGGCTCTATTGCGAGCAGGTGCCGATGGTGGTCGGCGACATGACGTGGGACCAGCTCTGGGTGTTGTCGGGCGCGACTGTCGCCCTCGCCCTGGTCGCGCGCGAGGTGGCGGTGCGCGCCGATTTCCTGTGGCTGGCGGCGCATTGGACGCGGTTGGTGCTGCTGTTCGGCGCTTTGGCGATCCTGTTCCTGCCGGCGGCCGGCTATGTGTTGGATATAGACACGACTGAAACGCCGCTGCTGTGCGTGAGCGCGTTCATCATTTTTCTGGCCGCGAGTGGATTGGCCTATTGGCGGAAGCTTCCGGATTTCGCCGCCTTGGTCATCGCCATCGGCTTCGCCGACGCATTCTTCATTTGCCTCGGCTTTCGGCTGATCGATGAATCGATCGGCTTCTCGCTGAACGACGTCGGGCCGGGCCTTACGAGCCTTGCCGCCATGATCGCCTGGGCGATCGCCGGCACCGGCGGCGCGGCGAAAGCGATGCGGCGGCTGCACGGCGAATTGAAAGTGGTGCAGGCATGAGCGGGCTGAACGAATTCTGCGCGCGCATCGGCATCGACGCGGCGGCGGTGCGCCAGGCGCTGGCCGCGCGAGCCGGCGCGGACGATGCGCCATGGTATATGCAGGCCGTGCTTGGCATCGGCGCCTGGGTGACCGCGATCGCGAGCCTTTTCTTCGTCGGCGTCATGATGGACCTCGTGCTTGACATCGATGAGCCGAATGCGGTCGTCGCGTTGATCGGCATCGTGTTGTTCGCGTTCAGCTTGAGGCTGCTGCACCGTAAGGCCGATGGCGCCTTCACCGGCCATATGGCGGTCGCATTCGCCGTCGCGGGCACGCTGCTTGCAGCCGCCGGCATCGCGTTCCCGTTGGAGAGTCTGTGGGTGGCCGTGCTGGTCACCTTGCCCTTTGCCGCGGCGACGATCTGGCAACAGCGATCCATCCTGCTGCAGTTCCTGGTCGTCTCGATCGCGTTGATCCTGGCGATCGTCGCCGCCTGGCATCGTTGGGACCATATGATCACGGATCTGGCGGCCGTCACCATGCCCATCGGCGTCGCATTGCTGCTTTATCCGCCGCGTCTGGATGTGCGCCCGGCCGCTTTCGCGCTGCTGGTGGTGCCGCAAGGCGTGGAGTTGCTGATCACGACCTTCGAGCAAGGATGGACGCTGTGGCACGGTTGGCCGGCCAAGGCCGCTCTGCTGATCGTGTTCGGGTTCCTGATCGCGCTCAACCTTCGGCGCATGGCCGATGGACAGCGCCGGTTGATGGTATTGGCAGGCGTCGCCGCCGCCATCGCCGTCGCGTTGCTCCTGCCGACCGGCGCCGCGGTCGGATTGGTGCTGATGCTGCTGGCCTATACGCTGGGATCGCGCTCGCTGGCGATCATCGGCGCATTGGCGGAGATCTATTTCATCGGGCAGTTCTATGCCGACTTCCAGAGCACGCTGCTGACCAAGTCCATCATCCTGATGGTGGCTGGCGCGGTCTTGTTGCTGTGCTATGGGCTGCTGGCGATGGCGACACGGACCTGGAGGCAAGCATGAAGGGTGCGCGCATTGTCGTAGCCCTGGTTGGCTTGGCGGTGATCTTCGGTCTGGCCAACTGGGACATTCTGCAGAAGCGCAAGGTCATTACGGAGGGCGCGATTCTGCTCCTGGAACTGCGGCCGGCGGACCCCAGGTCGTTGTTCCAGGGCGACTATATGGCGCTGGCGCTGGCGGACGACACGATGCCGGATGCGGCGACGATCTCGACGCTGCCCTATCGCGGCACCGTCATCCTGACGCTGGATGAGGCCGGTGTCGGGCGGTTCGCGCGCTTGGATGACGGTGCACAGGTGCAGCCGGATGAAATGCGGGTGCAATACCGCCGGCACGAGAATTGGCGCAGCGCCAGACTGGACTACGGCGCCCAGGCGTTCTTCGTCCAGGAAGGCGATGCCGAGCTGTACCAGAACGCCAAGTATGCGCTGTTGCGGGTGGCGGAGGATGGCAGCACCGTCCTGACCGATCTTGCAAACCAGGACCGGCAGCCGATCAAGCGACGCTAGACGCCGCGCTGCCGCGCCGGCATTTCGCCCCCGCGACCCCCGTGATCCAGACTTTACGTCTGGGCGTGGAATCGTGCTGCGCCCTTTTTCTTGCCGATGCGAGGTGCACATGGCTCTGACAGACGAAGAGATGGCGATGATCCTGCACTTGCGGGACTACGATCCGGCGAAGCGGATTCCATCGCATGCGAAGGGCACGGCCGGGCAGCTTTTCGCCGATCACATTACGCGGGTCTTGGGATCGTGGCCGTTCCTGCTGGCGCAGACGGCGATCCTGGCGGTCTGGGTCTCGCTCAATGTCGCGGCCTGGATCGGGCATTGGGATCCCTATCCCTTTATCCTGCTCAATCTGGTGCTGTCGTTCCAGGCTGCCTATGCCGCTCCCATCATCCTGATGAGCCAGAACCGGGAGAGTCAGATCGACCGCCAGAAGCTGGATTACACGTATCATGTTGAAATGAAGAACGAGCTCGAGCTCGAGCTGCTGCATCACAAGATGGACGAGATCCTGGAGCTACTGAAGAAGCGGTGAGCGGGCTTCCGCGTTGGCTTGCGGCCATTTCGGCAGGATGTCGCGCAGCACCATCAGATAGGGCCGGACTTCCAGGATCAGTGCGGCGGCCGCGGCTAGCAGCGCGGTCGGCGTCCAAGGTTCAGTCAGATGAGCTCGGCCGACGCAATAGATCCGCTTCTGCCGCGACACCATGAGGCGGCAGGCCGGCGCATCCTGGCTGGCACGGATGACGGCGTGGGCGCTGTCGCGCAGATCCACGCCTTCGGCGGTGTAGGGGTCGCAGCCGATGTTGGCGGCGATCTGCAGGATCGGGCCAGCTTCGATCAGTCGGGTATTGCACGAGAAATTCAGGCCATAGGCGTTGAAGGAGAACTCGACATTGCCGGTGCCATTCTTCAACGCAACCGTGCCGTCGGCGAGAAAATCGAGTTCGCTGAGCTCGTCTGGGACAGGATTGGTCATGGAATTTGGCATCTGCATGGCAGGTAAAGGCGACTTTCGATCGGCGACAGACCTGTCCGGATGCTAGCGGCGGGATAATTAACGAACTCTGAAGGTCAACCTTGGTAGAAGCGCCCACTCTTGCCTGGCGTGGAACTCGAAATCGGCGTGACCGGTTACCAGATATATGGCAGATCAATGCCCTAGGCGCGCGCTGGGCTGGTTCATGCGCGGCGCGGGCGATCCAAGGAGGTGGCGTTTTTGTCGACTTTCACCGTTCCGCCAATCCACAAGGAGGGCTGGCGATTCGTCGCCATATTCGCCGCCGTCGCAGCCATTCTGTTCGCCATCTGGCAGCCTTTGGGCTGGATCGGTGTCATCCTGACGCTCTGGTGCAGCTATTTCTTCCGCGATCCGGCGCGGGTCACGCCGACCCGCGATGGCCTGGTGATCTCGCCGGCCGATGGCGTGGTCCAGATGATCCAGCCGGCCATCCCGCCGGCGGAATTGGGCATGGACCAGCGGCCGCTGACCCGGATCAGCATCTTCATGAACGTGTTCGACGTGCATGTGAACCGGGCGCCGATCGACGGCGAGGTGATCGCGCTGGCCTATCGTCCGGGCAAATTCGTCAATGCCGCGCTCGACAAGGCGAGCGAGCACAACGAGCGGCAATCGATTCATCTGCGCACCCGGGAAGGCCTCAACATCTGCGTGGTGCAGATCGCCGGCCTGGTGGCGCGGCGCATCAAGTGCGACCTCATCGCCGGTCGCAACGTGCAAGCCGGCCAGCGATTCGGCCTGATCCGGTTCGGCAGCCGGGTCGACGTCTATCTGCCGGACGGCATCGCCGCTTCGGCCTGCGTCGGCCAGCGGGCTGTCGCCGGCGAAACCGTGCTGGCCGACGTCAGATCCGACGAATCATCACGGCTTGGCGAAGAACGGTGATTTGGGGCACACTGTGCCGACCCAGCCCCAAAAGGGCTAAGAGGTGGGAGGGCAGCCCGATGCGACGCACCAGATTGCGGGACCATTCGATCAACCGGCTGATTCCCAACATGCTGACGCTGTTCGCGCTCTGCGCCGGCTTGACCTCGATCAAGTTCGCGCTGGACGGCAAATGGGAACTTGCCTGCGTCGCCATCATCGTGGCGGCGCTGTTCGATGCGCTCGACGGACGCATCGCGCGGTTGCTCGACAGCACCAGCAAGTTCGGCGCCGAGTTGGATTCGCTCTCCGACTTCATCGCCTTCGGCGTGGCGCCGTCGATCATCCTCTATGTCTGGACCATGGATCAGGCCGGCCGCATCGGCTGGGGCGCCACCATGCTGTTCAGCGCCTGCATGGCGCTGCGCCTCGCGCGCTTCAACACCAAGCTGGACAATGCGGACGTTCCGGCCTGGACCTCGCGCTTTTTCACCGGGGTGCCGGCGCCGGCGGGGGCTGGGCTGGTGCTGCTGCCGCTGATCGCCTTTAACGAGTATGGCAGCGGCATCTTTGACGCACCGCTCCTGGTCGGCGTCTGGATGGTGATCGTCTCCGGACTGCTGGTCAGCCGCATCCCGACCTTTTCCTTCAAGCGCCTGGCAATCACCCAGCGCTGGGTGCTGCCGGCGATGGTGATCGTCACCGTATTCGTGGCACTGCTGGCCAGCGAGACCTGGAATACGGTGCTGGCCTGCGGCGTGCTGTATCTGGCGTCGATTCCGTTCAGCCATCGGCAATATCACCGCCTGGCGCTGCAGCGGCCCAACGCGCCGACCATCGATCTGCGCACCGAACAAGGTCACGACACGCACTGACGTGCATCAATGCTCGACCGCGCCGCGCGGCGGCTGATCGACCCTGTCCTTGAAAGGATCGCCGCCGGCGCCGCCGCGTTGCGATTGACCGCGGACCGGGTGACGCTGATCGGGTTCGGCTTCGGCGTAGCCGCCATCGTCGCCATCGCCTCCGGTGCATATCTGATCGGGTTGGCGCTGCTGTTGATCAATCGGCTTGCCGACGGTGTGGATGGCTGCCTGGCGCGCCGCTATGGGCCGACCGATCTCGGCGGCTACCTCGACATCGTGCTCGACTTCATCGTCTATTCCGGCATGGCCTTCGCCTTCGCGCTGGCGCTGCCGGATCAGGCGCTGGCGGCTGCGTTCCTGATCTTTTCCTTCATGGGCACGGGATCGAGCTTCCTCGCCTTCGCCATCTTCGCCGCCAAGCGCAAACTGGACGAGCGGCAGGGCGGCAAGGGATTCTATTATCTGGGCGGCATCACCGAGGGCACCGAAACGATTCTGCTGTTCGTCTTCATCTGCCTGGCGCCGCGCTATTTCGCCGAAGCCGCCTATGTCTTCGGCGCACTATGCTGGTTGACCACCATCGGCCGGATCGGCGCGGCGGTGCAGCGGCTGCGATAGGGGCGTCTATTCCGCCTGAGCCGGCTCCGCGGCTCCGCCAATCCGCCGGGCGCGGCGGCGGTTCCGCCAATCATAGAAGCGGCCCTGCAGTTCCAGCGCGCAGGGCGTGAACAGCAAGGTCAAGGGCGAGGCGAACAGCACGCCAAAGGTGATGGCGGTGGCCAGCGGCGACCACCACTGCGTCGAAGGCGCGCCAAAGGTGATGTCGCGCGCGGTGAAGTCGATGGTCATGTGAAAGACCAGCGGCAGCAGACCCAGCACGGTGGTCAGCTTGGTCAGGATCACCGGCCGCAGGCGCTGCACGCCGGTCACCAAGAGCGCGTCGCGGCGCGACTTCATGGTCTTTTTCAGGTGATCGTAAGTGTCGATCAGCACGATGTTGTTGTTCACAATGATGCCGGCCAGCGCGATGATGCCGATGCCGGTCATGACGATGCCGAACGGTTCCTGCATGATCAACTGGCCGAACATGACGCCGATCGAGGACATCACGATGGCGGTCAGCACCAGGAACACGGAGAAGAAGCTGTTGAATTGCAGCAGCAGGATCAGCGTGATGAGGAACATGGTCGCGGCGGCGGCCAGGGACAGGAAGTTGGCCGATTCCGCCTGATCCTCATCCTCACCGCGGAAGCTGATTTCGACCGTGGGCGCGATGCCGGGGTCGGTCGCCAGCCAGGACTTGATCGATTCCAGCTCGGCATAGGGCAGGACGTCCGGCTTCACATTCGCCTCGACGTCGATCACGCGCGTGCCATCGACCCGGCGCACCAGCGCCAGCTCCGGCTTCGCCGCGCGCTCGACAAAATTGCTGAGCGGCACGGAGCCGTTGGTGGTCGGGACGCGCAGTTGATCGAGCTCGCTGATGTTGCGCACGTCCGCGGGGAAACGGGCCACGATGTCGATCTCGTCATCGGAATCGTCGGGCCGGTAGTCGCCGAACTTCAGGCCGCGCGTCACCAACTGGATCACGTCGCCGACCGCGGTGACGTCCAGGCCGTATTTCGCCGCCTCGGCGCGATCGACCGTGACCTCCCATTCGATGCCGGGAACGGGGCGCGAATCCTGCACGTCGACCAGGTTGGGCATGGATTCGAGCTTGGCGCGGATGGTCGCCGCCGCCTGCTCCAAAGCCGCGAAATCGGGCGAGGTGAGCTGGATGTGGACCGGCTTGCCGCCGCTCGGGCCGCCTTCCTCCTCGGCCAGCTCGATCTGGATACCGGGGATGGGCGCCACCTTCTCGCGAATCTCGTCCAGGATGATGTCGACCTTGCGGCGCTTGTCCCAGTCGCCGAATTCGAGGGTGATCGTGCCGATGACGTCCTCGGCCAGCTCCTGTCCGCCGGAACGGCCGCCGACATCGGCCTTGGTCACGCTATAGATGCTGCGGATCTCATGATGTTCGGCGTTGACCGACAGAATCTCGGCCTCGACGCGCTTGACCAGATCGTCGCGCTCCGTGACCGACATGTTGCCGCGGGCATGGACTTGGAGCTGGGCGCGCTCGGCCTCGACATCGGGGAAGAACTCGACGCCGGCGTTCCACTTGGCAAAGGCCATGAAAGTGCCGACCAGAATGCCAATGCCGATGAAGATCACGAGAGCCGGGTGGCGCAGGGCGCCACGCAGCGCGATGAGATAAAGCCAGTCGAGACCGCGCGCCTTGGCAAGCTGTTCCTCAGGCGTCAGCCGCTCCGCGTCGATCGCGTGCATGCCCTCGCCGTTCGGCTTGCCGATCAGGGCCCCGATGCAGGGAATGAAGATCATGGCCATCAGCAGCGAGGCGAACAGGGTCGCGGTCAGGGTGATGGGCAGGTACTTCATGAATTCGCCGGTGGTGCCGGGCCAGAAGGCCATCGGCCCGAAGGCGGCGATGATGGTCAGGATCGAGGACGAGATCGGCCAGGCCATGCGCCGCGTCGCTTCGGCATAGGCGGTGCGGCGGTCCATGCCGTTCAGCATGCAGCGGTCGGCGTATTCGACCAGGATGATGGCGCCGTCCACCAACATGCCGGTCGCCATGATCAGGCTGAACAGAACCACGATGTTGATGCTGACGCCGACGCCGGCCAGCATCAGGATGCCGATCAGGAACGAGCCCGGCACCGCGATGCCGACAATCAAGCCGCCGCGCAGGCCCAGCGACGCGACGATCACCACCAGCACCAGCAGCACCGCGGTGATCAGGCTATTCTCCAACTCGCCCAGCATGGAGCGGATTTCCTTGGAGCTGTCCTGCGAAAAGGTGACCTTCACCTGTTCGGGCCAGGACCTGCTCTCCGCATCCACGAGCGCGCGGACCTCGTTGATCGTCTCGATGATGTTCTCGCCGGCGCGCTTGGAGACCTCGATGCCGATGGCCGGCAAGCCGTCGATGCGGGCCAGCGATTCCGGATCCTTGAAGGTGCGGCGCAGGGTGGCGATGTCCTTGACCCGGATCACCGCGTCGCCGCTGACCTTCAACGGCATGTCGAGAATGTCGGCGGCGGATTCGAACAGGCCGGGCACCTTTATGGCGAAGCGGCCCTGGCCGGTATCCATGGTGCCAGCCGCGACCAGGCGGTTGGAACGCGCCACGATGCCGCCGACCTCGTCAAGCGCCAGCCCGTAGGCCTCGAGACGCAGCGGATCGATCACCAGTTCGACCAGTTCCTCGCGCTTGCCGCTGATCGGGGCTTCCAGCACGGCGGGGATGCCTTCGATCCTGTCCTGCAGCCGCTCGGCCAGGCGCAGCAGCGAACGTTCCGGGACCTCGCCGGAGAGCGTCACCACCAGAACCGGAAAGCGGCTGAAGGCGACCTCCTGCACGAAGGGCTCGTCAGCATCCTCGGGCAGGTCCGGCTTGGCCACATCGACCTTTTCGCGCACGTCGTCCAGCGCCTTGTCGATGTCGTAGCCGGCTTGGAACTCCAGCACCACGCTGCCACCGCCGAGATAGGCGAGGGAGCGGAACTCCTTCAGCCCTTCGATGGTGCGCAATTGCTGTTCCATCGGCCGCGCCAGCAAGCGCTCGGCATCGTTGGGCGACACGCCCTCCAGCGACAACATCACGTAGATGAAGGGGAGCTGGATGTCAGGCCACAGCTCCTTGGGCAGGTTCTTATAGGTGATCCAGCCGGCGGCGAGCAGCAGCGCCAGCCCGGCGAGCACGACCCGGGAATTGTCGATGATGCCTTCGACCAGGCGGTTCATTGCTGGGTCGTTCCGGGCGTGGCCGCGGTTTCAACTGGGCGCACGATTTGGCCATCGAGCACGAAATCCTGGCCGACCACGATCATCCGGGCCTTTGCCGAAGGGCCGATGATCCACAGGCCGCTGGGATCCTCGCGGAGGATTTCCACCGGCGTGAAGCGCACAATATTCGCCTCATCCACCAGTTTTACGCCGACCTCGCCATCGGCGCCCAAAGTGAGGATGGCCGGCGAGACGAGATGCGCCGGCACCGCGTCGACCGGGATCACCAGCTCGGCCGAAAGACCGCCGCGGATGGTGTAATCGGAATTCGGCACCTCGACCTCGATGCGGAAGGTGCGGGTCTCCTGCTCGGCGCGGGAAGAGATGAAACGCACCTTTCCGGAGACGTCGCGCCCGTCCAGCAGGCGCGCACCCGCCTCGTCGCCGATTTCAATCTGCCCGACATCGCGCTCGGTGGCGAAACCGATCAGCACAATGGGATCGAGATCGACAATGGTGGCGACCGGATCGGCGACTTGCAGGTAGCTGCCGACCTCGATCGCGCGCTCATCCAGAACGCCTTCGATCGGGCTCTTGATCGAGAGGTGCGAGATCTCGATCTCCATCGCCGTCACTTGCGCCTGGGCCAGCGCCAGGTTGGCGGCCAGCTCGGGCAGGTTCAGCTTCGGCGCGAATCCCTTGTCCGCCAGGCGCTTGGCCGCGTCTGACTCGGCCTTGCGCTGCTGCTGCAGCGCCTTGGCTTCCGCCAAGCGCGCGGCGCGGTCGGAACTGTCGATGGTGGCGAGCAGATCGCCCACCTGCATGACCGTGCCTTTTTCCGCTGGAGTCTTGACCACCCTGCCATAGGTCTCGGCGCGGATTTCCACGACATTATCGGCCTCGGTGCGACCGCGCAGAACGATGGTGCGCGATTGCGGCGTGGCGATCGAATTCGTGACCTGCACGCTGACAATGCCGGCCGGCGCCTGAGCCGCTTCGGGCAGCGCGGCGGGGTCGGCCGCGGCGCTGACGGCAGAGTCGGCGGCAGGGTCGGGACTGGGCGCGTCGCCACCCATGGTCGCCGCGGCGGCGGCACCCGGCTCCGGCACCGTCGCGTTGGGCTCCGCGGGGTCCTGCGAGCGATAGATCATGCCCGAGGCCAGCCAGCCGGCCGCCAGAACCGCGATTACGGCTGCTATCAGATACGAACGTCGCATGGTTCAATTCGTCGCTTGCTCGAACTTGCTTTCAACTGGTGTCGGTCAAATCGGAAACGAACCGGTTTCCGTATCCGCGCCGGCCGCAGCCTCATAGCGTAAATCGGGGCTCGATTGTGGCTGTAGTCGCCTGCGCGCGGTTACTTGCGTCCGTGATGGACCTGCAGGCTTTGAACGATCTCCACCAGCTTTTCCCGCTCCATCAGAAATAGGTTGCGGCCCTTTCGCTTCAATAAGCCCGAGGGATAGAGCTGGCTGATCGACCGATTAACGGTTTCGCGCGTGGTGCCCGTCAGACTGGCGATTTCGTGCATCGGCGGCAGCGGCCGGACCACCCACAATCCCGGCACCGCCACATCCGGCTGGGCCATGCGCAGCAGTTCGGCATAGACGCGCTGCGCGGCCTGCAAGGTGGCCAGTTCCATGATGCGGATGCCGGTGGTGCGAATGATCGCCGCCAGCCGCTGCAGCACGCCAAAGGCGACCGCGGCGCGGCTCATCAGCATGTCGCGGAAAATCTCCGCGGGCATGATGGCGACATCGGTCGGCTCCATCGCCGTCACCGTCGCGGAACGCGGCTCCTGATCGATCGCCGCCAGCTCGCCGAACAGATCGCCGGTGCGAATGATGCCAAGGGTCACTTCGCGCCCGGCCGGAGAGAAGGTGACCGCGGCCGCGGCGCCCCGGAGCACGAAGAACACTTCGCGGGTCAGGCTGCCCTTGTCCAAGAGCGTCTCCGCCTTGGCGTAGGAGCGGAACCGGCAATGCTGTTCCAGCGTCTTCAGGTCAGCGTCGGGCACGCTGTCAAACAGCTTAATGCCGCGCAGCGACCGGGCGGATTGTTGCGTCAGAGTCGTCGACATGGCGGCGAGCATACCCAATCGGGAGACAAGTTTCCAATGGCGTGCGGGACTTTTCGCCGCGCCGAATGGTCACGAGCCTGTCATTCCGCAGGTTTTTTCCGGCGATCCGCGCGCAAATACCAGAAAAGCGCCAGGATTTGCAGCGTCAAAGCGAGGCCGAAGGCCCAGCGATAGCCCAAAGGATCGACCGCGCCTTCCACCGCGCCCTCGACCGCACTTGGGAAAAAATCAAGGATTTCCCCGATTCCCCATTGCAGGCCCCAGGCCGTCGCGAACAACAGCAGATTGGCCGCGGACTGCGCCCGCCCGGCGGTTCCCGGGCCGAAGTGCGCCGCCAGGGTCGCGTAGCCGAGATTGCTGGCCTGGCCGGCGAAACCGAAGAGTATCCAAGGCAGCGCCGGGTGGACCGCAACTTCCAGCAGAACCAACACTTGGCTGATGGCAAATATACAGAACGAGCCCGCGACAACGGTTTCGATGGTCAGGCCGGTGCGTTGCGCCCAATCGGCGATCCATCCTGTGGCCAGCGAACCAATGACGAAACCAATCGCCATGAACATCAAAACGTCCGCCGCCGACGTGCGGTCGAGGCCGGCGACATCCACCAGCCACCGACCGGCCCACAAGGTCTGGACCGCGATGAAAGTGCCGGACAGTGCCGCCACCATCGGCGCCACGCGCCAGAACACGCGATTGGCGAAAACGCGGGACATGACGCGGAGCTGAGCGCCGAGCGTTTCGCCTTGCGCGCGGTTGCCGTCCTTTGGCACCGACAGGAAAATGAAGGCGGCGACGGCCACGGTGACCGCGGCCAGAAGGTCGAACATCGGGCGCCAACCGATCTGCTGCGCCAGCCAATCCGCGGGCCTGGTCGCGGCGACCACGCCCAACGCGCCCATGGCGATCGTGGTGGCGTTGCCGAGCGCAAGGCGCGACATCGGCAGCCAGAGCGCATTGGCCTTGAAGGCCGACATCAGGCAGCCGGACAGGCCCAGGCCGAGAACGCCGCGCGCGAAGGTGAGCGACCAGGAATCCCGCGCGAAGGCAAAGAGCAGCGCCCCGCCCGCGGCCACCAACAAGAGCCCCGCCTGAACGCGACGCGGTCCAAAGCGATCGAGCAGGATGCCGAGCGGCAATTGGAACAGGGTGAAAGCGAAGAGATAAGCGGCCGTCAGGCGGCCGAGCGCACCCGGCGTCAATCCGAGCTCGCCGATCAGATCCGGCGCGATGACCTGGTTCACCGCGCGGAACAGATAGGACATGAAATAGCCGAGCGCGAAGGGCAGCAGCGCGCGGACGACGATAGCCCAGGGAATGCGATCGGCGGATTGCATGGGAGCTGCGGTGGCTATTCGATCGGCGGCGCGACGCGCTTGATCTGGGGCATTTCGCTCAGCGTGTTCCAGATCACTGCGGCGATGACCAGCGCGCCGCCGATCAAGGCGCGGTCGCCGGGATATTCAAGCAAGGTCGGCCAGATCCAGACCCAGATCGGCGCCAGGATGGATTCGAGCAGACTCAAGAGGATCGCCTCGCCGGCCGGGATCAGGCGTGCGCCGGTGGTGAACAGAATGAAGCCGATGCCCAATTGAAATGCGCCGAACAGGAACAGCAAGCCAAACTCGGTCGCGTCCACGCTCAAGGGCGTCCCGAACGTGCCACCGACCGCAACCAGCCACAACGAAGAGAGGCATGTGGCCGGTGCCATGCGGATGTGGCTGTAGCGTCGCACCAATACAGTGGCGAGCGCGAACACGATCATGATCAGCACCGAAAGGGCGATGCCGAGAGCGTCGCCCTGCGCCTCCTGATCGGAGACGATGATCCCCACGCCGACCAGTGCTGCCGCCATGCTGGCGGCCTTGGTCCAGGTCATGCGCTCCTTCAGCCACCACCAAGCGAGACCGCCGGCGACCAGCGGCGAGGCGCTCTGGATGAACAGGATGGTGGCGACGCTGGCATGCTGCAGCGCGATGATGAAACTGAGCGAGGCGGTGCCGAAGCAGGCGGCGACGCCAAGGCCCGGCCAGCCCATGTTGCGGAACAGGGCGAAGGCGTTGCGGCCATCGCGGAATGCGAGATAGAGGATCAAGGTCATCGCGGCGAAGGCGCCGCGCCAAAAAGCGATGGTCCATTCGCTTTCGTCGACATGGCGGACGATCAGGCCGCCGGTGCTCCAGACGATGGCGGCGCCGGCAACCAGCACGACACCGCGCGTATGAAGCGACCAGGCCAAGATGATCCCCCTCGGAATTTGCCGCGCCGCGCAACCCCGCTGCCGCGGCGCCCCGTGGGATTAATCTCATTTCCCGCGGAGTTTCAAGCCTCGCGCAGACCCAGGCCTGGCTCAGGCCTGGGTCTTTGCCTTGGCCAGCAGCCAGCGGCGAAAGGTGCGGAATGACGCATGGCTGCGCGCATCCGGACGATAGATCAACCGCCAGCGCTGCGCCGCATCTTCGATCGCCAGAGGGAAGGGCGCCGCCAGGCGGCCGACGCGCAGATCGTCGGCGACATAGGGCTCGCGCACCAATGCCACGCCAAGCCCGTCGAACGCGGCCTGGATCGCGAATGCGGAGTAGTCGAAGGACAGGATTTGGAAGCGATTGCGATCCGGCAAGCCGGCCGCAGCCAGCCAGCGCGGCCAATCGTCGGGCGAGTGACGCACGTCCAGGAGCGCATGCCGCGCCAGATCGGCAGGCTGCTTCAGGCGCGCGGCAATATCGGGTCGGCAAACGGCGATCAGGCGGCCGGGAAACAGCGCGTCGCTGACGAAGCCGGGCAGGTTCGGTTCCGCCAGCCGGATGGCGGCGATGGTCTCGGGCCCTGGCGTCACGTCGCGGCCGATGGTGGTGGCGAGGCGCAGATCGGCGTTCGGATGCGCGGCGTGGAACTCGGTCAGGCGCGGGATCAGCCAGCGCATGGCGAAGGTCGGGCCGACGGCGAGCGTCACGGTTGGATCGTCGACCACGCGGCGCGCCTCGGCGACGGTGCTCTCGATCCGCCGAAAGCCGTCGGTCAGGCCTTGCTGCATTTCCAGCGCCAGCGAGGTTGGCACCGACTGGTTGGCCTGGCGCTGAAACAGCGGCCGGCCGAATTGCCGCTCCAGATCCCGCACCAGTCGGGAGATGGCGGTCTGGGTCACGCCCAGTTCCTTGGCGGCCGCGGCGAAGCTGCCCAGCCGCAAGGTGGCTTCGACCGCGCGCAGTCCTTTCAAGCTCGGCAGCCACATGACGTTACCCATCGGAAATATGAGCCTAGGATGAGAATTGGGCGTTTGCCCCGCGCCGGAGATTGGCTGAGGATAGCCAAAGTGCAGCGGTAATGTCACGCCTGACAGGGATCTTAGCCACATGTTTGATTGGACTGACGCGGTGCTGGTCGCGGTCGCGGCGCTCGGCACCTCGTTCTTGAGCGGCATTTTCGGGATGGTGGGCGGTCTGATCCTGATGGGCGTGCTGCTGCTGTTCCTCCCCGTCCCGGCGGCGATGACCTTGCATGCGATCACGCAGATGACCGCCAATGGCTGGCGGGCTGCCGTCTGGCATCAGCACATCCTGTGGCGGGTGCTGCCGGGCTATCTGGTCGGCAGCGGTATCGTTTTCGCGCTGCTGGCGCTGGTGCAGTTCTCGCCGCCGAAGCCTTGGGTGTATCTCTGCCTCGGCATCATGCCGTTCGCGGCGCGGGCGCTGCCGCGCGCGCATGCGCTGGAGATCCGCCGGCCGGGGGCGCCGGTCTTCGTCGGCGCGCTGGTGATGGCGCTGCATGTGCTGGCCGGCGTTTCCGGCGCCGTGCTCGACATGTTTTTCCTGGCCAAGGACCTGGACCGGCGCCTGGTGGTCGCCACCAAGGCGATGACGCAGAGCCTGGGCCACGCGATCAAGTTCGCCTATTTCAGTTTCATCATCGCCGCACCCGCACCGGTCGAGACGACTCTGCCGACCGCTCCGGATGTCAGCATCGCGGTGCCGATCTGGATGTTCTTGATGTGCGCGGCACTCGCGGTTTGCGGCACCACCCTGGCGAAGCCGGTACTGCATCGCTTCAGCAACGATGCTTTTCAGATCTGGTCGCGACGATTGGTGCTGGCCGTCGGCACCGTCTACCTGGCGCAAGGCGTAGCCGGGTTCGTGCCTTAATCCGCCATCCGCGCCGGGCGCCGATGACAAATCCGCCGCTGCCGCTTATCCTGGATCGCGATTCGCAAGAGTTGGAAGGGTTTAGGCATGTGGACGGGGAATCGGCGCGGACTTGGCTTACGGCGGCCGCTGGGCATGGTGTTGGTCGGAACGCTGGTGGCGTTGGCCGGATGCGCGGCGCAGCCCAAGTCGCAGCCGGCAGGTGCATCGGGGCAGCCTGACAGCGCCCCGGTCGTCGCTGCCAAGCCGGTCGATTTCCATACGCTGACCGAGACCAAGTGCCCGACCTCCGCCGTCAGTTATCAGGAGTGGGTGGCGAAGTTCCAATCCTTCGCGGTGCATAAGGGGAAGCCCGAGCTGGTCGTCCAAACGGCGTTCGCCGGCGTGCAGGAAAATCCGGAGATCAGCGACCGCGCCTCCAAGCAGCCGGAATTCGTGACGCCGATCTGGACCTATCTGGATCGCGCGGTGTCGGACGATCGCGTGGCGCGGGGCCAAGTGAAATACGCGGAGAACAAGGCGCTGCTGGACGGCATCGAGCGCGATTACGGCGTGCCGCCCAACATCGTCATGGGCATCTGGGGCATCGAGACGGATTTCGGCAACAATTTCGGCGACACCAACGTCTTCGAGGCGCTGACCAATCTGGGCTACCGGGCCAAGCGCGAGGATTTCGCCTGCGCCGAGTTGCTGGCGGCGCTGGATATCGTCGCCGGCAGTCACTTGCCGCCGGAACGTTTGGTGGGTTCGTGGGCCGGCGCCATGGGCCATCCGCAGTTCCTGCCGTCCAACTATCTGACCTTGGCGGTGGATCGCGACGGATCGGGTGCCGCGGATCTGTGGGACTCGCTGCCGGATGCCTTGGCCTCGGCCGCCAATCATCTGGTCGACGATGGGTGGGCGCGCAATCTGCCCTGGGGCCTCGAGGTGAAGCTGCCCGGCAACTTCCCCTATGGCGAGGCCGAACTCGACCTGGTGCAACCGGTCACTCATTGGCAGAAACTGGGCGTGACGCGGATCGACGGGTCCAAGCTGCCCAACCTGCCGGGCAACATTTCGATCCTGGTGCTGGCCGGGCATCGCGGGCCGGCGTTCCTGATCACCCAGAATTTCAAGGTCATCCTGCAATACAATTATTAGACCAGCTACGCTTTGTCGGTGGCGTATCTGGGCGACCGTATCCTGGGCGGCGGCCGCTTCGCCGCCGCCTGGCCGGTCACCGAACAGCCGCTCAGCCTGGAGGAGCGGCAGGAGGTGCAGAGCCTGCTGAATGCGCGCGGGCTGGCGGTCGGCAGCGTCGACGGCGTGCTGGGCCTGAAGACGCGAAAGGCGGCGCGGATCTTCCAGAAAGAGATCGGCTGGCCGCAGGACGGCTTCATCAACAAGGCGCTGCTGGACGAACTGCGGCGCCGGAAGAGCGCCTAGTCGGCCCCGAAAAACCACGAGAAATCAATTGGATCGGAGAAAATCCGCCGCGGCGTCCTCGGACCGCGCGCGAAGCCCTTGGCATTTGCAATTCGGATTCCGATCTGTATAGTCCGCCCGAATTTTGGGACGGGTCTCCGGACAGGCGAATGCCGCCGGATCAAGCACTTAGGGAGCCAATTCATGTTCATTTCCGAAGCCTGGGCGCAGGCAGCCCCGGCCGCCGCGGGCGGTAGCGACATGCTGATGTCGCTGGCGCCGATGGTGCTGATCTTCATCGTGTTCTGGTTCCTGCTGATCCGGCCGCAACAGAAAAAGGCGAAGGACCACCGGGCCCTGGTCGCGGCGCTGAAGCGCGGCGATCGCGTCATCACCAATGGCGGCATCTATGGCCAGATCGCCCATGTGGCCGACGATCACCTGATGGTGGAAATCGCCGACGGCGTGAAGGTCAAGCTGGCGCGCGAAGCCGTCAGCGCGATCCCGGGCAAGCCGGAACCGGTGAAGAAGGACGAGGCCAAGGGCGCCAACGACCGCTAAGGCGGTTGTCGGCGTTTCTCAGGCCAGGTTCGCAATCGGCTCATGCTGCATTTCTCCAAGCTGAGGGTCACCCTCATCCTGCTGGTCCTCGTGATCGGCACGGTCCTGGCGGCGCCCAATCTGGTCAGCCGCGCGACGCTCGACGCGCTGCCGGGCTGGGTCCCGAAATCGACCGTCAATCTCGGCCTCGACTTGCAGGGCGGGTCGCATCTGCTGCTGGAAGTGGACATGTCCAAGCTGATCCAGGAACGGCTGGACAATGCCTTGGAAGAAGCCCGCGCCAAATTGCGCGTGGCGAAGATCGGCTACACCGGCCTCACGCGGACGAATGACGGCGTCGCGGTCAATCTCTTGGACCAGTCCACGGTCGATGCGGCGCGCAAGGAGCTCTCCGCGGTCGTCGGCGAAGGCATGGAGTTGGACGTCGACGGCACGTCTTTCGTCCTGCGCTATACCGAAGCCGGGTTGACGCAACTCAGGTCGCGCACGGTCGATCAGTCGATCGAAATCGTACGCCGCCGCATCGACGAGACCGGCACGCGCGAGCCGACCATCGTCCGTCAGGGCGAGGATCGCATTGTGGTGCAGGTGCCGGGCGTCACCGACCCGCAAAAGCTCAAGGACCTTCTGAGGTCCGAGGCCAAGCTCACCTTCCAGATGGTCGAGGAGACCGCCATCGGCGCCGCGACTTTACCGCCGACCGTGATGAGAGTGGAGCACGCGGATCCGGCTGACGGTCCGGCGTTGCCGCTGCAAAAGCGCATCCTGGTCGCCGGCGAGAATCTGACCGACGCGCAACAAAGCTTCGACCAAAACAGCCTGCCCGCGGTGTCATTCAAGTTCGATACGCTGGGGGCGCGGAAATTCGGCGACGCGACATCCAAGAATGTCGGCAAACGCTTCGCCATCGTGCTCGACGACAAGATCATCTCGGCGCCGGTGATCAAGGACGCGATCCTGGGCGGCAGCGGCATCATCAGCGGCAATTTCACCACCGAGAGCGCGCGGGATCTCGCGCTATTGCTGCGCGCCGGCGCGCTGCCTGCGCCGCTGACCGTGATCGAGGAACGGACGGTCGGCGCCGATCTCGGCGCCGACTCGATCCAGGCCGGCAAGATCGCCTGCATCATCGCCATCGCCGGCATCGTGGTGGCGATGATCCTGCTCTATGGCCTGTTCGGCATCTTCGCCAACATCGCGCTGATCTTCAACGGCGTCCTGACCCTGGCGGGGCTGTCGCTGCTCGGCGCCACGCTGACCCTGCCGGGCATCGCCGGCATCGTGCTGACCCTCGGCATGGCGGTCGACGCCAATGTGCTGATCCTGGAGCGCGTGCGCGAAGAGATGCGCAACGGCCGCTCCGCGGTGACGGCGATGGAGTTCGGCTATCGCGAGGCGCTGGCCACCATCATCGACGCGCATGTCACCACGCTGATCTCCACCTTGCTGCTGTTCATGTTCGGCACCGGGCCGATCAAGGGTTTCGCCGTCACGCTGACCATCGGCATCATCATCTCGCTGTTCACCGCGCTGCTGGTGACTCAGCTCCTGACCGCGGTGTGGCTGCGCCGGGCGCGGCCGAAGCTGCTGCCGCTCTAGAGGGAACCGGAGCAATGTGGAAGCCCATTCATCTGGTCCCGGCCAACACCCGCATCGATTTCATGCGGCAGCACAAGATCACCTTCGCCGTCTCGCTGATCCTGGTCCTCGGTTCGTTCGCGCTGCTGTTCACCAAGGGGCTGAATTTCGGCATCGATTTCGCCGGCGGCATCCTGATCGAGGCGCGGGCACCGGAGCAGCTCGATCTGGCCGACATTCGCGAGCGGCTGAGCGGGCTGGAGCTGGGCGAGGTCGCGCTGCAGGCCCTCGGCGACCAGAACGACGTGCTGATCCGCCTGCCGCAGCAGGAGGGTGCCGACGCCGAGGCGATGCAGCAGGCGGCGATCGCCAAGGTGCGCGCCGAGCTGGGCGAAGGGTGGGAATATCGCCGCACCGAAACCGTGGGTCCGAAGGTCGGCGCCGAACTGGTCAAGAACGCCATTATCGCCGCCGCGCTCGCGATGGGCGGCATCTTTCTCTATGTCTGGGTGCGCTACGACTGGCAGTTCGGGCTCAATGCCCTGCTGGCGATGTTCCACGACGTGGTGACGACGCTGGGCCTGTTCTCGCTGCTCGGCCTGCAATTCGACCTGGTGACGGTGGCGGCGATCCTGACCATCGCCGGCTATTCGGTCAACGACACGGTCGTCATTTTCGATCGCATCCGGTTCGAGATGCGGCGCTTCAAGACCATGCCGATGAGCGATCTGATCAATCTATCGATCAACGAAACCTTGAGCCGTACCACCGTGACCAGCGGCCTGACGCTGATCTCGGTCATCGCGCTGGCCTTGTTCGGCGGCGAGGTGCTGCGCGGCTTCGCGGTCGCCTTGATCTGGGGCATCGTGATCGGCACCTATTCGACCATCTGCGTCGCCTCGCCGATCCTGCTCTACGCCAATCTGCGCCAGTCGAAGATCCGGGGCGAGGACAAGACCGCCAAGCCGAACAAGTCGCCCGAGCGCGCCTAGCGCGCCCCCGGTTCCTCGAGGTTAGGAACCACCTATGGACGTCACGCCGCTGATCCCGCGGGGCAAACAGGTCATCGACGCCTATGGCGATGGCGGTTTCCGCGTGTCCGGAACCCGCGTCGAAGGCTCGGTCATCGTCTATCCGGATCGCCTATCCCCCTGGGCGGCCACCGCCCTCGCCGATGTGACGGCAATCGCCCTCGCTGATGTCGTCGCGGCCGGCCGAGCGGGGCGGGTCGAACTGCTGCTGCTCGGCACAGGTGTCCGGATGGCGCAGATCGATCGCGGCCTGCGCCAGGAGCTGCGCGCCGCCGGGGTGGTCGTCGAGGTCATGGATACGGGTGCCGCCTGCCGCACCTACAACGTGCTGCTGGCCGAAGGCCGCAAGGTCGCCGCGGCATTGATCGCGGTGGCGTAGGCCGCCTAACCTCTGCGAGATCAAATAGGTCAGCATTGCTGCTTGTACGGGTCTCGCTTGAGGAGTACGAACTCTGGTGAACCGAAAGGGCGGCACCATGGAACATTCAAGGACGACCCTAAAGGCAGCCACCACACCCAAACGGGTCGGAGATCAAACGATCTTCACAGGCGATTGCCTGAAGGTCCTTGGTAAGTTGAAGGAGGCATCCGTAGACGTCGTTGTCACCTCGCCTCCATACAACCTCAACCTCTCTTACGGCGTCTATAACGATCGCCGGCAGGAAAACGAATATCTCGACTGGTTGACTGAGGTATCAAGGGCAATCAAGCGCGCGATGGCCCCAGGCGCTTCGTTTTTCCTGAACATCGCGGGATCAAGCAGTCGACCGTGGGCGCCGTTCGAGCTGATTACTCGGCTCCGAGACCTTTTTGTACTCCAGAATCACATCGTCTGGGTGAAGTCGATTGGGATTGGCATGGAATCAAGTGGCCATTTCAAGCCAATATCTGGCCAAAGATTTACTCACCATAACCACGAGCACATTTTCCATCTCACTGGTAGCGGGGATGTGGCACTGGACCGACTTTCGATCGGCCTACCATTCGCTGATAAGACCAACATCGCAAGGTGGGGCCACAAGCGCGACCTAAGATGCCGGGGAAATACGTGGTTTATTCCTTACAAGACTGTTCGTAGCAAGGCGCAGAAGCACTTTCATCCTGGGACATTTCCGGTTGAATTACCT
>Ga0184637_10000522_pt1 | contig 28646 bp, 28 predicted proteins | sample PLM3_127_b2_FD_133143 | JGI IMG/M metagenome (GOLD analysis project Ga0184637, IMG submission 133143) | Groundwater sediment microbial communities from an aquifer in East River, Colorado, USA - PLM3_127_b2 | ecosystem: Environmental > Terrestrial > Soil > Riparian zone | place: USA: East River... | reverse complement strand
CGTACGCGGAGCAGGTGGAGCGCTCGCGCATCACGCTCAAGGCGCTCACCTTCGCACCCACGGGCGGAATCGTGGCGGCCCCGACGACCTCCCTCCCCGAGCTGCTCGGCGGCACGCGCAACTGGGACTACCGCTTCTGCTGGCTGCGCGACGCCACGCTCACGCTGCAGGCCCTCGGCGAGTCCGGCTGCCTGGGCGAGGCGATCGCCTGGCGCGACTGGCTCCTGCGCGTCGCGCGCGGCGACCCGGAGTCGCTCCAGATGATGTACGGCGTCGCGGGCGAGCGCCGGCTGACCGAGCTCGAGGTGCCGTGGCTCCCCGGCTACGAGGGTGCGCGCCCGGTCCGCATCGGGAACCGCTCGGCGGAGCAGCTCCAGCTCGACGTCTACGGCGAGGTGATCGACGCGCTCCACACGGCCCGCAGCCTGGGCGCGGAGCTCGAGGCGGACGCGTGGGCGCTGCAGGGGGACCTGCTCCGCCACCTCGCCGCGTGCTGGCGCGAGCCGGACGAGGGGATCTGGGAGGTGCGCGGGCCGCGCCAGCACTTCACGCACTCGAAGGTGCTCTGCTGGGTGGCGTTCGACCGCGCCCTCAAGGACGCGGAGCGGTTCGGGCTGCCCGGGCCGGTCGAGACCTGGCGCGAGGCGCGCGACGCCATCCGCGCCGACGTGCTCGAGAAGGCCTGGGACCCGGCGCGCCGCACCTTCACGCAGGCCTACGGCTCGCGCGCGCTCGACGCCGCGCTCCTGCTCATCCCCGCCCTCGGCTTCCTGCCGGCCTCCGACCCGCGCGTGCAGGGCACGATCGCCGCCATCGAGCGCGAGCTGGTCCGCGACGGCTTCGTGCTCCGCTACGACACGGAGCGCACCGACGATGGGCTGCCGCCCGGCGAGGGCGCCTTCCTCGCCTGCTCGTTCTGGCTCGTGGACGCGCTCGTCCTCTGCGGCCGGCGCGATGAGGCGAGGGCGCTCTTCGAGCGGCTGGCGGGGCTCGCGAACGACGTGGGGCTGCTCGCGGAGATGTACGATCCGGTCTCGCGGCGGCAGGTGGGCAACTTCCCGCAGGCGTTCTCGCACGTGGCGCTGGTGAACTCGGCGCTCAACGTCTCGCGGGCCCGCGGGCCGGCGCACACGCGCGGCGCCTGAGAGCGGGGTCGGCGTCGCGTGCCCGCGGGGAGCCGCCGCCGGCCGTTCGCTGCTAGAGTCGCGCGCGGTGGCCCCCTCCCCGGAGATCGTCCTCGGCGTGGACCTCGGCACGACCTTCTCGTCGGCGGCCGCGGTCATCGACGGCAAGCTGCACTTCGCGCTCGACGGGCGCGGCGAGGCCTGCGTGCCGAGCGTGGTGCACTTCCCGAAGAGCGGCCCGCCCGTCGTCGGCGCCGAGGCGGACAAGCTCCGCACCGCGGACCCGCAGAACACGGTCGCGGGGATCAAGCGGCTCGTGGGGCGGCGCGCCGACTCGGGCCCGGCGCGGCTCCTCGACGCGGTCGCCTCCTTCCGGATCCGCCAGCCGCGCCCCGAGGGCGAGGCGGCGGTGGTGGTGCGCAGCGGCGAGTACGCCGCGAGCGAGGTCGCCGCGCAGATCCTGCGATACCTGCGGGAGCGGGCCGAGCTGCGCTTCGGCAAGCGGATCGGCAAGGCGGTGCTCACGCTGCCGGTCACCGCCGAGCGGGAGGTGCGGGACGCCATGATCCGCGCCGCCAAGGCGGCCGGGCTCGAGGTCGTCCGGACGGTGCTCGAGCCGTGCGCGGGCGCGGTCGCGCGCTTCGGCGGGGCCGGCGTCGGCGCGGCGCCGCTCCTCGTGTACGACTTCGGGGGCGGCACCCTCGACGCCACGGTGGTCCGCAAGGAAGGGGCGCGGCTGCGGGTGCTCGCCTCGGGCGGCGACGACTGCCTCGGCGGCGACGATCTCGATCTCGCCTTCGCACGCTGGGTCGCGAGCGGCGTCCACCGCGTCCACGGCGTGGACGTCACGAAGGACGCGGTGCTGTGGGAGCGGATCCAGCGCCAGTGCGAGCTCGTGAAGCGGGCCCTCTCGGTGCGGCCGGAGGCCCGCTACCAGCTTCGCGACGCCTTCTCGGTGGGCGGGAACGTGCAGCACCTCGACTACCTGTTCCGCCGCGAGCACCTCGCGACCGAGTGGGCGGAGCTCGTCGCGCGCTCGATCGAGGCGGCGCGCCGGACCGTCGAGGAGGCGGCGGTCGCCACCGAGACGCTCGGCGCCGTCCTGCTCATCGGCGGCACCACCTACGTGCCGCAGGTGCGCGAGGCCGTGGCGGCCGCCTTCCCGGTGCCGCAGGCGGTCGAGGAGGATCCGCAGACCGCGGTGGCGCGCGGCGCGGCGCTGCTCGGCGGGAACCCCTCGCTCCTCGCCGACTGACGGCGCGACCCCCGGGCCCCCGGGCCCGGGAGCGGCGGGCGTCGCGTCAGTGGATCGGCCCCGGCCCCGGAGGCACGGCCAGGCCGGGATCGGCGGGGGTCGTCCCGAGCCCCGCGCCCGGCTGCTCGCGCTGCGAGGTCGGGGCGTCGTGTCCCTCCACCGTGGCGACCGCCCGGTCCATCACCTGGCGCGAGGCCTCGCGGACCTTCTCCTTCGCGGGCTCGAGCACCTGCCGCTCCGCGTCGGAGAGCGGCAGCGCGAGGCCGAACAGCGCGCCGATCGCGGCGGCGCCGAGGGCCCAGAGCCCGGGCTGCTCGTACGCCCTCGAGCGCATCGCCTCGCGATCCGGGATCCGCTCCCGCAGCGCGCCCGCCCGTCCGCGCACGCGGTCGCCGAGCTCGTGGGCCGTCTGGCTCACGCGGCCGGAGACCTCCCCGGCCTTGCTGCCCAGCCGGTCCTTCACGTCTGCGGCGCGGTCGCCCACCTCCGAGGCCTTCTGGGAGAGCCGCTCCTTCACGCCCGGCGAGCCCTCGCCCTCACCGCCCGGCTCCTGCGACGCGAGCGCGAGATCCTCGTCCCACTCCGCCGAGGCGCCGTGGGCGCCCTGCGGGCGATACGCCCGTGCGTACCCGCGCTCCTCGCCGAAGCGCGACCGCGGATAACGCTCGAACAAGCCGTAGCGCACCGGACGCTCCCACTCCTCGCGGCGCCACTCGCGGTCGCGCCGCTCCTGCGCCCGCGAGAGCACGGCGCGCCCGATGAGCACCCCGATGCCCGCGCCGATGAGCGGCACGATCCAGGGGCTGTCCACCGCCCGGTCCCTCGCCACGATTGCCCTGTGCCTGGCCATCTCCTTCGCCCTCTCCTTCGCGTAGCCCGGGGTCATCCTGCGGGAGACCTCCTGGGCGATCGCGCTCATGCGTTCCCGTGAACGTTCGACCTGATGCTGCGCATCGTCTCTCTCGCCCATCTCCCGTCCTCCCTGAGGTTCTCCACGGCGCGGGACGGATCCATCTCCGCGAGCCGCCCCCTGCCGTAGGCGATCGCCGCCCAGCCGCCCGCGCCGCACAGCGCCGCGACGACCAGCGTCGAGAGCCAGGCCGGGAGGAACAGGTCGCCCAGGAGGACCAGCGTCGCGGCGGCGAGGAGCACCGCCGCGTGCAGCCCCACGCCGCCCGCGCCGAGCGCCGCGCCCGCCCGGGCGGCCTTCCTCGCCTCCGCGCGGACCTCCGCCTTCGCGACGCGGACCTCCTCGCGCAGGAGCGTCTTCCCCTCCGCGAGGAGGTCGCTCACGAGCTCGCCGATCGGACGCTGCTCGAGGCCGTCGAGCTCCGGGTCGCCCGTCCGCTCACCGGAGCGCTCGCCGCTCCAGTGGACCTCACCCTCGTACCGCATGGCCGCCCCCTTACCGCCGCGCCATCCGCGCGATGGCGAAGCCCGCCAGGAACGCCGCCCCGACGAGCGCCGCCGGCCGCGCGCGGAGCTGCGCGCCCGCCGAGGTGAGGAGCTCGTCCGTCGAGCGCCCGCGCAGGAGCTCGGCGCCCTTGCGCACGTATTCGGCCGCGTAGCCGCCGAGCCGGTCCCCCTCCATCGTCTCGGCGACGCGGTCGAGGAGCGAGGAGAGCTCCCCCTTCTGCGAGTCGAGCCGCTCGGTCGCCCTGCGACGCGCGCCGTGGGTGAGCTGCGTCGCCCGGTCCTTCAGCTCCTGGCCCTGGCCCATGCCGGCGCCGGGCGAGCTCGATCCGAAGCCGCCCGTTTCCCCGAAGCCCGCGTCGCGGTTCTCCATCCGTCCCCCCGAGCGTCGCGTCGTGACGCAAGTGTCCCCGCAACGTTGGACACGCGGCGGCGCGGGAGCATGGACGCGAGGGATGGGCGGGCGCGCGGCGCCCCCGCCTCAGGGCACCGGCGGTCTCGCCTGCCAGCCGGTGCGCTTCATGTCGCCCCAGCCGCGACGCACGCGCACGAGCCACTCGATCGTCGCGCCCGCGCGCCAGAGCGCGGTGAGCTGGCGGTACCCGAGGTTCTCGATGACCAGCGCGAGCATCAGGGCGCCGAGGTGCCGCGGCCGCTCGTACAGGTGGAACGACATCTCCTCGAGCAGGAGCGCGCTCGCGGAGAGCAGCGCGCCGAGCCCCACCGCGGCGAGCAGGAACGCCGCCACCGCCGAGCCGGAGATCCAGCCGAAGGGGAGCGAGGCCAGGACGAGCCCGTAGCCCGCCACCTCGACCAGCGGACCGAGCGCCTCGAAGACGACCAGGACGGGGAACGCGAGCCAGCCGGGCGCGCCGCCGCGCGGGTGGAAGAGGAGGCCGCGGTTGGCGTGCAGGCTCTCGAGCAGGCCCCGCTGCCAGCGGGCGCGCTGCGCGCGCAGGACGCGCAGAGACTCCGGCGCCTCCGTCCAGCAGATCGGATCGGGGACGAAGACGATCCGGTAGGGCTTGCCCGCGAGCCGGTGCTGGCGGTGGAGCCGCACCACGAGCTCCATGTCCTCTCCGACGGTGTCGGGGCGGTAGCCGCCCGCGTCGATCACGGCGGTGCGCCGGAACAGGCCGAAGGCGCCGGAGACGATCAGCATGGCGTTCATGGGCGACCAGCCCATCCGGCCGAACAGGAAGGCGCGCAGGTACTCCACGATCTGGACGCGCGCGAGCCAGCTGCGCGGCATCCCGACCTCCTCCATGAAGCCCTCGGACACCCGGCAACCGTTGGCGATCCGGACGGTCCCGCCGCAGGCGACGGTGCTCGCGTCCTCGAGGAAGGGGCGGACCACCCGCTGCAGGCTGTCGCGCTGCAGGATCGAGTCCGCGTCCACGGCGCAGAAGAGCGGGCTGCGCGCGGCGTTGATGCCGGCGTTGAGCGCGTCGGCCTTGCCGCCGTTCTCCTTGTCCACCACGCGCAGGTTGCCGTGGGTGACCGAGCGGTAGACCGCGCGGAGGGTCCGGGTCGGGATGGAGACGCGGTAGGCCTCGGGGAACGGGACGAGCTCGAACTCGCGCCGGAGCACCTCCAGCGTCCCGTCCGTCGATCCGTCGTTCACGACCACGATCTCGAAGCTCGAGTACTCGAGCTGCAGCATCGACCGGATGGCCCCCGCGATCGTGACGGCCTCGTTGTAGGCGGGCACGACGACCGTCACGGGCGGCTCGAGGCCGCTGAAGGAGCGGGGGAGCAGGAGCGTCGCGCGCGCGTCCGCGTCGCGGTCGATCACCTTGAGCGAGACGAGGCTCAGGGCGAGGTAGGCGAGGTTCAGGCACAGGAAGTACCCGAGGAAGAACCACTGCGCGCCGCCGACGAGCTGCTGGGGGGTCACGCGTGCTCCTCCGCGAGGGCGTGCTCGACGATGTCGCGCGAACCGGTCGTCGAGGCCGGCGGCGAGCGCTCGCACCTCGGCGGCGCTGCCGAAGCGGCCGTTGGTGAGCGCCTCGGCGGCGCGGTAGCGGACCCACCACTGCCGGTCGGAGAGGAGCGCCACGAGCGCGTCGCGATCCGCGGGGCCGCCGATCCGCCCCAGCGCCGCGGCGGCCTGCGTGCGCACGGTCCAGGCCTCGTGCCCGCAGAGCCGCCGCGCGAGCGGCGCGAGGCCGGGGCTGCGCGCGCGCTTCAGGGCGGCGCCGATCACGTCGGGATCGCCGCCCGCGTGCAGCAGGCCGCCGAGGATCGCGTCGGCGGGCGCGGGCTCCAGGATCGAGACGAGCGGCAGCAGCCGGACGAGCTGCTCGGCCGAGAGCTGCGGCTGGAGCGCCTGGAAGCGCGCCGCGAGCTCCGCGGAGCTTGCTCCAGCGAGCACCGTCGCGAAGAGCGCGACGGGCCAGTCCGTCCGCAGCACCATCCGCGGCAGGAGGTCGCCGGGGGCGGCGCGCCCGTCGATGAAGACCAGGGCGCGCGCCGCGGCGAGGCAGAGGTAGACCCGCCGGTCGTCGAGATCGCGGGCCACCGCCTCGTAGTCGGCGGCGCTCCCGACGTACCCGAGCGTGCGCAGGGCGAGCATCCGCCCCAGGGCGTCTGAGCGGCCGAGGCGGGCGAGCGCGAGGGCGCGGCCGCCGAGGCGATCCGCGAGCGCCACCAGCCGATCGCGCGCGTCCCCCCGCACGCCGTCCTGGATCTGGTTCCAGAGGAGCAGGAAGGTGTCCACGTCGCGCGCGGCGAGCGGCGGGAGCGCGGGGTCCCCGCCCACGAGCCACTCGAAGAGGATGGGGCGCCAGCGCGCGAAGACCGCCTCGCGCCGGCGCTCGCGGCGGGCGGTGCCGCGGCGCAGGAACAGGACGCGCAGCGCGAGCGCCGCGGTCAGGGCGAGCGTCACCGCGCCCACCGCCCAGGCGAGCTCGACGAAGCCGTCGGACGGGGTCACCCGCGCCTCCCCCGACCCGTCCGGCCCCGCGCGCAGGCGCGAGCCACGCGTCCGCTCATGCCGCGCTCGCGCGCCGCATCAGGCTCCGGACGCAGCCCACGAGCGCGCGCGGATGGAAGGGCTTGAGGACGTACTCGGCCACGCCGAGCGCGATCCCCCGGTCGACGTCCGCGCCCAGCGAGCGGGCCGTGAGCATGACGATCGGCACGTCGCGCCAGCGCGGATCGGCCCGCATCGCGGCGGCCACCGAGAAGCCGTCCCGGTACGGGAGCATGACGTCGAGCACGACCGCGACCGGCGGCGGCTCGGCCGCGACGTGTGCGTGCGCGGCCCGGCCGTCGCGCAGGACGACGGGGGCGAACCCCTCGCGCGCGAACACGAACGCGAGGAGCTGCGCGACGTTCTCGTCGTCCTCGACGATGAGGAGGCTGGGGTCGGACATGGGGTCGGGTGCTCTCCCGCAGATTATCCGACCGGGGGGGCGGTCGCCGCACTCACGAACCGTCGCGCGGCGCACCGTGTTCACGGGGCGCGAGGGCCGGCCAGCGTGCGTCGCTCCACCCACCTCTCCACACACCGCCTCCCCGGCCGGCCGCGCTCACCGGTAGTCGGTGAGCTTCTTCCGCCGGCCGCCCAGCTTCGGCTCGGCCTTCGCCTGGCACGCCGGGCAGCGGGTCGCGTAGGGCATGAGCGCGAGCCGGCGGTGGTCGATCTCCTCCTCGCAGTCCTCGCACAGCCCGTAGTCGTCGGGCGCGGTCGCGAGCTTCCCGAGCGCGCGGTCGATCCGGCCCACCAGCTCCGCCTGCCCCCGGTTCCGCTGTGACGCGAGCACCTGGAGCATCTCCGACAGCGCCTGCGCGTCCTCGTCCGCGACGCCGCTCGTGACGGGATCCGTGCGGTTCGGCTCGATGCGGGCGGGGCCCGTCGAGACCAGCTCCGCGCGCAGCCGCTCGAGCGCGCGCCTCGCCGCCGTCCGTCGCCTCGCGTCCATCGTCGCTCCTCCTCCGCCGCGGGACCGGACCCGCCGCGCCGATCTACCCCGGCGCGCCGCCGGGCGGAAGCTGCGTCCCGGGCGCGGGGGACAGCGCGCACGAAGAGACACCGCCGCGGCATCGAGAACGGATCCCGCACGGGCCGCTCGCCGGGCCGGTGACAGAGCGATGACCGCGCGCGGTCAGGATCTGCGCCCATGGAACCGCGGGTCACCCCTCGCACGCGCCTCGTGGACTCGATCTGGATCGCGCGCGCGCCGCTCGCCTTCCGCGAGCTCTGCGAGCGCGCCGTGCCGGCGGAGACCGCGCTGCTCGTCCTCGACCTCGACCGGACGCTCCACCTCGGCCGGAACATGGGCGAGCTCCTCGGCTGGGAGATCTCGGCGCACGGCGCCTATGGCCCCGCGTACCTCTCGGCCCTCGAGCCGCGCCGGCACGCGGGCCGCTTCTACCTCGACCGGCGCCACCCGCTCGGCGCGCTGCGCTACCTGTGGAGCGCGCTCCGCGTGTGGGCGTGGCCCGGGCTCTTCTACTTCCTGTGGGGCAAGCTCGCGGCGCGCGTCGGGCTGCTCCGGCGGCGCAGCTACCTGCGCTTCGGGCCCGAGCCGGTGCACGCGGTGCAGCGCGTGCCGCAGGCGGTGCTGTTCCGGCAGATGGCGGCGCTCCCGGCCGCGACGGTGCGCGAGCTCTCGGCGCGCGTGTGGCGTCGGCACCGGCCGGACCAGACGATCGAGCGGGAGGACCTCGACTGGCTGCGCGCGCGCTGCCCGGGGATCCGGGTGGTGCTCTCGAGCGCCTCGCCGCGCGAGGTGGTCGAGACGGCGGCGGCGGCGCTCGGCGCCGACGAGGTGATCGGCTCCACCGCCGAGCGGATCAACGGTGGCCGGGCGAAGCTCGCCGAGCTCAGGGCGCGATGCCCCGAGCTCCGCGTGCCCGGCGCCGTCACGGTCGGCGTCTCGGACACCGGCTACGGCGAGGACCACAGCTGGACGGAGGCCTTCACCCACGTGGTGGACGTGAACTCGACCTCCCCGTTCCCGCCTATCGTCCCGGCCCGCTCGCCGCTCCGCGCGATCTTCTCGGCCCCGCTCCTCACGCGCGCCGAGAAGGAGGCCCGCTCGCGCGGCGAGGCCTGGACGGATCCGCGGCGCGGCGGGCGCAGGCGGCTCCGCCGCCACGCGGAGGCGCTCGCGCGGGAGTTCCGCGCCCCCGAGCTCGAGGCGCTGCTCGCGCCGGTGCGCGCCGCCGTCGAGCGGGTCGCCGCCGAGCTCGAGGGGGCCGCGGCCCGGGTCGCCCAGGCCCGGCCCGTCGCCGAGCTCGCCTTCGCGCTGGCGCGGGACCTGGAGCGCTCGCGCGCGCTCCTCGACCGTCAGCCGGTCTCCTGATCGCGACCGGGTCCCGCCCGCGGACGGAAGGGGCCGCCCGGCGCTTCCCCGCGGCGCCGCCGGGGCGCCTCGTTAGGATCCGGGGCCCGTCCACCCGGAGGCGCACCGTGATCAGCAGGACCATGCAGGACGCCCTGAACGCCCAGATCGCCCTCGAGCAGTACTCCACGCAGCTCTACCTCGCGATGAGCGCGCACTGCCAGGGGAAGAGCTTCCAGGGCTTCGCCCACTGGCTCCGCGTGCAGGCCGGCGAGGAGACCGCACATGCGGTGAAGCTCGTCGACTTCCTGCTCGACCGCGGCGGCAAGCTCGAGCTGCTGCCCATCGGCGCCCCGCCGCGCGAGTTCGGCGGCGTCATCCAGGTGTTCGAGCAGACCCTCTCCCACGAGAAGGCCATCACCGGGAAGATCAGCGCGCTCTTCGAGCTCGCCCGCGTGGAGAAGGACTACGCGAGCGAGATCACGCTCCAGTGGTACGTGACGGAGCAGGTCGAGGAGGAGGTCCGCGTCGGCCAGATCGTCGACCACCTCCACGCGGTGGGCGACCAGGGCGGCGGCATCTGGTACCTCGACTCGCGGATGGCGAAGCGCGAGAAGTCGGCCTGACGCCGTTCCCCGGGCGGAACGGTCTGGTGCCGGCGACGGCCGGGCGCGGGCGGCGCCTGGGCGACATCATCTCCCCGGCCGGCCCGCGCCGGCCCGGAGGACCCCAATGCCCATGCCCGCCCTCTTCGTCGCGCACGGCGCGCCGCCGCTGCTCGACGACGCGGGCTGGGTCGCGGAGCTCCGCGCCTGGGCCGGCGCCCTTCCCCGCCCGCGCGCGATCCTCGTCCTCTCCGCGCACTGGGAGGCGCGGCCCGTCACGCTCGGCGCCACCCGCACGGTGCCGCTCATCTACGACTTCTTCGGCTTCCCCGAGCGCCATTACCGGCAGACCTACCCCGCCCCCGGCGCGCCCGAGCTCGCCGCCCGCGTCCGCGCGCTGCTCGCGCCGCACGGACCCGTCGCGGAGGCGCCCGAGCGCGGGCTCGACCACGGCGCCTACGTGCCGCTCGTGGCGATGTTCCCCGCCGCGGACGTGCCCGTGCTCCAGGTCTCGCTGCCCGGGCTCGACCCCGGCGCGGTCCTCGCGCTCGGACGGGCGCTCGCGCCGCTCCGCGACGAGCGCGTGCTGATCGTCGGGAGCGGCTTCCTCACGCACAACCTCGGGCGCATCGCCTGGCAGCCCGGCGCGGCGACGCCCGCCTGGGCGCGCGAGTTCGACGCCTGGGCGGCCGGCGCGCTCGAGCGGCGCGACGTGGACGCGCTGCTCGACTTCGAGGCGAAGGCGCCCGCCGCGCGGATTGCGCTCCCCACCACCGAGCACTTCGTGCCGGTCCTCGCGACGGTCGGCGCGGCGGCGGACGACCCCGCCCCGCCCACCTTCCCGATCACCGGCTTCTGGCTCGGCTCGTTGACCCGGCGCTCGGTGCAGCTCGGGTGAGGCGCGGCGCCCTCGGCCGCGCCGCGCCCGGGGCGCCGGCGGCGAGCAGCCGCGCGAGGGTCACCGCGATCGGCTGACCCGTCGCGGCCTCCTGGTGGAGCCACTGGCCGGAGGGGTTCACCTCCAGGAACACGTGCTCGCCGCCCCTGCGCAGGCGGAGATCGATCGCGCCGAAGGTGAGCCCGAGCCGCCGCTGCAGCGCGCGGATCGCGCGCGCGACGGGCGCCGGGAGCCGCACCGGCCGGGCGGTGACGGACACGCGGTCCCAGTCCACCCGCACGTCGTCGGGATCCCCGCCGGCGCGCGCGTCGAGGGACATCGCGAAGAGCTTTCCCCCGACTGCGGCGACGCGCAGGTCGAGCCCGTCCACCCGCTCCTGGAGGATCGCCGGCCCGACGCGGAGCCGCTCGGCGAGCTGCGGGTCGTCGGCCGAGAGGCGGCGGGTGTGGCCGCCCTCGCGCAGCGACGAGAGCGACTTCACGACGGCGCCGCGCCGGCACGACCGGACGAACGCGCGCGCCGCCTCGACGTCGTTCGTGACGAGCGTCCGCGGGACGGTCAGGCCGGCGTGGCGCGCCGCCTCGAGCTGCACGAGCTTCCTCCGCGCGGCCTCCTCCGCGTGCGGGTCGTTCACCCAGAAGCCCCCGGCCGCGCGCGCGAGCCCGCCGATGGCGTGGGTCCACTCACCGTCGGAGAGGCGGCGCTCGCCGGCGCCGGGTCCCGCGGGCTCGACCGCGCCCGGCCTGCGCCACCAGACGGCGGCGCAGGCCGCGGGCTCCATCGGACCCTCGGCGGTGCCGACGAGGAACCGCCCGGGCTGCCCCACCCCGAGCGCCGCGGAGAAGCCGGCCTCGGGCAGGCGCGCGAGGTTCAGCGGCACGGCCCGCACCCCCAGCTCAGCGAGGTGGAGCGCCACCGCGAGGGCGTGCTCGTCGCCGGGCCCGCAGACGACGAGCACGATCGGCGCGGCGGGACGCCGGCGTCTGGCCGGCGTCCCGGGACGGTGCGGCTCCATCTCGCCGCGCCGGCCGCTCAGTCCGCCTCCATCCGCGTCGGCATCATCATCAACGTCACGGCCGTCGTGCCGCCGGCGACCTCCTCCTCGATGACGTAGGCGTCCGCGTTCACCCCGAAGCTCGCCGCGAGATCGTCCGCCTGCTTCTTGGAGATGCGGACGACCTTCACCTTCCGGTTCTCCTTCGTCAGGTCCACCGCCAGCTCGTCCAGCTTCGCCTTCGCCTTCTTCACGTCTCCCGTGGCCATCTCGTCCTCCCCGTGGCGGCCTCCCCATGAGGCCGTTACCCTCAGTCGCGCCCGAGCCTCCGTCGGAGCGTGCGCGCCTCGGCGCGAACCGGCAAGCCCGCATCGGCGTGCCCCCATAGCCGCTCGAGTCTCGCGAGCGCGTCGCTCGCCTCCCCTCGGCGCCCGAGCCGCTCGAGGAGCGTCGCCTCGAGCATCAGGCTCCTCGGGTACGCCCACGCGCGCCAAAGCCCGAGCGGGAAGTAGAAGCGCTGGTACCGCCGCACATCCGCGAGGGCTGCCTCGGCGCCGTCTGCCTCGAACGCACACTCCGCGGCGAGCCAGGCCGGCCCGTCCGGCGGGAAAGCACGACCCTCGAGGACCGGGTCGCCGCTCGCCAGCCGCCGCAGGACCGGCAGCGCGGCGGCCGGATCGCCGCGCCGCCACGTGACCAGCGCCGCGAGGAGCTCCCGCTCGGCAGACGTCTGCGGACGCTCGGCCGTCTTCGCGAGCGATTCCGCCGCGTCCACGGCTCCCACGTAGGCCAGCACCGGCGCGAAGCTCGCCGCCTCCTCCCCGGACCAGGGCCGGGTCCGCTCGACGAAGTCCTGGATGGCGACGGCGTCCCGCGCCGCGGCGTGCCGCAGGAAGACGGCCCGGGCTCCCGCGATGTACGCGAGGCGCGGCTCCATCCCCTCGCGCAGCGCCGGGATGACGCCCTGCGCCTCCCGCTCACGGCCGAGCTGGACGAGCAGGGACGCCAGCCGGTGAGGCGCAGCGGAGTCCCCGCGCGCCAGGTCCTCACGGAGCATGGCCTCGGCCTCCGCGCGGCGCCCGGCTGCGACGAGCGCGTGGAGGAGGTCCTCGCGCGCCGCGCCGCGGCCGCCGACGGCTGCCCGTCGCGCGATCGCGAGAGCCTGCTCCACGTCGCCGAGCCACGCGCGCGCGTGCACCTCCGCGTGCAGCGTTCCGGCCGACGGAGGCGAGGCCGCCATCCGGGCTGCGAACGCGGCGAGCGCGTCGGTCCGGTCGAGCACGCCCAGGACCGTCGGGAGCATGTCCGTCGCCACCTCGTGTCCGGGGTCGAGGGCGACGATCCGCTCGAGCGGCGCGACGGCCTCCGCGTAGCGCCCGGTACGATGGAAGAGCTGCGCGAGCGCGAGCAGGAGGCCGCTGTCCTCCGAATAGTCCGCGAGGGCGGTGCGCAGGATCTCCACCGCCCGCTCGACCTGCCCGTCGAGCTCCGCCTGGAACGCTCGGAGCTGAGCCTGCTCCCGCGGCAGGAGCCGGTCCAGCCGCGCCAGCGCGGGCGCGAGCCTCTCGCGCAACTCTGCCTCCGGGTGCGAGGTCCAGACGCCGACCCGGACGCGCTCGAAGTGGGCGAGGGCGAAGTCGGGGTCGATGGCGAGCGCCTGTGTGAGGGGGCGCTCGCAGTCGGCGGCGTAGATCCAGCTCGTCCCCTCCGACGGGTGCTCGAGGCAATGCCGCGCGGCGACGAACCGCTCGCGGGCGCCCTCGTTCACCGAGACGACCCGCGCGATCTCCTGGTCGGCGGTGCGGACGTCGGCCTCGCGCTCGTCGAGCGCCTCGCGGGCGCGCAGGGCGAGCCGATCGACGGCCGGCAGGATCCCGTCGCGCGTCGCCGCGCGCTCCTCGAGGACGAAGAGCGCCCGCGCCGTCTCCGCCTCCGCCGCCTCGACCCGGAGCGTGAACCCGCCGCCGCTCGCGGCGAGCGTGGGCACGAGCACCGCCGCCGCGCCGGTGACCCGCGCCGCCGTCGCGGCGCTGCGGCGGTCGATCCGCTCCGGCGCGGCGCGGCCCGACGCGCGGAGCGCGCCCGCGAGCCGCCCCGGGTCGAGCACGCGGAGGCGCGGCGACGGCTCGAGCGCGCGGGCCAGGATCGCCCCGAGGCCGTCCAGCGCGGCGTCCCCCGAGCCGTTCTCCACGTCGGCGACGGCGACGCGCATCGGCCCGGCGGGCGGGGCCGGTGCGCGCAGCACCCGCGCGGCGGCGAACGAGCCGAGCGCGATCGCCAGGCCGACCGCCACGATCGCCGCGACCCGCGCCCGCGCCCGCACGCGCTCGATCCGATCGAGCGCGGCGAGGAGCGCGGCGCCGTCGGCCGGGCGCTCGCCCGGATCCGGCGCGCGGGCGCCGGCGGCGAGCGTGGTGAGGCGATGACGCGACGACGACGCGGTGCCGGCGCGATCGTGCGGCAGCCGGCCTCGCAGCAGCCGGTGGGCGAGGACGCCCCACGCGTGCACGTCGGCGCGGGCGTCCACCGCCTCGCCGCGCCACTGCTCGGGCGCGACGTACGACGGCGAGCCCGCCGCGTGGCCCGTCGACCCGACCGCCTGGGCGAGGCCGAGGTCGAGGAGCTTCACGCCGCCGTCCGCCTCGAGGAAGACGTTCTCGGGCTTGAGGTCGCGGTGGACGACCCCGGAGCGGTGCGCGTGCGCGAGCGCCTTGGCGATCGCCCGCAGGATCCGGCGCGCCTCGGCCTTCGGCATCCGGCCGGCCTCGAGCCGCGCGGCGAGCGTCTCGCCGTGCAGGAGCTCGTAGACGAGGTAGGTGCCGCCGGCCCACGGGCCCGCGTCGTGGAGCGTCACGATGTTCGGGTGGCGCAGCCGCGCCGCGACCTCCGCCTCGCGGATCGCCTCCGGGTCCCGTTCGCCGCCCGAGAGCGCCCAGGGCAGGACCTTGATCGCCACCCGCCGGCCGAGCTCGGTGTCCTCCGCCTCGAGCACCACCCCGAAGCCGCCGCGGCCGATCTCGCGGACCACGCGGAAGCGCCCGAGCTGCTCGCCGGCGGACGGGACCCGCGCGGCAGGGCGGTCGGTGGGCGCCTCCGCGAGCTCGGCGAGGAGTCGCGTGAGCTGGCCCGGGGCGAGCGAGGCGTGCGCGGGTGACCCTGGCTCGGGCTGGTCCACCTGCCGAGACTCCCGGGGGTTTTGCTTCGGGTTTGACGGCGATGCTCCCACGGCGGATTCCCCCCGGCCATGCCACGTCTGGCTAGCCCCATGAGGGTCCCTCATTAGCACGTCAGGAACCGCCGGCAGCCCGGTCTCTCGTTGCACGGACACCCCGCCCGATTCCCGGGGGGGGAACGAGGAAGCGGCGGCGCGGGGGGCGGCCTCCCGCGTCGCCGTCTCCGAGTTCTCCGGGTCTTCGCGGTGTGTCCGCCCCCGGGCGCGGTAGCATGGGGCATGTCCGATCCCCCGCCCGCGCTCGACGCCGAGGTCCGGCGGCTGCTCGCCGCGGGCGACGCCGACGCTGCAGCGACGGCGGTGATCGAGCAGCTCGGCCCCGGCGTGCTCCGCTACCTGCGCTCGCTGCTGCGCGACGAGGAGGACGCCGGCGACGCGTTCTCCGCCTTCGCCGAGCATGTCTGGCGCGGCCTACCCGGGTTCCGCTGGGACGCGTCGCTGCGGACCTGGTCGTACCGGATCGGCTGGAACGCGGCGGTGAACCTGAAGCAGGAGGCGTGGCGCAAGCGCCGCCAGCGGCTCGACACCGGCGCCGCCTCCCGGCTCGCGGACAGCATCCGGACCAAGTCGTGCGTCCGGGACGCGCGCCAGGTCGAGGCGCTCGAGCGGCTCCGGCGGGCGCTCACGCCGGAGGAGCAGTCGCTGCTCGCGCTGCGCGTGGACCAGGGGTTCGCGTGGGGGGACATCGCCGAGATCCTCTCGGCGGAAGGAGCCCTGGTCCACGCCAACACGGTCATGAAGCGGTTCGAGCGGCTCAAGGCGAAGCTCGGCGAGCTCGCGCGAGCGGAGGGGCTCGTCGAGTAGGGTTCGGATGCCAGCCGGGCCGGGCGCCGCGCTGGTGGCCCACCTCGCCAGCCTCGAGCGCCGGACGTCGCAGCCCGCGTCCGTCGCCGGGCTCGCGAGCCCGAAGCTCCGCCGCGTCCTCGACTACGTCGCGAGCCTCGACGCGCCGCTCACCCTCCGCCGCCTCGCCGACGTGGCCGAGATGGACCTTTTCCGCTTCGTGCGCGCCTTCAAGCAGAGCACCGGCGTGTTGCCGCACCGCTTCGTGCTCGAGGCGCGCATCTCCCGCGCGAAGGAGCTCCTCGGCGACCGGAGCCTCTCCATCACGGAGATCGCGCTCCGCACCGGGTTCGCGACGCCGAGCCACTTCTCGGTGACGTTCCGGCGGATCACCGACGCGGCCCCGCGCGCGTATCGCGACGCGCTGCCGGTCGCGGACGAGGAGACCGGGCGCTGCGTCCGCGGCGCGCTCGCCGGCAACGTGGTCTCCGTTCCGGGCGCTGCGCCGGGGCGTCGCTGGGAGATGCCGTACGCGCCGGGGCCGGCGACGAGGTAGCGGCGGAGCGGCTTCCGCAGTCGCGACCCGCGAGCCTTCTGTGGTCACCCTAACCCCCCCCCAGAGTGCGACGCGACACCCCAACGCGGGTGACGCGCGAGCCGCCCAGTATCCCCCCCCGCCATCCGGCCGTTCGTGATCCAATGGCGGGTGTCGCAGCGCGCCGGGGTCGGGGGTCGATCCTCTCGGAACCCGCCGGCGCAGAACTCCACGGAGACGATCGACATGCCGCGACCCTCACCCCGCCTCGCACGCGTGCTCCGGCTCGCGTCGCTGGCGCTCCTGGCGCTCGGTCCCCTCGCCGTCCGGGCCGAGCCGCTGCTCGACGCCGACCTCTCCGCGGGCCCCGCTCCGGACCTCGCGGTGGACGAGGCGATCGCCGTCCGCGTCGTCCTCGCCACGGCGCAGCAGGGGGGCGCCGCTCCGGCGCAGGAGGGCACCGCCGGTCCGGAGAAGGAGGGCGCCACCCCGGAGAAGAAGGACGGCGAGGTCGCGCCCGGCTCGCTCGACTTCGACCTGCTCGGCGAGGCGAAGGAGCCGCAGGACAGGCCGGACCCGAAGGCGATGAAGCGCCGGCGCACTCTGCTCACCTGGCACCAGGGGGTCGGCTTCGGGCTCGTCGCGCTGCAGCTCGGCGCCACGGTCTCCGGCCAGCTCAACTTCAACGACAAGTTCGGCGGCGACGCCCCGGCCAACACCGGGAAGTACCGGATCACGCACGGCGTCCTCGCTTACTCGACGCTCGCGGCCTTCGTGGGATCCGGCACCCTGGCGTTCCTCGCGCCGACGCCGGTGAAGCGCGACCTCCGCTGGGATCGGGTGATGCTCCACCGGATCTCCATGTTCACGGCCGCCGCGGGCATGGCGGCCCAGGCTGGCCTCGGCATCTACACCGCGTCGCGCGAGGGGTTCGTGAACCAGGAGAAGTTCGCGAAGACGCACCTCGCCATCGGCTACGTCACGCTCGCGGCCGTCGCCACCGGCGTCGGCGCCCTCGTCTTCTAGGATTCCCGCGATGATCACCTCGCTCCTCGCGCTCCTCCTCGCCGCCTCTCCACCGGCCGGCCGCACCTTCGCGGTGGACGCCGCCGCGAGCACGCTGCGCTACCGCGTCGTCCACAAGCTCCACGCGGTGGAGGGCGGCTCGCGCGCCCTCGAGGGGAAGGCCGTCATCCAGCCCGACGGCCGCGTCCTCGTGATGGTGCGCGCGCCGGTGTCGTCCTTCGACTCCGGCGACTCGAACCGCGACGCGCACATGCAGGAGGCGGTCGACGCGGGGGCCCATCCGTTCGTGGTGTTCAAGGGGCTCGCGACCGACCGCGCGCTCGCCACGGGGGTGCCCGGGTCCACCTCGCTGGAGGTGAGCGGCGAGCTCGAGCTGAAGGGCGTGAAGCGGCCGGTGGCCGTGCCGGTGAAGCTCGAGCTGCGCGCGGACGGCACCGCGCGTGCCGCCGCCCGGATCGAGGTGAGCCTCGACGCCCACCAGGTGAAGCGGCCCTCGCTCCTGTTCGTGAAGATCGACGACACCTGCCGTGTCGACGTGGACCTCGTCTTCCGGGAGGTGAAGCCGTGACGCGCCGCCTCGTGCCGATCGCCGCCGGCCTCGCGCTGGCCCTCGCCGGCTGCGTGCCGGAGGAGGGCCCGCTCATGAACCCCGGCGTGGACTGCCTCGAGTGCCACGGGCGCGGCGACGCGCCGGGCTGGACCTTCGCGGGCACGGTGTTCCGGAGCGAGAGCTCGCCCGCCTCGGAAGGCGTGCGCGGCGTGCGCGTGCACGCCACCGACGCGACGGGCCGGAGCGTGACCGTCACCTCCAACGACGCGGGGAACTTCTACCTCGCGGACGACCTCACGTTCCCGCTCCGGGTCTCGATCGAGCGCGGCGGCGAAGTCGAGGAGATGGAGGATCCGGTCCTGTACGGCGGGTGCAACCGCTGCCACGACGTGCCGCCGCGCGAGGGGGCGGAGGGGCGGCTCGCGGCGCCCTGACCGCGCCGGACGCCGATGTCCCCGCGGCGGGCCACGGGGACGGGCGTCGAACGCGAGCGGATGGCTCAGGCCAGCTGCGCCGCCGCCGGCGCGCCGGCCGGTGACCGCGCCCGCTCCGCGAGCCGCGCCGCCTGCCCGCGCGCCCACGCCGCGCCGTCCGCGTCGCCCGTCGCCTCGAGCACGCGCGCGGTGGCCTCCCAGCCGTGGGGGTTCGTCGGCCGGAGCCGCGTCCGCTCCGACGCGAGCGCCCGCGCGAGCGGCTCGAGCCCGCCGCGAATGGCAGCTTCGAGCGCGGTCAGCGAGAGGAGATCGCGCTGCGCGTTCGAGCCGCCGAAGCGGAAGGCGTGCTCGCGGATGGCGAGGAGCTCGTCCAGGCACGCCGCGTGGTCGCCGCGCGCGAAGGCGGCGAGGCCCCGGCAGAGCGGCAGCCCCACCTCGCGCAGCATCCGGCCGTTCGTCCCCGCGTCGGCGGCGTGGCGCTCCACCACGTCGAGGAGCCGCCCGGCCTCCGCGGCGCGCCCGGCGCCGAGGAACGCGACGAGCGCGTGCGCGTCGTTGAACGCGTAGTACGCGTCGTCGATCCGCCGCGCCCAGTCCTCCGCGAGCAGCTCGAAGCGCCGGCCGGTGTCGTGGCCGCGCAGGTGGAGCCGCCACAGGAGCGCCGCCGCGTCGATGAGCTCGAGGGCGACGTCGCTGCGCCCCGGCCGGATCCGCGCGTCGTACAGCGCCAGCGCCCCCTCCACGTCGCCCGCGTCGAGGTGGAACAGCGCGAGGTGCCACCAGAGGTGGAAGGCGAGCGCGTTGTCCGCCTCCCAGCTCGCGCTCGTCTCGCCGATCCAGGTCATCCCCTCGCCGAGGCGCCCCTGCATCTCCATCACGTGGGCCACCGCGTGGCTCGCCCAGCCGTCGCGCGAGTCGAGCTCCACCGCGCGCCGGCCCGCCTCCTCGGCGCGCGCGTAGTCGCCGGTCTCCTCGAGCCCGAACGCGTACATGCCGAGCACCTGCGCGTAGCCCGGCACCGAGGGATCCCAGGCGTGCAGGACCTGGGCGACGTGATCGCGGAGCCCGGTCTGGCGGCCCAGCATGAAGTCGCCGAGGTGCGCCACCTCCACCGCGAGCAGGTCGCGCGGGTGGTCGGCCGCGAGCCGCGCGTACCGCTGGACGGCGCCTTCGTAGTCGCCGTCGAGCCACGCGCGCGCGGCGGCGATGTGCCCGCGCTCGCGCGCGTTGGCGGTCGCCGAGAGCCGCTCGCCGGCCAGGACGGCCTCGCGGAGCAGCGGCTCGAGCGGCCGCTCCTGCGCGGTCACGATCATGCCCGCCTTGAGGGCGTGGCCCATCACGAAGCCGGGATCGGCCGCGAGCGCGGCGTCCACGACCTCGAGCGCGCGCGCGGAGAAGCGGCCGAAGAGCGCGGTCGCCTCGTCGCCGGCGGCGACGGAGGCGGGGTTCTGGGTGGAGAGCGGGTTGCCACGGACGTCTCGGAACATGGGGTCCTCCTCGGGGGCTCCGCGGGATCGCGGGCTCGGGTGGAAGGTGGTCAGCGGGCGTGAAGCGCCCGTGAAAGGGGCGTTCGCCCGGCAGGAAATCGACGGCGCGCGGCGGCGCCGGCCGCTAAGAGCGGGCCGGGAGCGCCCGTGCCCGCAGCCCGGATCCGCCTGCTCGGACCCTTCGAGGTGACGCCGCCCGGCGGCGACCCCGTCGTCTTCCCGACCCGCAAGGCCGAGGCGCTCCTGGCGCGGCTCGCGCGCCGCCCCGGGGACCGCGTGTCGCGCGTCCACCTCGCGGGGCTGCTCTGGCCCGACCGCCCGGACGTGCAGGGGCGCGCCAGCCTCAGGCAGGCGCTCGCCGCGTTGCGGCGGCTCCTCGCGGTGGCGGGCGTCGAGGGGCCGACGGCCGGCGGCGACGCCGTGGCGCTGCCGCTCGGGTCCGTCGAGGTGGACGTCGCGGAGCTCGAGCAGGCGCTCGCGGCGCGGCCCATCGACGCGGCGCGCGTGGCCGCGCTCTGCCGCGGCCCGTTCCTCGCCGGCTTCCCTCCGGTGGAGGACACGTTCGAGGCCTGGGCCGAGGCGGAGCGGGCGGCGCTCACGCGGCGCGTGCTCGAGCTCCTGCGCCCGGCGCTCGCGGCGGCCGCGAGCGCCGACGGCGATCCGGCCGCGCCCGCGCGGGCGCTCGCCCTCGCGGACGCGGCCCTCGCGCTCGAGCCCGCGTACGAGCCGGCCTGGCGCGCCCGCATGACCGTCCTCGCGCGCGCCGGCGACCGCGCGGCGGCGCTGCAGGAGTACGAGCGCTGCCGGGCGGCCCTCGCGCGCGGCGTGGGCGTCCCCCCGGGGCCGGGGACGGAGGCGCTGCGGCGCGAGCTCGCGGCGCCGCCCGCCCCCGCGCGGGCCCCCGCCGCGGCGCGCGCGGCCCCCTCGCTCGCCGTCCTCCCCTTCGAGATCCTGGACGACGACCCGCGCCACGCGCTCTTCGCGCGCGGGCTCGCGGAGGAGCTCGTGGGCGCGCTCTCGCGCTTCCGCGGGCTGCGCGTGATCGCGCGCGAGTCCGTCGAGCGCTTCACGGATCGTGCGTCGGACGGGATCGAGACCGGGCGGATGGTGGGCGCGGGGTACCTCCTCTCCACCTCGGTGCGCGCCGCGGGCCAGCGGCTCCGCGTCTCGCTCCGGCTCGTGGAGGCGGCGACCTCGCGCAACGTCTGGGCCGACCGGCTGGACCTCACCCCGGGCGACCTCGGCGACGCGTTCGCCGCGCAGGAGCGGATCGCGCGCTCGGTGGCGGCGTCGCTCGCGCTCGAGCTCGACGCGGCGGCGCTCGCGGCGGCCCTGCGCCGGCCGCCGGACGAGCTCGAGGCGTACGAGTGCTGGCTGCGGGGCCAGCACGAGCTGCGGCGCGGCACCCGCGAGGCGGACCTCTCGGCGCGCCGCCTGTTCGAGCGCGCCCTCGAGGTCGCGCCGGGGTTCGCGCGCGCCTACTCCGGCCTGTCGCTCTCGTGGTTCAACGACTGGAGCTGCACCGCGTGGGAGCGGTGGGACGAGACCGAGCGCCGGGCCTACGAGTACGCGCTCGAGGCGGCGCGGCTCGACGACCGCGATCACGCCACCCACTGGATCCTCGGGCGGATCCTGCTCTACCGGCGCGAGTTCGACCGCGGCATCGACCACCTGCGCCGCGCGGTGGCGCTCAACCCGAGCGACGCCGACGCGCTCGCGAACCTCTGCGTCGGGAGCGCCTTCTACGGCGAGCCGGAGCGGGCCGTCGCGCTGGAGGACGAGGTGCGGCGCGTCCACCCTTTCCACCCGGCGTTCTACTACGCGTACTTCGGGCTCGGCCGGTTCGTGGCGCGGCGCCCGCGCGAGGCGGCGGAGCGCTTCGCGCGCGCGGCCGACCTCAGTGTGGACGGGCGGGCGTTCCTGGCCGCGGCGTACGCGCACCGCGGCGAGGACGGGCTGGCGCGGGAGGACGCGCGCGCCTTCCAGACCCGCTTCGCGCGGGACATCGCCGGGGGGAAGCCGTTCGATCCCGCCGACCCGGTCCGCTGGATCCTCCGCGTGAACCCGTTCCGCCTGGAGACCGACCGCGCCTACCTCGTCGAGGGGCTCGCGCGCGCGGGGCTCGTGACCTGAGCGCGCCGCCGGGCGGCGGAATCTCGACGGCCGCCTCTCGCGCGGCAACTGCGCCGGGCTCCGGCTCCAGGGGATGGCCCCAATCACGTGACTGCCGGGGCGGCGCGCGGCTCCCTAACGTCTGGCGCGAATGTTCTCCGCGCGCATCCTCCGCATCGACGCGCCCCGCCTGGCCGACGAGGCCGCGCGCGCCCTCCGTGAGCAGGTGCTCGGCACCCTCCGGCGGCGCGGCGCCGTGGTGGGGGTCTCGGGCGGGATCGACAGCTCCGTCGTGGCCGCGCTCTGCGCGCGCGCCCTCGGACCCGAACGCGTGCTCGCGCTGTCGATGCCCGAGCGAGACTCCTCGGGGGACGCCCTCCGGCTGGGCACGCTCCTCGCCGGGCAGCTCGGGATCCGCCACGTGGTGGGGCTCGACGCCGCACAGGTGGAGCGCGTCTACCGCGACATCGAGGCCGAGCGCCGGGTGAGCCGCTGCCTGCACCAGCCGCCGCTGCTCGTGAGCGAGAGCCGGGGGAGCTGACGATGTGCGGGATCGCCGGCTCCGTCGGACTCCGCGACGGCCTGCCGCCGCCGTCGCTCGAGGACCTCGGCGCGATGGTCGGGGCGCTCCGGCACCGCGGGCCGGACGAGTCCGGGCTCTACCGCGACCGGCGCGCCGCGCTCGGGCACGCCCGCCTGTCGATCATCGACCTCGCCACCGGCCAGCAGCCGCTCTGCAACGAGGACCGGCTCGGGGTGCGGCCGCGGTACCTGTGCGAGCACGGCGGCCGGCTCTGGTTCGCGAGCGAGGTGAAGGCGATCTTCGCCGACGACCTCGCCATCCCGCGCGCGCTCGACCCGGTGGGGCTGGCGGAGAGGCGCGCACGTTGCTCTCCGGGTACCCGCGCTCGTCCCAGGGCGACCGGATCCTCATGGCCCACACCGTCGAGGGGCGCTTCCCCTCCTCGACGCGGACGTGGTGGAGCCGGCGTGCTCTCGACGGCGCTCCTCCACGAGCAGCTCGTCCGGCGTGCGCCCGCGCGGGCCGCGCCGGCGGAGCTCCGCACGCTCGTGGACCGGCTGGCGGGACGGGGAGCGGTGACGGGCGAGCGGACCGGGAGGGAGACGCGATGACGATCCAGCAGGTGCTCAGGCAGTTCATCACCGAGAACTTCTACGTGAGCGATCCGGCCGAGCTGGCCGACGAGACCCCGCTCGTCACGAGCGGGGTCGTGGACTCGACCGGCATGCTCGAGCTCGTCGCGTTCATCGAGGCCGAGTTCGGCCTCCGCGTCGGGGACGAGGAGACGACCCCCGAGAACCTCGGGACGATCGGGCGGATCGCCGCGTTCGTCGAGAGGAAGCTCGCGGCCGCGGACAGGCTCCGCGTGGTGCCCGTCGCCTGACCGGCGCGCGGAGGCATCGGCGCCCCTCCTCGCCGCCGAGGCGAGCTCCGGACGCCGCCGCGCCGCGACCCCGCACGAGATCCCCATGCGCGCTCCCTCGCTCGACACGGTCCGGCTCGTCGCCTCGAGCCTCGGCGTGCGGCAGCCGGCGCTCTACGCGCTGAAGCGGCTCGCCTACGTGGACCACTTCTACCACCTGACCGCCCTGCTCTCCCGGCTGCGCTTCCCGCCGCTCCGCTCGGACCTGCGCTTCCACGAGGCCACCCGGGCCGACCTCGACGAGATCGCGCGGAGCGGCGCGGGGCTCGACCCGGCGTCGCGCAAGGACATCGTCACCCGCCTCCTCTTCCACCGCCTCGGGTTCACCGGCTGTCACGTCGGCCGGACCGCCGGCGGCGAGCTCGTCGCGATGCAGTGGCTCGTGCGCCCGCGGGAGAACGCGCTCCTCGCGACCCACTTCCCCCGCCTCTACTACCCGCTGCGGGACGGGGAGGTCATGGTCGAGAACGTCTTCGTCTACCCGCGGTTCCGCGGGCTGCGGGTCTTCCCCGCGATGGCGCACCACGTGCTCGAGGTCGCGCGGGGCGAGGGGTTCCGCGTCTGCAACGCGTACATCCGGAAGGACAACCTGACCTCGCTGAACGGCTTCCTCGGCCTGGGCTTCCAGCTCCAGCGGCTGCTCACGGGCTTCAGCCTCGCGGGGATCTCGTGGAGGAACCTCGAGGAGCGCGGGCGGCGCGCGGCGACGGCGGGGCCATGACCGCGCTCTCGTTCCGGGACTGCGAGGCCGTCGCGCGCGAGCACGGCTCGCCCTTCTACGTCCTCGACGGCGAGGCGTTCGTCCGGAACTTCCGGGCGCTCGAGGGCGCGTTCCGCGCGCGCTGGGAGCGCGTCCGGATCGGCTACTCCTACAAGACCAACTACGTCCCACACCTGTGCCGGCTCGCGAAGGACCTCGGCGCTCACGCCGAGGTGGTGTCGCGGCTCGAGTACGACCTCGCGCTCCGGCTGGGCCACGCGCCCGCCACCATCCTGTTCAACGGGCCGGTGAAGACCCGCGAGGACGTCGAGCTCGCCCTGGCGGGCGGGAGCCTCGTCAACCTCGACGCGCCCTACGAGCTCGAGCACGTCCGCGCCTTCGCCGCGCGCCACCCGCGGAGCGCGGCCCGGATCGGCCTGCGCGTCAACATGAGCCTCCAGGACGGCGCGGGCGCCTCGCACGTGCAGGAGGGGCTCGAGGTGGGCCGCTTCGGCTTCCCGCCGGAGCGGCTCCCGGAGGCGATCGCTCGCCTCGCCGAGCTCGGGCTGCGCGTCACGGCCCTCCACGGCCACGCCTCGAGCTCGAGCCGCGGCCCCTGGATCCACGAGCGGATCGCGGCGACGCTCTGCCGGCTCGCGGAGGAGCTCCTCCCCGACACAGTCGAGGAGATCGACGTCGGGGGCGGCTTCTTCGGGCCGATGCCCCCTGAGCTCGCCCCGGCCGGCGCGCCCTCCTTCGACGACTATGCCGATGCGATCGCGGGGGCCCTCGCGCGGAGCGCCTGGGCGCGCGCGCGGAGGCCGTGGCTCGTGCTCGAGCCCGGCGTCTCGCTCGCCGCGGACGCGCTGAGCTTCGTCACCCGGGTCCTCGACGTGAAGGAGATCCGGGGACGGGCGCTCGCGCTCGTGGACGGCAGCGTCCTGCACGTGAAGCCGAGCATGCACCGGCGGAACCAGCCGCACCGCGTGATCCGGGAGGGCGGCGCGGGCGGCCCCGGAGCGCGGCCCGTCGGCGTGACCGGATCGACCTGCATGGAGAAGGACTACCTGCTCCGCGACGTCACCGCCGACCTCGCCCCCGGGGACTTCCTCCGGATCGACCACGTCGGCGCCTACAGCGTCGTGATGTCGCCGCCCTTCATCCACGCGGCGCCGGCGATCGTCACGCGCGAGCGGGGCCGCTTCGTCGCGGTGCGCCGGCGCGAGACGTTCGACCACCTGTTCGAGTGCTACCGGATGGAGCCCGCCGGGCCGGAGGAGCCATGCTGAACGTGCTGCTGACCTGCGCCGGGAGGCGGAACTACCTCGTGGAGTACTTCCGCGAGGCGCTCGCCGGCCGGGGCGCCGTGATCGCCTCGGACGCGTCGCCCGACGCCTCGGCCCTCCAGGACGCGGACCGGGCGGTGGTCGTCCCGCCCGTCACCGATCCGGACTACGTGGACGTGCTCCACGACCTCTGCCGGCGCGAGCACGTGGGGCTCGTCGTCCCGCTCAACGACCTCGAGCTCCCGGTGCTCGCGCGCTGCCGCGCGCGCTTCCTCGCGATCGGCACCCTCCCCGTCGTCGCGAGCCCCGAGGTGGTGGACCTCTGCTTCGACAAGCTCGCGACGTTCGAGCGGCTCAACGCGCTCGGGATCCCCGTGCCACGCACGTACGCGACGCTCGACGGGGCGCGCGCGGCGTTCGCCCGGGGCGAGCTCCGCTTCCCCGTGATCGTGAAGCCGCGCTGGGGCACCGCCTCGGTGGGCATCGACGTGGCGGAGACCCTGGACGAGCTCGAGCTCGCCTGCCGGCTCGGCCACGCGCGGCTCCTGAAGGGCTTCCTCGCCGCGCCGAGCGCCGCGGACCCGGCGCGCGCGCTCCTCGTCCAGGAGCGGCTGCCGGGGCTCGAGCACGGCCTCGACGTCGTGAACGACCTCGCCGGGAACCACGTCGTCACCTTCGCGAAGCGCAAGCTCGCGATGCGCGCGGGCGAGACCGACCGCGCCGTCACCGTCGGGAGCCCGGCCCTCGAGGCCCTCGGCCGCGCGCTCGGCGAGGAGCTCCGGCACGTCGGAAACCTCGACTGCGACGTGTTCGTGGACGGCGACCGCGCCCACGTGCTCGAGCTCAACCCGCGCTTCGGCGGGGGTTATCCGTTCTCGCACGCCGCCGGGGCGAACCTGCCGGCGGCCCTCGTCGCCTGGGCGCTCGGCGAGGCGCCCGCGCCGGCCTGGCTGCGGGTGCGGCCGGAGGTGGCGTCCGCGAAGTGCGACCGGCTCGTGGGGATCGCGGCGCGGCCGGCGGTGTCGGAGCCCCGCCCGCTCGCGGCCGCCCGGGCGAGGTCGGTGCCGGTGCAGCCGCAGCCGGCGCTGGGGGTGCCGGTGGGCTGATCGCCGCTCGCGAGTGGGGGTTCCGTGGCGCGACCCTGAGTCACCTCATCGCCGCCGCGATCCAGTCCAGCTTCACCGTCAGAAACACCTGTTACACGTGCAGCATGTCGTCGAGGAAAGCCTCGCGAAGCGGGAGCGTCGCCAAGCAACCGACTGGACCTTGGCGGATCCACTTCTTGAATCCGCGAAGCGTCCTGACCTGACGTCAGGCTTGAGCCGCTGCGCGGCGCCGTCGACCCGACTCCGCGACGAGCTCGACGCGCAGGCCGACCGCCTGAGCCAGGCGAACGACCGTCTGGAGGGTCGGGTTGCTCTTCTTCGCGGTGAGAAGCCGACGAACGGACTCCTGTGGGGCATTCGCACGGCGTGCCAGGTCGGCCTTGCTCAGGCCAGCGCGCGCACGGGCAAGGTCGATCCGCCGCATCAGATGGTCGATCGCGTCGATCTCGGACCGGGCCTCTTCGTAGGCGGACGCGAACCCCGGGTCCTGCATGCGGGCCCGAACGTACTTGTCGAAACCGGTCTTGGCGCGGGGCATGGCCGTAACATATGCGCTACGGGCCCCACGCGCAACCGTGGTCGACCAGGAGGCGGAGGCGTCTCGCATGATCGCGCCGCGCGCCTCTCGCAAACTGGGCTCCCAAAGGCACGGGACGGCGCGGGGCCCTGTGTCCGCTATGCCCGGGAATCACCGAGGGCGGGCCGGGCCACCTGGCGTACCCCGTGTCCCGTCCCGCGCCCGACCGAGTAGACCTCGCCGTCGGCCTCGTAGCCGCCGGTGAACGGGTCGCTCGCGAGCAGCCACGCCGTGTCGAGGTCGGTGAGCACCTCGTCGAAGCAAGCCGCGAGGCACGCGCCGGTGGACATGCCGAGGCGAGTCTCGACCATGCCGCCCACCATGACGTGGAGGCCAGCGGCCCTCGCGCGGCGCCCCAGCGCCAGCGCCTCGAGGATGCCGCCCAGCTTGACGATCTTCAGGTTGATCCCGCCGATGCGCCCGCGCCGCGCCAGGATGGCCTCGAGGTCGGCCGGCCCGCGGAGCGACTCGTCGGCCACCACCGGCACGTCCGGCACCGAGGCCTGCACCGCCTCCAGCCCGTCGATGTCCTCTCGGGCGCAGGGCTGCTCGAAGCACTCGATGCGCAGCCCCGCCGCGAGGCAGGCGCGCAGCAGCGTCACCGCCTCCGCGGCCGTGAAGCCGGCGTTGGCGTCGAGCCGGAAGCGCGCTGCGGGGACCCGGCTCGCCACCGCCAGGAGCGCGGCGCAGTCCTTCTCGAGGTCGTGGCCGACCTTGACCTTGAACGTCCGGAAGCCGCGGGCGCGCCACTCGTCGGCGAGCGTCACCATCCGCGCGATCGGCAGGATGGGCAGGGTCACGTCGGACACGAGCCGGCGCGGGAGCGGGATCGAGGGGTCGAGCAGCGACACGAGGTGGCGCCCCTCGGCCCGGGCCACCGCGTCGAGCAGGGCGACCTGCAGCCCCGCCCGCGCCACCGGAGCGCCGTCGAGCGCCCCTCCGACGAGCGCCGCGAAGCCCTCGATGGTGGGCGCGCCGAGCGCGCGCCCGAGGAGCGCCGGCGCGATCCCTGAGAGCGCCGAGTGCACGTCGGCCGGCCCCTCGTGCGTGACCGGCTGGAGGCACGCCGCCTCGCCGAGCCCCGTCACCGGGCCTCCCGGGCCCTCCACCTCCACGCGCACCAGCACCGACGGCGTCACCTCCACCCGGGCGGTGGCGATGACGAAGGGGTCGACGAGGGGGACCTCGAGCGGCTCGGTGGTGATCGAGAGGATGCGCAGGGCGGCTCCGGGGTCGCCATCGGACAACGGAGCCCTCCGCGCGTCAAGGCGGGGTGTGTGGGAAGACCGCGGCTCGGGCGTGCCGCCGGCGCTCCTCGTGGCGCCCTCTTCGCGGTCGCCACCTTCGCGAAGCGCAAGCTCGCGAGGCGCGTCGACGGGACCAGCCGCGCCGTCACGGTCGCGGGCGCGTCGCTCGAGGCCCTCGGCCGCGCGCTCGGCGAGAAGCTCCGGCAGTCGGGAACCTCGACGGTCTGGCCGCCGCGGTGCCCGGGACCGAGGATCCGCAGCAAGTCCGATTCCGGACACGGTCACGCGGTTCCTGGAGGTCGCCAAGATCACCAAGGCCGAAACGCGCGAGCGCCTCGCTCACCGGCGTCCTCCGGTTACTTTGTCTGCCTGCCGGTGTAGGAGCCCGAATGGCCGGGTCTGCCCGATGATGTTTGCGGGGGCGAGATGGTGACCTTGTCTGAAGGTTCGTGGCGCGGACCTGAACCGTGGGCGTCAACGTCTGCCGGCCGCTTACGCCCTACCCGCCCTGCCCCTTGTCGTCGCCATCCGGTCGCAGGAGCTGCT
>Ga0184637_10000521_pt1 | contig 28712 bp, 30 predicted proteins | sample PLM3_127_b2_FD_133143 | JGI IMG/M metagenome (GOLD analysis project Ga0184637, IMG submission 133143) | Groundwater sediment microbial communities from an aquifer in East River, Colorado, USA - PLM3_127_b2 | ecosystem: Environmental > Terrestrial > Soil > Riparian zone | place: USA: East River... | reverse complement strand
TTCGGCTTCCCGGTCGTCACGCTGGTGATCGGCTTCGTCATGGGCCGGCTTGCCGAGCGGGCGTTCTCGCAGTCGCTGCAGATGCAGCTCGACTCGCTCATCTTCTTCAAGCGGCCGGTATCGCTCGCCTTGTTCGCGCTGATCGTGATCGTCTTCGCCGTACCCGTCATAAGGAAATTCATGAGCAAGAGGCGGGCATGAGCGGCCGGCTGGCGTTCAATCTCATGCTGCTGACGGTGGCGGCGTACTTCGTCTGGGCGGCGATGGGCTACGAGCCCGCGGCGCGGCGCATCCCAATGCTGATCGGCGTGCTGATGCTGGTGCTCCAGGCTTGGGTCACCGTCAAGGAGTTTGTAAAGCCGGAAACCTTCCCGCCGTTGGAAGGCGGTGAAGAGCCTCCGGCGGACGAGGGCCGCCGCGTTGCCGCGATGTCCGCCTGGATGGCGGGCTTCTTCGCCTTATTAACGCTGCTCGGCACCCTGGTCGCGACGTTCGCGTTCATCTTCCTGTTTCTCGCCTCCGGCAAAAAGCTTCCGTGGTGGGGCGCGCTGGGCGTCGCCGCCGGGCTGTCCGGCGCGATCTGGGTCCTGTTTGTGCGCCTGATGCGCTTCGAGCTCTACCCGGGCCTTTTCTTCGGCGGTACACTCCCACCACTATGATCTCGACGGAAAACCTGTTCGACGTGAAAGACCGCGTGGTCATCGTCACCGGCGGCGGGCGCGGCATCGGCTGCATCAAGGCGCAGGAAGTCGACGGCGGGGTGCTCGATCGCTGCGACCGCGTATTCGTCCACACGCGCGAGCAGGCCAAGCAGATCGACAGCCGGAGGACTGGTTTTCCGAAGACGTGCATCCGTAGCTCGCCCCACCAGGCTCATCTGCACATCCGTCCTTCGGGGGCAACACATTCGCGCGGCGCGCATTTCCTCCGGATAGAATCTTTCTCATGACCCTCCCTACCCTGACCATCGCCCTTGAGCGCTACGACCGTCATGTGCCGCTTTTTCTGGGGTCGGTGCCGGCTCCTTGGTCTCCGTTCTGCAGGATGAAAATACCGTTTGTGCTAGCGATCCCGTGCCAATAGTCGGTGCTGCGCGATGCTGATCATCGATAACGAAATGGTAGCGAAGCTGCTTTCGATGGCCGAATGCATGAACACGCTGGAGCAGGCCTTTCGCCAGATCCCGTCCGGCCGGGCCATCCACCGGCCGCGCCTGGACATGTATGTGCCGTGCGAGCGCGAGGACGGCTATTACCGCTGGGGCACGATGGAAGGCGCGAACGACGGCATCTTTGCCATCCGCATGAAGTCCGACGTGATTACCTGGCCGCGGGATGCGAGCGGCGCCTGGCGGGAAAACAAATACTGCATGCGACCGGGAACCTACTGCGGCCTGATCATGCTCTTCAGCACCCGCAACGGCGAGCCCTTGGCCCTCATCAACGACGGCGTGCTGCAGCACATGCGCGTCGGTGCCGGCGCCGGCATCGGCGCGAAGCACTTGGCGCGAAAGGACGCGAGCAGCGTGGGCATGCTGGGCTCGGGCGGCATGGCGCGCAGCTTCCTGGAAGCCTTCTGCGTCGCGCGCCGGATCCGGCGCGTCAAGGTCTACAGCCCGTCCCGCGAGAACCGCGAGCGCTACGCGGTCGAAATGAGCGCCCGGCTCGACATCGAGGTGATCCCGGCGACGAGCGCGCGGGAGGCGGTGGGCGGCGTCGACATTCTCTCGACTTGCACAGACAGCATGTCGCCTACGTTCGAGGCGGATTGGCTTGAACCCGGCATGCACGTTGCCATGCTCGGGCCTGCAGAGACCAGCCGTCAGGCGATCGAGCGCTTCGACGTGAAGATCAGGCAGGGGGTGGGCGGGCTGAAGCTTGCGGAGAGCGAGCGTGTCACGTCGGAAATCGGTCACAGCCCGATCGCCTATATCGCGGGTACGGCCGAAGAAATGCGCCGGCTTCCCCCGCGCACACAAAGCGGCGGCTTCGGCGGCGACTACCCTGACTACTGCGACCTCGTGTTCGGAAAAGTTCCCGGCCGGAGCAGCGACGATCAGATCAGCTTTTATCACAACATGGGCAACCAGGGACTGCAGTTCTCGTCGGTCGGCGGGCTCGTTTACCGAAAGGCCGCGCAGGCAGGCATGGGGCGCGAAATTCCGACGGAGTGGTTCCTGCAGGACATCCGCGACTGATCTTAAAATCCCGCCCGCTGCGCTGCTTGACCACGCGGCCGCCCGAGGCGGCGCTGTCGCACCCAGACCGCGACCTACCTATAGGACTCTTCAACACCGGAGCGAACATGCCCGAGAAAGCCCGCAACACCACCCTCGTACTCACCAACAAGGAAGCCTTCGGCCTCGTGCCGATGAAGGAATGCATCCAGCTCCTGCATGAGGCGTATACCGACTTCGGCAACCGCAATGCCCAGGTGCTGCCGCGGCGGCGCATCCATACGCCGCTCAAGGGCTTTCCCGAGCCGCGCTGGGGCTGGATGAACGTGATTCCGGGGGTCGTGCCCTGCCACGGCGTCGCCGCGATCCGCCTCGATTGCGCGCACATCAGCTTCCCGCTGAAGGGCGGCCAGAAGCGCATGGAGTTTCCCGGCGACTACTCCGGCTTCGTGCTGGTCTGGGACCTCCAGACGAACGAGCTGCTCGGCATCGTGCACGATCACGCCGTGTCGGCGCTGCGGGTGGGAGGCACATCGGGAGTGGTAGCCAAATACTGCGTCAAGGAAGATGCCGAAACCATCGGCATTCTGGGCTCGGGCGAGCAGGCCATCAGCCAGGTGGAGGCGATCTGCGCGGTGCGTCCCTCGATCAGGAAGCTGAAGGCCTACTCGATGACCGCGGTGAAGCGCAAGGCGTTCGCCGAGCGGATGGGCCGGCTGCTGAACATCGAGGCCACGGCGGTGGACAGCGCGGAGAAGGCGATCCGGGATTCGGACGTGGCGATCGCCGCGACCAATTCGGCCGACCCGATCCTCTTCGGCGAATGGCTCAAGCCCGGCGCCCACGTGATCGGCATGATCGGCACCAACAAGTTCGACGCGCGCCGCGAGCTAGACGACGAATGCGCGCGCCGCGCCGACCTCATCATCGCCAACCTGATCGAGCAGATCACCCTCGACGAGCAGCCCGAGATTCTCATGCCGATGCGCAAAGGGTATTGTTCCTGGAACAATATCTACGAGGTGGGCGACCTGTGCATCGGGCGCACCCCCGGGCGCACGGCAAGCGCCCAGATCACCTACCACCACAACAATGTCGGCATGGGGATCCAGTTCGCGTCGGTATGCAAGCGTATGATCGAGGCGGCCCGCTCGAAGGGAATCGGCACGGAGCTTCCGGCCGACCTGTTCATGACCAGGCGCGAAGGCAACGAGGTCTACGCTCCTTAAAACGGCGACGGTTCTGCTTTTGGAAGGAAGAGTGTCATATGAAACTGCTAAGACTCGTTCTCGCGGCATTCCTGCTCGCTCCTTCGGGCGCGATCGCGCAGAGCTGGCCATCGAAGCCGATACGCATCGTGGTGCCCTATCCGGCCGGCGGCTCGGGCGACATCGTGGCGCGCGCCATCGCGCAAAAGATGACGGAAGGCCTCGGACAGCAAGTGATCGTGGAAAACCGCCCCGGGGCAAACGGCAACATCGGAACGGAGGCCGTTGCGCGGTCTGCCGCCGACGGCTATACCCTCCTCCTCGCCACTGACATCCAGTTCGCGATTGGTCCGGCGCTCGGCGTCAAACTGCCGTACGACCCTGCGAAGGATTTCGAGCCCATCAGCCTGGTCGCTTTCGTCGAGCTCGTTCTCGCAGCCCATCCTTCGCTGGGGGTCAACAACATGCAGGAGCTGGTTTCGCTTGCCCGATCGCGCCCCGGGCGTATCAACTATGCTTCCACGGGGCCGGGAAGCACGCATCACCTCTCGATCGAGCTGCTCAAGAGCATGGGCGGATTCGACGTCACTCACGTTCCTTACAAGGGAGCCGGGCAGGCGCTGCCCGACCTGATCTCGGGGCAGGTGCAGCTCATGCAACTGGGCATTCCGCAGACCCTTCCGCACCTGAGAGCGGGCCGGGTCCAAGCCCTCGGCGTCGGCGCGTCCAAGCGCCTCGCCGTTTTGCCCGATGTGCCTACCATCGCCGAACAAGGGTTTGCCGGCTACGAGGCGAACAACTCCTGGTGCCTGTATGCGCCGGCGGCGACGCCGGGCGAAATCATCGGGCGGCTGCACAGAGAAGTCGTGCGCGTGATGGCGCTCGCCGACGTGCGCGAACGCTTCGCCGCCACAGGGCTGGATCCTGTGGGGAGCACTCCGCAAGAGCTCAAGGCGCGAATGAACGCCGACTTCGAGAAGTGGGGCCGGCTCGTTCGTCAAATCGGGCTGCGGGTAGAGTAGCCCTCGGCCTTAGTCCGCGGCGGGCGGGGCACGTCTCGTTCCTGAGGACTTCGCTTTCATGCTGATTCTGACGAACGAAGAAGTGTCCAAGCTCCTCACGATGGAAGAAGCGATCGAGGCGTTAAGGATCTCCAATCGCGAAATCGCGGAGTTCCGCAACCAGAACGAATACAAGCTGAATCGTCCGCGCACCAACCATTATTTGCCCTGGGGCGCGCAGAAAACGCACCCGGGCGGTGAAACCGATGCCCGCACCGTCTACAACTTCAAGTCCATGGAGGGCGGCAGCCAGCACTTCGGGGTGTGGGCGCTGCGCAGCAGCTCCGACCTGGTGCGGCTGGCCAAGGGTCCGTACGGGCTCACCCATACCTATCTTCGCTACGGCGATCTGCCGGGCGGCAAGGGCTACAGCGACCTGATCTTCCTGTACAACACGCACGACGCCCAGTTCGAGGCGATCATCCAGTCGGCGGTGCTGCAGGGCGTTCGCGTCGCCGCGACTTCCGCGCTGGGGGTGGATTACCTCGCGCGGAAAGAGGTGACCAAGCTGGGCGTGTTCGGCTCGGGATGGCAGGCGGCGGCGAATCTTCGGGCAGTGCTTCACGTACGGCCCGCCATCAGGCGCGTGTTCGCATTCAGCCCCAATCCGGAGCATCGGACCGCCTTTTCCAGGCGCATGACCGAAGAGCTGGGAATCGACGTCGTGCCGGTGAAGAAACCCGAAGAGGCAGTGCTCGGCATGGATGTGATCTGCGAGGCGTCGAGCGCGCGCACGCCCGTCTTCGATGGGGCCTTGCTGCGCCCCGGCCAGCACGTCGTCTCGGTCGGCGCCGGCGACGAAGTGTTTCACCGGCGGCTCATCGATCCTGCAGGCGTGGCGCGCTGCGCCGTCGTCGCCGCGCATTCGCTCGAAGTGCGGTTCGGACTCGAAGAAATCGAAGACTGCATCATCAGCGGAAAGCTGGCCTGGGAAGACGTAGTGGACCTCCCCGACCTGGTCACCGGGGGGATGCAGCGCAAGATCGCGGACGCCGACATCACCCTTTTCAAGAACAACATCGGACTCGGCACCCAGTTCGCCGCGGTTGGCGGCCTGGTGCTGCAGAAGGCGAAGCGCGCGGGCCTCGGCTTCGAGGTGCCGCAGGACCGGGTCGCTCAAGTCATGACGCGCTGAGCGGCATCGGCTGCGATTCCCTCGCGAGCGCACGGCGCAAAGGCCCGGGATCGATCCAGGCGGCGACGTCGAAGTCGCGCCGGGTGTAGCCTCGCTCCAGCAGAAAGATCTTCATCACTTCAAGCGCCCGGACGAGCTCGTCCGAGAGCTGGGGAAGCAGCTTGTCGGCAAAGCGCGGCTCGAAGCAGCGTGCGATGTCCTCGCGCCTGATGCCGGCCTCCGCGGCGATTGCTGCCGCGGCGTCGGCGGGATGCGCCTGCGCCCAGCGCCCGGCCGAGAGCAGCACGCCGACGTAGTCCGATACAGCCTCGGGATGATCGCGAACCAGCGACTCCGAGACCGTAAGAAGCCGCGGGGTGGAGTTATTCACGCGCTCGGCCATTTGCGGCGCAGCGCGCAGGTCGTAGAGCCGGCGTATCCGGCCTGCCGCATCGCGCTCCAGCTGCGCGGATTCGCCGCCTTTGGCAAAGATCGCGTCGACGCGCCCTGCGAGCAGGGCCTCGCACTGGGCGTGATAGTAGGAGCGCCGTCCCGCCTGCGGGTTGCGGCCACCGGCGGGATTGATGATGGAATGCGGATCGTCGTCCTCGACCACATCGACGAATACGACGTCCTGCTCGCGCATGCCGTGCACCTTCAGCGCCGAGTAGAAGCCCTTCTCGGCCGCGAAGCGGTAGAAGTTGAAGACGAGCCGCGGCCATACCGGAAGGGCGCAGCGGCGGCCGGCGAGATCCTGCATCGAAGCGGCCGCGTCGTCGGCGCGCACGTAAATGCCGAGCACTTCCTCCATGAACGTGATGCCGAGCAGGCGCGTCGGCGCGTCGTTGGCGCGCGCCCACACCGGCGGCGAGCCGCCCCCTTCGCGGAACGAGGAATCAACACGATGATCGAAGTGCGAGTCCCAGCTCGCCGCGCCTAATTCCTTGACGTTGCGCACGGCGTATCCCGTGCCGGCGAAGCGCGCGTCGAACATGCCGCGCTGGAACGCGATGCCGCTCGCCGTGGGCACCGGGCAGCGGGTGTACCAGAGCGTGTGTGTCATCGCATCCGTCTCCGAGCCTCCGCCAGCCGTTTAGTCAATCAACCTTTGCGCCCGACTCCTTGATGATCCGGGCCCACATCCCGGTATCGGAGGCGATCCTCGCGGCAAACTCCTGCGGTCCCGCGGCGATGATGTCCATGCCCTGAGCAGCAAAGCGCTCGGAGATCTCCTTCGACCGCAATACCTTCAACACTTCGCCATGCAGCTTGTCGATGACCGGCCGGGGCGTGCGCGCCGGGGCCATCAGCCCGAACCACGCATTGATTTCGAAGCCCGGCAAGCCGGACTCCATGACCGTGGGTACCTCAGGCAATCCCGCGTATCGTTTTGCGCCGGTCACCGCCAGCGCCTTCAGCTTGCCGCTCTTCACAAAGCCAACCGTGGCGGGCACCCCCCCGAAAGCGATCTCGACCTTGCCGCTCATCACGTCGGGTACCGTTGGGCCGAACCCTTTGTATGGCACGTGAACCAGGCGGATGCCTGCAAGCTTGTTGAGCAACTCCCCTGCGAGGTGGTGCTGACTGCCGGTGCCCGATGAGGCGAAATTGAGTTTCCCGGGGTTTGCCTTGGCAAGCGCGATCAACTCCTGCACCGAGTTCGGGGGGAAACCCGGCGCCGCATACAGGAGGAACGCGATAGAGGACGCGAGCGTAACCGGCGCGAGATCCCTCACCGGGTCGAACGGCAGCTTGGCGTAGAGGCTCGGATTGATCACGATCGGCCCGTCCGAAGCGAGCAGCAGGGTGTAGCCATCGGGTTCGGCCTTCGCCACCAGCTCGGTGGCGATGTTTCCGCCCGCGCCGGGCCGGTTCTCGACGATGAACTGCTGTCCGAGCGACTCGGCGAGCTTCGCGCCCAGCACCCGCGCCACGATATCAGGGGTGCCCCCGGGCGGATACTGCACCAGGATGCGGACGGGTCTCGAAGGATACGCGTCTTGCGAACGCGCGGGATTCGCGATGGCAACGCTGGCGAAGATGAGCGCGGCGGCGATGTATCGAATGACCTGCATGGCGTTCTCCTGGCGGACGGTCGTATCGTGCGACGCTGCTCGAGCAATGTCAAACGGCGGCAATGTTCAATTGCAAGAAGTGCCGGGAAATCGGGACACTAGAGTATGGAAGCTTAGACCCTGATGACAGCGCAGGAGGTCGAGGATGCAGACCAGGAACCGGATGAAGCTGACCATCGCGCTCGAACGATACGATCGACACTTTCCGTTTTTCGACGGCACGGTGACGCCGCCAGAGAACGTGGATTTCAATGTCCTTCAGGTCGGCCAGAGCGTCACGCTGCGCGATGGCACCGACCGCCATGGGCGAATGCTGCATGGGGAATTCGACATCTGCGAATTCTCCATGTCGACCTACCTGATGGCGAAGGGGCGCGGCATGCCGATCACCGCTGTCCCGGTGTTTCCAAGGCGTCTATTCAGCGCAAGCCAGATGTTCGTGCATCCCGACTCGGGTATCGAGCATCCCAGGGACCTGATCGGAAAAAAGGTCGCCCTCAGCTCGTTTCAGACGACGCTATCGCTGCTCGCCAAGGGCGACCTGAAATTCGAGTACGGCGTCCCCTGGGAGGAAATCAAGTGGTACGTCACGAGCAAGGAAAAGGTCGATTTCAAAAAAAAGGCCGGCGTCTTTATCGAGCCCATCGGCAAGCGCGAGGCTCTTGGCGACATGCTCGAGAACGGGCAGATCGACGCGTTTTTCTTGCCTCACCCTCCACATTCCGTGACCTCGGGTGAGAAAAAGGCGCGCCGTCTCTTTCCGGACACCAAGAAGGAGGAGCTTCGATACTTCAAGAAATACGGTTACTTCCCGATCATGCATGTGCTCGCAATGCGCCAGGACCTTGCAGCCAAGGAACCGTGGCTGCCGAAAGCAATGGTGGAATGCTATGCGCGAGCGAAGGAGATTGCCGCCGGTTACTATGAAGATCCGAACTGGTCGCGCTTAGCCTGGGGGCGGCACTACTTCGAGGAGGAGCGCAGCCTGCTTGGCGCGGATCCGTGGCCGCACGGGTTGAAAGCGAACTACGCCAACCTCGAGCGATTCATCGAGTACTCCCACGACCAGAACCTGCTCGAGAGAAAGATTCCGGTCGAGAGCTTGTTTCCTGAACAAGTGCTCGATATCTGAGGACTATAATGGCTTGTATCGAAATCAAAAAGAGGACGATCCATGCAAACGCTGCCGGCAGTGCGGCCATGCTCGTTTGAGAAATATATCTCCGATGTACGCTCCGTATGGGGCGAGGGCAAAGACCGGCAGCTGCCGTTCCGGGTCAAAGCGCTCCTGGAGAACCTCCTGAGATCGACTTCCGCCGCCGAGCCCTGGATGGCACAGTTTATTGCGGAAGGGATGCGGTCGAAGGAGCTGTCCCGGGACCCCGATTTCGGTTTTATTCAGATGGGTCACAACCAGCCGCTCGGCCACGCAAACGCGCCGCACGACCACGGCCCTTGCTGGGTGCTTTACGGTATTTACCGGGGCAAGATGCAGATCAAGACGTACCGCCGCACCGATGACGGGACGGTTCCGGGGAAGGCCACGCTCGAGGAGAAAGAGGTGCACACGCTCACTCCGGGAATCGTCTATCCGTACTTTTCAGGAGACATCCATTCCACATCGGCCAAGGAGCCTTCCGTGGTCTTTCGATTCTTGAGCGGGGATCTCGATAAAGTGCCGAGGTACCGCTACGACATGGAGAAAAACACGGTCAGTCTTAGAAGTCACGCCGGTTGTTAAGACAGTCTGGAAGGTCTGGATCATGCCGGGACGAATACTGGTCAGCATAGCGCTCTTCCTCGCCGCGTCCGCCTGGGCGCAGGACTATCCCTCGCGGGCGATCCGAATCATCGTACCCTTTCCCGCGGCCGGCATGGCCGACATCATGCCGCGCATCTTCGCCGAAAAGCTGTCGGCGAAATGGGGCCAGCCGGTGATCGTCGAGAACCGCCCCGGGGCAGGGGGCAACATTGGCGCGGAAGCGGTCTACAGGGCGCAGCCCGACGGCTACACGCTGCTCTCGGCGCTGCCGCCGCTCGTCATCAATCCGAGCCTGTACAAGAAGCTCGCCTTCGATCCGATGCAGTTCGTGCCGGTGACCGTCATGTGCGCGGTGCCGAACGTGCTTCTCGCGCACCCCAGGGTGCCAGCCGACAGCGTGCAGGAATTGATCGCCTACGCCCGGGCGAACCCCGACAAGCTCAACTACGCCTCGCAGGGCAACGGCACGACCGCGCACCTCGCCGCGGAGCTGTTCAAGTCGATGGCCGGGGGGCTCAAGATCAGCCATGTGCCCTACAGCGGCAACGCGCCCGCGCTCGTCGATCTGCTTTCCGGGCGGGTGGAAATCATGTTCGGCAACCTCGGCCCGAGCCTGCAGCACGTGCGCTCGGGCAAGGTGAAAGCGCTGGGCGTCGGCAGCGAGAAACGCATTGCCTCGCTTCCGAACGTGCCCGCGCTGTCGGAAACTCTGCCGGGTTACGTGACGATCGCCTGGTTCGGCGTGGTCGCGCCGCCGAAGACGCCGCTGCCCATCGCCGAGAAGCTCTCCGCCGCGTTCGCCGAAGCGCTCAAGCTGCCCGACGTGCGCCAGCGGCTCGCCGATCTGAGCGCCGAGCCGATCGGCTACACGCCCGCGGAGATGGCGGCGTTCCTGAAGCAGGACGCCGAGCGCTGGCGCGAGGTGATCCGCTCGGCGGGCGTGAAGCCCGACTGATGGCGCTTATTTGCAGGCGATGGTCGTCGGCTCGTTGCCGCCGCCGGACTTGTAGTTGATTTCGCAGTTCATGCCGGTCTTGAGATCGGCCCGCTTGGCGTCCTTGCCCGCTGTTGTGATCTTGGTGCGCGAGCCGCTCGGCTTGGACTCGACCTTCTGTTTATCGGGGCCGGTGAAAGCGATCTCGCGTCCCTTGTCCCGGACCTCGAGCAGCGGCCCCTCGGCCTTCAGCATCGATTCCTTAACATCCAAAGCCTTGGCCAACAGAGCGACAGTCTCGGGCGGCTGGTTGATCTTCGGAATCTTCGAGCGCCGGCAGCATGCTTTGTTTTCGGGCTGGCGGTAGGCGATACTTTGGCAGGCTTCGCCTCAATTCGATCGGGAGACACACCATGGCCCCGTGCCTTTGCCGCCACAAGCCGGGCGGCGGCTACAGGGCCCAGGCGCGCGAAGTGCCGTACGATTTGAAAAGGGTGAAGGAACTCCTATCCCGGAGCAAGAACTAGCGTCCGCGCGCTCACGCAGGGGAAAAGATGGGATTTCTGTCGCAGCTCGGCGCCGTGTTGCAGTGGGACCTGATGCTCATCATGGTCGGGGCGGTAATGTTCGGGCTCGTCGTGGGCGTGCTGCCCGGTTTGGGGGGAACCATCGCCATGGTGCTCCTGATCCCGCTGACCTTCGGCATGAGCCCCGAAGCTTCGATCGTGTTGCTGCTCGCCGCCTACGGCGCCTCCAACTTCGGCGGCTCGATCACCTCGATACTGATCAACACGCCGGGCGACGCGGTCAACGCCGCGACCACCTTTGACGGGTACCCGCTGGCAAAGCAAGGCAAGGCGGGCATGGCCATCACCGCCGCCATGGTGTGCTCCGCTCTGGGCGGCCTGGTCGGCTTGGTGGCGCTCGACCTGATGATTCCGGTCGCGCGCAAGCTGATTCTCGCGTTTTCCTACCCGGATTTCTTCATGCTCGCGGTCTTCGGGCTGACGATCATCGCGGCGGTCACGCGCGGCAATACCTTCCGCGGGCTGATCTCGGCGCTGTTCGGGGTGCTGCTGGCCTTCGTCGGCACCGATCCCATCATCGGCGGCGAGCGCTTTACCTTCGGCACCGAATACTTGTGGGACGGCATCGACCTGGTCGCGGTCATCATCGGCTTGTTCGCCATCGGCGAGGCCTATACGCTCAGCCGCCAGCACCAGTCGATCGCGAGCGAGTTCAAGGTCGAGTCCGGGATATCGTGGGAGGGCGTGACGGCGGTGGGGAAAAATTACTGGTTGTTCCTGCGCTCCTGCTTCATCGGCATCTGGGTGGGCATGATTCCCGGGGTGGGCGGCGTGGTGGCGAGCTTCATGGCCTACGGCACCGCCGTGCAGATGTCCAAGACCCCGGAAAAATTCGGTAAGGGGGCGATCGAAGGGGTGATCGCGGTCGAGTCGGCGAACGACGCAAAGGAAGGCGGCAATCTGCTGCCGACCCTGGCCTTCGGCATTCCCGGCAACTCGGCGATGGCGGTATTGATCGGCGGCCTGATGATGCACGGCTTGTCGCCCGGGCCGGAGATGTTGACCAAGAACATCGACACCACCGAATTCCTGATCGCGGCCGCGATCGTCGGCAAGTTCGTCGCCATGGCCCTCGGGCTGCTGTTCGGCACCCGTTTGATCTTCCTGACCAAGATTCGCGGCTCCCTGATGGCCCCGGGCATCATCGCCTTCGGCCTGGTCGCGGCCTACGGTGCCGGCGGCAAGATCGGCGACGTGATCGTCGCGGCCGCGTTCGGCCTGATCAGCGTGTTTATGCAGAAATACGGTTACTCGCGCATCGCGCTTATTATTGCGCTGGTGTTGGGCGGTCTGCTCGAGGCTTCGTACCATCAATCCATGACGGCCTTCGGCGTGAGCGGCTTCTTCACCCGGCCGATCGCGCTGGTGCTGCTGTCCATCACGGTCCTGTCGCTCGCGTGGCCGCTCATCCGCAGGAAAAAGACGGGGACAAGCTCATGATGCGCATCACCGAGAGAGGCGTCTTTTCCTCGCTGATTTTCCTGTTCGCCTGCGTCATCCTGTTCAGGACCCTGGACCTGCGCACCGACGTGGCGCTGGTGCCGAAGATGGTCGGGATCATCTTGCTGGCGTTTGCGGGGGTGCAGGTGCTGATGGATCTGTTTCCGGCGGTCCGCAAGCGCCTGACGTTTCTGAACCGCAACTCGGGCGGCTCCATCGGCGGCGAAGGCGTGGTGCAGGAACAGGACGAGGCGGGAGATACCCCGTTCGCGCGATACCGCTTCTTCGGCTGGGTGGCGGCGTTTATCGCGCTGATCTACTTCACCAGCATGATCTGGGCCACGATCATATCGCTGTTCGTTTATCTCAAGTGGTTGAACAAGGAGACCTGGCTGATGTCGGCGCTCTATTCCCTGGGCATGGCGTTGTTCATTTACTTCGTGTTCGTTGTGGGCTTCAAGCTCCACTTCCTTCTTTAAGTGTCCTGCACGGATGGATCGAACAGACTCTCCACCGGCAAAGGCCGGGTGGTCAACCCCTGGTCCCGGGACTGGTCGATAAACCACTCCAGGTTGGCGCGATTGCGCGCGAGGCCGTTGGCCCATAGGTCCGCGCCCAGTTGCCGCTCGCGTTCGTACGCCTGCCGGCCCCAGGCGAGCCAGGACCAGTTCGGGTCGTCCCAGCGCCGGCGGCAGAGCTCCCACGCTTGTTCGAACGCCGCGAACAAGGCGCGCGCCAGACCGGGAATGCGCTCCAGCGCGTCGCTGCGCAACGCGATGACGTGCATGATGGGGAAGTAGCCGAACCGGCGCAGGTATTGCTTCTCCTCCGCCTCGGGATCCGCGAACAGACGCGCGATCCGGCCGCGATTGTCCAGCACCGCGCGCGGCGGATGCGGATGGATCAAGGCGTCGATCTCCCCCGCGGCCAAAAGCTCGCCCAGCTTCGCCCCTGCGGGGATGCGCTCCAGCATCACGCCGGGCAAAGGCTTGAAATCATAGGTCTCGTCGCGGGCCAACACCCAGTGGATGCGCTTCCAGTCCACGCCGTAGCCGCGTTGCAGGTCCCCTTTGGCCAGCACCGACAAGGTGGTCTGAAAGGTATTGAGGCCCACGCGCCGGCCGGCGAGATCCGCCGGCGAGCGGATGCTGGCGTCGCTGCGGCACCAGATCTGCGACAGGCTGAACAGGCGGCGCGGAAACACCGGGATGGCGGTGAACGGCAACTTGCGCTCCCGGGCGATCAGGTACGAGGACAGCGACACCTCGGCGGCGTCGAATTCGCCGTCGCGCAGCATGCGCTCGTGACGCTGCTCGCCGTCCCGGCCGGGAACGGTTTGCCCTACCTCCAGCGCCTTGAGCTTCACGCCCGGAACGCCGACGTCGCCCTCAAAAAACGGCACGGTGCGGTCGTAGTGCGCCAGCGCCAGGGTGAAGGCCAGCTTTGCCATCAGAGCTATTTTTTCTTGTCGTCCCCGACGAGCTGCCGCACGATGCCGAGATAAGGCTGGTACGCGGCAAAGGTATCGCGCACCATCTTCTCCACCTCCTGGCTGCCGGCATAGGACGGCGTCTTCTTCATCTTTTTCGCCACGGCGTGAAACTCCGGGTCTGCCACCGCATTTTTGATCGCCTGCTCCAGGACCCCACGGACCTCCCCAGGCAAACGCGGCGGCGCGCCGATCAGGCGCGGCGAGCTCATGCCGTCGAGCTCCGGCATGCCGACCTCGGAGGGGATCGGGACCTCGGGGAAGTCCGGATGTCGCTTGCTGTCGTAGTACAGCACCACGCGCAGATCGCCGTTGCTGATGTACTGCTGCACGCTCTCATAGGCGCTCGAGTTGATGTCGGCGTCGCCGCGGATCACGGACAGAATCGCCTTGCTGGCGCCGTCGTGATTCAGCGCTTTCCATTTGACGCCGAGCTTGGCGAAGGTCAGCGCTCCTAGGATCGCGTTGATCTCCGACAGCCCGCGCGTGGCCATGAGATATTCGGCTTTCTCTTGTTTCTTGAAATCGAGAATGCTCTTGTACGGTCCTTTCGCGCTGACCACCGCCACGCGGTTGTCCACGGCGATGCTGGCGAGCCAGGTGACCTGCCTCAGGTCATATTGCACCTCGCGCGCCAATTGCGTCACCGCGAGCCCGGCCATCTCGTAGATGCCGATGGTGTGACCGTCGGGCTTGGCCTTGTGCAGATAGTTCGTCGCAATCACGCTGGCGGCGCCGGGCATGTGCCGCACCACCACGTTGACCTTATTCGGCAGGTGCTTTTGAATGAAAGGCGCGATCGCCAACGCCCAGTCGCTGTAGCCGCCCCCGGGCGGGTAGCCGACGATGAATTCAATGTTCCTTTCCGGATAGGCGCCGGCCGCGCCCTGTCCGAAAGCCCACAACAGCAACGCCAGCAACACCCGGCTTGGTTTTGGATTCATGGCTCCCGGCTCCCCGATTGGCCGTCTACTGTACACGCGGATCCGGCCCTGCGCCACGCAGCCATGTCCTAGCTCGAAAAATGCGCTCCATTCCCATAAGATAAGCGCTGGACAGAAAGGGAGGTCGATGCTGGTGCTGAGCAACGACGATGTTGGCCGGGTGCTGACCATGGAAGCGTGCATCGCGGCGCTCGAGCCGATGTACCGGGATTACGCCAACGGCAAGGCGCTGCTCTCCCCGCGCGTCGACAACATCGCGCCGACCTCCCTCTCCGGTGCCTACTACGCGTTCAAGCACATGGGCGGGACGTGGCCGGCGATGGGCGTGCAGGCGCTGCGCCTCAACTCCGACGTCATCACGCATCCGGAGATCAACGGCAAACCGCGGCGCGTCAAGCAGCCGCTCGCGGGCGGGCGCTGGGTCGGGCTCGTGCTCCTGTTCAGCACCGAGACCGGCGCGCTGCTCGCGATGTTTCCCGACGGGGTGATGCAGCGCCTGCGCGTCGGCGCGGCGAACGGCATCGCGCTCAAGCACCTGGCGCGTGCCGAGGTCTCGACACTCGCGCTCGTCGGCAGCGGCTGGCAGGCGGGCGCGCAGCTCATGGCCGCGCTCGCGGTGCGGCCGTTTCGCGAGGTGCGCGTTTACAGCCCGCGCCGCGAGAGCCGCGAGGCGTTCGTCGCCGAAGCGCGGACGCACCACAGCGCGAACATCGTCGCCGTCGATTCGGCGGATGCCTGCATCGCCGGGGCCGATGTGGTCATGGCCGGTACTTCGTCCATGGTGCGCGTGATCGAGCCGCGCTGGCTCGAGCCGGGCATGCACGTGAGCTGCATCAAGACGCAGGAGGTCGACGGCGAGGTGCTCGAGCGCTGCGGCCGGGTATTCGTCCACACGCGCGAGCAGGCCAAGCAGATCGACAACGTGATGAAGGACACGCCCAACGTCACCCGTGAAAGCAGCCGCGGCTGGTGGAACGACGGCAGCTGCAACTTCACGCGCTATCCCGATCTCGGCCAGCTTGTGGCGGGCCTCGCCTCGGGCCGGCAACACCCCGAGGAGATTACCTGCTTCGTCAACAACGTCGGCCTCGGCCTGCAGTTTGCGGCAGCCGGGGCGCTGGTCCTGCGCAAGGCGCGGGAGGCGGGACTCGGGCACGAGCTGCCGGATGACTGGTTCTCTGAGGACGTGCATCCGTAGTGCTGTGCCGCCGCTGCCCCGAGCCCGGGACGGCTCCGTGCGGGCGAGACGTACCGAATAGCTCGGAAGAAGGCTGTTCTCGTAGACTGCGACGCAGCCATGTATCCGCTGCCCCTGCATTTCTGACTTTCATTCCAAGCCCTAATTCGCGAATTCCCCAGTACCTAAGCCCAAAATTCGAGGTAAGGAAAATCTGCATCGAGCTTATGCAACAGCTCACTGAGACGCCCGGGGTCGCCAGCGCGCGCATCATGGCGCCCCAAGACTATGCGGGGCTTGCCGAGGTGGTCGCAGTCGCGGAGTCAAGGGAGAAGGCGCACCGCTGCAAGGCACGCCCAGCGCCAGCCCGGAATCCGCTTGACTCGGCGCGGCGGAGCCAATAGGGTGGCTGTCGCGCACTGGAGCCGATCCGGCCCGGTACGCACTCGCATACTGCAACAACGCGGAGACGGACGGGCCATGGAATTCGGCTACTTCACCCTGAGCGATAATCACTACCCGAACAATCCGCGCTCGGCGAACCAGTTCGTCCTGGAGATCCGCGAGCAGGCCATCCTCGCCGACAAGCTCGGCATGCATTCCTGCTGGATCGGCGAGCACCATTTCGACTCGCTCGGGGTGAATTCGCGTCCGGACATCCTGCTCGCGAGCATCGCACCGGTCACCAAGCACGTGCGGCTCGCCCCTGCGGTCACGGTGCTGCCCCTGCATCATCCGGTGCACGTCGCCGAGGCCTGGGCGACGCTCGACCTGCTCTCCGGGGGGCGCGTCGATTTTGCCACCGGGCGCGGCTACGACCGCAAGGAATACGCCCCGTTCGGGACCGACTTCTTCGCCTCGGCGGAGATCTTCGAGGAAGGCATCGAGGTCGTGCTCAAGGCTTGGAACTCGCCCGGGTCGTGGTCGCACAAGGGCAAGTACTACGACATCCCCGAGATGGCGATCACACCCAGGCCGGTGCAAAAGCCGTTTCCCTTCTACGTCGCCTCGTTCTCCAAGACCAGCGTCGACATCGCGGCCAGGCGCGGCCTCAACATCATTTATGCGCCGTTTGCAGCGGGCATGATCTTTGGCGGCTTGGACAAGGCGGTCGATACCTATCGCGAGGCCTGCGTGAAGGCAGGCAATAAGCCCGGCCGGGCGATGTGCAGCTATTTCGTCTTCATCGCCGACGACGCGAAGAGCGAGGACTACGGTCGCCAGGCGCAGCTCGATTACTTCAATCACTGCGTGATCCGCGCCATCCCCACCAAGATCGAGGAGGCGCCGCCGACCATGCAGTATTTCATCAAGATCGCCGAGATCCTGAGGAATATGAAGAAGGAAAATCTCACCGACCGCTCGATCCTGCTCGGCCGGCCCGAGCAGATCATCGAATCGCTGAAGAACGTGGAGAAGACCGGTATCGAGGAGGTCATCCTCTATTTCAACGTCGGCAACAAGCCCCACGCGCTCGTCAAGGAGCAGATGCACCGGTTCATGGAGGAGATCGCGCCGCATTTCCAGGGCAAGCACCTCGAGCGCATGAGGGTGACCGCCTGAAGCGGGCGAGCCGGGGCGAGCGAGCGGCGCATGTGGGAAGATCCGATCGTCCAACCCCGGCCGGATATAGATTCGCACGATTTCCGCAGCGCACTCGGTTGCTTTCCCTCGGGCGTGTGCTTGGTGACGACCATGGGCCCAGGCGACAAGCCCGCGGGTCTGACGGTCAACTCGTTCACCTCGGTGTCGCTCGACCCGCCGATGGTGCTGTGGAGCCTGTCCCGCGCGGCCTCCTGCGCGCCGGTCTTCCGGAATGCGGAGTACTTCGCCGTGAACATCCTCGCCGCAGGCGATGAGGCGCTCTCGATCCATTTCGCGAAGCAGGTGCCCGACAAGTTTGCCGCGTTTGCCGAGCGCTTTGCTTCCGGACTCGGCGGCGTTCCGGTGCTGCAGGGCGCGGCGGCGACTTTCGAATGCCACACCCGCCACCGCAATTACGGTGGCGATCACATTATCCTTATCGGCGTGGTGGAGCGGTACGCGCATTGCGAGCGGCCGCCCTTGGTGTTCCACCGCGGGGGCTACGTCGCCGGGAAGCTCCCGGGACGATGATGACCTTGTCGATCAGCTGATCGCCGTATGGAGCTGGCGACCGCGATACGACCGGAAAAAAACTATGCGTCACTTACGGTTGCGCGACAGCTCGTGATTTGCACCCTATCGTGCGTTCGGAGGGGAACTGCCATGAAAATCGAACAGCCGGTGCTCGAAGGCCTGCGCAATCTCGCGTCGCTGGAGGCGCTGCAGCAGGCGATCGGCGAGCGCAACCTCACGCCGGGATGGATCAAGCGCGAGAAGCCCATCCTTTACAGGGAGATGCGTTCCGAATTCGTGCCCGCGCATTGGCGCTACGCGGAGGCGAAGGCGGCCATGCAGGCGGCCGGACGCCTGATCGGCACCGATCTCGCCGAGCGGCGCAATTTCGTGATGCGCAATCCCGTTCCCGGCAACGACATCGCGACGCTGCGCACCCTCGTCTGCGCCTACCAGTCGATCCTTCCGGGGGAGAAGGCGCGCAGCCACCGGCACGCGCCGCATGCCTTGCGCGTGATCCTGGAGTCGCGCGGCTCCTATTCCATCGTCGACGGGCACAAGCACCCGATGGAGTCGGGTGACATCGTGCTGACGCCCGGCTGGTGCTGGCACGGCCACGGACACGACGGGAGCGAGCAGGCCTACTGGTTCGACGGTCTGGACGTGCCGCTCACGCATCTGCTCGAGCCGATGTTCTTCGAGGAGCATCCGGAGGGCTTCGAGCGCGTCACCCAGGTCACCGAAACCTCACCGATGCGCTTCACCTGGAGCGAGACGCGAAAAACGCTGAAAGCGGCGGCATCGAACGCGTTCTTCGGCAAGACCATCGAGCTGGCCGCCCCGCAAATGCCGACGATCGCGCTGAAGGTCCACGCCTGGCCCGGAGGCTGGAGCAACTCGCCGTACCGTCACGCCGCCAACACGGCGCATGTCGTCATGCAGGGCAGCGGCCGCTCGATGATCGGGGGGCAGGTCTTCGACTGGAGCTTCGGCGATACCCTGGCAGCCCCCGCCTGGTGCCGCATCGGGCATCGGGCGGCCGAGGAGAGCGTCATCTTCAGCATGAGCGACGAAAACCTCATGCGCTGGTCGCGCTACTACCGCTTCGAGGAGCTCGACTAAGAATCAGGACTAAGAATCAGGGACGGACCACGTTATTTGAATACGTGGTCCATCCGTCTTTTGTCGCTCAATTAGGCTTTGAGAACTTCCTGCACGCGCGCCGGCGTGAACGGCATGTGCCTGAGCCGCTTGCCGGTGAGGCGGTAGAAGGCGTTCGCCACCGCCGCCCCGACCCACGGATTGCCGATCTCGCCCAGGCCCGAGGGCGGCGCGTCGCGCTCGACGAAAGCGGTTTCGATCACTTCCGGTGTGTCCGACATGCGCAGCACGAGGTAGTCGTGGAAGTTGCTCTGCTCGACAACGCCCCCTTTGATCGTGACGCGCTCGTGCAGCACGCTCGACAGCCCGTAGAGGATGCCGCTCTCGATGTTGGCGCGCGCCATCTCGGGCTGCACCACCAGGCCGCCGTCGACCGCGAACCAGACCTTATGCACCTTGATCTTTCCCGAGGCGCGGTCGAGCGAGACCTCGGCCACGCCGGCGCCGAGCGATCCGGAGCGCTCGCTGATCGAGATGCCGAGCGCGCGGCCCTCGGGGCGAGGCGCCTTCCAGTCGGACATCTGCACCACCTTCTCGAACACCGCGCGCGCGCGCGGCAAGATCGACATGCGCTGGAAGCGGAACTCGACCGGGTCCATGCCGGCGTCGGCCGCCATCTGGTCGACGAACGACTCGATGGCAAAGACGTTGAACACGTGGCCGACCGCGCGCCAGTGTATGACATGGACGCCATGCGACGTGGGGCGCATTTCGATGTGCTGGTTGGGGATCTGGTAGTAGTACGGCTTGATGCCGGTCCAGAGGAGTACGCCGGCATTGCTCTGGTCACCGATGACGCAGTGCTGCCACCCGGCGACCTTGCCGTCCCGGTCGAGCGCGGCCTCCAGGCACTGGTACGACTGCGGCCGGAACCTGCCGTGGGCCATGTCCTCCTCGCGCGTCCACACGAGCTTCACCGGCCGGCGCACCTCGCGCGCGATTCGCGCAGCCTCGGACGAATAGTCGCCGATCGTGCGGCGCCCGAAGCCGCCGCCCATGTAGCACTGGTTGATGGTGACCTGCTCGGGCTTGAATCCGAGCGCCTTCGCAACCGCATTGCGCGAAATATCGGGAGCCTGGGTACCCTCCCAGATCTCCACGCCGTCGCCGGCGGCATTGAACCGCGCCACGGCGTTCAGCGGCTCCATCTGCGCGTGATAGCCGTAGTCGCTGCGGAACTCCGCCTTGTAAGTCTTGGCGGCCGAGGCGAAAGCCGCCTTTGCATCGCCCTTCGAATCGAGCGTCTGGGTTTTTGCCGCAGGATCGGCGTGCACCTTGGCGTAGGTTTCGCTCAGCGCGGTTTCGGAGCTGTAGCCTTCGGCCGCGCCCTTGCTCCACTTGATGTCCAGCGCGCGGCGCGCGGCCAGCGCGTGCGGCAGGCTGTCGGCGATCACGGCGACACCGTCGGGCAGCCGCACCGTCCCGAGCACGCCGTGAAGCGATTTCACCTTCACCTCGTTCCAGCTCTCCGGCTCGCCGCCGTGGACCGGCGAATGCCTGGCGGTCGCGTACACCATGCCGGGAAGCTGGACGTCGATCGCATACTGCGCCTTGCCGCTCACCTTGAGCGGCGTATCGTGCCGCGCGACCGGCTTGCCGATGAGCCGGAACTGGCTCTTGTCCTTCAATTCGGTCTTCTCAACGGCAGGAAGCGGCGATGGCACTTTGGCGAACGAGGCGATCTCGCCGTAGGTCAGGCGCCGGCCCGACGCGGGGTCGATGACGACGCCGGGTTCGGTGCGCAGCGACGCCGGGCTCACGCCCCACTTCTCGGCGGCGTTCGCAAGAAGCACCTTTCGCACCTGCGCGCCCGCGAGGCGCAGCTGATCGAAATACAGCATCACCGCGCGGCTCCCGACAATCCACATCAGGCGGTTTTTACCGAACGGGTTGGTGTAGCCGTAGAGTTGCGCATCGGCCGGCGCCCACTCGATTTTCACCTTCGACCAGTCGGCGTCCATCTCTTCGGCGAGGATCAGGGGCAGCGAGGTCATCGAGCCCTGGCCCATCTCGGCGCCGGCGCTGAGGATGGTCACGGTGCCATCGGGCGCGATGCGCACCCAGGCGTTGATTGGCTGCGCGGTTTTCGCATGCGCTTCCGAGACGACTTCCAGACCTTCGGAGCCGACGGCAACGGCGAAAGCCAATCCGCCGCTCGCCTTGAGGAAGGTTCTGCGGGAAAGATTCAAGTCGCGTTTCATGGCTAGACCTCCTTCGCCGCGCGCTGGACGGCGGCGATGATGCGGTGATACGTGCCGCAGCGGCAGATATTGCCGTCCATGTGGGCGACGATCTGCTCGCGGGTCGGCGTCTTGTTCTGAGCGAGCAGCTCCGCGGCCTTCATGATCTGGCCCGATTGGCAGTAGCCGCACTGCGGCACTTCCCCGGCGATCCAGGCCTTCTGCAGCGGATGCGATGCGTCCGGCGACAGGCCTTCGATCGTCACGACGCGCGCGCCTTTCACCGTCGAAACCGGCGTGACGCAAGAACGCACCGCCTTGCCGTTGACATGCACGGTGCACGCGCCGCACAGCGCCGCGCCGCAGCCGTACTTCGTGCCGGTGAGCTTGAGCTCCTCCCGGATGACCCAAAGCAGAGGCGTGTTCGCCTCCGATTTGACCGAGACGGGTTTTCCATTGAGGTTGAATGAGACCATCCTGCCTCCTGCGAGGGTGATTGAAGCACGTGGAATCTTGCGCTCTTCGCCGGCGGGATTCAAGCGCCTGGAGCGACTTCCCGCAACGCGGCATGCGCGTTTCGAAATCCGGAGGGTTTCGAGCGCGTTACCTAGGTCACCGAAACCTCGCCGATGCGCTTCACGTGGAGTGAAACGCAAACATCGCTGAAAACGGCGGCATCGAACGCCTACTTCGGCAAAACCATCGAGCTGGCCGCCCCGAATAGGAATCATAAGGGGAAAATCAGGCTGTTCGGGACGAGCAGCGAGTCGAAGACGCATATCCTTTCCTGGAACCTGAGACGGCCGTCCTCGACGGCGAGTTGGTCGCGGGAGCTGCCGACGTTGAACACGCGCGTCTCGCCATCGGCCAGCGTCTCGAAGGCCGCGTAGCTGGTGCGCGCCTCGAGCAGGTCGTCCTTCCAGCCGAGGGCGCGGATGCCGCTCACCATGCGGCGGACGTAGCGCGGCGCGTAGACGGCGGTCTTGCGGATCGCCGTGACGCGATCGAGAAGGTAGCCTTTGCTTTCGCACCACCAGGTCGCGAGCGGCAGCCCGCGTTCGAAGTTCTCCCGCGGCACGATTTTGTAAAGGCAGCGCTCGGTGAAAAAATCCGGCCACTCCTCGAAGCGCTCTTCGTCGAGACAGGCGGCGTAGTCGGCGTACAGCGCCTCGAGCTCGAGGCGCAGCTCCCGGGGGTCCATGCGCGTGAAGCGCTTGTCGGCGCCCACGGCTACAGCTCCATCACGTTCCGGTAGTAGTCGTAAAAGGCGCGGATCGGGGATTCGGTGACCGCGTGAGACTCCTCCTGCCGCCAGTCGCGCCCGCCCATCTCCATCACGCCGGCTGCGCCCGGGTACGGCGCAACGCCCTGCTGCGCGAACTTCATGACCTCGCTGTCGTCCATGGAAACGAATCCCGAGGGGCCCATCAGGTTCGCCTGCCGCAAGCGCCTGCGGGTCATCGCCTCGTCGTCGGTCTGGTAGCCGAAAAAGGTCCAGGCGAGCTCGAAGGCGCCCGCGCCGCGGGTGGCGATCTGGCGCATCGCCAGCGTATTCGACTGCTGCTGGACGATCAGGTTGGGCCACAGCGTCATCATCACGAGCGTGTATTGCTCGAACTCCCGCACCGGCTCGAGCATCGTCGGGTCGTGAAGCTTGAGGTTCTCGATCAGCGACTTCATTTCGGCGTTGTCCGCGGTCCTCTTCTGCTCGCCGCGCCACGACATGGCGGCGCAGTGCCGCCCGGTGGAGTCGATCGCAATCCTGGACGGGTTGTCGACCCGGTAAAGGCCGAACGACACCAGGAACACGTGCAGCAGCGTCGCGTGGTAGGAGTCCTTGATGTTCTCGAACATCAGCTTCCAGTTCGCCGGAATGAGCTGGCGCGAGTAGCCGAGCACGGTGAGGCCGCGGCCGTCGAACACGCGGTCGAAGAGCGCGAGCATCGCTGGGCCGAGGTACGCCTCGAGCGGCTCGAGTTCATCGGCGAACGAGGCGAACACCACGCCGTGGCGGCAGGCGACCTTGAGCTTCCTCAGGTTGTGCTCCTTGAGATCGAAATCGGCCGGCATGCCGCCCTGGTTCTTCACGCCGCGGCGCAGCGGCGCCCGGATCAGGTCGCCCTTGAGGTCATAGGTCCACTGGTGATAGGGGCACATGAACTCGGTTGCGTTGCCGAGATGCTGCTGGCAGAATTGCACGCCGCGATGGGCGCAGCGGTTCTCGACCGCGTTGATCCCGCCGTCCCGGTCGCGAACCACGACCACGGGCTTCTCGCCGATGAACGTGCGCTTGAAATCGCCGGGCTTGGGAATCTCGGCCTCGAGCGCGACGTAGTTCCAGCTCGGGCCGCGGAAGATGCGCTCCTGCTCGCGGGCGTAGATCTCGGGATCGGAATAAATCCAATAAGGAATGCGGCAAGTGCCTTCTGCCGGCCATTCGCGGCGCGTACCCATCCTTCCTCCTTCAGCTCTTGAAATGCGGCATCACGCGCGCGGCGACCAGCTCCAGCGTGCGAAATGCTTCGGCGTCCTTCGAGCCGCCGAAGTTGATCTGCATCGAGGGCTCGATGTCCCCGGCAAACGTCTCGCGGCAACGCTCGACCTGCTTCACCACGTCGTCGGGCGTGCCGACGAAGGCACCGCCCTGCTCGATGATCTTCTCGGACGTGGTGGCGAGGATGCTCGCCACCATCTTGTCGTAGCCGGGGTACTGGTCGGAGGACTTTCCCTGCCATGACTTGACCGCATCGGCGAAGGTCTCGAGATAGCGGGTGCAGATCCGCCGGAAGCCGGACAGGGCCTCGTCCCGCTTTTCGGCGAGGTAGCAGAATTGCGCCACCTGCACCTGCTCGGCGCCCGGCCTGTGCCCCGACTCGGCCCACAGGCGCCGGTACATCTTGACGAACTCCTGGAGCTGTCCGGGCTTGCCGGCGTAGGGAACGATCATCAGGTGAAAGCCGTTCTTCGCGGCATTGACAAAGGACTCCTCGGTGGCGATCGCGGCCACCCAGATCGGCGGATGCGGCTTCTGCACCACGCGCGGCATGAGGCGCACGTCCTCGAGGTTCCAATACTTGCCCTTCATCGTGACGCGCTCCTCGGTCCACATGCGCCGGATCATGGCGATCGATTCGTCGAAGCGCTCGCGGCTCTCCGACATCGGCACGCCGTAGACCTCGAATTCCTTGGGCAGGAAGGCGCGCCCGAAGCCCGCGTCCAGGCGCCCCTTGCTCATGTTGTCGAGCATCGCGAGGTCGCCGCCGAGGTGCGCTGGGTGATGGAAGGCCGGGATCACTGCGCCGGTGATGAGCCGGATGCGCTTCGTGCGGACGGCGATGGCGGACAGGAACACGCAGGGATTCGGCGAGTGCCCGCCGTAGTCGAAGAATGAGTGCTCCACCGTCTTGATGCTGCTGAAGCCTAGGGCGTCGGCGCGCTCGGCGATGCGCACGCACTGTTCGTAGTAATCCGCTGTGGTGCTGTCTTCGGAGCGGAAGGACGGGAAGAAGTTGATTCCGAACTTCATAGGCCTAGACTCCTTGTTTCACATCTTCGCAGACGAAACGGTGGAAGGGACGAAGAGCTCTTCCGGTTGCAGCAGACGGCTGGTGAAACCTTGCTCGAAAGCATACCGGCACAATGCATCGAGGGTGGCGCGGTTCTCCTCGACGCCGTACTTGAAGGCATCCCCGAGCAGCGCCGCCTCCCGCTCCGCGTAAGCCGTCTCCCACACCAGGCTGGTCGTGCATATTCCAGTATCGAGCAGCCGCGCGAGCGCCCCCTTGCGCGCCGCCTCGAACGCGTTCCTGAGATTATTGGCGAGCCAGGGATGCTCTTCGACGAGCGTCTTGCGCACCACGACTACGTGCATGATCGGAAACACGCCGGTCTGCCGGAAATATTCTTGCTCCGCGGCAACCGGGTCGGCGAACAGCCGGCGCACCTGCGGGCGTGCCTCGACGAACGCCGCGGGCGGGCGCGCCGAGATGAGCGCGTCGATCTTCCCCTCAAGCAGCGCCTGGTTGAGCGTGTCGCCGCGCTCCAGCGGCCGGACGTCGAAATGAGCCGGAGGCTTGACCCGTGACTTTTCCCGGCGGCCCGGCTGCGCGAGCCCTCCGGTTCTCCAGCGAACGGACCGAAGATCGGCGCCGTAGTGCTCGCTGAGAATTCCGCGGATCCAGAGCGACGCCGTCATGCTCCACTCCGGGGTGCCGACGGCGCGGCCGTTCAGGTCGCGCGGCGTCTCGATTCCCGAGCCGGCATGGACGTATACGGCCGAGTGCCGGAAGACGCGCGAAGGAAAAACGGGTATCGCCACGAACCCCCAGGCAGGGTCCTCCACGGAAGCGAGGTAGGCGCCCATCGAGTACTCGGCGGCATCGAACTCGCCGTAGCGTCCCTGCCGCCAGAAAAGATCCTCGATCTCGAGGTGCAGGTACCGGAAATCGATCCCTTCGGGCCGCACCTCCCCGCTATAGAGCCGGCTGGTCCGATCGTATAGCTCGCCGCCGTATGCCACCCGGACTCCTTGTTGGCTCATAAGCAGAACTATACAATATCAATTAGAAATCGAAGTGTCCCGTCATGGACGCGGGAATACGAGTTAAAATGCAGGCGGACGAGGAGGAGCTAGCCATGGCAACACGATGGGTCATTGCCGTTCTGACGGGCTTCGTGGTCTTTGCGGTCGGAGCGAGCCCGAGTTGGAGCCAACCGAGGACCGTCAAAGTCGCCGCGACCAGCAAGGTGGTGCTGGACAACCTGCCGCTGTTCGTCGGGGTGAAGATGGGGTTCTTCGAGGAAGCAGGGCAAAAGCTGGATATCTCCTACTTCCGTGGAGGCGGGGAGGTCGTGCGGGCCATCACCACCCGTTCGGTGGACCTCGGCGCCACCCCGGCAGCGTCCGCAGTCCTGATCGCCGCCGCGCGGGGCGAGCGCCTGAAGATCGTGTCCGGCTCCGGGGCGCCGATGGCGGGGGTGGTCTGGGTCGTCGAGCCCGCTTCCCCCATCCGGTCGGTCGCGGATCTCAAAGGTAAGAAAGTAGGCTTCAGCTCGCCCGGGAGCCTGACGCACACGGTGATCCAGACCATTCTCAGGAAGGAGGGGCTGGAGAAGGACGTGGAGTTGGTTCGCGTCGGATCGCCGGGGGACAGCTGGGCGGCGGTGAAGAACAAGGTCGTCGATTCCGGCTGGCACGTTTCTCCCCCGATCTACGGTCTCATCATGAAGAACGAAGCCCGGATCATCATCGACGCCGCCAAATACATCGACGACTACCAGCAGACGGTCGTGGTGGCCATGCAGGAGGTGATCGACAAGGATCCCGACCTGATCCGCAATTTTCTGCGCGCCAGGGCGAAGGCGGTGAAGTTCATTTCCGACGAACCGGAGAAAACCGCCTCGATCTGGGCCGAAGAGCTGAAGATCCCGGTCGAAGCGGCGCGCCTCGCCTACCGCGACCTGCCGAAGGGCTACTACGAATCCGGCGCGCCGAAGATGGAAAATCTCAAGGGCGCCCTCAAGGAAGCGATGGACGCCGGGGCCATCAAGGAGCCCCTGGATCTCGGTAAGGTGCTCGATCTGAGATTCCTGCCCCGCTAGCCTGGTCGGATGGGGCGGGTGCGGGGCGAGAAGAACCTGGTCTGGACGTTCCAGTTCCTCGTCCTCGCGCTGGCGTTCGTCTTTTTCCTGGGGTTGAGCCGCGCCTTTTCGTTCTTTCCGCACCCCCTCAAGGTCCTTGAGGCGGCCGGGGAATTGTTCGCCAGCGGGGAGATTTACCCACATCTTCTGGTCACCCTCTACGAAACCCTGACCGGTCTCGCCATCAGCATCGTCCTCGGAATATGGATCGGCTCCGTCCTGGGCGTGAGCCGCACCCTGGCCGAGATCTTCGAGCCGATGATCCTCGCCGCCTACGCGGTGCCGAAAATCATCTTTCTGCCGCTGCTTCTCATGATCTTCGGGGTGGGGCTGGACTCGAAGATCGCGAACGCGGCGCTGCACGCGATCTTCCCCATCATTTTCAACACGGTCGTCGGCATCCGGGAGGTGAACGAGATTCACGTCAAGCTCGCCCGCTCCATGAACGCCACCCTAGGCCAGATCTTTCGCAAGGTCTATTTCCCTTCGATGGTCCTGCCGGTGTTTGCCGGCATGAGGATCGGCCTGGGGTTCTGCTTCCTCGGCTCGCTGCTCGCGGAGCTGTTCGAGGCCAAGACGGGCCTGGGCTACCTGGTCGCCGATTTCTACAATTCCGGAGAGATCGCGCGGATGCTGGCCGTCATTCTGTTCGTCTTCCTCCTCACCATGTCCATCAACGCCGGCATGAAAACCCTCGAAAATCGGCTGAGCCGCTGGCGGGCGCCGTGAAGGAATTGATCGCCGTGCGCGGCGTGCGCAAGGTGTTCGAGGACGTCGCCGGAACTACCGGCGGAGCGGTCGAGGCCATCCGGATGGCCGATTTCCAGGTCGGGCGCGGCGAGTTCGTCAGCCTGCTGGGACCGTCGGGCTGCGGCAAGAGCACGCTGCTGGACATCGTCGGCGGGCTGGAGAAGCCCTCGAGCGGAGAAGTGATCGTCGGCGGCGAGCGCGTGACGGATCCCCACCCCAAGGTGGCGATGGTGTTCCAGCTCATGTCGGTGTTCCCCTGGAGGACCGCGGTACAGAACGTCGAGTTCGGACTGGAGTTGCAGAAGGTGGCTGAAGCGGTGCGGCGCAAGAAGGCCATGGAAATGATCCAGCTTGTCGGTCTTTCCGGTTTCGAAGAAAAGTATCCGTCCCAGCTCTCGGGCGGGATGAACCAGCGCCTGGCGATCGCCCGGGCGCTCGTCCTGGATCCGGACATCCTGCTCATGGACGAGCCCTTCGGCGCGCTCGACGAGCAGACCCGCTTCCTGATGGGGCTCGAGCTGCTGCGCATCTGGGAAGCGACCAGGCAGACGACGCTGTTCGTCACCCACTCGATCACCGAGGCGATCCAGCTTTCGGACCGGGTGCTGGTGATGTCCGCGAGACCGTCTTCGATCAGGGAAGACATCCCGATCCCGCTGCCCCGGCCGCGGACCATCGAGTCGCTTACCAGCGACGCCGCCGTGCAGATCGAGCGGCGCATTTGGGACATCCTCAAGGTCGAGGCGGGCAAGGGGCTCACGCCGAATGCGCGCTAGCCGCCGGCTCAAGGTCGGGCTGGGTCAGGCGGCCGTGCTGTTGGTGCTTCTCGCCGCCCTCGAGCTTCTCGTGCGGTCCGGACAGATCAGCGCGCTCATCGTGAGCTCCCCCTCCGCCATCGCCGTGAAAGTCTGGGAGGA
>Ga0184637_10000520_pt1 | contig 28714 bp, 23 predicted proteins | sample PLM3_127_b2_FD_133143 | JGI IMG/M metagenome (GOLD analysis project Ga0184637, IMG submission 133143) | Groundwater sediment microbial communities from an aquifer in East River, Colorado, USA - PLM3_127_b2 | ecosystem: Environmental > Terrestrial > Soil > Riparian zone | place: USA: East River... | reverse complement strand
GGTCGAGTTCGAGGTCGAGTTCGAGTTCGAGTTCGAGTTCGAGGTCGGGGTCGAGGTCGAGGTCGAGGTCGAGGTCGGGGTCGAGGTCGAGGTCGGGGTCGAGGTCGATGAGGTCGATGAGGTCGAGGTCGCGATCGCCGGCGCGCTCGCGGTCGCGGTCGCGATCAAGATCGCGCTCGGGTTCGCGGTCGCTCTCGCCCTCGCCGTCACGTCGCCGCCTCCCCCTCCACGAGCCTCAGCCCCGGCGGCAAGCTCTCTCCGAAGATCCGCTGCTCCTCCTCCGCGCTCGCCGTGACGACCTCGCGCACGCTCCGCACCAGCTCCGCCGGCGCGCCCGCCTCCCGGAGCGCGCGCTCCACGCGCAGCCGCGCCGGTCCGCTCACGTCGCGCACGCGGTCCCCGCTCCTCCGTGCCAGCTGCGCGAGCGGAAACACCAGCTCCCCCGCCGGCGCTCGCGAGACCAGGAGCCGGTCGATCCACCCCTCCGCGACCTCCGGCGGCACCACCAGGTGCGCGCTCGCGTGGAACGGCACCCGCGCGCCGAGCCGGCCGATCGCCCACGTCACGTGCGACCCCGCCCCCTCCGCGTCGATCCGCGCGAGGAGCGCCTCCCCCGCCTCGAGCTTCCTCGCCGGCGGCACGCGCTCGAGGCTGCCGGCGAGCCGGATCAGCTCGTCCAGCGCCTCCGGCTTGACCCCCGGCACGCGCGGCGGCGGCCGCTTCGGGTCGCGCGGCGGCAGGAACGGCGCCACCGTGTCGAGCAGCCTCTCCTGCGCCTCCGCCTCGAGCCCCCCCGCGACCCGCCTCCACATCACCCACCACGCCGCCCAGGCGCGCGGGTCGGCCTGGAACTGGAGCCCCTCCGCGAACGCCTGCCACGTCTCCGCCACCCGCCAGCCGTCGAGCGGCGCGCCGAAGCCCGGGCGCAGCGCGAAGCCCGAGAGCTGCACCCAGACGCGCTCGTGATCCGCGCTGCGCCGCCGCCTCGCCCGGCCGGCGTGGAGCGCCGCCCAGAGCTCGCGCACGAGCGGCGTCGTCCAGCCCTCGCGCGGCCCGAGCCGCCGCTCGAGCGCGCGCGCCAGGTTCTTCACGTCCTTCGGGTCGACCGCCGCCTTCTTCCCGTAGAAGAGCTCCACCTGCGCGCGCGCCTCCTCGAGGCCGCGCGGCGCCGCCGGCGTCTCCCCCCGCGCCGCGTCCGCCCCCGCGCGCAGCGAGAACTCGAGCTTCCAGCGCGGCCCGCCGGGCGCGACGCACCAGAGCTCGAGCGTGCCGATCTCGGTGAGCGCCGCCTCGAGCCGCACCGGCACCTCGCGGGCGCCGCCGCTCCCCTCCGCGCCGAGCACGGTCTCCACCGGCGGGAGCGGGACGAGGTCCTCCGCCACCTCGACGACGTCCCCCGGCCGGTCGAGCCGCGCCGAGGCCGACGCGAGGAGCGGGAACCGCACCGGCCGACCCACGCCGAGGGTGAAGGCCCGCGGCACCTCCACCCGCGTCCCCTCCTCGAGGTGGCGGGGCACGACGCAGAGCGCCCGCTCGCCGGCCGGCGTGGCGATGCCCACGTAGAACGCGCGCGGCGAGCCGCCGCCGAGCCGGAGCCCCACCCCGCGCCGCGCGAGCCCCGCGAGCGCCGCGCCTCGCGCCACCGCCAGGTGGAGCGCGGGGTTCGCGAGCAGCACGACCGGCTCCTCCCCCGGGAACCACGCCGAGATGACCCGTGCCAGCCGCTCGCGCACCAGCCGCGGAGTGAACACGCCGCCGTTCACGAGCAGCGCCCCCGGCCGCGCGAGCCGGCCCCCCGCGCCGGCCGCACCCGCCTCACCCGCGTGAGCGGCGAGGAACGCCGCCACGTGGCGGGTGATGGCCGGATCGCTCTCGTACGGCAACCCGAGCTCCGCGAGCCCGGCCGTGCGCGGCGCGCGGCGCGGCCGGGCGGTCGCCGGGATCTCCGGGAAGAAGCCCTCCAGCACCGCCTCGCGCACGGCGTCGCGCGTCAGCTCCGCCGAGCGGACCCCCGCGACGAGCCGCGACCCGCCGCCCGCGACCGCCACGCCGAGGGCCGCCGGCGCGCCGTCGCCGAGGAGCCGCTCCTTCGCCTCGCGGCAGGCGAAGACGAGCTGGCCGAAGCGGGCCGCGTCGAGCTTCTCCCGCAGCCGCACCTCGACCGCCCGCGCGAGCGCGAGGTCCATGTTGTCGCCGCCGAGGAGCAGGTGGTCGCCGACGGCGAGCCGCGTGAGCACCGGCGCGGCGCCGGCGACGTCCGCCGCGACGAGCGTGAGGTCGGTCGTGCCGCCGCCCACGTCGACCACCAGCACCACCGCGCGCCCGTCGCGCGCCGCCGGGCCGAGGGCCGCGGCGAGGTCGCCGCGGTGCCGGCTCGCCCACTCCTGGAACGCCGCCGCCGGCTCCTCCACCAGCACCGCGCGCGCGAGCCCCGCGGACCGCGCCGCCGCGAGCGTCAGCTCCCGCGCGGCCGCGTCGAACGAGGCGGGGATGGCGAGCGCGACCTCCTGCTCCGCGAGCGGCGCGTCCGGGTGGGCCGCGTCCCACGCCGCGCGCAGGTGGCCGAGCACCCGCGCCGAGGCCTCCACCGGCGAGAGGCGCGGCACGCCCTCGGGCGCCCCCCACGGCAGGATCCCCGCGGTCCGGTCGGCGCGCGGGTTCGCGAGCCAGCTCTTCGCGGAGGTGACGAGCCGCCCGGGCACCCGCGCCCCGGCGGCGCGCGCGAGCTCGCCGACCACCTCCGCCGGCGCGGTCCCGGGCGCGTCCCACGGCAGCTCGCGCTGCGCAGGAGGCAGCTCCGGGCCGGGCAGGTAGACCGACGACGGCAGGAGCTCCCGCGTCCCGACCTCGCCCGGCGCGACGAGCTGCGGGATCGCGAACGGCTCGACGGCGCGCGCGAGGTCGCCCGCGCCCGCGAGGTCGACCGCCGCCACGGCCGAGTTGACGGTGCCGAGATCGACGCCGACGACGTACCGGGCGGCCATCGGGCGTCACCTCTCCGGGGCCGCCGCCTCGCCCTGGCGCAGGTTCCACTCGAGCTTCCAGGTCTCGCCCGCGCGCCCCACGCACTCGAGCTCGAGCGTGCCGATCTCGGTCACGTGCGCGCGGAGCCGGACCGGCACCACCTCACCCGGCGTGCGTCCCTCGGCGGGGATGGTGGCCTCGACCGGCGCCCCCTCGACGAGCTCGGCCTCGTCCGGCGCGACGTCGCCGGCCCGGTCGTCGCGGCGCTCCGACGAGGCGAGGAGCCGGAACGAGACCGGCTCGCCCACCACGAGCCCGAGCTCCTCGCCGGGCAGGTCGGCGGTCGTCCCCTCCTCCATGCCCATGGGCGCGAGGCAGACCGCGCGCACCGGCGGCGCGAGCCCGGGCACCGCCGGCGCCGCCGCCTCGACGCCGACGTAGTACGCGCGGGCGGTGCCGCCGCGGATGCGGATGCCGTGCCCGGCGCGCACCCGGCCGTAGACCGCGGCACCGCGCGCCACCGCGAGGTCGAGGTCGGCGGCCGGCAGCACCCGCGGCGGCGGCGCGTCCTCGGCGGCGAGCCACGCGCCGAGCACCTCGACGACGCGCTGCGCGAGCGGGCCGGCCTTCATGACGCCGCCGTTGAAGAGGACGGCCGTCGGGTGGAGGAACGTGCGCCCGCGGAGCGGCACCGGCGCCGGGCCGCCCGCGAGCGCCGTCCGGTGGCGCCCGAGGAACGCCGCCAGGTGCCGGGTGACGGCCGGGTCCGACGCGTACGGCAGCCCGAGCGTCGTGAGGCCGGCCCGGCGCGCCTGCGCGGGCCGGTCGCCGGCGGCCACCCGGGGGAAGAACCCCTCCACGAGCGTCCGATCGAGGAGCTCGCGCGCGAGCTCGGCCCGGATCGCGCCGCCCACGAGCGAGGAGCCGCGCCCCGGGATCGCCACCGGGACCGAGGCGAGCGCGCCGTCCTCGAAGAGCGTCTCCTTCCCGAGGCGGGCCGCGTGCGTGAGCGCGGCGAGCTGCCAGCGGTCGAGCTTGCGCCCCTCGCGCGCGAGCCCGTCCGCGAGGGCGTGCGCGAGCGCGAGGTCCATGTTGTCGCCGCCGAGCAGGATGTGGTCGCCGACCGCGACGCGCTCGAGGCCGAGCTCGCCGGCTCGATCCACGACGGCGATGAGCGAGAGGTCGGTGGTGCCGCCGCCCACGTCCACGACGAGGACGAGGTCGCCCGGGTGGACCTCGTCGCGCCAGCGGTCGCCCATCGCGTCCACCCAGGCGTAGAGCGCCGCCTGCGGCTCCTCGAGCAGCACGAGCTCCGGGAAGCCCGCGGCGCGGGCCGCCTCCACGGTGAGCTCGCGCGCGACGGCGTCGAAGGAGGCGGGCACGGTGAGGGTCACGGCCTGGGCGGCGAGCGCCCGGGCCGGATCGCCGCCCGCGCGTGTGTGGTCGAAGGCGGCGCGCACGTGGGCGAGGAGGCGGGCCGACGCCTCGAGGGGCGAGAGGTGCGGCACCTCGGGCGGCGCGCCGGCGGGGAGCGTCGCGGCGCGCCGGTCGAGCGTGGGGTGCGAGAGCCAGCTCTTCGCGGACGAGACGAGCCGCACCGGCGTGAGCGCCCCCAGGCTGCGGGCGGCCTCGCCCGCGAGCACCGTGGCCTCGGGATCCCACGGCAGCGCCGCGGCGCCCCGCGGCAGCTCGTCGGGGTGAGGCAGGTAGAGGAAGGACGGCAAGAGCGGGCGCGCGCCCAGCTCGCCGGGCCGCACGAGCTGGGGGATCTCGAACACCTCCGTCCGGCCGTCCCCGTCGAGCGAGCGGAGCGCGAGGGCGGAGTGGGTGGTGCCGAGGTCGATGCCCGCGGCGAGCCGCTCCGTCACAGCTCCACCTCCGCCGGCGCGAGCAGGCTCGCGTCCTGGCCGTCCTTCGCGGGCGGGAGCTTCACCTCCTTCGCGCGCCAGCCGTGGTGCCGCAGGCTGCCCTGGAACGGCGGCTCGCCGACGACGTTGCCGCTCAGGCGGATGGCGGCGGCGTCGAAGCCGCGCTCCACCGTGACCCGCGCGCCCTCGGCCCCGCCCAGCACGGGCTCGAGCCGGAAGTACTCCTGCAGCGCCTTCTTGCACCCTGCGTGAACGGCGCGCGCGGCGGCGCCGATGCTCGCGTCGGGGAAGCCCGCGAGGTCCTCCTCGAGGAAGTCGACGAAGCGCCCCTCGCGCTGGAGCAGCCCGAGGAGCTGGAGGGCGGGGCGCGGGTCGGGCTTCGCGGGCTCCGCCGGCCGCGCGGGCGCGGGGGAAGGCGCAACATGGGGCGCCGGGCGCGGGGAGGTCGCGGCCGGCGCCGGCGCGGCGACCACGGGGCCCGGGATCGGGGGCGGAGGCGAGGGCGCAGCCGGGCTCGGGGCCGCGATCGGCGCGGCCGTGGGGCGCGCGGGCGCGGGCGGCATCGGCTCCGGCGGCGCGCCGGCGCCCTCACCCAGGGCGAGGCGCGCCTCGCGGATGCGGTGCACCGCGAGCGCCACCTCGGCCCGGAAGAGCACCGCGAAGAACGCATAGAAGGCGAGGACGAACCGCTGCAGCGGCGAAAGTTCCGGTTGCGGCACGAGGGCTCCCGTCAGGGGTTGGGCAGAGATCCGCAGGAAGGTGCGCCCGAAACGCCTCGCATGGGAGCGCTCGCACGGGGCTCACGCGCGAAAGGAGGGGACTCACGTTCCGCCCCAGGTGCGCAACGTTGGAGCGTCGGCCCGAGGGAGGGCCAGCGAGGGAGGGTGACGGATGAAGGTGTGGACACTCGGAGTGGTGGCGGCGGCGGCGCTCGGGGGCGTCGCCGGGTGCGAGGATCGCAGGTCGGTGGATCGCGGCGAAGCGCGGGAGGAAGTCCGCGACATGGATCGCTCCACCGGCAGCGCCGCCGACCGAACGGACAGGGTGGGCGAGGACGTGAAGGAGCGCGTGAACGACGCTCGCCGGCAGGGCCGGGAGGCTGGCCGCGAGCTGCGCGGCGACGACAACCTCGGCGACGAGGCGCGCGACAAGGCGGAGGACGCGAAGGACTGAGCTCGGGCGCCCGCTCCACCGGTCGACCCGCGAGCCGACCGCAGCGCAGCACGTTGCGCACCTTCGGGATGGGCCATTCCAGGCCCACACTCGGGAGGGTTTCTCGAAATGCGCAAGATCCTCTTCGCGGCGCTGCTGCTCTCGGCCTTCGGCCTGACGGCCTGCCAGGACAGCAGCGAGCGGCAACGCAGCAAGCAAGACACCGGCACGGCGACGGGCGGCACCGGGACCAGCAGCACGACACCGGGTAGCGCCGGGCCGAGCACCATGAGCCCCGGCCCCGCCGATCAGGGCACGACCGGGACCGGCTCCAGCGCGACGGGCACCGGCTCAGCCGGCAGCAGCGCGACGGGGACCGGCGCCGGGGCGAGCGACACCCCGGCGACGCCGAAGGCCGACAAGGAGAAGGATCCCAACCGGACGACCCAGTAGGCGAGCACGCGGCAGAGAGGCGGCGCGGGGGCGCCCCCCGCGCCGCGCGCCCGTCGGCGCGACGGCGGGTGACCTCCCGGCCCTGCGTGCGAGGGTCTGCCCTACGACCCTGCCTCCACGGGCACCGGCGCAGGGGGCGTGCCGCTCCCCGCCTCCCGCGCGGGCGCGTCGAGCGCCGCGCGCACGCGTGCCAGCAGGTCGTCCGGCGCGAAGGGCTTCGCGAGCAGCTCCACGCCCTCCGGCAGGAGGGCGGCGCCCGAGCCGGCCTCCGCGGCGTAACCCGACATGAAGAGCAGCCGCAGCGACGGCCGCTCCGCCTGGAGCGCGCGCGCGAGCTCCCAGCCGTTCTGGCCGGGCAGGACCACGTCGGAGACGAGCAGGTCGAGCACGGCCGCGCCGCGCGCGAGCGGCAGGGCTTCCTCTGCGGAGGCCGCGGCGAGGATCCGGTAGCCGCGCGCGGCGAGGGTTCGCTCCGCGACGCTGCGGATGGCAGGGTCGTCCTCCACGAGGAGCACGGTCTCGTGCCCGCCCGCCGGGCGCAGCGCGAGCACCGGCGCGGAGACCTGCGGGAGCTCGGCCCGCCGCGGCAGGTAGATGCGGAACTCGCTGCCGCGCCCCGGCTCCGACCGCACCCGCACGGCGCCGCCGCTCTGCGCGACGATCCCGTAGACGGTGGGGAGCCCGAGCCCGGTCCCCTTCCCCGCCGGCTTGGTCGTGAAGAACGGCTCGAAGATCCGCCCCTGGGTCGCCTCGTCCATGCCGACGCCCGTGTCGCGCACGGCGAGCACCGAGAGCGGCCCCGGCGGCAGCGCCGAGCCCGCGTCGGGCCCGTCGGGCAGGAGCACCTCGTCCACCGAGAGGACGAGCCGCCCGCCGGCCGGCATCGCGTCGCGCGCGTTCACCGCGAGGTTCAGCACCGCGAGCTCGAGCTGCCCCGGGTCGGCCACCACCGTGCCGGGAGCGCGCGCCTCCACCTCGAGCTGGACCGCCTCGCCGAGCACCCGCCGCAGCATGCCCTCCATCCCGCGCACCACCTCGGCGAGGTCGACGACGCGCGGCTGGAGCCGCTGGCGCCGGCTGAACGTGAGGAGCTGCCGGGTGAGCGTCGAGGCCCGCGCGGCCGCGGCCAGGATCTCGCGCACGTCCGAGCGGCTCTCGTGCCCCTCCGGCAGCGCGTCCTCCACCAGCCGGGCGAACGAGACGATGGCGGTGAGGAGGTTGTTGAAGTCGTGCGCGACGCCGCCCGCGAGCTGGCCCACCGCCTCCATCTTCTGCGCTTGGCGGAGCTGGTCCTCGAGCCGCCGCCGCTCGGTCACGTCGCGGAAGGCGAGCACGAGCCCGACGATCTCGCCCGAGTCGAACAGCGGCGAGGCGACGACCTCCGCCGGGAACACGGTGCCGTCGCGCCGGGCGAAGACGTCGTCGGCGCGCTGCCTCGTCTGGCCGTCGCGCATGGCGGCCTGGATGGCGCACTCGTCGAGCAGCAGGGGCGAGCCGTCCGGCCGCCGGCCGTGGAACAGCGGGTGAGCGGCCTTGCCGAGCATCTCCTCCGCGGTCCAGCCGAGAGCGCGCGCGGCGGCAGGGTTCGCGAAGACCACGTGGCCGGCCCGGTCGAGCCCCATGATCCCCTCGTCGACCGCGTCCAGGATCAGCCGGTTCTGGCGGGTGAGCGAGTCGAGCGAGTGGGCCATCTCGTCGAACGTCTGGACGAGCTCGCCGAGCTCCTCCCGCCCGGGCGCGATGCCGCTCCGCGCGGTGTAGTCGCCCGCCGCGATCCGGCGCGAGGCGCCGATGAGCCCGCGGATCTTTCGGATGACCGTGAGCTCGGCGAGGAGCCCGGCCCCGAGCAGCGCCAGGATCGCCGCGGCGACCAGGCCGGCGATCGAGCGCGCCAGGATCCGGTTCGCGGCCGCCGCCGCCACCGCGGTCGGGAGGCCGGCGGCCACGCGCATCGCCACCGCCCGGCCGACGAGGACGTCGCGGCTGCCCCACATCCGGCGGCTCCCGAGCACCTCCGAGACGCGCCCGCCGCCGTCACTGTCGAGCGCCGCGAGCAGCTCCGGCGCCGCCCGCTCGCCGACGAGGCGAGGATCCAAGGGGCGGACGGCGAGCACGGTGCCGCGCCGGTCGACGACGAAGGCCGCGGCGCCCTCCGGCATGGGCAGCGCGTCGAGCTCGCGCTGCAGGACCCGCACGTCGAGCGACGCGAACGCGACCGCCGCGACCCGCCCGTCCGCACCTCGCACGGGGGCCCCGAACCCCAGCGCCGGGACGGAGAGCACCCGCGAGACGACGTACTCACCTGCGGTGAACTCACCGGCGTCGATCGGCCCGCGCACGAACCCCCGGTCCCGCAGGTTCACGGTCCCCCGCCTCGGCGCGGCGCTGCAGAAGAGGTCGCCGTCGAGGGCCACGCCGCCGAGGTTCGCGAACGCGGGCGCCGAGGCGAGCATGGCCGCCGCGACGCGCGTGCACTCCGGCCCGTCGCGGTCCTGCAGCGCCGGGAGCTGCACGAGCGCCGTCAGCAGCCCGCGGGCGAGGTCGACCGAGCGCTGGTTCCGCTCCCCGACCGCCTGGGCGAGCGCGTCCGCCTCGTCTCCCGCCTCGCCGAGGAGCAGCTGGTACGAGTCGTGCGCCGCCACCCCGACGATGACGAAGGCGGGCAGCGCCGCGGCCACGATGAGCGCGAGGACGCGCGCGCGCAGGCTCGTGGGGGCGGACACCGGCGGATTGAACCCCGGGTCGGCGGGGGAAACAAGCCGGCGCCACCCTCCTCGCCCACCATCGGGCGGGGCTCGACCGACCCGGGGGAATCCGTACAATGTGCGCGTGCTCTCCCGTTCCCTCGAGGCCCTCCTCGCGCAGCTCCCGCAGGCGCCGCTCGCGCGCGCCGGCGCGATCGTCTCCCTCCTCGTCGGCGGCGTGGTCGCGCTGCTCGTCCCGATCTTCTTCGCGATCATGCTCTGGGGCGCGCTCGCCGGGCCGTAGGCGGGGCCCCGCCCCCCCGCCCCCCGCCGGCGTCCGGCGTGCGTTCCCCGGCAGGAGCGCCCAACCTACCTCGCCGCGGCCGGCCTGGCGCGTCGCGGTCGTCGATCGCGCGAACCGCGAGCTCGCCATCGACGCCGGCTCGGCCACCACGCAGGTGCGCGTGGCGGAGGACGCCCGGATCACCGTGGGCGGGCGGCAGGCCGCGCTCGAGGACCTGAAGCCGGGCGCGGAGGTGCGCGTCTCGCTCGACAAGAGCGGGGACGAGGCCTCTCGCTGCCGGCGGGGTTCGGCGGCGGCGCGTCAGGCGGCGCGATCCCCGCGCGCGGCGCGCAGTAGCCAGGAGGCGCTTTCGTCCCAGAGCGTCCCCTCGAGCCGCGGGCGGAAGAAGCCGAAGTGGCCGATGCGCGGGACGCCGGCGTCGGCGGGGGCGACGCGGCGCACCTCCGCGCTCGTGGCCGTGTAGAGGGCCGCGAGCGCCTCCACCGAGCGGGGCGGCGCGTACCGATCGTCCGTCACGGCGTACGTGCGCAGCTGCCCGGCGTAGCGGGCGAACCCGAGGCCGCCGCGCGGCCCGGCGTAGGCCATGAGGTACTCGCGGCGGCGCCCCCAGCTCGCCCACTCGCGCGCGACGCCGGCCGGCACGTCCTCGCCCTGGCCGAGCCGGCGCATGGGCAGGTAGCCGAGGAGCGCGACCGACGCGGGGAGGAGCGCCCACCAGAAGGCGGCCAGGGCGAGCCGCGCCGGGAACGACGGCCACAGCCGCCAGTGGCCGCACTGCGCGCCGACGAGGAGGGCGGCCGCCACGGGAGGATCGGGGAGCAGCCCGAGGAGCTGGCCGCCCGCGCTGTGCCCGACCCAGACGCGCGGCACGCCGGGCAGCTCGGCGGCGAGCGCGTCGAGCGCGCCGGCGAGGTCGAGCTCGCCCCAGCCGTGCAGCGACGCCTCGAAGCCGCGCAGCGGCCCGCGGCGCGAGCCGCCGATGCCGCGCAGGTCCACCGTGAGCGCGGCGAGGCCGCGGCGCGCGAGGTACGCGGCGTAGGCCGCGTAGTAGCGGCGCGAGACGCCCATCGCCGGCGCGACGAGGGCGGCTGCGGCGGGCGGGCCCGCGGGGAGGAACAGGTCCGCGGCGAGGGGATACCCGTCCCGGGCGCGAACGGAGAGCGGGCGCGAGGTCACGGGGCCGTGGGTTAACCGCAGCACGGCCCGCGTGCTCGCCCCGGAAGCGTGTGTTAGGTGACGGGACGTGACGCAGCCTCGAGACGAGCACCGCGACCCTCGCCGCGACGGCGAGCGCGCCCCGGAGCCCCCTCCCCCGTCGCTCGCCCTCCTCGCGGCCGGCCGCCGCTACGGCGCGCTCGAGGCGCTCCGCCCGCTCACGCTCCAGCTCGCGGCGGGCGAGCGGGTCGCCGTCGTGGGGGCGAGCGGCGCGGGCAAGTCCACGCTGCTGCGGCTCGCGAACGGGTCGCTCGCCCCGACGTGCGGCGCGGTGCGCCTGCTCGGCGAGGACCCCGCCCGGCTCGGCGCGCGCGCCCTGCGCGCGCTGCGGGCGCGCGTCGGCACCATCCCCCAGCAGCTGCACCTCGTCCCTCAGGCGAGCGTGATGCACAACGTGGTCGCCGGCCGCCTCGGCACGGTCTCGCTGGCGCGCGCCCTCGCCGCCCTGGTCTCGCGCGGAGAGGCGGCGCGCGTGCGGGCCGTGCTCGACTCCGTCGGCATCGGCGAGAAGATCTTCGAGCGGGTGGACCGGCTCTCCGGCGGCGAGCAGCAGCGGGTCGCCATCGCGCGGACGCTCTACCAGGCCCCGGAGCTCGTCCTCGCCGACGAGCCGCTCGCGGCGGTGGACCCGGCCCGCTCCGCCGAGATCGTGGCGCTGTTCGCCCGCGCGTTCGCGGGCCGCACGCTCGTCGTCTCCACCCACCGGCTCGAGCCGCTCCTCCCCCACGTGGACCGCGTGCTCGGGCTGCGGGACGGCGCCCTCGTGCTGGACGCGCCGGCGGCGACGCTCTCGCTCGACGCGCTCGCCGAGGTGTACCGGGCGCGGCGCGGCGCGGCGGTCGGCGGCCCCTCGCCCGTCGCCGGCGAGCCCCCCCGCGGCGCGGAGCCGGAGGGGCTCGTGACGCTCGCCGCCTCGACCACGCCGGGGGAGTACGTCCTCCCGCGGGCGGTGCGGGCCTTCGTGCGGGATCACCCGCGCGTCCGGCTCGCGCTCTCGGTGAAGGACTCGGCCGAGGTGGCGCACGACCTCGTCGCCGGCCGCGCCGAGCTCGGTTTCGTCGGCGTGCGCCCCGAGGACCCCGCGCTCCACCTCGAGGATCTGGTGGCGGACGAGATCGTCCTCGTCGCGTCCCCGGCGCTCGCCGCCTCGGTGTCGGCCCCGCTCGACCCCGCCACGCTCGCGCGGCTGCCGCGCGTCGAGCGCGAGCCGGGCTCGGGGACCCGCGCCGTGGTCGAGGAGCACCTCGCCAACCTGGGCCTCTCCCTGCCGGCGGAGGGAGTCGCGTTCGAGGCGGGCAGCCTGGTCGCGCTCAAGGCGGCGGTCCTCTCCGGCGTGGGCTTCGCGTTCGCCTCGCGCCTGGCGGTGCTCGACGAGCTCGAGGGGGGCCACCTGCGGATCGTGCGGCTCGCCGGCGTGCGGATCCCGCGCGAGCTCTTCGCCGCCTGGCGCCGCGACCGGCCGCTCTCGCCCGGCGCGCGGCGCTTCCTCGAGGTGGCCCGCGCCACGGCGCTGCGCGCCGCCGGGAGCGCCGCCGCGTGACGCCGCTGCCGCCGCGCCCCCCGCTGCCCGCCGCCCTGCGCTGGCCGGGGCTCCTCGTGGCGGCGGCGCTCGCGATCTCCTGGCGCGTCGCCGAGGGGGACCTCGGCGCGCTCTTCTCGCGGGACGGCCGCCGCGCGCTCGGCGACTTCGCGGCGGGCTTCTGGCCGCCGGCCCACTCGCCGGAGTTCCTCGGGTTCCTCGTCCGGCCGCTCGCCGACACCGTCGCGATCGCCTTCCTCGGTCTCTCGCTCGCGCTCGTCCTCGCCCTGCCGCTCTCGGTCCTCGCCACCTCGCCCTGGCGGGTGGGCGGCGTGGGGCGCGCGCCCTCCCGCGCCCGGCGCGCGGCCTGGGCCGGCGCGCGCGCTCTCCTCACGCTGATGCGCTCCATCCCGGAGCTGGTCTGGGCGCTCGTGTTCGTGCGGGCGCTCGGGCTCGGCCCGGCCGCGGGCGTGCTCGCCATCGGCGTCGGCTACGCGGGCATCGTCGGGAAGGTCTTCGCGGAGATCTTCGAGGGCGCGCCGCGCGCGCCCGCCGACCACCTGATGGCCGCGGGCGCGCCGCCGCGGCGCGCCTTCGCCTTCGCCGTGCTCCCCCAGTCGGCGCCGCTCCTCGTCTCCTACGCGCTCTACCGCTTCGACTGCGCGCTGCGGGCGTCGGCGGTGCTCGGGCTCGTCGGCGCGGGGGGCGTCGGCGCCCAGCTCGAGCTCTCCCTCAGGATGCTCGCGCACGACGAGGTCGCGACGATGGTGCTCGCCCTCTTCGCGCTGGTCGCCGGGGTGGACGCCCTCTCGCGGCGCGTGCGCCGGCGGGTGAACGCGCTCCGCGGCCTCCTCCCGGTGGGGCCGGGGGCGCTCCGGCCGCGCCTCGCGCTCTTGCTCCTCTGGCTCGCGGCCGTCGCCTGCGCCGCCGCCTGGCTCGACCTGCCGCTCGGCGAGCTCCTCTCGCCGGCGGCGCTCGCGAGCGCGGGGGCCTTCTTCGCCTCCACGTTCCCGCCCGCTCTCGACGCCGCGTTCCTCCGCACGGTCCTCCCCGCGGCCGGGGTGACGCTCGCGGTGAGCGTCGTCGGGACCGCCCTCGCCGCCGCCGCCGGCCTCCTCCTCGCGTGGGTGGCGGCCCTCCCGCACCACGCCGCCGCCGCGGGCGAGCAGCTCCGGCCGGCGCCGCGGGCGGCGCTCGCGGTCGCCGGCGCCGCCGCCCGCGCGGTGATGAACCTCGGCCGGACGCTGCCCGAGCTCCTCTGGGCCCTCCTCCTCGTCTTCGCGGTGGGGCTCGGCCCGTTCGCCGGTGCGCTTGCGCTCGCCCTGCACACCGCGGGCGTGCTCGGGCGGCTCCACGTGGAGGCGCTCGAGGAGACGCCCGCCGAGGCGTTCGGCGCGCTGCGCGCGGCCGGCGCGAGCGCCGCGGGCGCCTCGCTGTTCGCGGTGCTGCCCCAGGCCCTCCCCCAGCTCATCGCGTACACGCTCTACCGCTGGGAGGTGAACATCCGCGCCTCGGCGGTGCTCGGGCTCGTGGGGGCGGGCGGGCTCGGCGGCCTCCTGCACGTCTCCTTGAACCTCTTCCACCACCACCGGACGCTCACGCTGCTCGGCGTGATCCTCGTGCTGGTGGTGGCGGTGGACCTCTTCTCCGGCGCGCTCCGGCGCCGGGTGCTGGAGGGGGCCCGCGACGCGGCGGCGCCGGCGGGGCCGCCGCTGCGAGCGGTGGTGGACGCCGGCTGAGGGTCGGGGTTGCGCCACCCGCGCCCTCGCCGTAGACGCTACGCGACCCCTCGCTCCCGGAGCCCGCATGCGCCGCGTCTCGATCGCCTTCGCCGCCGTCGCCCTGCTCGCCGCCCTCGCCCTGCCCCGCGCCGCGCGCGCGCAGGGTGCGACCGAGCTGCGCGTCTCGGCGATCCCCGACGAGTCCCCCACCGAGCTACAGCGCAAGTTCGCGCCGCTCGGCGCCTACCTCGAGAAGGCCGTCGGGATGCCGGTCCGCTTCACGCCGGTGACCGACTACGCGGCCACCGTCGAGGGGCTCGCCGCGGGCAGGCTCGATCTCGTCTGGTACGGCGGCTTCACGTTCGTGCAGGCGCGGCGCCGCACCGGCAACGCCATCCCGCTCGTGCAGCGCGAGGAGGACGCGCACTTCCACTCGAAGATCATCGTGCCCGCGGGGTCGAAGGCGAAGACGCTCGCCGATCTCAAGGGCGCCACCTTCGCCTTCGGGTCGGTCAGCTCCACCTCCGGCCACCTCATGCCGCGCTATCACCTGCTCCAGAACGGCATCGAGCCCGAGCGCGACTTCGCGAAGGTGGCCTTCTCGGGCGCGCACGACGTCACCGCCAAGTGGGTCGAGGCGGGCAAGGTCGAGGCCGGCGCGCTCAACGAGTCGATCTGGCAGAAGCTGCTCGACGAGAAGAAGGTGGACCCCACGAAGGTCCGCGTGCTCTGGACCACCCCGGACTTCCACGACTACAACTGGACGGTGCGCGGGGACCTCGATCCGAAGCTCGTCGAGAAGCTCCGCGCCGCGTTCCTCGCGCTCGACGCGAAGAACCCCGAGCACGCCGAGATCCTGAAGCTCCAGCGGGCGACCCGCTTCATCGCCACCGCGCCGGAGAACTACCGCGCCATCGAGCAGGCGGCCCGCTCCGCCGGGCTGATCCAGGACTGAGCGCCCCGCGCGGGCGGTGATTCTCCCGCGGCGGGGCGTTTACACGAGCGAGCGGACCCCTCATCCGCGGGCGCGAAGCCCGCTCCGGAGGCCTCGATGAAGTACGGCGCGCGCAACCAGCTCACGGGCAAGGTCGGCGAGATCAAGAAGGGCTCCATCATGTGCGAGGTCAAGCTGGACCTCTCGAGCCCCGGCAAGATGGCCTCCGTGATGACGATCGAGTCGCTCGACGAGCTCGGGATCAAGGCAGGGGACACGGTCAAGATCGTCGTGAAGGCCGTGAACGTGCTCCTCGTCAAGGAGTAGCCCGCGCCGCCGCACCCTCCCCGGGACTCACGCGCGGGTCGCCCCTTCGAGAGGCTCACGTCCGCGTCCGGGCGCGGCTAGGTTCGTCGTTCGAACCCGCTGCAGATCGGGTGAACCCATGTACCTCCAGGCCGGCCTCGCCATTCTCACCACCTTCGCCGCCGCCGCGCTGCTCGCGGGGGCGCTCCGCCGCCGACGCAGGACGCAGGTCGTCGTGGGCGGGCTCGACCTCGGCTCCGCGGCGCCGATCATCCCGGCGGGCATGAAGCACCTCGCGACCCGGCTCCACGAGCGGCTTCCGATCCACCTGCCGCTGCCGCGTCCCGGCGCGCCGAGCCGGCGGCTCGGGCTGCTCCTCGCGCTGCGGTAGCCGTCCAGACGCCGTTCGACGAGCGGGCCGCGCGCCGGGAGGCGTGCGGCCCTCGTGTTTCCAGCCCTCGTGTCCTCGGCCCCCTGCCTCGAGCCCGCGACGCCGGAGGACGCTCGCTACCGCGCCCCGCGCGCGCTCAGCACCGCCGGGATCGTCTTCAGGCAGATCTCGAGGTCCGTCCACAGCGACCAGTGGTCGATGTACTCGAGGTCGAGCTCCATCCAGTGGTCGAAGTCGATGGTGTTGCGCCCGCTGATCTGCCAGATGCAGGTGATGCCGGGCTTCATGGAGAGCCGGCGCCGCTGCCAGCGCTTGTAGAGGCGGACCTCGTCGGGGATGGGCGGGCGCGGCCCCACGATGCTCATCTCGCCGCGCAGCACGTTCCAGAACTGCGGGAACTCGTCGAGCGAGGTCTTGCGCAGGAAGCGGCCGACGCGCGTGACCCGCGGGTCGTTCTTCATCTTGAACACCGGCCCGCTCATCTCGTTCTGCGCCTTGAGCGCCTCGAGCCGCGCCTCCGCGTCGACGTACATCGAGCGGAACTTGAGCATCTCGAACACGCGGCCGTTCAGCCCCGACCTGCGCTGGCGGAAGAAGACCGGCCCCGGAGACTCGAGCCGGATGGCGAGGGCGATCAGCGCCAGCACGGGCGAGAGCAGGAGGAGCGCGAGGAGGCTGCCCGCCACGTCGAACCCGCGCTTCGCGCCGAGCGCGAGCGTGTCGGTCGGCGTGCGGGTGAACCCGAGCGTGGGGATGCCGTCGATGCCGCCGACGCGCGCCTGGGACTGGCCGAAGCGGAGCACGTCGAGCGAGATCTGGAACTCGACGCCGAGCTCCTCGCACACCGGGACCGCCCGCTCGACGACGTCGAGGCGATCGCGCGGCACCGCGAAGATGACCTCGTCGATCACGTGCTCCTGGAGGAGCCTGTCGAGCTGCCCGATGTCGCCGAGCGACGGGCCGCGCGTCGGCTCGCGCGCGCCCAGCCGGATGAAGCCCGCGAACCGCCACCCCCACTCCGGGTGCGAGGTGATCGCCTCGACCACCTCGCGGGCCATCGCGCCGCTGCCGACCACCGCGTAGCGGCGCTCGTCGTAGCCGCGCCGGCGCGCCGCGAGGGCCACGATCCGGAAGACCGCCCGGTTCGCGACGAGCAGCGCGAACGCCGCGCCGAAGTAGATGACGGTCAGGATCCGCGAGGCCTGCCGCGGGTGCGTGACGAAGACCACCGCCCCGACGACGAACACCACCACGCCGAGCGCGCGGGCCACGCGCGGCACCGCGCCCGGGCCGGCGCGCGGGCGCTCCTCGTACACGCGGTGGAGCCAGGCGCTCGCGCTCCAGATCAGGAGGATGGCGCCGAGCGGGCGCCAGTACGCGTCGAGCGGCAGCAGCTCCTCCCACGGGGCGAGCCGCTCGTGCAGGCGCAGCGCGAGGGGCAGCGCGAGCGACAGCACGGCGAGATCCGCGAGCTGGAGCCAGCCGTCGTCGACCGCGTTCCGCATCCCGTCTCCTGCCGCGCCCTTCCATGAAACGTGGGGTGGCCGCGGACACTACTACCGGACGACGCGCCCGTGCACGCCCTGGGAAGGCGGTCGCGCGGGCCGCGCGCCGTCACGCGATCGGGGCCTTGCGCGCGCGGATCGCCTGGAAACGCCGCGCCAGCGCTGGCGATGGGCGTCGCTATCGCCGGCGTGGCGCCGCGCGCGCGGACGGGGACTCACCCCACCGGTATTCACTCACCGGCAACGTGTACCCGAGCCCCATGACAGGGAGATCCGGTACTCCCGGCTGCGTTCCGTCGACGGCGTTGCCCCATACCGGGGGTGGAGGCGCGCGCGGCCGCCCATGCTACCTTCGTCGCCTCGTCGCCGATCCCCTCCAGCGCCTCGAGGAACCGCCGTGAGAGTCGTCCCGCCCGCCGCCCCCGCGCCGATGCCGTCCGACCCGCCGAGCGCGGCGGCCCCCGCCGATCCGCCTCCCTCGCACGACGCCCCCGCGGCGAAGGGCGACCGCAACCAGAACCCGCGCGGCATCGGCCTTCGCCAGCTCATCGCCGAGGACTTCAGGACGCACGACCGCATGCTGAGCGAACCCGGCTTCTGGGTCGTCGCGCTCCACCGCCTCGCGAACGCCCGCATGGACGTGCGGCCCCGGGCGGTGCGGGCGCCCATGACGCTCGCGTACCTCGTGACGGAGCGGCTCGTGAACTGGGTGTGGGGCATCCAGCTGCCGTACACGGTGCGCCTCGGGCGCCGCGTCCGGATCTGGCACCACGGCGGCACGGTGCTCGGCGCGCGCGCCATCGGCGACGACGTGCACATCCGTCACAACACGACCTTCGGCGTGCTCACCCGCGGTGAGAACGCCGCGAAGCCCATCATCGGGAACCGCGTCGACGTCGGCGTCGGGGCGGTCATCCTCGGACCGGTCACCGTCGGCGACGACGCGGTCGTCGGCCCCAACTCGGTCGTGCTCCGGCACGTGCCGCCGGGCACCGTGGTGATGGGCGTCCCGGCGCGGCAGGCGGCGCTCAAGTCGGAGAGCGCGCCGGCGAGCGCGGCGCCCGGGCAGCCGCAGGGCGGTTGACCGAGGAGGACGCGATGCACGCTCCGTGGAAGCGAACCCGGACCCTGGCGGCGCTGATCCTGATCGCCGCCGGCTGCGGCCGGCCGTCCGCGGCTCCCGAAGGAAGGGCGACCCCCATGACACCGCAGCTCGCGGCGGACCTCTCCGTCGCCCGCCAGGCGAGGATCTTCTTCTACCATCACTCGGTGGGCGAGAACCTGCTCGCCGGGCTGTCGGAGCTCGACGCGCTCGCGGGCGGCCCTCGCCTCAGGCTCGCCTCGCCGCGGGAGGCCGCGTCGGTGGACGGCCCCGTCCTCGCCCACGGCGAGGGCGGCCAGAACAAGGTGCCGAAGAGCAAGATCGACTTCTTCGCGGCGACGCTCCGCGGCGAGCCGAGGCTCCGCCCGGACCTCGCGCTCATGAAGTTCTGCTACGTGGACTTCCACCCGAAGACCGACGTCGACGAGCTCTTCGCGTACTACCGGTCCACCCTCGAGGGCCTCCAGCGCGAGTTCCCGGACGTCCGCTTCGCGCACGTGACGGTGCCGCTCACGGACCGCCCCTCCGACGCGAAGTCCACCCTGCGCCGGGCGCTCGGCCTCGAGGTCTGGGCGGACGCCGCCAACGCCCGCCGCGCCGAGTTCAGCCGCAGGCTGAAGGAGGCGTTCCCCGGCGATCCGATCTTCGACCTCGCCGAGGTCGAGGCCACGGCGCCCGACGGCAGCACCACCACGTTCGAGCTCGGGGGACGTCGCTATCCCAGCCTGCAGCCGCGCTACACCGACGACGGGGGGCACCTCAACGCCGAGGGGAAGCGGGTCGCGGCGGAGGCCGCGGTGCGGTTCGTGGCCCGGGCGCTCCGCGCCGAGCGAGCGGCGCGATGAGGCCCGCGGCGAAGGGGGCCGGAGCCACGCCGGCGAGCGCGGCGCCGGCGGCGCGGTGCCTGCTGTGCGAGGGCCCGCTCCGCCCGTGGATGACGATCGACGGCGATCACCGCCGGCCGGCCGACCGGCGCGCGTTCCGGCTCTACTGGTGCGACGCCTGCGATCTGGGCCAGCTCCAGCCGAGGCCGTCGCAGGCCGAGGCCGACGCCTTCTACGACATCCGGTACTGCACGCACGTGACGGACGAGGAGGCCGCCGCGAGCTCCGGCGCCGAGCGGTCCCTGCTCGGCCGGCTCCGCGTGCGCCTCGCGTGGGCGGTGGACCGGGGCACGCACCTCGACGCCGCGCTCGTGCACCACCTGCTCGGCGGCAAGCCCTCGGACGTGCTCGACCTCGGCTGCGGCAACGGCGGGCTGCTCGCGGCGCTGCGGGAGCGCGGCCACCGGGGGGTGGGCGTCGAGCCCGATCCCGTGGCGCGCGGCATGGCGGCCGCCCGCGGGCTGGACGTCCGCGCGGGGCACGCGGACGCGCCGCCCGCGACGCTCCCGCCCGGCGGCTTCGACGCGGTCCTGCTCGCCCATGTCCTCCACCTGTGCCTCGACCCGCTCGGCGTCCTCGTCCGGGCGCGCGCGCTGCTCCGGCCGGGCGGCCTCCTCGTCTGCGAGGTCGTGAACAACCACGCCCGCGGGCTCGAGCGGGCCGGCGACTGCTGGCGGTGGCTCGACATCCCGCGCCACCTGACGCTCTTGACGCGGTCGAGCCTCTCGCGCCTCTGCGTCCGCGCCGGCCTCGAGCCGGTGCGCCTCGACTTCGGCGGCTACACGCGGCAGTTCAAGCGGGCGTGGATCGAGGACGAGGCACAGAAGCGCGCGACGCTCCACCCATCGCGCCCCGGGACGGCCGCCGGCCACGCGCTCGGCGCGTGGGGGCTCCTCGCGCGGACGGCGTTCGCACCGCCCGAGCAGAAGTACGACTCGGTGCGGATCGTGGCGCGCGCGCCCTCGCGCTGAAGGGCGGCGCCCCTCCCGAGGTCGGCGCGGCGCCCGGCTGCCGCGGCGGCCGACGGCGCCCGCGCGCGCCGGGACTAGCCGGTCGCGGCCCGCTGCTTCCGCTCCACGAAGGCGGTGATCCGCGCGACCGTCTCGAAGTTGTCGGGGACGAGCTCCTCCTCGGCCACCTGGAGCGAGAACTCGGTCTCGACGAACCCGAGCACCTCGAGCATCCCCGTGGAGTCCACGTAGCCGCCGGTCACGAGCGACGTGTCGGCCGTGAGGGCGGCGGCGTCGCTCACGTAGAAGTTCTCGACGATGAACTGCTTCACCCGCTGCTCGATGCTCATCACGCGCTCCCTGCCTGTCGCTCGAGCGGGGCGGAGCCGCGCTCCGCCAGCCGATCGACGTGAGTCCTGAACTCGAGGTCCGCCCCGCCGGCTGCCGCCTGGCGGACGAGCTGCTCGTGGAGGAGCCCGGTCGAGAGCACGCCCACGAGGGCCATGTTGTCGGTGTTGGAGAGCTGCTCGCCGGCGCCCGTCGCCCGGCACTTGCGCCACAGGCGCTCGACCATGCCCGCGTCGAACACGCCCGCGCGGCGCACGGCGTCGGCGCCGAGCACGTCCCCGACCCAGTCCGGCGCGCCCTCGCCGAGGAACGAGAGCGCGTCCGGCGCGCGGTACGGCTGCTTCGGCCGGCGGACGATGGCCTCGGGGACGAGCCCCGCCGCCACGCGCTTCAGCACGTGCTTCTCGTCGAGGACGCGCAGCTTGTAGGCGGGGGGCAGCGCGTTCGCGAGCTCCACCACGTCGGCGTCGAGGAACGGGAAGCGGCCCTCCACCGAGTGCGCCATGAGCATGCGATCGCCCTGCGACGCGAGCAGGTACCCGCCGAGCAGCGTGCGCACCTCGAGGTGCTGATCCTGCGCGAGCGGCGACCAGCGCGCGAACTCCGCAGGGAGCGACGCGAGGAGCCGCGCGGTCACGTCCACCCGCTCGGCCTCGCGGCGCACCTCGGGCGCGAACAGGCGCTGGAGCGAGGCCGTCGACTGCCAGCGCGGCTGGTGCGCGAACCCCGGCCGCGCGGAGGCATCCAGGTCCCGGCCGAAGAAGCCCCGCGCGAGCGCCTGCTGGGCCACCGGCGAGCGGGCGAGGTACGGGTAGAGCCGCTCGAGCAGGCGCGGGCGGAGCTTGGAGGACGGCTGGCGCGCCCAGAAGCGCCGGACCTTCCCCTCGCGGAACAGGTCGTACCCCGCGAACATCTCGTCGGCGCCCTCCCCGGTCAGCACGACCTTGGCCCCCGCGTCGCGCACCAGGCGCGAGAGCAGGAAGAGGGGCGCCGGCGCGGTCCGGAGCAGCGGCCGCTCCGCGTGCGCCACCACCTCGGGGAAGACCGCCGCGATGTCCTGCCGGCGGACCACGATCTCGCGGTGGTCGCTCTCGATGAGCGCCGCCGCGGCCCGCTGGTAGGCCGTCTCGTCGTACTCGGCGTCCTCGAACCGGATCGAGAAGGTGAGGAACCGGCCGCCCTTCGCGCGCCGCCCGAGCGCCGCGACGAGCGAGCTGTCGAGCCCGCCGGAGAGGTAGCTCCCGACCGGCACGTCCGAGCGGAGCATCCTCAGGCGCACCGCCTGCTCGAGCGCGGCGCGCACCTGCTCCACCGCCACGCCGAGCGAGGCGCCGAAGCCCTCCCCCGGCCCGGCCGGATAGCGCGGCGTCCAGAAGGCGCGATCGACGGTCCGCCCGCGCGTCACGGTGCGGACGTGCCCCGGCTCGAGCTCGGTCACGCCCTCGAAGACCGACTGCGGGGGCACCACCGTCCAGAACGTGAACGTCTCCCTGAGCCCGACGGGATCGAAGGCCCGCGGCGCCTCGGGCGCGCCGGCGAAGATCGCCTTCACCTCGCTCGCGAACCACAGCCGGCCGCCGTGCTCGCGCAGGTACAGGGGCCGGACGCCGAGCCGGTCGCGGGCGAGCACCAGCGCCTCGGCGCGGGCGTCCCAGAGCGCGATCGCGAACTGGCCGTTGAACCGCTCGAACGCGCGCTCGCCCCAGGCCTCGTACGCGTGGACGATGACCTCGGTGTCGCTGCGGGTGCGGAACCGGTGCCCCAGCGCCACCAGCTCCTCGCGCAGCTCGACGTAGTTGAAGATCTCGCCGTTGAAGACGACCCAGAGCGTGTCGTCCTCGTTCGCGAGCGGCTGCTGGCCGGTGGCGAGATCGATGATCGAGAGCCGCGCGTGGACGAGGCCGGCGCGCGCGTCGCGGTACAGCCCGAACTCGTCGGGGCCGCGGTGGCGCAGCGCACCGACCATCGCGACCAGATCCTCCCGTGCGGGCGGGCCCACGCGGTCGCGCAGCGCCACGCACCCGGCGATGCCGCACATGGTCAGGCCCCTCGCGTGTCGCCCGCGAGCAGCGGCGCCTGATGCAGGTAGCGGCTCGCCCGGCGCTTCGCCTCGATGTCGCGGTACACCCGCTCGACCTGCGCCTCGCTCAGGCCGAGCACGGGGCCCACCTCGGCCGCGGGGACCTGGTGGTTGTGCGCCCAGAGGCAGAGATCCATCTCGCGGTGCGGGAGCGCGAAGTAGAACTCCTCCTGCGACTGCGCGAGCGAGAAGGTGTCGGTCGTGGGCGGGCGGGCGCGGATCTCGGCGGGGACGCCGAGGTACTCGGCGAGCGCGTAGACCTGGGTCTTGTAGAGGTGCGCGATGGGCTTGAAGTCGGCGGCCCCGTCGCCCTGCTTCACGAAGAAGCCCTGGTCGTACTCGAGCAGGTTCGGCGTGCCCGCGACGGCGTAGTTCAGCCGATCGGCGTGGTAGTACTCCATCATCTTCCGCGCGCGCTGCTTGAAGTTCGTCGCCGCGACCATCTGGAGGTACGCCGCCGCCGGCAGCCGCACGCTCTTCTCGCGCCCCTCCGGGTCGGCGACCGTGAGCGTCGTGATGTTGAGGCGATCGCTCTCGAGCAGCGACGGGATGGTGAGCTTGCAGCGCCAGCCCTCGCCGTACTCGGGCACCGCCATGCGGATCGCCTCGAGCTGCCGGTCGTAGCAGCCGAGGCCCGCGAGCGCCGGGGCGATGTCCTCGAGCTGGAAGCGGATGCCGAGGTGCTCGGCGAGCGTCCGCCCGAGCCGGGCCGCGTCGCTCGACGTGTCGCGCTCCGGCATCAGCAGCCCGAAGACGCGCTCCTTGCCGAGGGCGCGCGTGCACAGCGTCGCGACGACGGAGCTGTCGATGCCGCCCGACATCCCCACCACGGCGCCGCGCCGGCGCAGCGTGCCGAGCACCTGCTCGCGGATCGCCGCCTCGATCCGCGAGGCGACTTCCCGCGCGTCGACCTTCAGCACCTCTCGATGGAACATGTACTCATTCTATTCGGAACGCCGGCGCCGAGCGCGCCCCGCACGTCCCGTGATCACGGCTCGATGCCGCGCGGGGCGCGTCGCGAGCCCCGTGGAAACGTGGGGGCCCGGGTGCGATCCGGCTGGCCCTGGTGTTACGTTCCCTCGCCCCGGAGGTGACACCGGCCATGCACTCGCCCCATCTCCACGACTGGGTGTTCGCGCACGCCGAGCGGCGGCCCGACGCGCCCGCGGTCGCGACGCCCACGACGCGCCTCACCTATGGCGACCTCGCCCGGCGGGTGCGGGCGCTCGCGGGGCACCTCGCCGAGGCGGGCGTCGGCCCCGGCGGCCGCGTGCTGGTGGCGCTCCCGAATGCGCCCGCCACGGTGGTCGCGAGCCTCTCCGTGCAGCTCCTCGGCGCGACCGCCGTCGAGGTGAACCGCGAGTGGGGGCCCGAGATCCTCTCCGGCATCCTCGCGCGAACGGGCGCTCGCCATGCGTTCGGCTGGGCCCGCGACGGGCGCGCCTGGGAGAAGATCTGCGCCGCCGCTCCGCTCGAGCGACTCTGGATCCTGAACGACGGCCCGCTTCCCGTCGCGCTCGTCGCCGGGCTCGGAGCGACGCGCGCCGCGTGGGTCCTCGAAGACGGCCGCGCCGACCCCGCGCTCGGCGAGCCCCCTCCCGCGCGGCCCTCGCCGCTCGCCCCCGACGCCGCGGCGCTCATCCTCTACACCTCCGGCAGCACCGGGACGCCGCGGGGCGTCGTCCAGACCGTGCGGAACGTGGACGCCAACACCCGCTCGATCGTGGAGTACCTCGGCCTCGGCCCCGACGACCGCGCGCTCGTCGTGCTGCCGCTCTACTACTGCTATGGCCGCAGCGTCCTGCAGACCCACCTGTTCGCGGGCGGGTCGGTGTTCCTCGACGGCCGGTTCACGTTCCCGCGCGTGGTGATGGACGCGCTCGCGTCCGAGGGCTGCACGGGGTTCGCCGGCGTCCCGCTCACGTACGAGATCATCCGGCGCAAGGTGGACGTCTCCGCGCTCGCGTTCCCGCGGCTCAGGTACCTCACGCAGGCGGGCGGCGCGATGGCGCCCGACACGATCGCCTGGGTCCGCGAGGTCTTCCGCCCGGCCCGGCTCTTCGTGATGTACGGGCAGACCGAGGCGACGGCGCGGCTCAGCTACCTGCCGCCCGACCGCGCCGAGGAGAAGAAGGGCTCCATCGGCGTGCCCATCCCGGGCGTCGAGCTCGCGGTCGTCGACGAGCAGGGGCGCGAGCTGCCACGCGGGGAGACCGGCCACCTCGTGGCGCGCGGCGCCAACGTGACGCCCGGCTACTTCGAGGAGCCCGAGGAGACCGCCGCCATCCTGCACGGCGGGTGGCTCTGGACGGGAGACCTCGCCCTGCGCGACGCCGACGGCTTCCTCTTCCACCAGGGGCGGTCCAAGGAGATCCTCAAGATCGGCGGGCACCGCGTGAGTCCGGTGGAGATCGAGCACGTGGTCGGGGAGCACCCCGACCTCGCGGAGGCGGCGGTGGTGGGCGTGCCCGATCCGCTCATGGGCGAGGTGCCCGCCGCGTTCGTGGTGGCGCGGCCCGGCCACGTCCCGGACGAGGAGGCGATCCGGCGGTTCTGCCGGGAGCGCCTGCCGCCGTACAAGGTGCCGGTGCGGGTGACGGCCATCGACGCGCTCCCCCGCAACGAGTCCGGCAAGCTGCTGCGCGCCCAGCTCGTGGCGCGCCTCGCGCCGCGCTGAGGCTCAAGGGGGCGGCAGCCGCCCCGCGCGCCGCTCGGTGTCGACGAGCTCGACGTTCAGCCCGGCCGCGTAGACGAACGCGATGGGCTCGTTCTCGAAGGCCTCGCCGGGCTGCGGCTCGGAGAGCACGCGTACCCCGAGCGCGCGCAGCCGCGCGGTCTCGGCGCTCACCGAGGCGGCGCGGAAGCAGAGGTGGTGGAGCCCGCCGCCGCGCTGGCAGAACGCGAAGATCGGGGACGCCGCGTCGGTGGGCTCGATGAGCTTCACGGGCAGGGAGCCCGGCTTCTCGAGGAACGCCACCCGCACCTGCTGCCGCGTGTTGGTCACGATCTCGGTCGCCTGCCGGTAGCCGAACAAGGTCTCCCACTGCGCGACCGCGGGGGCGATGGCCCGCACGGCGATGCCGACGTGGTCGATGATCATGCGGGCCTCGGCGCTCAGCGCAGGAGCAGGTCGGCCCACGCTGCGCGCATCGCGTCCGCGGCGAGCGCGTGGCCGCGGGGCGTGAAGTGGCCGTCGTGCGGGAAGTAGGTCTCGGCGACGGGGCGCCCGGCGAGGACCGGGGTGAGGTCGAGGTGGCGGATCCCGAGCTCGCGCAGGATGGCGACGGCGCGGTCGCGCGGCAGCGCCGGGTCGCCACCGGCCGGCGCGCCGCCCCGCGCGACCGCGTCGACCGTGGTGTCCCGCGGGATGACGAGGACGGCGAGCGCGATGCCGTGCTCCCGGCAGAGCGCCGCGATGCGCTGGAGCTCGCGCCGGAAGACACGCTCGGCCTCGGCGAGCTCGCCGTCGGACCAGCTGCGGGGATCGGCCATCTCGCGATCGAGCAGGTCCTGGCGGATCGGCGGCGGGCGGAAACGGTGCAGCGCCGCCGCCGCGAGGCGGTACAGGTGCGACCGGCGCCTGATGAAGCTCTTCCACCCGCCGTCGTCCGCGAGCACGCCGTCGTGGACCGCCACGTCCTTGCTCCAGATGCAGTCGAAGAAGTCGTTGCCGAGGAAGGTCCCGACGAGCACGACGCGCGGCCGGAGCCCGCGCGCGAGCACGTACTCCAGCGTCTGGCGGTACTGGATGGGTCCATAGCCCCCCACGCCCGCGTCCACGTGGCGATCTCGGCGGCTCGGATCCGCCGCCAACCGACCCACGTAGGTGTCCTCGAAGTCCACGCCTTGACCGAACGTGTAGGAGTCCCCGAGCCAGAGCGCGACCGGCCGCGGGTCGGCCGGAGCGCCGTCGCGCGGCACGCGGAAGCCCTGCGCGTCGGTGCGGACCGTCCAGCGCGACTCGCCCGTGTCCACCTCCGCGCGCGCGTCGGGCAGGAGGGCGAACGTCGGGAGCGCCGGGTGGCGGCGGTAGATCGCGAGCCAGGACGGCGGCCTGGGCGCGAGCAGGCGCACGGCGAGCTCCATGAACGGGATCATCGCGGCGAACGCGATGGCGGCGGCGAGAAGCTTCGCCCAGGCGCGCCGGCGGCGCGGGCGGCGCGGCCGGGCGGCCGGCGGAGCGGGGCGTTCCTGGGGGCTGGCGTCGGGCATCACCTGCTCGGGGGCAAGGGCCTCGCAGCTCGCACTGCGAGAGTCGTCGTTGGACAGCGGGATAGCACGGGCACCTCCATCCGCGCACGTTTCCCCCCATGGAGCCTGGGGGTAACCCGTGAAGACGTTCCGTGCCGCCGTCGCGGCGCTGCTGGCAGCTGGTGCCTTCCACGCCACAGCACAGGTGCGGCGCGCCGACGCGCTCCTGCTCGTCAACTCGACGAGCCCGCGCTACGGCGACGCGGAGCGACGCGTCGTGCCCTACCTCGAGCACTTCGGTGTGCCGTACGACGTGCTCGACGTGTCGCTCGCGCCCGTCGGACCGGACGTCGCCGACTACGCGCTCATCGTCGTCGGCCACGCCGGCCTCGACCTCGGCGGCCAGTACCTCGACGCCTCCGAGCAGGCCAACCTCTCCGACGCGGTCTTCCGCGGCACCGGGCTCGTCAGCTTCGACGCGGACCTCGTGACCGATGCCGGCTTGGCGCGGTACGCGTGGGTCCAGGACGTCTTCGGGTTCTCGTACCAGGCGCCGCGCAGCGGCAGCGGCGTGCTCTTCGGCATCGACACGCCGGACCACTACGTCTCCCGCCTCCACCTGGCGGGCGACACGGTCGCGACCGGCGCGATGACCACCGCCACGTTGACCGCGCCGGCGAGCGCGACCGTGCTCGCGCGCGTCCAGTCGAACGGCGTCCCGCTCGTCGTCACCGCCACCCACGGGCTCGGCCGCGCCGTGCAGTGGTCGACCACCGACTGGATGTCGCACGCGGTGCTCGGGCCCATCCACGGGCTCGACGACCTCGTGTGGCGCGGGTTCGTCTGGGCCGCGCGCAAGCCGTTCGTGATGGAGGGCCTGCCCAACTTCCTCACCCTGCGCGTGGACGACGTCGTGGGCGGGCTCTGGTGGGTCCACACCGCGAACGCCCTCCAGCTCAAGCCCTGGCTCGGCCTCTTCTACGGGAGCATGGCCGACGCGCACGCGGCGGAGGTGGCGAACCTCGTGAACGCCGGGCTCGCGACCGCGTCGGTGCACTCCCGCACGACCAGCGACTTCTTCTACTTCGACCACGCCGCCGGGCTCGACCTGCCGGACGCGACGGTCGCCTCGTACTTCCAGGAGGCCACGGCGTGGCACCAGCGCTTCGGCATCCCCGTCTCGCGCTACGTGACGTCCCACTACTACGAGCTCGGGACCAACGTCTTCCCGGGGCTCGCGAGCTGGGGCGTCGAGTTCCTCGGCACGCAGATCGATCCGGGCCGCGGCTACAGCGCCGCTTCTCGCTGGCTGATGGGCGGCCCGTACCGGCTCTTCGAGGCGGGCAACCCGCGCGACCCCATCCCCGGCACCTACGCCGACTACGTCCGCGTACCCGGCCACCCGGAGCACGACGGCCGCTTCTTCAACTGCCTGACCGAGATCCGCGACGACGCCGGCTACGAGTGGTACCCGAGCAGCGACGTGACCGCCTCGGTCGGCCGCGGCACGCGGCAGACGAGGCGCGCCTTCGACAGCATGGCGCTCGCGACGCTCTTCACGCACGAATACTACCTGCAGGGCATCACGCCGGGAGGCTGGCAGTCGATCCTGAGCGGCATCGCCTCGAACGTCGCCTCGTACCGGCCGGTCTACGTCACGCTCGACCACGCCTGCCGGTACCTGCGTGCGAAGCACGACACGCGCCTCGTCTCCGCGCGCTACGACCCCACCACCGACGTCGTGACGGCGGACCTGTCCGGCAGCGCCGACCTCCCCACTCAGTTCCTCGTGTTCGTGGACGGCGCGAGCGACATCACGCCGGTCCCCACCAACGCCCCGGCCTTCTCGGGCACGGCGCTCGTGGCGCGGAGCCTCTCGGCGCCCGTCGCGCAGGTCGTGGTGACGCCGGCTTCGGCCACGCTCCGGCCTGCCGCGACGCAGCAGTTCTCGGCGGAGGCGTTCGACGCCGACGGCCAGCCGGTCTCCTCGGCGACGTTCACGTGGAGTGCCACCGCCGGTGGCTCGATCGACGCGAACGGCCTGTTCACCGCGGGGCCGACCACCGGCGTCTACGCCGGCGCCGTGCGGGCGACGAGCGGCGCCGCGACGGGCCAGGCCTCCGTCGAGGTGACGATGCCGGCG
>Ga0184637_10000519_pt1 | contig 28722 bp, 24 predicted proteins | sample PLM3_127_b2_FD_133143 | JGI IMG/M metagenome (GOLD analysis project Ga0184637, IMG submission 133143) | Groundwater sediment microbial communities from an aquifer in East River, Colorado, USA - PLM3_127_b2 | ecosystem: Environmental > Terrestrial > Soil > Riparian zone | place: USA: East River... | reverse complement strand
GGAGAATATAGTTAAAGCTCTATTTTATATCAAGTTGTCCACAAGACCCCACCCCCGGCCCCTCCCCCAGAGGGAGAGGGGAGAAAGAGGGATTACTTCGCCACGGGCGGACCTCCCACGGAATGTTTGAAACCCACCCCAAGGGGTGGGCCACCGAGTCCTGTAGGCCAAATTCTCAACAGATTCGGTGCTTTTTCTCGAGCCGTCGGTAATGGAAAAAGGGAGATTTATGTGGCCATTTCGAAAAAGAGCCGGGGCAGCTGGCAAAAGTGCCGCCTCGTCTATGACTCCAAAAGCCAGCCAGCCGGATTCAATTAAAACAGTCGGAAAGCAATCTTTCAAAACCGCCGGTCAAATCAATGCCTTGATGGACTGGAATCAGAACGATGTCCAGTCCGGCCGGTTCAGAATCATGCTGTATCGATTTTTGACTGACAATATTCCTACGGTCCATTCCTGTATTTGGACCTGGGTGCGGCTTTCGGCTTCGCCGGGAAGATTCTCAATCGCTGAAGAATCAGTGAGCTCGCGTAAGGTTGAGGCTATAAACAGGCTAAACCTGCTTTCGGAAAGGTTGAGCGTGGGCGCTTCGGGCAATCCGGTGGCGTTGACCACGTTTCTGACCGATTTGTATTATTCTTTGTATCGTGATGGACTTTTTGCGGGATTTCTGACTGTCAATAAAGATGCTTTCGGTGTTGACAGGTTTATTCCGGTTGATCCGGCCGATGTTCGGATCGAAAGCGAGACCGACACTCGCAAGCTCATTTTAGAAGCCGCCGACAAGAACATCGACCTCGACCGTAAAGATTTCTATTACATTCCACTGAATTCAGGCATTCAGCGTCCGCTTGGTCGTTCAGTATTGCAGGCGATTCCATTTGTAAGCGCTGTGGAACAGCAATTAGTCAACGACATGCAGAAATCAGTGCACAATGCGGGATACAATCGCCTCCACATAAAAATTACGCCGCCGGTGCGCACGGCCGGAGAATCGGATACTGCCTATATCAGCCGCATCAATTCATACTTTGATTCCACCGTTTCACTTATTAAAACCATCGAAGTCGAGGATAACCCTGTCACCTGGGACAATATTTCGATAGAGCATATAGGACCCGAAGGAAGCCGCGCCACCACCAACAGTTGGTTTTTCAACCATCGCGCCATGATAGAAGAAATCTGCGCCGGTACCAACCTAGCTCCATTTTTACTGGGGTATTCATACGGCGCTACTACCACCTGGTCGGCGTTCAAGTTTGATATGGTCATGCGGCAAGTGCGGTCGATTCAGTCCGAAGTGGCCCAGTTTCTGGAATGGATTGGCAATATTGAATTGGCGTTGGCCGGAATCGACGCCCGCTGTCGTTTTGAATTCGATAACAGCTTTACTTATCAGGCCACCGATGAAGCCAATATCAAAAACGGACAAATCGACAGCATTCTCAAATTATATCAGGCAGGCTTGATTGACCAAAACACCGCCCGCACCAAAGCGGGAGCGCTGTTATAAACGAGTTTTGGGAAAAAGTAGATTGGCAGCGAGGACTGGTTGACCCGTCTTATTTTGCGGAATCTGTTCTCGGCGTTGAGCTTCACCCCGGCCAACAAAAGTGGCTGAAAAACTGCACGGCACGGGAAAACTTGTTGGTAACGGGGAATCGCTGGGGGAAATCTTTTGTCTGCGCGGTAAATATCATTCATAACGCTATTTACAAACTTCGCCCATTCAAGTACGAAAACGTAAAGCAGTATCGCATTGTAACTGCCTCTATTACGCAGGACCAGGCCAACATTATTTTCAATACTGTCCTACGGTTGATTAGGCAATCGGAACTGTTAGAGCCGCTATTGAAAAAAGTGACTATGTCACCCTACCCCAAAATGAGGATTGGTAACGGGGCCACAATTGAATCGCGCACTACTCAAAACCGAGGACAATATTTGCTGGGGCAGGATTATGATTTGTTTATTTTCGACGAAGTTGCTTTCGAAACTGATCCTGAATATGTGGTCGAAGAAGTTATTCAGATGCGTTTGGCCGACCGAGAGGGTCGGCTGCATTTAGTGTCCACCCCTAACGGGAAGAACTGGTTTTATAAGCGCGCCAGAGAGATTCACGAAAAGAAACGCCCCGGATATCTGCAATACGGCGACAGCCGGGAGAATCCGCACATTTCCAGAAACTATCTCGATGAGCGACTGCAATATTTTTCGGAGAAACGCATCAAACAAAATATTATGGGGGAGTTCGTTGACACCGGCGGCGAAATCCTCAAAGGTGAGTACATTGACCGCGCTCTAACGGCAGCAAAGGAAATTCAACCGTCAGGGAAAAACAGGCTGTGCCTGAGTGGCTGGGATTTGGCACGTAAGAGAACGGCGACTGTCGGAATTACAATTGAAGTTGTCGATGGTCTGGCGAGAGTTATTGAACTCGAACGCTTTAAGATGTTCGACTGGCCAGTCGTCATCGAAAAAATTAAAATGCGTCAGCAGCTATACCCTGGACAGTTGGTAGTTGATGCCACTGGGCTGGGCGATGTCATTGTAGAACAATTGAAAGAATACCAGCCGACTTCGGTGATATTTACGCCAAATTCGAAGGCGGAGCTCTTAACTAATGTCGAGCTATTGCACGCCCAAAACAGAATTGCTTATGAGCGCTGGGAACTGCCGGATGGTCCGGGGAAAATTTGGTCGTTCGAGGACGAGCTCCGCTCGGCCCGCTGGGATGATAACAACGAATGTGACGCACTAATGGCATTAGCGCTGGCGCTGTGGCCTCTGCGTACTCGAAGTGAGGTATCTATTCAAGCCAGGATTGGAAAAGTCTAATAGAGATTGCCGCGTTTTAAGAACCTCACCCCCGACCCCTCTCCCACGGGGAGAGGGGAGAAAGATTAATGGTGTCCCGGCTGTCAGGTCGGGAGACCTGACAGCACAGTCAACTTGCACGCTTTTCCTTGAAAAAAAATAACGCCCTTTGGAGTTTTGATTCACAAAGGACGTTTGAAGGGAGGGATGGGAACGGAAATTATAGGAGGTTCACAGGCCTAGCCTGTTTTTTTCGTTCCGTTATTTATTGAATCAGGGTTTCGCCGCCGGCTTCGGACCAGGTCATCATTAATCCCAGCAAAAACACAATCAGTGCGAAGACCCATCTGAAGTAATTTCTTTGCTGTTTGTGATAAACCATCATTTGAGTATTTCCATCCTGTTTTGGTTTCTTCTCTTCTGGTTTTAGTAAATGCAACCGCTATGCCCAGGGGGGAATACCCCGCTGTCTTTCTTTGTATAGTGTTGCAGTGCACCGAATTACGCGGCTGCCCCCGAATTGACTAAGCCACTGCGTTCGCTTTTTCTTCTTGCACCTATTTGCGCAAAAAAAGTGGTAATCTGCTGTTGAATCAGGATTTCTCCGCATTAGTAAAGAACAGTATTGCGGAGGAGAAATGACAGCCAGTTTTGGCAAAATTACGGCTCATCTGGCCGAACCAATCGATAAGATTCCTGATGAGCTGATTGCTCTCATCAATCAGAACATAAAACCGCTCCAGCCAATCAGCGCTGATGACGTATTTGTCCGTGCCATGTTTGTAGTCTCTGACGAAATCAACAGTTTCGGCGGAAGATTCCCAGTGGACGAACACACCCGGCTGGCCTCACTATTAATTGATTCGCCTGTTTTAGTCGGACATCGCAAAGATAAATTACCCATAGGCAGAAATTTTCATGCCGCTCTCATTACCAAAGACGGCCGTCAGTGGGTGAAAAGTTATTTCTACTGGCTGAAATCATCTGAAGGCGCCGAAAGTTTGCGGGAAAATATCGATGGCGGCATTTACAAGGAATGTTCCATCGGGTTCACTTATTTGTTTCCGGAATGTTCTGTTTGCGGCCATGATATCCGCCGCTGTGACCACCAGCCGCTCTCTAAACTCGTGATCAACGGGGAAGAATCAACCATTCATTTTAATTACCGGCAGATTGAAAAAGTCTTGGAAACATCGCTGGTCTATCGCGGCGCGCTGCCGGATACGTCGGTCACCAAAGAATTAGACCACTCGAAGCCTTTGGCGCCGGGGTTTCTCAAGATTCCTTTTGAAACTGCCAACAATAGAAAAAATGAATACCAGCTGGAGCAATACGCCGAGACTGGCGCAGCCAGAATCAGGATAAGCGGTGGTGATCGATCCAGTCTTTTCGTAATTCGGCAGTTTAACATAAATCGATTGCGACACGGCGCCAGGTTTGTGGCGGAAGTGCTATCAAGCACTTTCGGTTTGTCCAATTTGAAAGATTCGCCGTCAGGATTTAACATTCTTGGAAAGGGCGAAGTTGAAGCTGTAACCAGAAATAGCGGACAAATTGTTCTTCATCTGAATGGCATTCTCGAGGGGAAATATGTCTTGCGGCCTGTCAAACTTGATGGGATAAAGCGACTGTTGTTTTATAAGTTCGAAAATCAGGTCGGTCAATTGCAGCAACGTCGGTTCGAGGAATCCGGCCATAGTCAAGGCACTATTTTAAAAGGAGAAACTTGTCAATGAGCAGAGCGGTGTCAGAGGCCATCGACAACAGCGGCATAAAAATCACCGGGGCGCTTTTGCGCATTGTCGCGACCGTGTTTGGCATTGCCGCGGCCTACTTTCTGACAATTCAGTCACTTCGCATTGAATTGGCTGCTAAAGCGGAGTCAAGCGTGGTGGAGAAACTCGACAAAAAACTCACTAACATTGAGGTGATTCTGAAAGAGGGCATGTTAAGTAAGGACCAGTTTTACAGTTTTTCAAAGGAGATGGAAACACGACTCACCCGAATCGAAATCCATTTAGGCGAATTAACAGGAGAAGAAATTGGCCAGTCTAATACGAAAAAATGAAGTTGTTGATGAACCAGCAGCGGTAATTTCGGACGAAACAATGAAAGAAATACTTTATCCGGAAATCTCATCCATAGAGCGGGCCGAGAAAGCCGAATCAGAGTTGCAATTGCTGCGCACCGACTATGTCGGCCGCATTGCCGGAATGGTTAAAGCGATAGCGGCAGTGGAGCGCAGTCGCAGCCAGGCGGCCGAAGCTGTCCATTACCTGGAAAGTCTAAATGAAATGTGTGCAGTGGAATTGATTGAAGAGTACCGGCGGACCTCGGCCAGATTTCGCAGCGCTTTTCCGACAACGTTTGGGCTGGCGCCTTATTCGATGGGTCGGGCCAACCGATTGAAGAATCCGGAAGTATACAAATGAAGCAAAGGGTGGGTATTTATGCCATAGGGGCAGACGAGACGTCTGCCGCCCACGTTTTTTCGTGGACGAATAGAGATTGCCACGTCCCAACAAGTCGGGACTCGCAATGACTTGAATTTGCGTTCCTCGCAACAATCGAAAGGTTCCCACAGCCAGCTGTAGGCGACCCAACTTCGAAACAATCAAACAGAATCTTTAAGATAGAGGAGAACTAAATGACAGTTCGTGATCAAAACCTTGATGCAGTGGCGCCGGTTCTGGCGACATTTACGGTTAAGCAAACGGCCGGAGTTGATGATTTAAAAGACGTCAATATCGGCCAGCCGGTGAAGCTCACCGCCAGCGGAGAAATCGGCCCGATCGGCGTCGGCGATATTCTATTAGGAAAACTCATCGACCTGACCCTGACCGACCGGGACAACGGCAAAAGATTGGCCACAGTGCAAGTCGGCGGCATCTGCCGCCTGGCAACATCGGCAACTACCCCGGTGGTAGGCAATCGCGTGGTCGGCGGCACTACTGGCACAGTCAAACAAGCGCCCGTTCTGGCGGCTTTCGACCCGGCCGGCGGCAATGTCGCACGCGGTACAGTACTTTCTGTTAACGGCACCACTGATTGTGTGATTTTGCTTAATTAAAAACGCAAGTCGCCCTTCGACAGGCTCAGGGTGACTTGCGGCTGGAATATGAAAATGAATGAAGTTAAGGAGAAAGAAATGAACTTTAGTGATTTTTTAAATTCAACTGTCATGGCCAATTTGAATCGACAAGCCGGAGAAACAAAGAATGCATCGGGCGCGGTCGATTTAAGCCGTGCGGCCGCTCTCAAAATCGATAAAGAGCTGTACAACGAGGCGGAGTCGCGCGGGATGTCTTTGACCGAGCTCCTGGAGTGCGATGAGTACGATCCGACACCAATGGGCTGCCCGCTTGACGCTTTCGAGCGGCAGTTAGCCCTGGCCGGCATAAGGCTGGGCGGCAAAACTCCGACTACGGTCGAGCAGTTCTTTCAAAAGGCGCCGACACTGCTTCCGGAATTCATGCTTCGTGAGATTAAGCGCGGGCAGTCGATGCGGCCGGAGTTGTCCAATCTGATTGCCAACACGACTACCATTTCATCCAACAGTTACACGCCCTTCTTTATTGATACCGGCACCAGCACCAAGTTTTCGCTTCGTCCGGTTGGTGACGGCGCCGATGTGCCGCAGCTGTTGGTCACCGAACAAAACCATTCTGTTTTTGTCGCCGACTATGCATTGGCGCTCAAGACGAGTTACAAGGCTCTGCGCTATCGTACGACTTCGCAGTTTCGCGTTTTGCTCTGGTATGTCGGTTTTCAATTGCAGACAGATAAAATCGGCATGATTGTTGACACCATTGTCAATGGCGACGGTAACAACAATGCTGCCACAGTCTTCAATACTGCCACCAGCGGCACTTTAATTTACAGCGACATTGTCAATCTCTGGTCGAAGTTTTCGCCCTTTGAGATGAATACCATCATCTGTCATATCAATCAGCTTAAAACTATTCTCAACTTGAGTGAATTCAAAGATCCTCTGGCCGGAAGCCGTTTCCAGAAAACCGGAGAATTGGTAACGCCACTGGGCTCACTTTTGGTGCGCTCGGATAATGTCTCCACTGATTTGATACTGGGATTGGACAATCGTTTCGCGATTGAAGAAGTCATCACGCAGCCGTTGATTGTGGAGTATGACAAAATCATCGAACAGCGTTTCGAGGAAGCCGTCATTTCCGAATCAGTAGCCTACGCCAAAATAATCAAAGAAGCATCAGTCGTGCTTGACACGGTGTGGCCGTAAAGAAAACCTAACCCCCCAACCCCCTTCCCGATACGGGAAGGGGGAGCAAGATGGATTCTCGTATGCGCGGGAATGACAGGCCTTTGGTTGTCGGAAGAGGTTGTTTCGTTCCGATAAGAATCGGAACTCGCAAAGACGACACGCAACCAAATTGATAATAGCTGTCAGGTGGGGACACCTGACAGCACATTCAATCAAGAGGTAAATGAAGGGGCAGGCGAGGGCGCCTGCCGCCCACTTTAAAACAATGCAGAAAAAGATAACTGAAAGCGCTGCCCAAAACAGTCTGGGTCAATCGCCCGGGAAAAAACTTTTGAAAGTTTCCAGCGGTGAATACTCTGGCCGCATGGCGGCCTTGATTCAGACAGCCGCGGGGACAATCAAGCTTTACTATGCTGATGCGCCATACGTCTCCTGGTCGGCACCGATTACGGTAGCGACAGATGCCATCGATGACTCCTTTGCTGCTGCCATTGATTCCGCGGGTAATATTCACATTGTTTATTCAGAAACGAGCACTGAATTCTTAGTTACCAAAAAGCTGACTTTTACCAGTGGAACTTGGACTGTTGGCAGCAAGATTAACATCTTTAACGGCAATCCTTCGCATTTCCCGACCGTGGCTATCGAACCCGGCGGAAGAATCTGGGTCAGTTATACCAGAATCAACGGCAGTCTCTATTACATTTACGTCAAATCTTCCGATGACGGCGGCGCCACCTGGGGGACCGGCCAAACCGATCCCGGCACGGCTCTCTCATCCGGGTTTACTTCGGCTTTTTCAAAGTTTGTCATTGGACCAAACGAGCTTTACGTAATTTACACTGGCCAGGGAACTGATCTCTATTTCACCAAACGATTAATCAGCGGCGGGAGCTGGAGTTCTGCCATTGTCATTTCCAGTACCGGTAATTTTGACCATCATTTTGATGTGAGTGTCAACAGTGAAGGATTACTGGGAGTTGTTTTCGACAATGACCAGCTGCGCTTTCGCGAGTATGACGGCATCAATTGGGGCGCCGTTACAACACTCGACTCCGACGGCGGAACTTTTCCTCAAGTCGAATACTTTGGAAATGTTGCGGTGGTGGTCTATTTACATCAATATGCCTCGGGACAAATCGAAATCAAACACACCACCAAACAGACCGGCAGCTTTGCCGCTCCGACTGTTCTGGATAGCCGCGCCAATCAATTTGATAACGCTACTTTGTATGATTCCGTATCGAACAGTTATTCAGACTTAACCACCCAATCCGCCAGTGCCACTACCGCCGACATCGTCCATCCGTCGAGTGGTGCACTTGTCAAAACTGTCGGCGATTCTCTTTATCTGGGTATGCAGAAGAAATTCCGCTATGTCAGGTTTCTGCTTTCGACAGTGGGCGTTGGAGGTTCGGTAAATTACAGCTATTGGGACGGCAATGTGTGGAAAGCGTTTGTCCCTCAAGGCAGCAATTTCAATCTCAATGCCGCCGACAAGCAGCTGATGCTCTGGACTGATTTCGAAAGCCAGCCTTCAGACTGGCAGCAAAATCCGGTTAACGGACAAGTCCGTTTTTGGGTACGAATAAAAGTCGATACCGCCTACACTACGGCGCCGGTCGGCAGCCAGATAACGGCACTCTCGGACTTATTAGCCTTAAGCGTGAGGAGATAGACAATGTTGTACACCAGTATTGAAAAAGTGAAACAGCATCTTATTTCCGTATTCCCGGTCCACGAACGAGTCTTTGACCAACCGGTGGTACTAAGGGACGCAGACTTCGTCACTTTTTTCGGCGGGGCGGTAGATGAATCAACTCTGGTAGTCAAATCGGTTCAGTTAAATGAATTGAAAAGAGTAGTTGTGACTTTGGGCATTTCTTCGACGGTACTGCCCGATGATTTATTGATTCGCGGTACCGTGGTCGTGGCCGCCGACAGTTCACTGAGCACGGTGTATGTAGAAAATATCGATTACATCATCGACTACTCCGGCGGCGCAGTGACTCGAAAAAGCGGCGGGGTTTTATCAGCGGGCCAGCAAGTTGTAATCTGGTACGGCTACTATGTGAGCTATTCTGTCGGCTCTGATTTTGTAGTGAATGCCTCGAATGGCAGCCTTCGGCGCACGGCCAACGGCGACATTGCTTCCGGAGAAACAGTGTTTCTCGACTACGCTCCTATAATCCAAAGCTATAACGACGTGATGATTCAGAATGCCGTCGATGAAGCCAATGGTTTAATCGAAAAAACAATCGACCCTGACCAGCAATTCGGGATCGAGCCGGTGCTGCAAATTGCAGCTACCTATCGTGCGGTAGAAGTTGTCAGCCGGGCCTCGGCAGCCAGAGAACTCTCCAGTCAAAGAGGAGAATACAACGTGGCGCTGGCCTGGATAAAACTGGCCGAAGATTACGCCCGTCGGGCCGATGAACTGATTCAATCATTTCGTCCGCCGGTTGCGGGACCTTCAGCTCCGGCTGCCAGTTAGGAGAAACTTGAATGAATGCAGGATTGAATAAACTAAAATCAAGACGGCTGTGGGTCGTGCCCAACTTTGTAGTCTGGGGATTGGCCGGTTTAGGTGAGATCGAATACTTGAATGTTGAACAGGTCGACAGCACCAAGTCGATATCATTTGGCTCGATCGGTATTGGCGATACGGCACAATCGGTAAGTTTTGTAAACTTGGTGGATGTTCGCGGGAACGCTTTGCCGTCAGTAATTCGAAGACCTCTGGTAACTGCGCGCCCGCACGACGAATCACAAGTTTTTGTAGTCGGAACTGAAACCGATTCCGGATTTAAGATCGCCCGCGACCCGGCTTCAATGGGTCCTGTGACAGTTGATTTGATTATTACGGAGTTGGGAGAATGAGATAGACGACAACTTGACTAGTGGGGAGCCAAAGGCAGAAGTGATCAGTCCAGATGGTTCCAAAAAGCTGGTTACCATCGAGACGGAAGTAGACTCCGACAGAATGGACGGACTGGAGCTCTTAGATGATCTGATACGGACTTTTCACGCTCTGGTAAAGAGCAACATTGATAAACATTTCAAAACGGGAGATTTCATCAGAATGGTTGATTTGCGATACAAACTTTCACCGACAAGCGCCGAACAGGAGAAATTCTGGGCGATGCTGGCGAAAATTCGCCGTGATACTTTGAATAAATCGGCAGTGACTGTGAATCCACAGGAAAGCCGGGAGTCGAATAAATCCGCACGCCACGGCGCACCTTCGGCCATAGGACGGATTCGCAAAGGCGAATAAGATGCAGCGGCAAAAATCAAATAAACTGTTAATTGAGATACTGTTCGCAATTTTCTTGGTGACGCTTTTAATTCCCGCCGGTGTTGTCGCCGGAAGTGTTAAAATGGTGCCATCAGATACAGTCGGGGGCAGTGGCGCTCTTTGGAATTTGCAGCCGTCGTGCGGAGCGGGGAATTGCCATGTCAGTTACTTAATTGACGGAGTTGATGCCAACTATGTTTGGTCATTAACCGGATTAAGCCATCTCGTTAGAATGAGCAACACTTCGGGTATTCCCGGGGGAGCCGCCATAGATTCATTTGTGGTCTGGTTTAGATGTGCGGTCAACAACACGGGGGCAAACGATAGAGTCAGGCCACGTATTCGCTCAACCGGCACGTCTAATTACTGTGACGGTGTGAATATGAATATTGAAACCACGACCTTTGCTGATTCGTCACAGAAATTTACAACTTGGCCCACGGCCGCCAATACCTGCACTGGGGGCATCTTGAGTGTGGCCCGTATGGACAGTATGGAACTGCAGATTCTGGATGTTACCGGCGACACCAATAAAGTAACGGAATGTTCGGTAGTGGTTTTTTACACGGAGACGGGTGGGGCAGTCAAGGAACGACTGCGTCACATGCAACTATTACAAATTAGCTATGAGGGCGGATTTGACTGGCTGTTGGGGGAGAACTGGGTAATGGATTTCAAAGAATCAGAATGGGTCTGGAGAGAATAAGATGAAGAAGATTAAGAAGATACTTTGGGTTTTGGCCCTGATGTTTTTAGGCGTGAGCGCCAATGGGCAGATTGTTAACAACGCCGGTTCCACGGCGGCCGATTCAATTTCAATTGCCTTTTTTGTTTTAGATTCGGCCGGTAATATGCACGCCACGACTACCAATGACTCCATCTTCATTCACATTTATTATCCATCGGGGACGTTGGCCTTTCAGGACACGGTGGCCCACGGCAATTCGTTGATAACGACTACGACCGTGGCGGGCTACTCCACCTATAGTTACAAGGCGGCCATAGCTGATATTGACGGGACTGGGAAAGACGGCCTCTACTCATATATCATTTATGTCAAAGACGTCAACGGGGCGGCGCTGGCAACCCCGCACAAAGGATACTTCCAACTCTATCAGGCCAACGATTATAATGTGTGGGCCTCGAGGATTATTGATTCGCTGCAGGGCGTCATAGACACATTGCAGAATCAAGATAACTGGATAGCACAGCAAGCCGAAGTGCTGAACGTAGACGGGTGGAACCCGATTACGGATAATGATTCGCTGGTCATAGATAATACCTCATTAAATATCACCGCTGCTGCTATTGCGGCCGATGCGATTGGTTCGTCTGAAATAGCCAATGGTGCTATTGACGCAACCGCCATGGCAACCGGTTCCATTCACGACCTGGTTATCGCCACTAACGCCATTGGCGCCGATGAAATTGCGAGCAATGCCATTGGCGCAGCGGAAATTGCTGATTCTGCCCTTGACTCACTTACATTTGATTCTGATGCTATAACAAATAGGGCATTTTCGGATAATGTTTATAGTTCCGACCAGTTTGACGGTACTTTCAGGGAAGAGATTTGGAATATCCCCTTCTCAAGTGGTGCGGTGGTGGCGGCCTCAATGTGGGACTCGCTTAACAATGCTTCCTATATGCAGGGCGGGGCATCCAGTCTGGATTCGGCTTTTCATTCGAGAATGCTCGGTCGCAAAGTCTTCGGTATCGCCGCCGGCGCCGGAGGAGATTCCACTTCACTATCTCAAAGAAGAGTTTTGTCGTGGGGCGGATTTGTCGATTCCAATAAAACCGAGCAGGGCGGGATTTCCGGAGCCAATCGTACCTGGAACGTTTATGTTTATGATACTTCGGGTACGGACACACCCATACCGAGCGCTAATGTTGACGTTCAATTGACCAATGGCACCGTCAAATCAAGAGGCACGACCGATGCTTCGGGGTTGACTACATTCACAGTGACCGATGGCAGCTGGGTTTTGGTCTCACAGGAAACCGGATTTGTTCTCAACAATCTGCCTAAAACAATTTCGGCCAACAGTACGGATACCGTGAAGGGGTACGACATTCAGGTCGGCACACCGGCGTCTCCGGCTTTGTGCCGAGTGTATGGTTACGTTTATTCGGTAGGCGCCGTACCGGATGAAGGCGCCGGTGTGGCGGCTTTTCTTCCGGCCGGGGTAGCGCGTTCCGGAAATCTGATAATCTCGCCATTTTCTGTATCGACAATTACGGACAGCTTGGGATATTTCTTTCTCGATTTGATTCGCTCTGATTCACTGATACCAACGGGCTCTTTGTATGACATAGTCATCAATCGGAAAGACGGCACTATCGTGCATAAACGAGTAACGGTGCCTAATCAAGCGAGCTGGCTAATGGAGTGGTAATTGATTAGTGGTGTCAGGTGTCCTCACCTGACAACTGATTGAAATTGAACGGCTGTCGGGTGAGGACACCCGACAGCACAGGATCGGGGCAGACGGGGGCCCGCCGCGGCGGGCTGCCCACAAAATAGAAGGAGGATTTTTATGGAATCTTTTTTACTTCAACCGACCTCGTGGCTGGGAGTTCTCGGCTCATTAGCCGTGTTGTTAGCAGGTCATATTGCCACGCGATATGTCATTCCGTTTTTAAGCATCGGCAAAAGGCAGCGGTATGCGGAATTGATTGCTATGATAGCCGATGAGGTAACGGACGAACTTCAAAAGAAGTATGCCAAAGATTGGACCAAATATCTGGATCAGGCAGTTGATAAACTAATAATGATATTAGGAATAGCGCCGGAAATTGCCCGCCGGGCTATTAACGCGGCCGCGGCCAGAAAGCAGTAGGGTTTTGATCAGTAGCAGGGAGTGGCGGCAGTGCCAAACATGAAATTCATAAAATACACAACATCAGTGACGTTCAAATTGTTGTCACAGTTGGCGTCGGCTCGGCCCACGCCTCCTACCGGCGGCGGACCGCCGTTAAGGACAAAATCAATCAGATAGACGAGGTCCTGCAAGTTGAGTTGGAGGTCGCCATTGTAATCTCCCTTTACGAAGAAATTGGCACAATCGTAACTCATCAGGATGGCCGAGCTGCCTGATAGATTTGTGGCGTCGTAGCCAATTGCCCGGAAAAATGTCGGAGACTGATCAGCAATGCCGGAAGGCGACCACATGATTGACCAGCCGTTACTGCCGTTATTATCGGTGCCGATTAACTGATGTGCTACATTCCAGCCATTGACTAGAATAGATATCATTATATCGACCGAATGCCAGGTGCCGCTGATTTGAATTTCACTCGCGCCGGAAATATTACGCATCAGACATGGCTCCACCACTCCCGTCACCGGATTGGCAATTCTGACCAGAAATCCGCCATTATCATTGCTCCAGCCCGAAAAGCCGTCCACTGCCACCCACATTCCGGGATTATTGCTTAGCCCAAGAATTACCGAACGTTCTTCGTCTTCCAGCCAGGTTCTCAAGACAAAGTAATCCGGTCCGCGCTTAAAGTCGATGGTCGTCATAGCGAATGGGTCCAAATGCTGATGCAAACCCTGAATCAGGTTTTCATCGTAGGTGCCGCGGTTGGCTGTGGTGGCAAAATTTATAGCCATCATTTCGACAAAGTCTCCTACGGGAATATCCGAAAGTCCCTGCCTCATGAATTGCCTGTAACCGCGATCGTACCAGACTCTGATAGCCTGTGCAGCGGCCACGGGTCCGCTGTAATGGTCGCCGTACTCACCGTTTGCAAAGTGATTGCCGTCAAGCGGATTGCCGTTGGCGTCGCCGTAACTGGATTGATTCAACTGCAAAAGATTCAGGGTGAAAAATGTATCGGCTTCTTTTACAAAGGCGTCAACCCTGGAAAAATTCTCATCAAACAAGCTCATTAATAGCTGAATACCGGTACAAAAATCGTCGCCGCTATACGGAGCAATAATGTCCGGCACAGGTGGAGTCGGTTCCAGATATACTGTGGCGCTATCGGCAGAGGTTCGCCCTGATGTATCCGTGGCCGTGGCGCGGACGGTGTAAAGTCCTTCAGGTCTGGTCGAAAAATCCCAGAAATAACTGAACCCATCGGCACTGGCGGCATTATTGACACCATCACGAAGTGTCTTGCGACCATCGAAATCACGGCCGATCTCGGTGTAGCTTCCCCCGTTCGGCTGGGCTTCGAAAACAACATAATCGATGATTCTGGAACCGGAATTTTCCCAGGCCCACAAAGTCGTGAATCCCAAAAGTGTATCCAGCGGGGCCGGTGAAATCAAAGTCAAGTCAGGTGGCGGCTGTTGTCCGCTTTGTCCGCCGGTCACCCCTGAAGCATAAAGCACCAGTCTTCCGGGAAAATTATAAAATTGATTATTGCCTAAATCGACGTACCCAATCGTCGTGTCCCAAATATTATAAGAAACACATTGAGTGGGAACGCTGTCGGTAATAATCCCCGGATTAACTCCCGCTGCAAAGGTATTGCCTATAAAGTAGCCGACAAAGAAAGGCCCGTTCACGGTAATGGGCGAGTCAAGGGGAATCCAAATATCATATATTCCTGCTCCGGGAACTGTAAACTGATACTGCGAAGAAATGGCCAAAAGCTCTCCCGGAACCGGGCAATTGGGGTCGGTAAAATCGGCAGCTTCAACGTCAACAGAAACAGTCAGCGGCGTGGTGGCATCAAAAGCCATCGGCATGTTAATTTCGGTGATTGTGTACGGATAGGGCAGCTGACAGCCGGCTTCGGGATCGAGATAGGATTTGTACAGTTCATTACCAATTACCCAGCCGTTGATTCTCCAATAGAGTCCGGCATCATGACGGACAATACAGGTATCGGCAGCGGCCAGGGCAAAGCCCGGCCGAAGCGCCGTCACTGATTTGCTTGCAATTTTTACTTTTTTTCCGGATTTGCCGGCAGCGGCAGCCGCAGACGAAGCAATCAGAAGTAAACAGATGCAAAAATATGTCACAATCCTTGACATCGAAGTTCTCCTTGTAAGCATTCCGAAAAGCCGACTTATGCTAGTGATTATCGAGTGATTCCAGCCGAACCTTGACCGGTTGCGGCAAAAATGTGCCGAGACAATTGCCTCCCGCCTATACTTTGCTCAACCACTGCTCAATGTTCAGCAGCGGCGGAATTTGTGGCGTTGGTGCAGCCATGACGAAGTCTGAAACAGAATTGCAAATTGCAGTCGGCATTTGTATTCAAGGCAGTTCTATTTGAGTCCAATTATTGGACATAATTACGAAGCAGTCTGTAAGTCTTTTAGCATCGTCCGATAAAAAAAGAGAGAAGGAGGAATGGTCGATTTATGTCTGGCAGATTACCTACCCGCCTGTTGGTGGTGGATGACGAAAAGTATATTGGCAATATGATTCGGGATGCTCTGGCGGACGAGCCGCTGGAGTTATCAGTCTATGCTGATCCGCTGACGGCCCTGAAGCATATTGATGAAAATCCGGTCGATCTGGTTTTGACCGATATGGTCATGGGCGAGCATTCCGGAATTGAAATTCTTGACGCCGTTCGTTCCAACAATACTGACGCCGTGGTCATTATCATGACCGCCCATCCCACCGTTGAAACTGCCATAGCAGTCTTAAAAAACGGGGCCTATGATTTTCTGGTTAAGCCCTTCAAAATGGAACTTCTAAAAGCCACCATTAACCGCGGTCTGGAACATTTACAGATGCGCCGCGAAAACGTGGAATTAAAGGGACAAGTGGAGTTTCTTAAATCGGCCAGTTTCGGCGGTTTGGTCGGTGAAAACGTCGAAAAACATCTGGCTCAAGTAGTCAAGTCATGCAAGAAAGAAATCGGCGCCGTGGCGGCCGGCATCATTTTGACCGGTCAGGAAACTGAAGTTTCCAATTCTACCATCTATGAAACAGATGAAGATAGATTTTTGAAGGATATCCTTGATGACGGCACTCTTGTGGATTTCAATTATACTAAAAGCCCGCAGCCACAAATTACAACGGCCTCCATAACAGACAAAGGCGCCAAAGTACACCGGATTATGATTTCACAGCCGATATTTGTCAGGCGAAAGCTCTCCGGCGTAATCAATATTTTAGCTTTCAGGAAGTTTGAACGAATCTCTACCGGCGAACTGCATATTCTGGATATTCTAAGCAACTTTGCGGCATCGGCTATTGCCAACTGGCGCCTCTATCATGATCTGCAAAAGTCATATATGAACGCCATCAAGGGATTGGCCAACGCTATCGAAGCCCGCGACGTTCATACGGCCGGACACACCGACCGGGTCTGTCAACTGGCCGAGGTGGTGGCGCGGCATCTGGGCTGGGACGAGCCCAAAATTAAGGATTTGATGATGGGGTGTACACTCCACGATATCGGCAAAATCGGTGTGCCCGATTCGGTGCTTAATAAACCCACTCGACTCGATAAGGATGAATATGCCAAAATGATCCGTCATACCGAATTGGGTCTGCGCATTATCGAAGGCATCGATTTGTTCAAACCGGCCGTGCCTTATATTATTTCCCACCACGAAAGATTTGACGGCAAAGGCTACCCATCAGGATTAAAGGGTGAGCAGATACCCATCGAAGGGCGGCTTTTGGCAGTGGTCGATACTTTCGATGCCATCCTCTCGAATCGCCCCTACCGCGCCGGCGCATCACTCAAACACGCCATCTCCGAATTGTCTTCAAACAAAGGAACACAATTCGATCCGGACATGGTCGAGGCTTTATTTGAAATAATAAGACTGGGAAAGATTGATATTGATATTCTTTATCACTGCCGACAGGAAATCGCCTCGATTCCTGAACTTAATCCTACCGAAAAGGCACGGGTGTAAACGACAGCGCCATTATCAGGATAGAACTAATCGCCATTATCAGCGCCGCTGTGCTGATGGGTCTGGCATCATCCAATGTAGGCGGATGCTTTATCCCAAAGAGCAATCCAAATCCTGCAAAAAACCACCACATCGGTGACTGAAAACCCAGCGCCAGTAATGCAACCATGGCAATAGTAGCCAGAATTCTTTGCCGGGAGCGAAACAACCCGTACAGAATATGACCGCCGTCCAATTGGCCGATTGGCAGTAAGTTTATGGCTGTAACTATTAGTCCAACCCATCCAGCAAATGCTGCTTCGGACAGCAAGTAGAATTGACCTTCAGTTGCCTGACCAACAATCGTCAAAGTGGCCAATCTCATCAATATGGATTCGCCTTCCAGTGCAAAGACCATGTCTCCCGTGTTGATGATGGAATCCGGTGATATAATTGTCGATTGAGATAAACCGTAAATCAGCCAACCAATGGCCAGAATCCATCCGGCGATGGGGCCTGCTGCTCCCACTTCAATTAGGTCACGCCTATTCCAGAAAGGCGACTTGGATTTGATTATCGCTCCAAACGTCCCGATGATGTTGGGGGCGGGAATAAAATAGGGCCACGAAGTGATAATTTGTCTTCTTCGTCCGGCAATGTAGTGTCCCATTTCATGCACGAACAGAATGGAAATCATCGCGACAGTGAATTGCAGTCCGGCTCCGGAGGCCAGCGCTTTCAGTGTAGCATTCATTGCTTCAGATAAAGTCGAAGTAATAGCCAGTTTCTTGTAGAACACCGGCACGAAATAAACGGTGAACAAGGTGGCCACGAATAGAATGATGTTGAGCGGGGGAATGCGGTTTGAGCGCAAAGGATTTATGCTCAATAAGAGAGTTTCGCCTTGCTCCCTCGACCCTGCTCGGGACAAGTCGTGTAATTTGTAGTCGTATCCGGCGGTTTTAAGCCGGTCCTTGATGGCTTCCTGGGACTTCACTTTATCAAATTGATACTCCAGGCTGAAAATAATGTTTTCGTTTTGGCGGTAAACGGCGCCAATTTGAAAAATATCGGCCAACAAGGTGGACAGTTCATCGGTCTGCTTTTTGAAGTCATCTGGCGGCATTTCGTTCTATTATAAACTTCAACCGGTAATTAGTTAATAAAAAAAGAAGCCCTTCGCTTACGGGCGAAGAGCTTCGTTGTATTTCAGAAATCAGCAAGTCCTAAATTAGAACTCCCAATCTCCTTGCGGGCAAGCGCCGCAGTAGAAATAATAATTGATCAGATAATTGAGATCATCAAGATCAACATCATTATCAATATCGACGTCAGCCAGATGTTCAAACGGAATCGCACCCGGGACACTGCCACCGACGATGTCCGCCAGTGTCATAATGTCGGCGAGATTGACGGCGTTGTCATCGTTGACGTCACCGCGACCGAACCCAACCCATTTATTAGTCAGATGAGCCAGATCGGCGATTTCGCCGCCGCCGCCATCGGCGAGCGGGGCGCTAACTCCGGCGTCTAATCCAAAATTGACCGACGCAAAAGTTATGGTCTCGCTCGGTGCAAAATCGTTCCAGACAAGAGTCGAGTGTGACTGCTCGTCCTGGGCAGCGCCCGATACGGGGTGCGAACGTTCCGTTCCGGGAGCCAGACTCAAGTAGAAGTAGCAGGAATCCCAGTACGGATCTCCGCGACCCGCTGTGGCCTCAAAATGACCCTGATCGGCGTCAAGACCCATGGTACTGACCATAGGCTCATAGCCGCAGCCAAAAGGCAGTTTGACTATACCATAAGCAAAATGGGCTGTGGGACTCTGCGAAGTCGTCCACGATGCCGAAATGCTCTGGTCAAAAATCAAGGTATCGTGGCCGGCGCCATGGTAAAAGCGCGACGCGTCATAGTCCATATTCGCACCGAATTTCCAATCGGGAATGCCATCGGAAGCACTGCGATTGGTAACTTCGAATATTTCAACAGTGAGGTTGTCAAACTCGGGCATGTCTTCAACACCCATGGTTCTGGTATTCGCAATGACACCCATGGTCAAGCTGTCATCAAACGGAGCGCCATAGTTGCGCCAGTCCCAATCAGCTATGTCACCCAGACCATAGTCCTGAACGGAGTCAATCCAGCTCTTGCAAATCATATTTCCGACAATCGGGGTATATGATGCGCCGTTCCAGATTGCTCCCAGGCTTACGCCTGTAGTCAGAGACGGTTTGCAATCGTTGTCGCAATAGTTCGGGTCAGCCTGCACTGAAAACCAGCTGTTGGCTTCGGGCTGACCGAACCAGTTTTTGACGTTCATAGCGATGCGTTCTGTGGACACGCCAAAGACATACGTGGCCTGGAAAATGGGAGTGTTGTTAAAAGGACTACCATTGTACTGCCACCCGGTTTCGGGCCAGTCGGAATCGGCCAAACGCGTAGTGTTGCTCACTATTTGAAAGTCGGTGCTTCCGACACCAAAAATAAGAAAAGTGGTATCGGTTAAGCAACCGCCAACGAGAGTAACAACGAGTTGCGGAAACGCATTGGGCAGAGCCACTGAAGTCTCATTCAGGAAGAAGTCGGGATCATCGGTGTCCAGTTCAATGTAGAACGTCTGCGGACCGCGCGTGATTAATGACGCGTTGACATCCAATACGAGAGGAATCGAGTCACCTGCGGCAACTACCTGGCCGGCATAAGGCTCATCCACGCTATTTAGATACGCGGGGAAGGCCAAAGCGGCACGATAGCCGCGTTCAGAGCGCAACGATTCTTCGGACGTAGTCTGGAATTCGTCATTAATGCTGGGCTCGTCAACTATAGAGACCATCATAAACTTCTTGGCGTTTACTGCCATTTGTTCTGACAGCATCGCCGCCGCAGTAAGAAGTTCCGGTCTCACAGGCGTAAACGGAGTTACACCCGGATCGGTCGAGCCAAATGAAACATCATCAACATTCACGGCATTGAAGGTCAAATCGGCGCAACCGGTGTTAGTAATAATGTCAGGGACAGTGTAAATCACGGATGTAGATACACTGAACTCGGCCGCTAAAGTCGGACTGTAGTCCTGGATTTCAAGACGAGGACGATCGACGCCTTTGGTCAGGTCATACAATCCGCCCCTGTTGCTGCCGACCAATACGTGAACTTCGCCCAGGCTGTCAATACCAATGGCAGTGCCACCTGGTCTGGAGGCAGCGCCGGGACCAAAGTCGATGCGGCGGTTGAAAATGTCAGTGCCGTCAAGTGAATTGACGAACTTGACAAAACCACCTTCGGTAGAGGCAATGATAATGTCCGCATCCGGTTCCGGTTCACAAGACAACGAGGCATTATTACGGCTGCGATCGCTTAAGTTGCTTTCATAAAACATTTCCGAATTCCAAGCGATAGCGCCGGTCAGCTTATTGAAAGCAAAAATATTCCCCTGCATCGAGGAAATAACCGCAGGCGAGAAGAGAGCCCTCGTTGGCATGTAAACCAGATTAATGTCAATAATCGGGTTGGCGAATGCGGGAGAGCTGCAAGCAACGGCACTTAAGACGGCGCCAGTTGCGGCATCCAGCCGGTAGAAAATGCCATCATGCGGGAAAACATCGGCGCAAATACAACCAGCATAAACCACTCCAGCTTCAACTGACAATTGCGGGAATGCTTCATACGTAGGAGCAGGGGGGGGGAATATGACCCCACCCTGAAAGCCGCCCGCAGTGGATAGCTTCCAGTTTACGCCACCGGTGGCCGGGTCGATAACCCAAACGTCGCCAGGGACAAGAAAGTCACCAGTTCCAAAATATAGTTGGCTGCCGTCGGTAGCTGAACCGTTCACTAACACGTTGGCGTCCAGAGTTATCGGGTTAACAGCCCAACCGGGATAATTAGCACCGTCGGACTCGTTAATGGCGAAGGCCCTGCCAAGGTTGGTGCCGCCGAAGAGTACGTCGGTTCCGGCAACATTAACCAAAAGAAGGTTAGCCCGGCGAACTGGACCACCCGCTACAGCAAGAGTACGGGTCCAGTCTAAAACTGCTGCACCCGGAACTGAAATGTCATAGCGATAGACATTTCTGCTGTTGCCGCCGGCAATATACAGTTTATCATTGACGATTAAGGGGTCGTTCTCGGCAAAGGCATCAGTACCGGGGCCGGGCAGCGTAATCGTTTGTTCCAGAACACCGGTGACCAGGTTGAACACTCTTATGAACGAAGCGACAGCGGTAGATGTCACAATCTGATAAACACGGTTATTATATATGATTGGAGTCTGGAGTAGGGCGTTGGCCGCAGTCAGTTCATCAGAGCTCCAGTTCAGATTCAAATCGCACCAGGCGTCACCAACAGCCAGTTGCGACGCGCCGGATCTGGCCAGGTCATGAGAACGCACCGACCAGTCATCTGGCGGAGCGCAAACACGTCCGCTGAACGGAACACAGCAAATACTGGCTTCAACATGAGCTGCAGCACTGGTTGTTACGCCGCCAAAAAACGAGTCGATAGGATACCAAGCTGCGTCAGGAGTGAAATATCCCAAAAGCCACTCAACTACTCCTGCCGGGTCGAAGGTGGTAATTCTTCCACCAACACGAATACCCTCGGCACGTATCGGCGCTAATGGCTCAAATACGACCCAGAAGTTCGCCGGGATTACCACATTGGGATTGAGGGTGAAATACATTTCACCGAAAAAGCCCGCACCAGTATATCCGGCCGCCGCATAATCGGCAGGGGTTAAAGTAGCAGTATAAAGTGATGGACCACCAGAAGGTACTCCACCAGCATCCGGGACTACATGTACCAAGGTATTGTGAGTGTACATGAGGGGTCTGGTAGCCACTTCTGACGAGAGTCTTCTAAATTCGAAGAATAGCTGTTGAAGTTCACATTCGGAACCGGAGGGGGCATTAGAAAACCTCTGGGCCCATTTTGCGATTCCAGCAGCGATTGAGGCATTGGGAACCGCCAGACCAGGAGATCCAGGAGGATCGCCTGCGCCATAATAGTCCTGAACCTGACAGTCGGAGAATTCATCACGGCAGAGGTTAGCACGAATCAGCCAATTATAGTCTCCGGCGTACTGGCAAAGAGACGTATACCAAGGTGATGTGCAACCGGGTTCCGGTACATCTCCAGCGCCACTTGAGCGCCCGACTCCAAACGAGCCATCATCTGAAACTATGGCTTCGTAGCTGGCTCCGGGAACTCCCGCAGAGCTAACTGCCACGTGGAAGGTGTTAGTAAGTACTAGTGGCGAAAAGCTGGCACTCGCATAAGCCGGGTATAAAGCATAAGTTCCTCCCGTAAGTGTTGCTAGTGCGAGAGGTGTGCCCGGAAGTCCTGAACCATCGTCATCATAAATGGTGACGTAAACGTCTTCATCGCCAAGGGCTCCGAAGCCACCATAGAGAGCAAGTTCGACAGATACTAGGGTTTCCGGACCGCCCACGTCAAACCGCATGGCATAGGCCGAATCGGCAAACGCGGGGTTGGGATCAGGGAACAGCCACACAAAAGCAGGTCCCCCGTCGTATTGTTGTGAATAGCAATCGGTAAATGGAATCTCATTGCAGCAACGCTCGGAGACGATTTCAAAAACGTAATCAGCTCCCCAATCGTTTAACATCGACCCCCAGGCACCGCTCCAATACTCGCTGGAACGTTCTTCACCGGAATAAGGACCGGCGGCATCGTCAGAGATGATACCCAGAGTATCACCGGCGCCACCCAAAGTGGTGTAACCATAATGGTACTCATCGCCGTCAGAGAAGACCCAGCCCGCGGCAGAAAAGTCCGCGTTGACATAGGCCCCGCCGGAGGCAGGCAAAGAAGCGTTTGGAATATCCACCGAGTCTAACAGAGCGCCCGGGAAGCCAAAGCCGTCATCAGCCCAAAGATACACGCGTGCATCTGGAGTTCCCCAGGAGGGGTCTCCATAGAAAGCCAGATAGACGGTTTTTAACGTACATTCAAAACCAGCTTCAACCGTAAATCGCGTATTAAACAGGTCGTCGCCATAAAAATCCGGTATTGTGAAAACCCAGGTTAGCGCGCCCGCATACGACTGCAAGTCACAGAAATAAATCGATGACGGTGGTGCAGGAATATTCGTGCCACTTGGAAGCGCTCGCAAAGCCGATGAAGGCTTCTTAAACAATGGCTGTACAGGCCGAATATCCTCGACTCCATCGACGAGTTTTGGATGATTCGGGTTTAATGAAGGAGACGGATCTTCCAACTCATAGAGAGGTGGATTGTCCTGTCCCGCTAAGACAGTGCTTCCAAATGCTAACACCAGACTAATACCGAATAGTGCGATTATCAGTCTTTTAAGCATTTAATTCCTCCTTAAATGAAAGGAAAAAGTATGAACTCGACTGACAGCATAGACAGCTTACCGGACTAATTCCCCTTGCGGAGAAAAGCCATGAGGCATTCTGTCGGTACCCATTTATGTCTAGGGAAGTGCGGGCAATTTTGCTGTTCTTCGAATTCTTCATATTTCCTTTACCATGGAGAAGGAGTTTAATCGTTGTTATCATTATTGTTTGGATTAACTCCAAAGTATGTGTAGTAAGCTTCAGAAAGTTCATTTTCAGTTCTGTGTCTTATTGTTGATTCCTCATTGTTATCCACTGTCATAAGCCTATAGCCTAATAACAGCAGGTTGTTAACATAAATTGATGGAATCATTGGACTTGGAAACCGATGAATTGCAAGCGAACTATTAACTGATTATCAAACAGATATTAAGACACAAACCTGTTTGCGGACAGAGTTGTCCATCAATCAGAATTGATTCGTTAGCAGTTTATCAGTCTTGTTAAAAGAAGTATTGTGGCGTTACACTTGAGTCTTTTTGGCTCTCGGACTCGCCTGTAACTAAACACACGCTCGAGGGTTAAGATATGGTATCTGGGTGGCGGTGTCAAGAGGTAGAGGGAATTATTTTCCGGATATTTTTTGTCCGAAAAGGACCCCACCCATCGAACCCCACCCCCTAGCCCCCTCCCCGAAGCGGAGAGGGGGAAAGAGAGCCCAGCCCTGGCCCCGCTCCGCCAATGGCGGACTTGCAGCCCGAAACGGAGAGGGGAAGAAAACCCCACCCTGGGCCCTCTCACCGAAACGGAGAGGGGGGAAGAAGGGAACCCCACCCATTGACCCTACCCCTGCCCCTTCCCAGAACCCCACCCCCTGGCCCCCTCCCCGAAACGGAGAGGGGGGAAGAAAGGGTTAGGTTCTGGGGACTTGACAAACATTAGTAATTATTTGAAGAACGCCATCAAGGTTTTTCAAGACTTCTTCATTGCTGAATCGAATTACTTTTAGTTTTCTATTAGCCAAAATCTTGTCTCTGGCAACATCATACTCTTTCTGTTTTTCGTGTAAAGCACCGTCAATTTCGATTACCAACCCATACCGATGACAATAAAAGTCTGCTATTACCCCGTCAATGATCTGCTGCCGACGAAAGTGAAGTCCATTCAGTTTGTTATGACGCAAGTAATTCCAAAGGAGTTTTTCCGCTTCAGTCATGCTTTTTCTTAGTTCTCTGGAGCGTTGTTTCTTAACAGTTTTTATTTTCTGACCAACGATGATGTTTATTGGAGGAGGAATGTGGATTGATCTTTTCATAAATTGAAAATTACGATTAATTAGCCTCAAATTCAACCCCACCTATTGACCCCACCCCTGCCCCTCTCCGAAACGGAGAGGGGAAGAAAGAAGAGAACCCCACCCCTGCCCCTCCCCGAAACGGAGAGGGGAAGAAAGAAGAGAACCCCACCCCTGCCCCTCCCCGAAACGGAGAGGGGAAGAAAGAAGAGAACCCCACCCCTGGCCCCTCCCCGAAACGGAGAGGGGAGGAAGAGAACCCCACCCATTGACCCCACCCTTGGCCCCTCCCCGAGGAACCCCACCCCCTGGCCCCCTCCCCGATGCGGAGAGGGGAAGAGAAAGGATTTTCTTGCTCCCCCTTCCCGTGTCGGGAAGGGGGTCGGGGGGTTAGGTTCATTTACCTTGACTTCAAATCCTTTTGCCAAGAATCTTATCGCCAATGTCAGCCACCAATCAAACAAAGCCCCGAAAAAGGTCATGGTTCTATTCGGCCGCCCTAATTTTGGCAGTTGTCATCATCCTATTGACACTGCGGCTGGTGGAGGATGTCGGGGAAGAGCGGCTGGCCGGTGAGAGGTATGTGGTGGTCAGGGTTATTGATGGGGATACAGTTGAGTTAATGGGCGGCGACCGCTTGAGACTTTTGGCAATCGACACCCCGGAAAGGGGGGAGTTGTTTCATGACCAGGCGGCAGAACTCCTGGAGAAAATCGCCCTGGGGAAAAAGGCGCGAATAGAATATGGGGACAAGCGCCGGGACCGGTATGGGAGGTTATTGGGGTTCTTATACGTGGAAGACACACTTTTTGCCAATCAGACAATAATAGACAGCGGTCTGGCTTGCCTGTTTCTTTTTGATGACCAGGATTTGAAAAGTCACCAGATTAAAGAACTGCTGGTGTCGCAGCGGCAGGCCATTGAAGAGAAAAGAGGTTTGTGGGGTGTCGAACAAAAGAGCGAGGATTTTTACGTAAGCGTTAAAAATTCATTTCGATTTCATCGGCCCGGGTGTACAATTGTCAGCGGGAAAAAACCGGAATCTTTGAGAAATATAGAGACCAAAAAAGAAGCATTATTTGAAGGACTTTCACCATGCCGCACCTGCCATCCTTGAAGGCCGACAATATGATCAAAATGAAAAACAGGTTTCCGTTATGTTTCTTTTTACTAATTTTAATGGCGTCTTCAGTTGCCAATTCCGAGCAATCACTTAAACAGAAAATGACGCCGCCGGCGGATTCGGTGGACAGAGAGAATTTGAGAATTTGGGTAGCTGTGGAACGTCCCAGTTCTTGCCGGTTGACAATCGATATTCTGGACAGCAATAGTCAAATTATCAGGCATTTTATCGATTATGTGGCTCCGGGCGGGCATTACAATTTCTACTGGAACAAACGAGATGATTCCGGCGCCCTGGTAGAGCCGGGGTATTACCGTTTTGAGGTGGACGACTGCGGAGTTAAAAAGGAGGGAAAACTCAAAGCAGAATTTAAGAAGTGGGAGAGATTAAGCCGGATGGCATTCGATAAAGACACAACCGGATTTGTGCTTGAACTCTTGGCTGATTCGGCCGCGGTCAGTGTGGAATGGTATGGATTTCAGAAACGTTTGGTGGGGAGGTACTATAAGGTCGATGCATTATTGAAAGGTGAATACCATTTCAATTGGAGAGGAGTTTTCGACGATACGAATATAACTCTGATACCACAACTGAAACCAGGGTTTTACGTGCAGAAAATAATTGTGGGTGATTTCATTTACACAGATACCATAAGGTTTTTTAATCAATAAATGAGAAAGAGTATTCCAGTAGTAACGACATCGTTAATTCTTTTTAGCTGCGGCCCAAAAGCAGTCTATAACCAACCCGGCGGAGAGAATCAGGGTTATTATGAAACCGCCTGGATTGACCCGAAAATAGTACTGGAAGATCCCTGGTATACTCTTTTGAGATCCCATCGTATCGACTCATTTTATGTGAGTTCGCCGACTGATAACCCCAATCCGTCCACGCGCTCAATCAGATTTGAAATCAAGAATTACGAATGCCTGGCCCTCGTGAATTTGTTGAACGGACGTTCCGGTGTTGTCCGGCCGCTTTTAGCCAACAATCTTGGTCCGGGTTATTATAAGCTGACTCTGAATATCGGCCAGCTCCTGAAGGAAAAACTTCCGCCGGATAATTATTATCTTAAGGCAGAGTATTGCGGGTTTACAGTGATACAGGATTTGGGGAGATTGTAGATTTTATTTCACAAGGGCAGATCCTTCGGCAAGCTCAGGACAAGCGCTGGTGTCTGCCGGCCACTAAAATTCAGGATTTGGGAAGGTTGTGAAATTTCTGCAATTATTTTGTGATCCCACCGCAAGCGGTAGGCGACCCAATTCTTGAAGCGCCATACTTCGACAGGCTCAGTATGACGCTTCATTTGGGAAAGAGGTTTTTTGTTCATTTTCCCAGACCAAAGTCACCCTGAGCCTGTCGAAGGGCGACTTTGGTTTTAGACTTCGTTTAACGGATTGTAGTGGCAGAACAGCCAAGAATCTCTGTCCTAAATTAGCACACGGGATTGTCTTTATTCCTGTTTTCATCGGCCGATAAATAGTCTGTACTGGTGCGTTTGAGCCTGTTGATTCGATAAAAAGGAACTTACCCAACGGGGATTTATGCCAAATATACTGATAGTCGAAGACAAAGATTCCATGCGCAAAATGCTGACCGAGACTCTCTCCGGTGAGGGGCACCGGGTGGACTCTGCCCCCAGCGGCAAAAGCGCCATGGAACTGGTTCACAGCAAATCATACGACTTAGTTTTGACCGATTTGAAAATGCCCGATATGGATGGTCTTCAGGTCCTGACAAATGTTAAAGATGTTGATATCGACACTGCTGTTATTCTGATGACTGCTTACGGCACTATCGAAGATGCCGTTCTGGCCATGAAAAAAGGCGCCTTTGATTTTATCACTAAACCTTTTGATACCCAACATCTGACGGTTCTGATAGGCCGGGCACTGGAAAATCGCAGATTGGTTGCCGAAAACAGCTTTCTTCGCGAAGAGCTTATGTCAGAACACGGCATTGCCAATATCATCGGCAAGAATGAAAACATGATAGAAATCTGCGGCTTGATTCAGAAGGTTTCCAAATCGGATGCGGCCGTATTGCTTCAGGGGGAATCCGGAACGGGGAAGGAATTGTTTGCGTGCGCCATCCACAGTTTGTCTCTGCGCAAAGACAAGCCGTACATTGCCATCAATTGCGCCGCTATTCCCAGGGAGCTTTTGGAGAATGAATTATTCGGTTCCGAAAAAGGAGCGTTTACCGGAGCTCACGCCCGCAAGATGGGGAAATTTGAAATCGCCAATACAGGCACGATTTTCCTCGATGAAATCGGGGACATGGATATTTCACTACAGGCGAAACTTCTGCGGGTTTTGCAGCAGAAAAACTTTGAACGGCTGGGCGGCACCAAACCGATCGACATTGATGTACGCGTTATCGCCGCCACTAATATGGATCTCAACGAGTTGATTAAAATAAAAAGATTCCTCGAAGATTTATTCTATCGGCTGTCGGTATTCCCGATTACAATTCCGCCTTTGCGGGAACGTCTCGGTGACGTTTCGGAACTGGCTGATTATTTCGTGCAGAAATATTGCCGGGAAATGTCCAAGCCGGCCAAAAAACTTTCTAAAGATGCTTTGGCTCTGTTGGAAAAATACCATTGGCCCGGCAACGTTCGGGAGCTGGAGAATACAATTGAACGTGCCGTAATTCTGGCTGAAGGGAAAACGATAACACCGGAGCATCTGGCTATCAGACTTCAGCAGACCGAAGAAATTCGTTTGCGCGAAGGAGCGGGCTTGAAAGAAATCGGCGCGCATGCCCAGGCCCAGGCCGAACGCGGCGCTATATTGCGGATTCTC
>Ga0184637_10000518_pt1 | contig 28726 bp, 29 predicted proteins | sample PLM3_127_b2_FD_133143 | JGI IMG/M metagenome (GOLD analysis project Ga0184637, IMG submission 133143) | Groundwater sediment microbial communities from an aquifer in East River, Colorado, USA - PLM3_127_b2 | ecosystem: Environmental > Terrestrial > Soil > Riparian zone | place: USA: East River... | reverse complement strand
CTGCCCTTGAGGTGGTCCTTGGCCCGGACCAGTTCTTCCTCGGTGATCCCGTGCTTCTTCAGCTCCCGAAGTTCCTTCAGGATCGACTTGAGCATCTTCGAGAAGTTTGACGGGTCGGTGGCCGCGTAGAGGTAGAGCAGTCCGGTGTCGAGATAGCTCTGTGCCCCGGAGTGGATCGAGTACACCAGTCCCTGCCGCTCGCGGACCTCCTGGAACAGGCGCGACGACATGCTGCCGCCGATGATGTCGTTAAGCACGAAGAGCGCGTACCGTTCGGGCGCCGAATGGGGCAGCCCGGGGAAGCCCATCACCACGTGCACCTGCTCCAGCGTCTTGCCCACGATGTGGACCCCGGGCGACATGCGCGGCGCGGCGTCCGGCCGCTCCACGGGGGCTCGGTGGAAGCCATCGAAGGCGCGGGCGAACAGGTCCAGGACGTGGCCGTGCTCGACGTTGCCCGCCACCGCCACGATGATCCTGGGCGCCACGTACTCCTCGTTGAAGTAGTCGAGCACGGCCTCCCGCCCGAAGCCGGTCACCCGCTCCCGGGTCCCGAGGATGGGGCGGCCCAGGGGATGCCCGGGCCACACCTGTTCCGCGAAGATGTCGTGGATGATGTCGTCGGGAGTGTCCTCCACCATCTTGATCTCCTGGAGGACCACCGACTTCTCGCGTTCCAGCTCCTCGGCGTTGAAGAGCGGGTGGAGCAGGATGTCGGTGAGCAGGCCGACGGCGAAGGGCAGGTGCTCGTCCAGGACCTGCACGTAGAAACAGGTGTGCTCTTTGGTGGTAAAGGCGTCCATCTGGCCGCCCACCGAATCCATGGCCCGGGCGATATCCTCGGCGCTCCGGGTCGCCGTCCCCTTGAAGACCAGGTGTTCGATAAGGTGGGAGATCCCGCCTCGGTCGTCGGGCTCCCGCCGGGAGCCCGTCCCGATCCAGATGCCCACCGCCACCGACCGCACGTGCGGCATGCGCTCGGTGAGAATGCGGATGCCGTTGGGGAGGACGCCCTTGCGGTGCGCCTCAGTCACGGGCGGCCGCCGCTCCTGGTTGCTTGAGCTTCTCGCGGTCGGCCAGCGCGGGCTGGTCGCGCAGGGCCATCTTCCGGGACAGCCGCATCTTGCCGTTGCCGTCGATCTCGATCACCTTGACGAGGACTTCGTCGCCCTCGGTCAGGACGTCGCCCACCGTGCGGATGCGGCTCTCGGCGATCTGGGAGATGTGCAGCAAGCCCTCGGTGTTGGGGATGACCTCCACGAAGGCCCCGAACTCCACGATCTTCTTCACCTTGCCGAGATAGATCCGGTCCAGCTCCACCTCGCGGCAGATGTCCTGGATGATGCCGACCGCCTTCTGCACGGAGGCGCTGTCGGGGGAGAACACCGTGACCTTGCCATCGTCCTCGACGTCGATCTTGGTCCCCGTCTGCTCCTGGATCCCGCGGATGACCTTGCCGCCGGGGCCAATGATCTCGCGGATCTTCTCGGGTCTGATCTTGATGGTCACGAAGCGAGGCGCGTAGGGGGACAGCTCGGCCCGCGGCTTCTCCGCGGCCTCCCGCATCTTGGCCAGCACGGTCAGCCGCGCGTCGCGGGCGTTCTGCAAGGCCGTCCGCATGATGTCCACGGACACCCCGGCGATCTTGATGTCCATCTGGAGCGCGGTGATTCCCTTTTCGGTCCCCGCCACCTTGAAGTCCATGTCGCCGTAGTGGTCCTCGGTCCCCATGATGTCGGTGAGGATCCCGAACCGCTCCCCTTCCTTCACCAATCCCATGGCGATCCCGGCTACATGGCTCTTCAGCGGGACACCCGCATCCATGAGGGCCAGGGAGGCCCCGCACACGCTGGCCATGGAGGAGGAGCCGTTGGATTCCAGGATGTCGGACACGATGCGGATCGTATAGGGGAACTCGTCCTTCGTAGGCAGCACGGCCTCCACCGCCCGCTCCGCGAGGGCCCCATGGCCAATGTCGCGACGGGAGGGCGAGCCGAAGCGCCGTACTTCACCCACGGAGAACGGGGGAAAGTTGTAGTGGAGCAGGAAATGGCGGTAGGTCTCGCCCTCAAGGGCCTCGATCTTCTGCTCATCGGACTTGGTGCCCAGGGTAGCCGACACCATGGCCTGCGTCTCGCCCCGAGTGAAGAGGGCGGAGCCGTGGGCGCGCGGCAGGTAGGCCATCTCGATGCTGATGGGCCGGATCTCGTTGACCTTGCGCCCGTCTACCCGAATGCCTCGCTCCACGATCAGCCGGCGGACTTCGGCCTTCTCCAGATCCTCGAAGATCTCGCGCACCGCCCCAACCTGGTTCTCCTCGAGACCCAGGGCCGCAATGACCTCCTGCAAGACGCGGCTCACCGTCTCGGCCCGCGCATGCTTCTCCTGTGTCTCGAGCGCCGCCTGCAGCTTACCGCCGACCAGCTCCCGGACACGGGCCGCCAGGGTCTCGTCCCGTCCGGCTTTCGGGTCGAAGGGCCAGCGGGGCTTCCCGGCACGCCCAACGAGCTCTCTTTGGGCGCGAGCCAGCCGACGGCACTCGGCGTGACCAAAGGCGATCGCGTCCAGCATGGTCTCCTCGGAGATCTCCCGGGAGCCGGCCTCGACCATGAGGACGGCGTCCTCCGTTCCGGCAATGACCAACTCGAGGGTGGAGGCTAGCTGCTGGGTGTTGGTCGGGTTGACCACGAACTTCCCATCGACAAGCCCCACGCGGACCGCGCCGACCGGGCCCTCGAAGGGGATCCCCGACAGGCAAAGGGCGGCCGAAGCGCCGTTCATGGCGAGGATGTCGGGGTCATTCTCGTGGTCACCGGAGATGGCCAGGCAGATCACCTGGACTTCGTTGCGGAACGTCTTCGGGAAGAGCGGTCGAATGGGCCGGTCGATGAGCCGAGAGGTGAGGATCTCCTTCTTGACCGGCGCCCCCTCCCGCTTGAAGTAGCCTCCGGGTATGCGTCCTCCGGCGTACGCCCGTTCCCGGTAGTCGACGGTCAGGGGGAAAAAGTCCTGAGCGTCCCGGGCACTCTTCGCGGCCACACAGGTTGCCAGGATCATCGTCCCGCCGTACCGGACGACGACGGCACCATCGGCCTGCTTGGCGACCTTGCCGGTTTCTATCGAGAGGGAATGTCCGTTGAAATCGATCGAGACGGTCTCACTCATACGAATGGGTGTCCTCGTGGTTCGGCCGTATCCCGGCAACCACCATTAGTGAGGAGCGGCATGCCCGCTCCAGGGCCCCCGGGGGTTGTCCGTCCGAGGACCAGCCAGACTGCGCAATGGGATCCTTTGGTCACCGACGGATGCCGAGCCTGTCGAGCAGGGTCCGATAGCGCTCGGGATCCTTTCCCTTCAGGTACTCGATCAGGCCTCGTCGCTTTCCGATCAACATGAGCAGCCCGCGCCGGGAGTGATGGTCCTTGGCGTGCAGCTTGAAGTGGTCCGTGAGGCCGGTGATCCGCTCGCTCAAGAGGGCGATCTGGACTTCCGGAGATCCGGTGTCGCCGTCATGAGTCTTGAACTGCTCGATCAGGTTCTTCTTCCTTTCGTTGGTCAGCGGCATTGGAAGGGCCTCCTGACAATCGCCACGCCCCGGGGATGTTCTCCGCCAGGACGGGTTCAAAAAGACTTACGTCATCGGCAGATACCGTACTGTACCACGACCTTGGCAAGCGACCTAGTCGAGGAGTCGGCGAGCTTCCGCCACGTCGGCCGCGATCTGCTTGCGGAGAGCATCCACCGAAGGGAACTTCATCTCCGCGCGGAGCCGGCGCACCAGGGCCAGGGCGACTCGGTTCCCGTAGAGTTCTCCCTGAAAATCAAGGAGATGCGCCTCAATCGCGACATCGTTGTCGCCGAAGGTCGGCTGCCGCCCGAGGTTGACCACCGCCTTGTGGACGACCCCCTTGACCTGAGCACGACAGGCATAGACGCCGAGGGGGACCAGCGGGGACCGTTCGGGCCGCACGTTCGCCGTCGGAAACCCGAGCGTCCGGCCCCGGCCAGCACCCCGCACGACCTCCCCCGCCAACGAGTATTCCCGGCCCAGAAGCCGGTTGGCGCGCTCGACATCGCCACGTTGCAACGCCAGTCGGATCTCCGTCGAGGACACGGGATCACCTTCCACGCTCAGGGGAGGAACCACATGGGCGCGGAACCCCAGGCGCTCCGCCAGCGCCTCCAGCATCGCGGCATCCCCCCGCGCGCGCCGGCCAAACCGGTGGTTGAAGCCGACGACGATCTCCCGCGCACCCAGTCCTCGGAGCATCACGTCCTCGATGAAGGCCTCGGGTTCTACCTCCGCCAGCGCCCGGGTGAACGGCAGCACGACCGTGGTGTCGATCCCCGCCCGGGCGATCAACTCCAGCCGCTCCTCCAGGTTGGTGATGGGAAGAGGCGCACGCTCGGGCTGGAGCACCTCCTCGGGGCGAGGATCAAACGTGCACGCGAGGGAGGGGACCCTGAGGGCGCGTGCACGCTCGACCGTCACACCCAGGATCTCGCGATGGCCGAGGTGGATACCGTCGAACGCGCCCAGGGCGACCACCACCCCGGCCGTCTCACGCGGGAAGGTCTCAAGCCCCCGAACGATCCGCATGGACGATCCGCTCCGGCTGTAGTCGCGTGCCAGCCGCCAGGCTGCGGCCGACGCCGAGGAACTTCCCTTCCCTGTCTCGCACCTTCAGGAGCGATGCTCTCGCCGCCCCACGCGGCATCGGGACATGCTGCCCGTGGACGAAGGCGACGGCGTCCGGGTCGGCGAGGTCTGCCGCCGGCCAGCCGGCCAGCACCGCATCCAACGGGAGCAACCGCGCCAGGAGCGCCGCCCGCTCACGCCGCAGGAGGTCGTCCGAGGGAACCGCATCCGTCAGCGCGAAGGGGCCGACGCGGACGCGCACCAGTCGCTCCACCGCGCCTCCACAGCCGAGGTCGGCGCCCAGATCCGCGGCGAGGACGCGAACGTACGTGCCCTTGCCGCACACGACACGCACGGTGACGGAATCGCCGCTCAGCTCGAGAACGTCGATGGAATGGACGGCGACCTCACGCGCTTGGCGGACGACCTCCACGCCCTCGCGAGCCAGCTCGTACAGCCGCCGACCTTGGTGATGGACGGCGGAATACATGGGCGGTGTCTGGCGGATGCGGCCAACGAAGCGCCGACAGGCGCGGTCGACGCGCTCCCGGTCCAGGGCCGGGACGGGAGCCGCGGCGACGATGCGGCCCTCCAGGTCGTGGGTGTCGGTGGTGACGCCGAGGCGAATGGTCGCCGCGTACTCCTTGTCCTGATCGACGAGGTACGGCATCAACTTGGTGGCCTCGCCGATGAGCAGCGGCAACACGCCGACGGCAGCCGGGTCGAGCGTCCCGGCGTGACCGATGCGACGCTCGCTCAGGGCCTGGCGCGCGCGGGCGACCACGTCGAACGACGTCATGCCCGCCGCCTTGTCGATGACGAGCACACCGCAGAGCCGCGGTCGATGCGGGAGCACTGCCACGACTAGGCGCCCCGTTCGGCGGAACCGTCCAACGCCTCGGCCACCGAAGCGAGGACCTCCTTGGTCACCCCTTCGAGGGGACCAGCCACCGTACACCCAGCGGCGTTGCGATGCCCACCCCCGCCGAACCGCGCGGCGATCCGGTTGACGTCGACCTCGCCCTTGCCGCGAAGGCTCACCTTGACCTGTCCCTCACGCTCCCGCAGCAGGCACGCCACGCGGACGGAGTCGATCGACCGCGGATAGTTCACGAGATCCTCGGCCTCGACGAACGACTCGGGGACCAACCCGGCAGGCAGAGCGACCCAGGCCACGCGACCGTCCTCGCTCACCTGGACGCGGGCCAGGACCTCTGCCAGCCACCGCAGCGCCTCCCGCTCTCGCCGTTCGTAGAGGGCGGTCGACACGAAGGCCGGATCGGCGCCGGCCGCCACCAACGAGGCGGCGATGCGAAACGTGTCGGGGGTGACGTTGGAGTAGCGGAAGGAACCGGTGTCCGTGTGGATGGCCGTGAACAGATTGGTGGCCACCGCCGGCGAGATGGCCAGATCCAGCGCCTCCAGCAGCTCGTACACCAACTCCCCGGTCGCGCTCGCGGTGGGATCGATCCAGTTCACGTGGCCGTAGCGTCGGTTGTCGGGGTGGTGATCGATGTTCACCACGCGACGCGCGGACGCGCGCGCCTGGTCGAGAAGTCCCTGCGTCCGATCGGGGTTCGGACAATCGGTCAGTACCGCCACGTCGAAGGCCCCCTCGACCTGGCGCAGGACGCGATAGCGCTCCACCCCCGGCAGGAAGTCCAGAATGGCCGGCGCCGGATGCGGGCCGCCGTAGACCACCGTCCATTCCCGACTCTCGAGGGCGAGACCAAGGGCGAGCAGAGTTCCCAGCACGTCGGCGTCGGGGTGCACATGCCCCAGCATCAGCGCCCGGCCGCCCCGGATCTCGAAAGGGGCCCGGACGTCCTCGGGGACTCTCGGCCCGGTCACGCCGGGCGCTCGCTGGCGAGCCGCTTGAAGATGGCCTGGATGTGGGCGGCGCGCTCCATCGAGCGGTCGGCCCGGAATTCCAGAACCGGCGTCACGCGCAGGTCGAGGTGATCGCGCAGCCAGTGCCGGATGAAGCCGCGCGCGCTCGTCAGTCCCTGCAGCGAGGACGTCCACTGCTCTTCCGTGCCGAGCACCGACACGTAGATCTTGGCCAGGCGCAGGTCCTTGGTGGTCTCCACCTCGGTGACCGTCACGAACCCGAGCCGCGGATCCTTCAGCTCGCGCTGGAGGAGCAGGGAGACCTCCTCCTTGATGAGGTGGTTCACGCGGTCGAGGCGCTTGCCCTGCATCAGAGAATCTCCACGGACGTCTCCAGCACGCGCCCGTCCACGTGTGCCTCGATGAAATCCATGGCCTTGCTCACCACCGCGTTGGCATGCCGCGCGTCGTGGGAGACACAGGCTACGGCCAGGGTTGCCCGCTGCCAGACGTCGTGGTGGTCGACCTCGGCCACCGCCACCTCGAAGCGGCCGCGGAGCTTGTCCTTGAGGCTCTTGATGATCTGACGCTTGCCCTTCAGCGAGTCGACGCCGGGCAGGTGGATGTCCACGGTTCCCAGGGCCACGCGCGCGACCGACATCCTACCGTCCCTGTGCGCGCGATCAGAGCGTGCGCGCGACCTCCTCGGTGGTGAAGAACTCGAGGACGTCGCCGCCCTGGACAGTGCTCACGCTGATCCCGATGCCGCACTCCTGACCCGCGGGCACCTCGCGCACCTCGTCCTTGAAGCGCTTGAGCGAGGTCACCGTCCCCTCGCCCAGCACCTCGGCACCTCGCCGCACGCGGACCTTGGCTGCGCGCACGACCTTGCCTTCCTCGACATAGCTGCCGCATACCGGACCGAGCTTGGAGATGTTGAACATCTGGCGCACCTGGGCCCGGCCGTGGATGGTCTCGCGGATCTCGGGGGCGAGCATTCCGGCCAGGGCCGCTCGCAGATCATTGATCGCTTCGTAGATGACGTTGTAGTTCCGGACATCCACCCCGGCCGCTTGGGCGTGGCCGGCCGCCTTGGGCTCGGCCTTGACGTTGAAGCCCAGCACGATGGCGTTGGAGGCCGAGGCGAGCATGACGTCGCTCTCGTTGATCGCACCCACGGAGGCGTGGATGACCTTGAGCTTGACCTCCTCCGTGGACAGCCGCTCCAGGGACTCCGTGAGGGCCTCGACCGAACCCTGCACGTCGGCCTTGAGGATGAGCCGCAACTCCTTCACTTCCCCGGTCTGGATCTGCCGGTGCAGCCCCTCCAGGGTGATCCGCGTGGTCGCCTTGGTCTTCGCCTTGTCGCGATCCTGGCGCATGGCCGCGATCTGGCGGGCCTTGCGCTCGTCGGACACAGCGACCAGGACGTCGCCGGCGGCGGGGACCCCCGAGAGCCCCAGGACCTCCACGGGATCGGACGGCCCCGCGGACTTCACCTTCTTGCCCGAGGGATCCACGAGGGCACGGATCCGCCCGGAGTGCGCGCCCACCACCACCGCGTCGCCCTCGTGCAGGCTGCCGCTCTGGATGAGGGCGGTGGCCACGGGCCCTCGACCGCGGTCGAGCCGACCTTCGATGATGACGCCCTTGGCGGCGCGATTTGGATTCGCCTTCAGCTCGAGCACCTCGGCCTGCAGAGCCGTCATCTCCAGGAGCTGTTCGATGCCGGTCCCCTGCTTCGCCGAGGTAGACACGTAGATCGTCTGCCCACCCCACTCCTCGGGGAGGAGGTTGAGGTTGGCCAGCTCGCGCTTCACGCGATCGGCGTCGGCTTCCGGCTTGTCGATCTTGTTCACGGCCACGATGATGGGAACGTCCGCCGCGCGCGCGTGGTTGACGGCCTCCACGGTCTGGGGCATCACTCCGTCGTCGGCCGCCACCACGAGGATGACGATGTCGGTTGCCTGGGCCCCCCGAGCTCGCATGGCTGTGAAGGCTTCGTGACCCGGGGTGTCGAGGAAGGTGACCTTTCCGTGCGAGGTGACGACCTGGTAGGCCCCGATGTGCTGGGTGATGCCGCCGAACTCCTTCTCGGCGACCTTGGTGCGCCGGATGGCGTCGAGGAGCGAGGTCTTCCCGTGGTCGACGTGTCCCATGACCGTCACCACGGGAGGCCGCAGGGTGAGCTGGGCGGGATCGCCCTCGTCCTCCTCGAGGATACCGCCTTCCAGGGAACGGATCTCGAGATCGACGTTGAACCTGTCGGCGACGAGCTTGGCTTCCGTGGGATCGAGCAGGTCGTTGACCATGCGCATCACGCCCAGCTCGAGGAGCGCTTTGATGACTTCGCCGGACTTTCGCCGCATCTTCTCCGCCAGCTCCGCGACCGTCACCGACTCCGGCACGCGGACCAGCTCCCGCTTGACCTCGACGGGAGGCGCCTCTGCCACCGCGGCGGGCTCGACGGGAACGGCGCCAAGGGGAGCTGGAGCCTCCGCGATCACTGCGGGAGGCGCCACGAAGATGGGCGCCGGCTCGACTGGCGCCGACACCACCGTCGCAGCGGGTGGCGTCACTTGCAGTACCGGCTGTGGCCGCGGCGGGCGAGGAGGCTGCGGAGGCGCGACGGGTCTCGGCGGGCCGATCGTCACACGAGGGGGCGAGAACGGCCCGACGGGCTGGCGCGGGCCTCTTGGCGGCGGGGGCGGCGTCGCGGGGCGTTCGGTCGGTCGGAACGGGACGACCCGAGGCTCCGGCCTCTTCGCGGGCGCAGGAGGCGCCGGGGCGGGTTCGGCCGGGCTGGCCGCCGCCACGGGGCTCATCGGCTCGACGACGGAAGGCTCGGGCCTGATCTCGAGCCGCAGGGGCACGGGGACCTCGAGGACGGGCTCGGGAGCGAGCGGCTTGGGTTTCACGATCGTTGCCGCAGGCCTCACCTCGGCCGGGACCTCCTCGGCTGGAGATTCCGGCCCTATCCCCTTGCGGAGGCGCGCGACCCTGAGCGGCGTCCCATCACCGACAGGCGCGCCGTCAACACCCTCGGCGGGCTTGGCCCCTTTCGGTCGGGACACCCGCTTGGGCTTGGGCTCCTCGGGCAGTTCGCGTCCCTTGCCGAGCTTGACGCGAAGGGCGTTGGCCAACGTGCCGTCGAGTGGTGTCATGGCACGCACACCCTTGTGCCCCATCTCCTCGGCGGCGACCATGAGATCCTTGCTGGTCACACCGAGTTCCTTGGCGAGATCGATCACCTTCACTTTGCCAGCTGCCACCGCTCCCTCACTTCCTCAGCCAGGCTCGCCCTGACCTCGCACGGTTGCCTGAACGCGTGCGCGAGCCGGCCTCGCTCGAGGCCTTGCGCCAGGCACGCGGCGTGGCAACACACGTAGGCCCCGCGCCCTCCCTCACGTCCCGTCGGATCCACGATCACCTCACCAGTCGATCTTCGCACCAGCCGCGCCAGGGTGTCCTTCGGTCTCACCGTTCGACAACCGATGCACGTCCTCTGGGGTCTCACCGAGATGTGGGACCGGTGTCTTCCACCGGCTCTCCCGGTGTCCCGGACGCCGACGCCGTCCGCTGCGCCGCCACCCATTCCTCGGCCGCCGCATAGATTCTCTCGCATCGCGAGCCGATATCGGGCACCTCGCGGAGACGATCGAGCCCGGCGCGGACGATTGCGTCGGGTGAGTTCATGCCCGCGCCCGCCAGCGCGTCCGCCAGCTCTGGCGAGACCTCGGGCAGGCACAGGAGGGCCGCGCGCATCTCGCTCGGAGGATCGTGCGGACCGGCGCTCTCCGCCTCCAGCTCCGATTCACTCTTGATGTCGATTCGCATGCCCGTGAGCTTGGCCGCGAGGCGGGCGTTCTGGCCTTTCTTGCCGATGGCCAGGGACAGCTGGTTGTCGGCGACGACCACCAGCGCGGCCGGCTGCTCGTCCGGGCTCTCGGATTCGACGATGGTCACGTTCGACACCTTGGCCGGCGACAGGGCCCGCGCCACGAAGGCCGGCTGATCCTGCGACCACTCGATGATGTCGATCTTTTCCCCGCGCAGCTCACGGCTGATCACCTGGATCCGCGTGCCCCGCAGTCCCACGCAGGCCCCGATGGGGTCGACGTCGCGCCGCGTGGAGGCCACGGCCACCTTGGCGCGCTCGCCGGCCTCGCGGGCCGCCGCCTTGACCAACACGATGCCCTCCTGGATCTCGGGGATCTCCGTCTCGAAGAGGCGCACGAGGTAGCCCGGATGGGTCCGCGAGAGAACCACTTGGGGGCCCTTCGTCGTGCGCCGCACCTCCAGGACGAAAGCCCGCAGGCGATCACCGGGGTTGTGGCGCTCCCCGGGGATCTGCTCTCGCTCAGGAAGCACGGCCTCCGCCTTGCCGATCTCCAGGATGACGTTGCGCTTCTCGATGCGATGGACCACACCGCGGACGATGTGTCCTTCCTTGTTCGCGAACTCCGAGAAGATGCTCTCGCGCTCGGCGTCGCGCACCCTCTGGAGAATGACCTGCTTGGCCCGTTGCGCGTCGATGCGCCCGAACTGCTGGGGGGGCAGCTCCTGTTCCAGCTCGTCACCCAGCTCGGCCGCGGGGTTGAGGGCCTTGGCCTCCGCGAGGCTGATCTCCACGGCGGGGTCCTCCACGGCGTCCACGACCTTCTTGCGGCCGTACACGCGCAGGGCACCCGTCTTTCTATCCAGCTCCATGCGGACGTTGTCCGGGGTCTTCTTGGCCGCCGACAGGAGGGCAGACTCCAGCGCCTCGAAGAGGACCTCGGCATCGATCCCCTTCTCGCGTCCGATCTGTTCGATCACGGCAATCAGTTCGCGATTCACCTTGTCGTCACGTCCGCCGCGCCCACGGTACCTCGATGTCGAGCCGGGCCTTCGTCAGGGCAGCCCGCGATACCTCGGTCGAATGGCCGCCGCGCTCCAGCACGAGGCAATCGGCTCTCACCTCGGCGAGGCGGCCGGCGAATTCCTGCCCGCCGGCAATCCAGCACCGCACCGGCCTGCCCACCGCCCACTGGAGCTCGCGTTCCTTGCGCAGGATCCGATCGAGCCCCGGAGACGAGACCTCCAAGTCATACCCTCCCTCGATCAGCCTCGCCACGTCCAGGAGATCGCCCAGTTCCCGGCTCACGCGCTCACAGTCCTCGACCCTCACACCGCCCGGCTTGTCTACGAACACCTTCAAGGCCCCACGAGGCCGGGATCCGCGCCAGTCGAGGTCGACCAGTTCCAAGCCGTGGTCCCGGAGCACCGGCTGGATAACCTCCTCGATCCGAGTGAAATGAGCGTCATCCAGCATCGGCAATCACCAAAAGTAAAAAAGTGGGCAGCGCCCACTTTTTCAGGACTTTAGCACGTGGCCTTCGCAGAGGCAAGCTCAGCCCGCGGCGGAGACCTCCTCTCCGGCCCGGGTAGCGCGCAACCCGACGACCGTGTCCACAACCCGGTCCTGGGGCACCCGGACCTCCCGGCCATCGCGGCGCGTGCGCACCTCGATCACCCCGTCCTTGGTGAGGGCGTTGCCGATGGTGACGCGGACGGGCACCCCGAGGAGGTCGGCATCTTTGAACTTCACCCCGGGGCGCTCATCGCGATCGTCGAGGACGGCCTCGAGGCCGCGCTCCCAGCATTGCGCGTACAGCTGCTCGGCCGCCCCGACCTGGGTCGGATCGCGGCTGCTGACGACGACGATATGCACGTGGAACGGCGCGATGGACCACGGCCAGACGATCCCGCCCTCGTCGGCGAACTGCTCCACGGCGGACGCCGCGATGCGCGCCGGTCCGATACCGTAACTCCCCATCACGATCGGCTGCTCCTTGCCGGACTCGTCCAGATACATGGCGCCGAGCGGAACCGAATACTTCGTCCCCAGCTTGAAGATGTTGCCGATTTCGATAACGCGCTCGACGCGCAGCGGCGCCCCGCACCGCACGCAGGCTTCCCCCGCCACCACGGTATGGAGGTCGACGAATCGGCACGCGAAGTCGCGCCCCGGCACCACACCGCGGAGGTGGTAGCCCTCCCGATTGGCGCCCACCACGTACCGCCCGACGGCCAAGGTCTCGTCGGCGAACACGGGCACCCGCACGCCCAGGGGCCCCACGCTGCCCGGCGGCGCGCCAAGGTGCTCCACGATCTCGCCAGGATGCGCCGGGCGGAACTCCTCGCCGAGTGCGCGCGCCAACTTCCGCTCGTGAAGGGCGTGATCGCCGCGCACGAGGGCGAGCACGGGCCCGGCCGACGGCGCCACGTAGAGGAGTGACTTGATGGTGAGCCGCGGATCGATGCCGAGGAGCGACGACACCTCGGCGATGGTACGCGCGCTGGGCGTGGGCACCTCTTCGCGGTCGCCGCCGGGAAACTCCGGCAGGGCGGGCTGGCCTCGGGCCAGCTCGACGTTGGCGGCATAGCCACACTGGCCGCACAGGGCGACCTCATCCTCGCCCGCCGCACTGGGGGCCATGAACTCGTGCGAGCCCAGACCGCCCATCATCCCGGGATCGGACTGCACCACGTAGTAGCGGAGACCACAGCGGTCGAAAATGCGGCGGTAGGCACGCTCGTGGGCCGCGTAGGACCGCTCCAGCGCCGCCTCGTCGGGATCGAGCGTGTACGAGTCCTTCATGAGGAACTCGCGAGTGCGGAGCACACCCGAGCGCGGACGGGCCTCGTCCCGTTCCTTGGTCTGGATCTGGTACCAGATCTGCGGCAGGTCTCGATACGAGCGGATCTCCCGGGCCGCCAGCCAGGCCACGACTTCCTCGTGGGTCATGCCCAGACACATGTCCCGCCCGTGCCGATCCTTGAGCCGGAACATCTCGTCGCCGATGGCGTCCCAGCGCCCCGACTGACGCCAGATCTCGGCGGGCTGGAGAACCGGCATGCTCAGTTCCTGCCCCCCGATGGCGTTCATCTCCTCGCGGAGGATGGCGGTGATCTTGTCGAGCACGCGCTGGCCGAGGGGCAGGTACACGTACAGGCCAGCGCCGAGCTGACGCACGAGGCCGGCGCGGAGCATCAGACGATGGCTGATCGCCTCGGCGTCCGCCGGAGCCTCGCGCAGGGTGGGAACGAGAGACCGGGTGAGCCGCATCCTAGGCGGGATCGCCCTGCTTCTTGTTGGCCCCCTTCACGTCTGGGCGGTAGAGCAGCCGCTCCACCGGCTTCCCCCCGAGGATGTGGGACTGGACGATGTCGTCGAGGTCAGACTCCTGGACCCCCGCGTACCACACGTTGTCGGGATAGACGACGATCATCGGCCCGTGACCGCATTGCGAGAAGCAGCCGGCGTGGTTGACGCGGACCTCGTTCCGCCTGCCGGCCTTCACCACTTCGCCACGCAGATGCTTGACGAACTTCTGCACGTCACCCTGGCTCGGGCACGTGTCGCCGGTGGTGCACACAAACATGTGGATGTCGTATTGGCCCATGCGAGGTCGTCCTATTGTCGGAGGAACTTGAAGGCGTCGATGCGCACGAGGTCGTTGTAGAGGGCGTACACCATGAGCAGCATGAGCAGCACGAATCCCAGCTGCTGCGCGGCCTCTCGCTTCTTCAGCGAGAGCGGTCGCCCCAACACCGCCTCGATGAGGAAGAAGAGCAGATGCCCTCCATCGAGCATGGGCACCGGCAGCAGATTCAGCACGGCGAGGTTCACGCTGATGATGGCGGTGAAGAGGGCCAGGGACCCCAGCCCTTCCTTGGCCTGGCGCCCCGCTTCGGAGGCGATCTGGATGGGGCCGCCGATATTGGAGGCCTCGATCTGGCGGGAGAGGATCTTCCACAGACCCTTGACCGTCAGGACCGTCAGGTCCCATGTGCGCGCGCCGCCCTGCCAGGCCGCGTCCACGGGGCCGTACGGCTCGGTTCTCTCGATCTTGGTGGCGATGACGACACCAATCCGACCAACGGCCACCTCGACGCCGCCGGGTGTCCGGCTGAGATCCCGCCGGGCGGTCGCGGAAAGCGTCAGGGGCCTCCCATCCCTTTCCACGACCAGATCGAAGGTGCGTCCGGGTCGCTTTTCGATGGCCCGTTGAACATCCTCAACCGCGAACGCCGGATCGCCAGCCACGGAGATCACCACGTCGCCCGGCTTGAGCCCCGCCGCCTCGGCGGGCGAGCCTTGCGTCACCGCCGCGATCTGCGGGGACAACTTCGGGCCCGCGCCAATATCCCAGACGTCCTTGGGCTCCTTGAAGACCGGATCGGGTACCGCCAGCCGACGTGGCGAAACGGAGAGAGTCTTCTCCACGCCATCGCGCACGATCACCACGCTCAGCGGTCGCCCGTCGGACGACGCGATGGCGCGCTCGAGATCCTCCCACGTCGCGACCGTGGTGCGGTTCACACGCACGACACGGTCGCCACTCCGCAGGCCTGCCGGGGCCGCCGGTCCTCCCTCGCTGACCCTCCCCACGACAGCCGACCACACGGGACGGCCCACCGTGGCGAAGACGGCGGCAAAGATCACGGCGGCCAGGACGAAGTTCATCCCCGGTCCCGCGAAGACGATGAGGAAACGCGCCCACAGCGGTTTGGTGGCGAACGCCCTGGTGGGGTCCGAGCCCGCCGAGCCACCGCCCTCGAGGGGGTTCTCCTCGCCCACCATCTTCACGTACCCGCCCATGGGAATCAGGGAGAGGCAGTATTCCGTTTCCTTGCCCCGCCAGCGGAACAGCACAGGCCCGAAGCCGATGGAAAAGCGCTCCACCCCCACGCCGGTCAAGCGCGCGACGATGAAGTGGCCCAACTCGTGGATGAGAATCAAGATTCCGATGACGACGACGAACGATACGACCGTGGTCACTCCGACCGCCCTCCCGCGCGCTGGTCAACGAAGCCGCCGACCCGCCGGCGCGTTTCTGCGTCGATCTCGACGCATTCCTCGATCGACCCCGGGGCTCCCCCCGCATCCGCGGAAAGGGCCCGTTCGATCAGTATAGGGATGTCGGCAAATCCGATGCGCCGGTCGAGGAAGGCGGCCACCGCGATCTCGTTGGCGGCATTGAGGACCACGGGCGCGCGACCGTCCTGGACCAGCGCCGCGCGGGCCAGCCCCAGACAGGGAAAGCGATCGGTGTCCGGCTCCTCGAAGGTCAGGCGGCCCACGCGGGTCAGGTCCAATCGCGCACCCGGATTGGGGCGTCGCTCGGGATACGTCAGGGCGTAGAGGATGGGGACGCCCATGTCGGCCACCCCGAGCTGGGCGATGACCGAACCGTCGACATACTCGACCATCGAGTGGACGATCGACTGGGGATGCACCACCACCTCAATGCGATCGGGCGCGAGGTCGAACAACCAGCGGGCCTCGATGATCTCGAGGCCCTTGTTCATCAGGGTGGCGGAATCGATCGTGATCTTCGCCCCCATCTTCCACGTGGGGTGACGGAGCGCGTCCTCCACGGTGATGGAAGCGAAGGCGTGCTTGGGGCGCTCGCGGAACGGGCCGCCGGACGCCGTCAAGAGCACTCGATGGACGTCGTGTCGATTGTGCCCCTGCAAGCACTGGAACACCGCGCTGTGCTCGGAATCGACGGGAAGCAGGGCGACCCCGTGGGTCCGGGCCGCCGCCTTCATCAAGCCGCCCGCCATCACGAGCGTTTCCTTGTTGGCCAGGGCGAGGGTCCGTCCGGCCTGGATGGCCGCCATCGTCGGCAGGAGCCCGGCCGCCCCGACCAGGGCTGACACGACGATGTCGGTGTCCACCTCTCCCGCCAGGGCCGCCAGCCCGGCCGGGCCGCGCAGAAGCTCGGGCCGAGGGGCAGGCAACAGCTCGGCGAGGCGATCGACGGCGCCGCCGTCCAGCAGGGCGACGGCCTTCGGGGCGTACTTGCGGCAGATATCGGCGATGCTCTCGACATTGGAGCCACGAGCGGCCAGCCCGGCCACCACAAACTCCTCTGGGAAGCTCGCCACGAGTTCGAGGGTGCGGAGCCCGACGGACCCGGTCGCGCCGAGGATGGTGACGCGCTTCATGCTCGCCCTCCGAGCACGCCGGCACAGTAGAAGAGCGCAGGCGTGTTGAACAGGAGACCGTCGATCCGGTCGAGAAGTCCCCCGTGGCCGGGGATGACGCTTCCCGCGTCCTTCGCGCCAACGCTCCGCTTGATCACCGACTCCGTCAGGTCGCCTACCTGGCCCACGCCCCCGAGCATCAGCCCCGCGGCGGCGGCCTGGGGCGTCGACCAACCGGGCACGAGGCCCCCCAACAGCCAGGCCACCACCATCGAGGCCAGGAGCTGCGCCACCGCCCCCTCGGCGGTCTTGCCCGGACTGAGGTGCGGCGCGAGCTTGTGGCGTCCCACCAGCGAGCCGACCGCGTACGCCGCCGTCTCTCCCGCCCAGGTGACGGCGAGAAGAAACAGGACCAGAGATCGACCCTCGGGGAGTTGCTGGAGGAGGAGCGCATGCCCCATCAGCACCCCCACGTAACACAGGCTTGTCAGTCCAATCACCATGCCGTCGCTCGACGGCGCGTCCGACGTCCACAGCGACGAGACGAGGATGACTCCCGTCGTGGCGGCCAGCGCCGTCACCGGCGCGTCCGGTACCATGAAGCTCGCCGTCACCACGGCCGTACACAGCGCGGCCAAGCCAGGCCTGAGCACGCGTCCCGCTCGCTGGAAGAGGCGGCAGAACTCCCACGCAGCCACCGCGCTCAACGCCACCACCACTCCCGCGAAGACCCACGGTGGAGCCCCGGCAACCACCCACACCACGACGGGGATCAGCACCGCGGAACTGAGCACGCGCTTCAGCAGCACGTTGGCCACGCTGGCACCTCGCAGAGGGACGGCGACCGCACCCACGTCAGACTCCGCCGAACCGGCGTGTCCGCCCCTGGAACTCCGCAATGGCCCGGTAGAGATCGAGCGCCGCGAAGTCGGGCCACAGGATCGGCGTGATCCACAGCTCGGTATAGGCGATCTGCCACAGCAGGAAATTCGAGATCCGCATCTCCCCGCTCGTCCTGATGAGGAGGTCGGGGTCCGGCACGTCAGCCGTGTAGAGGACCTGCTCCACGTGCTTCTCGGTGATGTCCTCGGGCTCGAGTTTGCCCGCCCGGACCTGGTGCGCGAGCGACCGCACGGCGTCGAGAAGCTCGTCGCGCCCGCCGTAGTTGAAGGCCATCAAGAGCGTCAGCCCGGTGTTGTCAGCGGTGGCCTGCACGACCCGGTCAATGCCGCGCTGGACCCCGGAGGGCACCCCGTGGGGCCGCCCGATGACCCGAAGCCGGACGTTGCGCCGCTCGAGCTCCGGCAGCTCGTCCCCGATCGACGTCTCCAGCAGGCGCATGAGGGTAGAGACTTCCTTTTCAGGCCGGGCCCAGTTCTCGGTGGAGAAGGCAAACAGCGTGAGGTAGCGCAGGCCGACCGCGTCGGCGGCAGCCACGATGCGCCGCGCCGCCTTCACTCCCTCGCGATGACCCGCCATCCGCAGCCGTCGTCGCTGGGTGGCCCAGCGGCCGTTCCCGTCCATGATGATCGCCACGTGCTCGGGCACCGGGTGCGCGCGGATCGCGGAGAGGAGCCTCGCCTCCTCGAGCTCAGCGGCCAGGGCCGAGCTGCGCGATCGTTCCGAAGCCATCGATGATCTCATTACATTAGATGGTGAGGATTTCCTGTTCCTTTTTCTTGAGCAGCTCGTCGACCGTGGCGATGAAGCGATCCGTCGTCTTCTGGATCTGGTCGTGGCTGCGACGTTCCTCGTCCTCCGAGATCTTCTTGTCCTTGGCGAGCCCCTTCAGCTTGTCGTTGGCCTCGCGGCGGAGGTTGCGAATGATCACGCGACCTTCCTCCGCCACCTTGCCGACGGTCTTGGCGAGTTGCTTGCGCCGCTCCTCCGTCAGGGTCGGTATGACCAGACGGATCAGCTTGCCGTCGTTCATCGGCGTGATCCCGAGATCGGAGGCCACGATGGCCTTCTCGATGACCTTGAGCTGCCCGGCCTCCCAGGGCTGGATGGTGATGGTCCGGGCGTCGGGGACCGCCACGGACGCCATCTGATTGAGGGGTGTCGGGGTCCCGTAGTAGTCGACCCGGATCGGCTCCAGGAAGCTGGCCGAGGCCCGTCCCGTCCGGATGGACGCGAATTCCCGGCCCAGGGCCTCGGTCGCCGCGTTCATGCGAGCTTCCGTCTCCTTGATCAGCGCCTCCTGCATGTCACCCTCCCGTCGAGGACACGATGGAACCCACGGGCTCGCCAAGCACGATCCGCTTGATGTTCCCGGTGGACGTGAGGTCGAAGACCACGATGGGAAGCGAGTTCTCCATACACAGGGAGATGGCGGTCGTGTCCATGACCTCGAGCCGGCGGCTGAGGGCTTCGAGGTACGTCACGCGGAGAAGCCGCTCCGCCCGGGCGTCGCGCTTCGGATCCGCGGTGTAGATGCCGTCCACCTTGGTGGCCTTCATGATCACGTCGGCCCCGATCTCGATGGCGCGCAGGGCGCCGGCGGTATCGGTGGTGAAAAAGGGGTTGCCGGTGCCGGCGGCGAAGATGACCACCCGCCCCTTCTCCAGATGGCGGATGGCCCGGCGGCGGATGTACGGCTCGGCCACCGCGCGCATCTCGATGGCGGACAACACCCGCGTCTGCAACCCGCATTTCTCCAGCGCATCCTGCAGGGCGAGGGCATTCATGACCGTGGCCAGCATTCCCATGTAGTCGGCCGTGGCCCGCTCCATGCCGCCCGCGCTGGCCGCGACCCCGCGGAAGATGTTGCCGCCCCCGATGACGATGGCGATCTGGACGCCCAGGTCAGTCACGTCGCGGACCTCTTGAGCGATCCGCACCAGCACGGGGGGGTCGATGCCGTAACCCTGGCTGCCCGCCAGAGCCTCACCGGAGATCTTCAGAACGACTCGGCGGTAGGCCGGACGCGGGGAGCCGGCGTCCGCCGCCATGCCTACCCCGCCTCGCCGACCCTGAAGCGCGCGAAGCGCTTGACGGCGATGCGCTCCTGCGTCTTGGCGTTGACGCTGTCGACGAGGTCCTTGACCCGGGTCTTCCCCGAGGCATCCTTCACGAAGGGCTGCTCGAGGAGGCAGGCCTCGCCATAGAACTTCTCGAGCTTGCCCTCCACGATCTTGTCGAGGATCTGGGGGGGCTTCTTCTGGTCAGCCAGCTGCTCCCGGTAGATCTGCCGTTCCTTGTCCAGCACCGCCGCCGGTACGTCTTCCCGGGCCACGTAGCTTGGGCTGGAGGCGGCCACCTGCATGGCGAGATCGCGCACCAGCTCGCGGAACGCGTCGGTCTTGGCCACGAAGTCCGTCTCGCACGCCACCTCGACGAGCACGCCGAGCTTGGCCCCCGGGTGGATGTACGCCTCCACCAGTCCCTCCCGCGCCTCGCGGTGACCCCGTTTGGCGGCGTCGGCGAGCCCCTTCTTTCGCAGATATTCGATGGCGACGTCCAAACTGCCCTGGGAGGCTTGCAGCGCGGCCTTGCAGTCCATCACCCCCGCCCCGGTCCGCTCCCGGAGCTCCTTCACCATTTGGGCATCCGACATCGATCAGCCCTCCGCCACCGCCACGGGCAATTCCATGTCGCCCGCGCTCTCGGCCGTCGCCTCCTCGACCTCCTCCTCCTTGGCCAAGGTGCCCCGACCTTCGTTGATGGCGTCGGCGACACGGGAAGCGATCAAGCGGACAGCCCGGATGGCGTCGTCGTTGCCCGGGATGGGGTAGTCGATTCCCGTGGGATCACAGTTCGTGTCGACGATGGCGACGATGGAGATGCCGAGCCGCTGGGCCTCCGCCACCGCGATGGCCTCCTTGCGGGGGTCGACGATGAAGACGGCCGAGGGAAGCTGCTCCATGGTCTTGATGCCCACCAGGGCCTTCTCCAACTTCTGGCGCTCGCGCTCCAACTCCAGGCCTTCCTTCTTGGGCAGGCGCTCGTACTCTCCGGTGTCCCGCATCTCTTCCAGGCGCTTGAGCCGGGCGATGGACTTGCGGATGGTCGTGAAGTTGGTGAGGGTGCCCCCCAGCCAGCGCTGGTTGACGTAGAACATCCCGCACCGCGAGGCCTCCTCGAAAACCGTCTCCTGCGCCTGCTTCTTGGTGCCCACGAAGAGCACGCTGCCGCCCCCCGCCGCCAGGTCGCGCACGAAGGCGTACGCCTCGCGGAACTTCTTCAAGGTCTTTTGCAGATCGATGATGTAGATGCCGTTGCGCTCGCCGAAGATGTACTTCTGCATCTTCGGATTCCACCGCTTGGTCTGGTGGCCAAAGTGTACGCCGGCCTCCAGCAGTTCCTTCATGGTCAGGGCTGCCATGTGTCCTCCCTCGGTTGAGCCTCCGCCGCGTCCGCGGAGCCATCTCCGCTCCGCACCGATGGTGTCGCGGCGTGCGTGATCATTACCTCACGTGGTGTACTTCGCGTTGATCCGTACGTACTCCTCGGACAGATCGGACGTCACCACCCGGTCCTCGCCCGTTCCCAATCCCAGGTCGATGGTGATGCCGTACTCCGGGCCGCTCATCACCTCGCGGATCTTCTCGAGCCGCACGCCCTCCTTGAGCATTCCACGGTCGACGATGACTTCGTCCGCAACGGCGATGCTGACCCGGGTCTGGTCCACGCGGGCCGCGGACTTCCCGAGGGCCATCATGATGCGCCCCCAGTTGGGATCCTGTCCGTTGATCGCCGTCTTCACGAGCGGCGAGTTGGCCACACTGCGGGCGGCCATGATGGCGTCGCGCCGCGAGGCGGCGCCGCGCACCGTCACCGTGACCACCTTGGTGGCGCCCTCGCCGTCGGCCACCAGCATCCTGGCCAGCCGCTCGGTGAGCGCCTCGAGTCCCCGGGCGAACTGGCGTAGCCCACGGCTGCCCCGCTCGAGGGCGGCGTTCTCCGCCAGACCGTTGGCGAGCACGGCCACCGTGTCGCTGGTCGACTGGTCCCCGTCGATGGTGATCCGGTTGAACGAGCGGTCCACGGCCCGGCGGGTGATGCCGGCCAGGGCATCGCGGGCGATGACGGCGTCGGTGGTGATGAAACAGAACATCGTGGCCAGGTGCGGCTCGATCATGCCCACGCCCTTGGCCATGCCCCCGAGGGTAATCGGCCGGCCGCTGACCTCGACCCGGAGAGCCGCTTCCTTGGGCCGGGTGTCGGTGGTCATGATAGCCTCGGCCGCCGCACGACCTCCCTGCGGCGAGAGCGCCTTCACCAACTTCGGGAGAGACGGTCGAATCCGGTCCATGGGAAGCGGTGAGCCGATGACGCCGGTCGCCGCGATGAGCACGTGCTGGGGCGTGATGCGCAGGAGATCCGCCACTATGCGGGTCATCTCGCGGGCATCTCGCAGTCCCTGCTCGCCCGTGCAGACGTTGGCGCAGCCGCTGGAGGCCAGGATGGCCTGGGCCACGCCGCCGCGGGCGTGCTCCGCAGAGACGATGACGGGAGCGCCCTTCACCTGGTTGGTGGTGAACACGGCGGCCACGCGCGCCGGCGTCGAGGAATGCACCAGAGCCAGATCCTTCTTGCCGCTCGGCTTGATGCCCGCCGCGATGCCACCGGCAAGGAAGCCGGGCACGGCGGTCACGCCGCCCTCGAGCCACTCAAGGTCGGCCATCTAGGGGTACACCGGTGAGGCTTCGAGGCCGGTGCGCTCGTCCCACCCCATCATCAGATTGAGGTTCTGCACGCCGTTGGCCGATCCCCCTTTGCCGAGGTTGTCGATGGCGCACACGCAGGTGGCCCGCTGCGTACGCGGGTCGGCCACCACCGCGACGTCGCAGAAGTTCGAGCCCACGACCGCGCGCATGGTCGGCCGGCCGCCCTCGTCCGCGACGCGCACGAAGGGCTCACCCGCGTAGAACTCGCCGTAGAGCGCGAGCAGATCGGCAGTAGACACCGAACGCGCCAGCGGCACCGATGCCGTGGTGAAGAGCCCGCGGTTCAGCGGCAGCAAGTGGGGTGTGAAGGACACGCGAACGGACTCCCCGCAGAGCGCCCCCATCTCCTGCTCCATCTCGGGCGTGTGCCGATGAAAGCCGATCCCGTAGGCCTGCACGTTTTCGTTGGATTCCGTGAAGAGGTACATCGGGTCGATCTTCCGCCCTTGCGCCCCCGCTCCGGTCAGGCCCGACTTGCCGTCGATGACGATCCCGTCTGGGCGCGCCAACCCGGCCTTCAAGATCGGGGCGGTGGCGAGGATGGCCCCCGCCGGGTAGCACCCCGGCACGGCAATCAGCGTCCCTCCGGCGATCGCCTTGCGGTGCAGTTCCGGCAGCCCATACACCGCGTCGGCCAGTCCCGCGGCGTCCTGGTGCGGGGCCTTGTACCAGATCACGTAGTCGTTCGGATCGCGCAGCCGGTAGTCAGCGGAGAGATCGATGGCGCGCCGCCCACGACGCCGGAGGATAGGCACGACCCGCTGCGACTCCATGTGCGGGAGGGCCAGGAACGCCAGGTCAGCGACCTCGACGATCCACTCCGGATCCAGCTCGTGAAACGCGAGCTCGGTCAGGCCACGAAGGTGCGGATAACTCCGGTCCAGGCGCTCCCCCGCCAGCCGCTCCGAGGTCACGCCAACCAGCTCGACGTGGGGATGGCGCAGCAGCAGCCTGATCAGCTCTGCGCCGATGTAGCCACTGCCCCCTGCGACGACGACCCGAACCGATGTCACTCCGACGCCTACCGCTTGGAGTACTGGAACTTCTGTCGGGCTCCGGGCTGCCCGTACTTCTTGCGCTCGCGCATGCGGGGATCGCGCGTCAGCAGTCCGGCCTTCTTCAGCGGCAGGCGCAGCTTCTCGTCGTAACGGGCGAGCGCGCGCGCGATGCCGTGGCGAACGGCACCGGCCTGCCCGGTCGGGCCTCCCCCGCCCACGTTGACGGCGACGTCGAACTGCCCGTCGGTGTCGGTGACCTGGAAGGGCTGGGCGATGATCATGCGCAAGGTCTCGCGGGCGAAGTAGTCCTCGAAGGTTCGGCGATTCACGGTGATGCGTCCGGAGCCGGGCTTGATCCACACCCGCGCCACCGACGTCTTGCGGCGGCCTGTCCCGTACGAGCGCTCCATCACCGCCATCACCGGACCTCCATCGTCTGGGGCTGTTGCGCCTGGTGCGGGTGCTCGGCCCCCCGATACACCTTGAGCTTCTTTGCCATGGCCCGACCGAGGCGGTTCTTTGGCAGCATGCCCTGCACGGCCCACTCGATGACGCGTTCGGGATGCCGGTGCAGCATCTGCTCGGCCGTGACCTCGCGCAAGCTCCCGATGTAGCCGGAGTGGGTGCGGTAGAGCTTATCGCGCCCCTTGCGGCCCGTCAGATGAACCTTCTGCGCGTTCACCACCACCACATGGTCGCCGACATCGAGGTGCGGCGAAAAGGTCCGCTTGTGCTTGCCCCTGAGGATGGTCGCCACCCGGGAGGCCAACCGCCCCAGAACCAGGCCCTCGGCGTCGACCACGTACCAGTTCCGCTTGATCTCACACTCTGTCATCGAGCCTTCCTCGGCCTTGAAATACGCAACGTTGTACCTTAGCCGAGGCATCGTATTGTGTCAAGGACACGCCTATTTGCGCCGCGCTCTGGCACCTCGAGGGGCACTGCGACGGGCCCGGGACTTCGCCACGGGAGGCCCGGTCTTGCCGGGCCAGGGACACTGCGCGCGGACCGGGCACACCGGGCACACCGGCTTCAGGGCCGTACACGTCCTCCGGCCATGCGCTTGAATCAGATGGCAGAAGCGGGTCCACGCCGCCCGCGGGACAATCTCGATCAGCTGGTCATGGATGCGGTCGGGATCGTCAGCGCGGGCAAGTCCGAGGCGCTGGGCAATTCGAAAGACGTGCGTGTCCACGGCGATGGCGGGCTCGCCGAAGGCATTGCCTCGCAGCACGTTGGCCGTCTTGAGACCCACGCCGGGCAATTCGGTCAGCGCCTCGCGGTCCCGGGGTACGATGCCGGCGTGGCGCTCGACCAGGGCGCGCCCCATGCCGATCAGGGATCGGGTCTTGGCCCGGTAGAAGCCCGTGGAGCGAATCTCCTCCTCGAGAACGGCCGGATCGGCACCGGCATAGTCCTGCGCCGTGCGGTATTTGCGGAACAGGGATCTCGTGACCTGGTTCACACGTTCGTCGGTGCACTGGGCGGCCAGGATGGTCGCCGCCAGCAACTCGAGCGGCGTCGTGAAGTCGAGGGCGATGCGTGCGTCCGGGTACGCGCGCTCGAGGTGGCGAATGATCAGCCGGACTCGTGTCTTCGTGGCTTCTCGCGCTTCTCTCATCAGTGCCACACCGAGGCACAAGGCACATGATACTGCCTCGCGTCTCGCCTCATTCGGTTGAGATCGTGACAGCCGTCGGCCCAACGGTGATCCGCCCGATCGTGACCGGCATGGCCAGACGACGGGCGATCCGCCCCGTGGGGTCGTACTGTCGCATGACCCAACCGACGAGGGCGTCAGGGAGGGCGACGGCGCCCACACGTACGTCCTCGGGGACGAGCGCGACAGGCAGCGCCCCCGGCACCGGCACCACGCGGACCCTGCCCGTCACATCCGGACCGAACTGTCGCACCGTCACGGCGAGCGCGCCTGGTTCCAGCCTCACCTGAGTGCGGAGCTTGGGGAGCTCGTCGAGGAATCGTTCCAGGTCGTCCGCCGTGATGGTAGCCCGCTCCAGGCGAAACCGGCCGGCGTCCAGCGGCTCCAGCCGTTCCTCGTGCACTGCGCTGAAGGGATTGATCACTACGTCCTCGAGGACGATGCGCACATCCCTCATCCGAAGCCGGGCTGCGCGCGGCCTCTGGAATTCCGCGAACGTGACACGGGCGGCCGACAGTTCGACCCGGGCGAAATGCCCCTCGCGCGCGCCGTCGTCGTAGTGGATTCGCAGGGCGGGGGCCTCCACGTCACGCGCGAAGTCGGACATCCAGCGCCAGAGGGCCCGCTCGGCCCGTCCGGCCACATCCGCGGCCGACATGCCTGGCATCGCGGTCAGCCGACGCGCGCGCACCGTGGCTTCCGAGCCGTCGGGAAGCGCGAACCGGCCAATCACCGGGAACACCCGACCCAAGGCAGCTGGCCCGTCGAGGCTTGCTGTCACGCGTCGGATTCGTGGCTCGGTCCACGGTGGCCCGACGTCCCCACTCTTGAGGACCACGTACTCGATTCCCAGCGGCGGCTCGTCCCACGCTCGAGAGAACTGGAGGGCCAGACCATCGCGGAGGGCGTAATAGCGGAAGTTGGCGACGGAGAAGAACGGGTGATTGGGCACGACGCTCACCGCCGCAGGCCGTCCCCGGCTGTCGGCGGCCAGGAGCGTCAGGATCTCACGATGTCGCCAGTCGTCGAGGTTCGGAGGCGAGGGTACCCCGAGAGCGATGCCGAGGCCCGCCACATGTGCAGCGCGAGGCCGGTCAAACGCCGTGGCGCCGACTTGAAGGACGGCGACGGCGGCCAGGACGGCCGTCGACCCGGCCCGAACCGCCCGGGGCAAGGCGTTCCAGCCGATGGAGGCCACGACCGCGGCCACGGGCAACAGGGGCAACGTGTAACGCAGGTTCTTGTTCCGGAGCGCCTCGAAGATGACGAAGGGCCCCAGCAAGGACCCGAGGAACCACCAGCGTCGCTGGCGAAGCGCGACCGCGAGCCCGACCAGGAACACCACCGTCGCCGCCACTCCGAATTGCGACGGAAACCAGGCCGGGTAGCGCAGCAGAGCCGCCAGCGTCTGCGGATCGAGGTGAACGGTTTCGTCCGCCGACACCGCACGCCATGCGAACTGCGAGGGCAGCCCGAACAGTCGCGGGCCGTACCACGGCAGGGCCAGGGCGACACTCACGGCCAGCATGAGCAATCCGTGGACGGCCCCCCGCCGGTCCCGCATGCCCCGCAGAAGCCACAGCAGTGCCGGCGCGACGTACGCGGCAAACGGCGGTTTGGTCAGCATTCCCAGGGCAAGGACGACGCCGGTGAGAAGCGCCCAGCCAAGATGCCGAAGGCCGTCGGCCTCGCGCATGACGACGAGGGCGAGGGCCACCATCGCGGCGAGGGGAAGGTCGAGCTGCAACCGCAAAGTCGAGAACACCACATACGGAGCTGTCCCGTACACGAGCGCGGCCACGGCGGCCCCGGCCTCGCCCACCGCCGGGCGCGCGAGGAGATATGTCGCCATCATCCCCACCGCGAGCGCGACGATCATGACCACCCCGGCGGCGGCCATGTCAGTCGGCGCGGCCAGGTATACCAGGCCGGTCGCACACAGCACGAGGGGTGGATAGAAGGGAGAGTGCCCGAGGATCGCGTCCCAGTCGCCGTTGCGGATGCCCTGCGCGCACTGCACGGCTCGCTCGAGGTGGTTGGCATGATCCCATTCCGGAGGGTGGCGATCGAGAAAGAGCCACACGGCCACGGTCGCCGCGAGAATCCCAGCCCCGGCCACGACAGCCCAGCGCGCGCGCCGTCTGCCGCGGTCGGATGTCGCCGGTGGCCGCGGAGGCGTCGACGTCCTGCCGGTATTCACGGGGTGGCGACCGACTCGACGGTACGTTCCGTCACGCCCGACGGGTGAGGAACTGCCCGATGCGCCGCAGACCCTCGGAGATCCGATCGACGGACGAGGCGTACGAAAAGCGAAGGTATCCCTCGGCATTCGGCCCGAAGGCGGCTCCCGGCGTCACGGCCACGTGGCAGGACTGGAGGATGTCGAGAGCGAAGTTGGCGGAATCGTTGGTGTAGCGGCGGGCGTTGGCGAGCACGTAGAAGGCCCCTGTCGGCTCGAAGTCCACCCCGAGGCCGACCGCGCGAAGGCCGGCGATCATCGCCCGGCGGCGATCGTCAAAGATCGCGCGGTAGCGCTGGCTCTCCTCCTGAGCGTCCGTCAGTGCCGCGAGACCCGCCCACTGGACGAACTCGTTGGTTGCGATGAAGAAGTTGCCATAGAGGGTCTGGAGCGCGCGGATGTGCTCATGCGGGCCGATCACGTAGCCGAGCCGCCAGCCCGTCATGGCGAACGCCTTGGAAAAGCCATTGAGGACGAATGCGTGGTCCGTGAACTCGAGGACTGACCGGTCACGGCCGCCGTAGTTCAGTCCGTGATAGATCTCGTCGGACACGACGAAGGGGCCGTCGCCAGCGGCCAGGCGGGCGATCGCTTCCAGCCGATCCGCCGTGAGCACGGCTCCCGTCGGGTTGGCCGGCGAGTTCACCAGGATCGCCTTGGTCCGGGGTCCCCGGCGTCCAGCGATGGCAGCTGGCCGGTACTGGAACTGCTCCTCCTCGCTAATCGGGACGTAGACCGGAACACCCCCGGCATAGCGGATGAAGTTCGGGTAGCAAGCATAGTAAGGATCGCTGAGGATCACCTCGTCCCCGGGGTTCAGGAGGTGCCCGAAGAGAAGCAGCATGGCCGGTGACGTCCCGGGCGTGACGAGAACCTGCTCGGGCGAGAAGACGACGCCGTACGTACGGCGATAGTGCTCGGCGATTGCCTCGCGCAGGGGGAGGATCCCCAGGCTCGAGACGTACTTCGTCCTGCCATCCTTGAGGGCCTTTTCGGCGGCCTCCCGAACCACGGCCGGAGCCTCGAAGTCCGGCTCCCCGAACTCGAGGTGCACGATGTCGGCACCAGCCCGCTCGAGCGCCTGAGCCCGCTCGGCGATCTCGACGGCCAGAAACGGCTCGATCTCCCGGATCCGGTCGGCGAACTTCATGCCGATGGCGGCGGATCACAAGACATTCGACGGATCCAGACGGCGACGCCGTCGGGCCACCCCGGTGGCCTGAGCGGCTCGGGCAACGCCGTCGGCGACCGCCGGCGCCACGCTCTTGTTGAACACGCGCGGGATGATGTACTCGTCGCTCAGCTGTCCCTTGCTCACGCAGCTCGCCAGGGCCCGCGCTGCCGCCAGCTTCATCTCGTCATTCACCGCGCGCGCGAGTCGAGCAGGCCTCGGAAAAAGCCGAGAAAGCACAGCACGTTGTTGATCTGGTTCGGGTAGTCCGACCGTCCGGTGGCCATGACCCGGACGTACTTCTGGGCCTCTTCCGGCTGGATCTCGGGAACAGGATTGGCCATGGCGAACACGATGGGGTCCGGGCCATCAGCCGCAGTTCGCGCACGGTCAAGATGCCGGGCAGGGAGGGGCCAATGAACACGTCGGCTCCCTTCATGGCCGGGGCGAGCCCACGGGTCACGCCGCGCGGGTTAGTGCTCGTGGCCATCCACCGCTTCATGAAGTCCAGGCTCCGGGCGCGACCGCGGTGGATGATGCCG
>Ga0184637_10000517_pt1 | contig 28729 bp, 25 predicted proteins | sample PLM3_127_b2_FD_133143 | JGI IMG/M metagenome (GOLD analysis project Ga0184637, IMG submission 133143) | Groundwater sediment microbial communities from an aquifer in East River, Colorado, USA - PLM3_127_b2 | ecosystem: Environmental > Terrestrial > Soil > Riparian zone | place: USA: East River... | reverse complement strand
GGCATGAAGACCCTTGCGTTTCAGCCTTCGTCGGGGCAGACGCCTGGGAACGGATCGCCGGTGCGGGCGCTCGCCCGCAAGCGGACTCCGGCCCACACGGTCAGAGCAACAAGCACGAGCACCGGGATGGCGACCACTCTCCCCGGGATCCCGGCGTAGACCGGATAGCAGAACCAGAAGTCCAGGACATAACGCAATTGGTCGTGGTCGGTGTCTTCGAGTGGCAGCCGTTCGGCAAGCTCGGGCCGAGGTTTGAGGCGCGGGCGTTCATCGCTGGCGAAGAGGGCCGCATTTCGTAGGAGTAGGCGCCAGTGGCCGACCACCGGCGAATCGTTCGGCACGAAGTGGGAGCGCACCATGAACAGCGGATCCGAGAAGTTGCGCTGGTAGGGGTACTCGCCGAGCTCGCGCATGTAGGAGCCGAAGTAGATGGCGGTGCCCCCCACTTGCACGAGGAGGCCGAGCACCAAGGCGAGGGCGGCGGCTCGGCGCCGGGCAGTGCGCCCGCTCTGCCACAGCTCGGCCGCCGGGAGGATCAGGAACGGCAAACAGGGGACCAGATAACGGGGCCCCCAGCTTCCCTCCCCGGCCCACGAGGCGAACTTGGCGTGAAAGAGCACATTCATCGCCACAATGGCGCCGGCAGTCACGGCCTCGGCGCGGTGGTGGCGGGCGAGCCCGGCGAAGCCCCAAAGGGCGGCGAAGCCCAGCGGCGCGTAGAGAAAGATGCTCTTCCCGGAGCTCAGGAGTTGCCCATAGAGCCCGACGAGGAGCGGGGTCGAGAAGTTGTCCACCGTCGGGTCGTAGCCGGTGGCGAGCGGATGGCCGAAACGGACGGCGTTGTAGACGCCCAGGAGCCCGGCTGCCGCCGCCGGCCCGGCCAGGAAGCTCAGGACCCCCCGCCCGCCGACGGCGCGCGGGCCGCCCGGGCGCGCCAAGAGGTACCCGAGGAGCAACGGCGTGTTGAGGGCGAGGGTCGCCTTGACCATCATGCCCGCTCCCAGCCACAGACCGGCGCGGAACGCCCCGCCGGCTATAGCCCCATGCCGCAACTTGCTGCGCCTGAGCTCAAAGAATGAAAGCAGCAGAAACAGTAGGAGCAGTGGCTCGCGCAGGAAAGACTTCGTGTAGGGGAGGAGCGAAGTCGAGAAGCCGAGCCCAAGGCTCATGATGAGCGCGGTCTGCGGCGAATAGCCGAGCGAACGCACGAGGAGCAGGAAGACGACCACCGCCGCCGCCCCGACAAAGGCATTCATGGTAGAGGCGACCGCACGGGGCCAGAACGTGCGCAGCGGTCCGGGGGGTAGGAGCTTGGCGGTGGCCCGGCCGGCGGCGACCAGGGGCATGGCGATCACGGCCTGACCGGGGTCGGCCTTGGCATAGAGGAGTCCGTGCCGGCCGATGCGCCCGTTTCCAGCCGGAATCGAGAGCCGGCCGGCGAGCAGACTCTCGGACAGGCTGAACATGGTGTGACCGTCGGAGGAGGCGATCCGGCCGCCGCCGAGCAGGAGATAGGCGAGAAGGCTGAAGATGAACAAGCGGCGGGCCACCGGACTCGCCGCCGGACCCACTGGACTCGCAATCGGACGCGACGCCGTTCCCCCCGGACTCGCCTCGACCGACGGGCCCATGCTCCTATTCGTTCCGCGCCACGAACCGGTACTTGAAGAGGACATAGAGCGCTTTCAGCCCATCGAACCACTGCACCTTCTTGCCCTCAGCAACCGTACGCGGATGGTAACGGATCGGCACCTCGTGAATGGAGTAGCCGCGGTTCAGCACCTTGGCGGTCACCTCCGGACAGAACTCGAAGCCCACGCAGCGGAGATCCATCGATTTGATCACCGAGGTGCGAAAGGCCTTGTAGGAGGTGGCTTCGTCGGTGATGCGAACCCCCCAGAGAATCCGCACGGTCCAAGCCAATACTAGATTCGCCAGCTTGTTGGCCAATCGCACCTCGGGAAAGCCGTGAAAATAGCCCCGCCCTAGAAATCGCGAGCCGTAGACGACGTCCGCCCGCTGGCGGTGAAAAGCAGCCAGGATCCGATGATAGTCCTCCGGATCGAGCTCGAGGTCGGCATCCTGGATGATCACAATGTCGCCCCGGACATACTCGAGGCCGAAACGAATGGAGGCACCTTTGCCAAGATTGACTAAGGAGGTGTGCACCAGGGTCACCGCTTGGCCTTCAAGCTTCTGCCTGAGAATATCCGCCGTCCCGTCCCGGGAGCCGTCGTCCACGACGATGATCTCCTTCGGGACTTGGACTCGATTCACCTTGTCGATCAGGGTCGAGATCGTCGCCCGTTCGTTGTAGACCGGGATGATGACCGACAGCGTGACATCGGGGGTCCGGTCGGGGGTGGCCGGATCGGTCGGCAGCGGGTTCATTGCAGGGTCATAGAGACTCGGATCGAGGCCGATCCTAGTTCCCAAGTGACGTCCAGTCAACGAGAAACGCTGGCAGGCCGGCTTGACACCGGAACCCGCCCAGGCCTACGATCGATCGCTCGATCGCTGGCGCCGGGGGTGCGCCCTTGGACCGGGCGAGGAGGCTTTGCCGGATGACCCTCGATGGTCAGCGAGGCACCGGGCAGGGCGCGCGTCGGGCCGGAAGCGGGCGCGCGGCGCGGGAGGAGGAGCGGTGGATGCGGCGGGCGATCGCTCTGGCGCGACGCGGCCGGCCGCATCCCAACCCCCACGTCGGCGCCGTCGTGGTCCGCGGCGGGCGCGTGATCGGCGAAGGCTTTCACGCGCGGCAAGGTCTGGCCCATGCCGAGGTGGTGGCGCTCCGCCGAGCCGGCCGGCGTGCCCGCGGCGCCACTCTGGTTGTCAGCCTGGAACCGTGTGACCACCAGGGGCTGACGCCGCCCTGCACCGCCGCCATCCTCGCTGCCGGGATCCGGCGCGTCGTTGTGGGAGCGCGAGACCTCGACCCGCGGGCCCGCGGGCGCGGTCCTCGCCGGCTCCGTCGCGCGGGAGTCGAGGTGCAGGTGGGGGTGCTGGCGGCCGAGGCGGCGGGGGTGAACGAAGCCTACGATCACTGGCAGCGGACCGGGCGCCCGCTGGTGGAACTCAAGTTGGCGGCGAGCCTGGATGGGCGCCTCGCGCTCCATGATGGCGAGTCACGCTGGATCACCGGCGCCGAGGCCCGGCGGGAGGGGCATCGGCTGCGAGCCAAGGCGGATGCGGTGCTGGTCGGGGCAGGGACCGTCCGACAGGACGATCCGGCATTGACCGTGCGTCTTGCGCGCGGGCCGCAAGCGGTCCGGGTGGTCGTGAGCGGGCGGCTGGACCTGCCACAAAACGCGCGTCTGTTCCGCGACCGCAAGGCCCGGACGTGGGTGCTTACCACCCCTCGCGCGGCGCGGAGCGCGCGGGCGCGGGCACTGGTTTCTCGCGGAATCGAGGTGATCGCGGTGCCCGAGCCCGGGGAGAGCCGCGATGCTCACCCGCCGCTCGCCCGCCGCCGCCGAGCTCGGCCCTCCGGGGTGGAACCCCCTGGGGGTCACCGCGCACCTGGAACAGTGGATCTCGCCGCCACCCTGGAGGTGTTGGCGGCCCGGGGCATCCGGCGGTTGCTGGTCGAGGGTGGGATGGAAGTGGCCACGGCGCTCTTGCGGCAGGGTCTCATCGATCGGTTTCACCTCCATCTCGCGGCGGTCGTGCTGGGGGGAGAACACCGGGGATGGGCGGGGTCGTTGGGGGTGCGCAGGCTCACCGAGGGAATCCGGCTCACCGAGGTTCGGGTGCGCCGCTTGGGGACCGATATCGGGATCGAGGGCCGCCCGCGAGCGCGGGCGCGGGGCGTGCGGTGATTGACCCTGTCGCATCCCGAGGCAGCGGCCGGCACCCCCAGTCGGCATCTCATTCGAAGAGGAGTCTGTCGTGTTCACCGGGATCGTCGAAGGGATGGGGGAGGTCAAGGCGGTCGTTCCCGAGGCCGGGGGTGTTCGCCTCACCGTGGCGCTTCCCCAGGGGCTCGGCCCCGGGAGCTCGGATGAGGACTTCCGCATCGGGGGCTCCCTTGCCGTCGATGGGGCGTGCCTCACCATGACCAGCGTGGGAGGCAGGGAGGTGATTTGCCAGGTGATCCCGGAGACCCTGCGGCGTACGACCCTCGGCCGCTTACGCCCCGGCGCTCGGGTCAATCTCGAACGTCCGGTTCGGGTCGGAGGCCGTTTGGAGGGCCACTGGGTCCAGGGGCACGTGGACGGCCGGGCTCGAATGCTCGAGCGCCAGTCCGAAGGCGAATCGGCGCGCTTCCGTTTCGAGCTTCTGGCCGCCGAGCTGGCTCGTTACCTCGTCCCCAAGGGTTCGGTGGCTCTTGACGGGGTCAGTCTTACGGTGGGCCAAGCGAGCGAGTCGAGCTTCTCGGTGTACCTGATTCCGCATACGCTGGAGGTCACCGTCCTCGGCGATCGCCAGCCTGGCGACGAGGTGAATGTGGAAGTGGACATCCTCGCCAAGTACATGGAGCGCCTGGTGGGTCGGGAGAGCGGTTTTTTGGCGGCGGCCGGTAGTTCTCCTCCGGGAGTCCGAGGAAGGCAAGGATGAGCGAGAGTCGAACCGGCATGACTGAGAAGGGTCGCGAGGCCGAGGCACCGGCCCGCTTCGATACCATCGAGGAGGCGATCGAGGAGATTCGCCAAGGTCGCGCGGTGATCGTGGTCGACGACGAGGACCGCGAGAACGAGGGCGATCTCGTGCTTGCCGCCGCCAAGGCCACGCCGGAATCGGTCAACTTCCTGGCCAAGCACGCCCGCGGCTTGATCTGCGCTCCCGCCACCGGCGAGCGCCTGGATGAGCTCGAGCTCGGCCCCATGGTGCTCGACAACACGGCGCCGATGCAAACCGCCTTCTCGATCTCCGTGGACTATTTGCATGGCATGTCCACCGGGATCTCGGCCGAAGATCGGGCCCGCACCATCCGCGCCCTGGCCGACCCGGCGGTGCGGCCGGCGGATTTCGCCCGCCCCGGGCATGTCTTCCCCCTGCGGGCGGAGATGGGCGGCGTTCTCCGCCGCGCCGGGCACACCGAGGCGGCGGTCGATCTCGCGCGCCTCGCCGGCCTGTTTCCGGCCGGAGTCCTGTGCGAGATCATGGACGACGACGGGCGCATGGCGCGGGTGCCGCGCCTGTTGAAGATGGCGGCCGAGTTCAGCCTCAAGATCGTCACCATCCGCGAACTCATTGCCTATCGCCGACGCACGGAGGTTCTTGTTCAGCGCACGGTCGAGACCGTCCTCCCCACCCGTCACGGCGAATTCAGCCTCTATCTCTACGCGAGCCTGCTCGAGAACGAGCACCACGTGGCCCTGGTCAAGGGCGAGGTCGGGTCGGGGGATCCGGTGCTGGTGCGGGTGCACTCGCAGTGCCTCACCGGCGACGTCTTCGGATCCATGAGGTGTGACTGCGGCGATCAGATGGACAAGTCGCTCGAGATGATCCAGGAGGTCGGGTGCGGAGTCTTTCTCTATATGCGCCAGGAGGGGCGGGGGATCGGGCTCGCCAACAAGCTCAAGGCCTACCGCCTGCAAGATCAGGGGCTCGATACGGTGGAAGCCAATCAGGAGCTCGGATTCAAACCCGACCTGCGCGATTATGGGATCGGCGCCCAGATCCTGGTCGATCTAGGGGTGCGGAAGATCCGGCTCTTGACCAACAATCCGAAGAAGGTGGTGGGGCTCGAGGCGTACGGGCTCTCGATCGTCGAGCGGGTGCCGATCGTGGTCCCGCCGAATGCGGTGAACATGGACTACCTGGCCACCAAGCGCACCAAGCTGGGGCACCTGCTCGACCCTGAGTCGGTGACCTCGCCGGCGCGGGTGAGAAGGAGGAGGTCGTCGGGTGGCGCGTGAGCATCGGGGCCAGCTCCTTGGCCGCGGGCGAAGCTTCGCCCTGGTGGTGAGCCGGACCAATAGCGTGATCACGGATCGACTGCGAGCGGCCGCGATCGACTGTCTCGAGCGGCACGGCGTCTCCGGGGAGGCGATCGATGTCTATTGGGTCCCCGGGTCGTTCGAGATTCCGCTCCTGGCCTCGCGACTGGCAGCCAGCGGGCGGTTCAACGCGGTCATCGCCCTCGGGGCGGTTATCCGCGGCGGCACCTCGCACTACGAGCAGGTGGTGTCGGAAGCGGCGCGCGGAGTGGCTGAGGCGAGCCAATCGACCGGAGTGCCGGTCATCTACGGTGTCGTCGCCGCCGAAACCTTGGAGCAAGCCATGGAGCGAGCCGGCGCCAAGGCAGGAAATCGCGGGTTTGAAGCGGCCCTCTCCGCCCTGGAAATGGCCGACCTCGTCGCCGGGGAGACACCGAGTTTGCAGCCGAGCCGGCGCCCGCAACCTACTCCCGGCTCGCGGCCGAGCCGGCGGCCGCGAGCGGCCCGGCGCCCCACGCAGCGGGTAAGAAAGGCGTGACCCCGTGGGCCAGCGCCGCCGCGCACGCGAGCTCGCCTTCCTGGCTCTCTACCAGTCCGATCTCCTGGGCGAGTCTGCCGTCGAGCGCCTGAACGAGCTTCTGGCCGAGCACGCGCGCCCTCCCGAGGTGGTGGAGTTCGCCCGCATGGTTGTAGAATCCGTGGATCGCCATCGCGCCGCTGTCGATCGCGCCATCCGTGAGGCCGGAGCTCGCTGGGAGCTCGAGCGCATGGCAGCCACCGATCGGGCGGTGCTGCGTCAAGCCGTGGTCGAGCTCTATTTCCTGCCCGGGGTGCCGGAGGCCGTCACCATCAACGAAGCGGTCGAGATCGCCAAGCGTTTCGGAGGCGACGCATCGGGGCGCTTTGTCAACGGGGTGCTCGACGCCATTCGGCGCCGAGTGGCCGCCGGGGCCGCCGGGGAACCCGCGACCGAGAGCGAGCAATCATTGACCGAGAGCGGGCAGCCGGTGACCGAGAGCGAGCAGCCGGGAGACTCATGAAGTACGCGATCATCTCGGACATTCACTCCAACTTCGAGGCGCTCACGGCATGCTTCGAGGTCATCGACCAGGAGAAAGTGGATGCTGTTGCTTGCCTCGGGGACATCATCGGCTATGGCGCCAGCCCCAACGAATGCGTCGAGATGGTGCGGGACCGCGCCCAGTTCGTGGTGGTCGGCAACCACGACTGCGCCGTCGTCGGGCAGACTGACACCGAGTACTTCAATCACGACGCTCGCTCGGCGGTGTTCTGGACCCGCCAGGAGCTGAGCCCGGAGAACCAGGATTACCTGAAAGCCCTCCCTGACACCTTGGAGATCGGCCGCAGCCTGTTGGTCCACGCCAGCCCATCCAACCCGCGGGAGTGGCGGTACATCTTCTATATCCGGGAGGCGCAGCGGGAGTTTGCCGCCTTCAGCCAGCAGATCTGCTTCATCGGACACTCGCATTGGCCGACCTTCTTCGTCGAACGCGACGGCGAATATACCCAGGTCGCGCCGCCCGAGATCGTGGTCAAGCCCGAGGAGCGGGCGATGGTCAACGTCGGCTCGGTCGGCCAGCCGCGCGACGGCGACCCGCGGGCGGCCTTCGCTTTTTTCGATGACGCGACCGGACGAGTTGAGATCCGCCGGGTGTTCTACGACGTCGAACGGGTGCGCGGACGGATCCTCGACACCGACCTCCCACGCAGCGCCGCCGATCGCCTGGTGTGGGGGGTCTAGCAGACTGCCTGCTGACCGCGCCCCATTGAGCGGCGAGCCATGAAACGCGAGTCCACTCGGGGCCACTGGTCCGCCTTCTGGGCCGGCAACCCTGATATCGATCACGTTTACTCGAACGAAGGCCGGATTCTCGGTGAGCTCGAGAAGGTGCGCAGCCTCGAGGGCGCCCGGGTGCTCGAGGTCGGCGCCGGCTCGGGCCGTGATTCGCTCGACCTCGCCGGTTCCGGGGCCCGGCCGGTGACCCTGGACTACACCCTCGAGGCCCTCCGCATCATCCGCCGGCTCTCGCGGCGCGCCGGTGCTCCGCTCGACCTCGTGTGCGCCGATTGCATGCGCATGCCGTTCCGCGATGAGTCCTTCGATGTGGTCTTTCACCAGGGTCTCATGGAGCACTTCCGCGATCCCTCCCCGCTTCTGGACGAGAACCAGCGCGTGCTCAAGCGCGGAGGCCATGTGCTGGTGGATGTGCCGCAGCGTTACCACGTCTATACAGTGATGAAGCACATCCTCATCGCGTGCGGCCGCTGGTTCGCCGGCTGGGAGACCGAATACTCGATCGGCGAGCTCGAACGCCTGGTCGAACGGCACGGATTCGTCGTGCGCCACCGCTACGGCGACTGGATGGTTCCCGGGTTGGGGTACCGAGCATTGCGCCAGGGGCTGCGGCGGGTCGGGATCGTCCTGCCCAAGCATCCGCAGGGACTCCCGGGCCTGGGCAGGGCGGCCGCCGCCTTCCGGCGCTGGCTCCGGCCGCGGCGGCTGGCTTTTTACACCTTCCTGGTCATCGGCGCGATAGGCGAGAAGCGGTAGCGCCGGGGGGAGAAGGTCGAGCGGCGTGAGGTTCCTCGCCTTCAACTGGCGCGACCCACATCACCCGGAAGCGGGGGGCGCCGAGGTTCACCTGCACGAGATCCTGCGCCGCTTCGTTGCTCGCGGGCACGAGGTCACTCAGCTCGCCAGCGGCTTCCCCGGTGGGGCGGCCGAGGAAGTCGTCGACGGTGTCCGGGTGCTGCGCCGCGGCACCTGGTACAACGCCAACTGGGCGCTCCGCCGGGCGTACGAACGCGAGCTCGCCCAGATCGATTTCGATCTCGTCCTCGAGGACATCAACAAGGTCCCCTTCTTCACCCCCGCCTTCGTGCGGAGGCCGGTGTTGGCGGTGGTCCCGCATCTGTTCGGGACAGCCGTCTTCACCGAGGCGAGCTGGCCTCTCGCCGCCTACGTCTACGCCCACGAGCTCTTGATCCCGCGTGTCTACCGGCGGACTCCCTTCCTCGTCATCTCGGAATCGACGCGCGCCGATCTCGTGGCCCGCGGGCTCCCGGCCGAGCAGATCCGGGTGGTGCCAGTGGGCGTGGATCACGGCACTTATTTCCCCGATCCAGAAGTGCCCAAGAGCACGATTCCGCTCATCGTCCACCTGGGGCGCATCCGCCGGTACAAGGGCATCCAGTCCCTGGTCGAGGTGATGCCCGCGGTGCGGGCGCGGGTGCCGGAGGCCGAGCTCTGGGTGGTGGGGACGGGGCCGTACGCCCCCGCCCTGGCGCGGCGGGCGCGGGGAGTGGCCGGGGTGCGGCTCCTTGGCCACCGGCCCCAGGCAGAGGTCGTTGACCTGCTGCGGCGGGCTTGGGTCGTGGCGAGCGCCTCGGTCAAAGAAGGTTGGGGACTCACGATGATCGAAGCCAACGCCTGCGGGACGCCCGTCGTTGCCACACGAGTGCCGGGTCTTGTGGATGCGGTCATCGACGGTGAAACCGGACTCCTGGTGCCATTCGGGGATCGGGAGGCGCTCGCCGGGGCTCTGGTCACCGTGCTCGAAGATGGTGAACTTCGCCAGCAACTTGCCGATGGGGCCCGTCGCTTCGCCCAAAGCTTTACCTGGGAGCGGGCGGCCGAGGAGGCTTGGGCGTTGGTGGAGTCGGTGCTCGAACAGGCTCGGCTGGGCGCCAGAGTGGGGCGGTGAGCGGAAGGCAGCGGTCGATCCTTCTCTTTCTGGCCAAGCTCGCGGTCTCAGCCGGGCTCATCGCCTGGCTGCTCCGGCGGATCGGGACCGGAGTTCTGCTCCAGGTGATGATGGGCGCCGCGACCAAACCCCTTCTGGTTGCGGCCCTCATCCTCTTGTGCTCTCACGCCCTGGCCAGCTGGTTGTGGGGGAGATTGCTCGCCACGGCCGCAGCACCGCTTCCCGCCCGGCGTGTCATGGCGTACTACTTCGCTGGCGCCTTCTTGAACCTGATCCTGCCCAGCGCCGCCGGCGGCGACTTGGCGCGCGTGTTCGGGGCGAGCCGGGAGAGCGGCCGGGGAGCGGCGGTGGTGGGCGCGACCGTGGTGGAGAGATTCCTCGGCGGCGCGGTACTAGCCCTTCTGGCTCTCCTTGGCCTCATGAGTGGAAACGCGGTGACGGAGAGCGCGCAGGGAGGCGTGCTGCGGGCGGTGGTCATTGCCAACGCCATCTTGAGCCTGGGAGCACTCGGCCTCGTGCTTAGTCCCGGTGGCGGGCGCTTTATCCGGGCCGCGGCGGCATCTCTCCCGGCGAGGGCCGGCGCCTGGCTCGGCCACTTCGACGATTCGATGGTTCGCCTGCGCGGGGCCAAGCGCCCGGAACTCCTGGTTCTCGCCGCCCTGGCCATTCAATCCCTCCGGATCCTGGCGCATGTGCAGGTGGCGCGGGCGCTGGACATCGAGATAAGCGTTCGCTATTTCTTCCTCTTTGTGCCCTTGCTGGCCATTGTCGTGTCCTTGCCGATCTCGATCGGTGGCCTTGGGGTTCGCGAGGGACTGGGAGCGCTTCTCTTCGGCCTGGTCGGCTTGGGAGCGGCCGAGGCCTCGGCCATGCAGCTTCTCACCTATCTGGTGGCGGCGGCGGTGAGCCTCCCGGGTGCGGCGGTCGTGCTGTCCGTCGCGCCCTGGCGCGGGCGAAAGGATGTGAACTTTGTCGACGAATCCGGCGATCGCCTCCGCTGAGCGGGGCGAGATCGCCGCTGCCCATGGTCGGGGAGCCTCCCGCTGGACGGTGCCGGCGGCGACCGCGGTGGGCCTCTTTGCCCTGGCCGTCTACCTCGTGTTCATGGGAGACACGACCCCCTTCTGGGATGCGGGAGAGTTCATCGCCACGAGCTGGATCCTCGGCATCCCTCATCCGCCGGGCACGCCGCTCTACGTGCTCCTCGGCCGAGTCGCCTCCCTGGTCCCGTTCGGGACCGTCGCCGAGCGAGTGAACGGCCTTTCAGCCGTGTCGGCGGCGGTGGCCGTCTTCTTCACCGTCCTGGCCACGGCTCGCCTCGCGCGCCCGCTATGGGCCGGCGACCGCGGCGGGGATGCGCAAGCCATCCTGGCGGGGGTGGTGGCCGGGCTCTTTCTCGCCTTCTCCAACACTTTCTGGATCAATGCGATCGAGGCCGAAGTTTATGCGCTTTCGAGCATGGTGATGGCGATCGCGATGTGGGCCACCTTGCGCTGGCGGGACGCCGCCGAGCATGGCGAACCGGGGGGCGATGGACGCGCCCTGCTCCTCGTCTTTTTTCTCCTCAGCCTGTCGATCGGCATTCACCTGGGGACCTATTTGGTATTGCCGGGGATCCTTGTGCTCGTCGCACTCGAGCGGCGGCATGCCATCCTCACCCTCCGCGATCTCCTCTTGTGGTGCGCGGTGGGCCCGGCCGCGGTCCTGGCCTGGAAGCTCGGCGGCGGCCCGGGGGTGTGGGTGTTCGCCCTGATCGTCGCCGCGATTCTCCTCGCCCTCACCCGCCGCCGAGCCTTCGTCACCGCACTCATTCTTCTCTTCGCTATCGGGGTGAGCGTCCACTTCTATCTGTTCATCCGATCCCATCTCGACCCGATGATCAACGAGGCGGCTCCCAAGACCTGGAGGGCTCTCTGGGATGTGCTGTGGCGCGCGCAGTACCCCCCGGCCAACATCTTCGAACGCCGAGCGCCTTTTCTATTCCAGGTTGACCGCCTCTACCTGCATTACCTGCGCGAGCAGTTCGCGCTCGCCGGCGAGCTGGGAGTCCTTGGACGGGTGTTGCCGCTAGCGCTTGGGATCCTCGGAGCGGTCGTGCATCTCGCGCGCCGGCGGCGGGATGGGGCGATGATGCTCACCCATTTTGGGATCATGAGCCTGGTACTCATCCTTTACTTGAACCTGAGCGGCACCTTCAACCAAAAGACCGGCCAGTGGGAGATGGGTGAGGTTCGCGAGCGGGACTACTTCTTCGTTCCTTCCTTCCAGATATTCGCCATGTGGATCGGGATCGGAGTCGCAGCGCTGTATACGGACAGCCTGCGTGGTGCGGGCGGGCGGCGACCGCGCCTCCTGGCGGCGGGGGCGGTGGCGGCCGTGCTCTTGTCCCTGCTGCCGCTGCGGGCAGGGCTTGCCACTCATGACCGCCGCGGCAACTATGTCGCCCGAGATTACGGCTACAACATCCTCAATTCCGTCGAGCCCGACGGCATCCTGTTCACCAACGGCGACAACGACACCTTCCCGCTCTGGTACCTGCAGGAGGTCGAGGGGTTGCGGAAGGATGTGCGGGTGGTGTGCCTGAGCCTCCTCAACACCGGCTGGTACATCAAGCAGCTGCGCGACTACTCGCCGCAAGTCCCGATCGCCTGGACCGACTCCGAGATCGATAGCCTGAAGGTGGCCTACCATCCCCGGGACGGGTTGGTCACCATCCACTCCGATGGGAGCTATGAGGCCGGGACGGTCAAGGATGCCGGGGTCCGTCATATCATGCAGGTGAATAATTACCGGAAGCCGATCTACTTCGCGGTCACGGTGCCCGACCGCGTGGGTCTCGATCGCCAGTGCAGTTTCGAGGGAATGGTGTTCAGGGTGAATCCGGAGCCCCCGGCGGTCCCGTTCGATTTCGATCGCGCCTATGCCAATGCCTTCAAGAACTATCTCTACCGGGGCATCCTGTTGCCGGATGGCACTCGAGACACCAGCGTCTACGTCGACGAGACCGGCGAGTACCTGATCCACAACTACCTGATCCACTGGGCCGAGCTGGCCTTCGAGCTCGAGCGCCGCGGCCGGCCGGAAGAGGCGCTCCTCCTTCTCACCCGTTGCGAGGCGATCTCGCCCGGCCAAGTTGATTTCGAGGTCCTGCGCGGAGTGCTGTACGACGACCTGGGGCGCTCGGCAGCGGCGGAGTCGGTGTTTCGGCAAGTGCTGGTTTCCGAGCCGAACAACCTCGACGCCAAGTATCGTTTGGGGGTGGCGCTTCTGCGCCAGGGACGTCCCGAGGAGGCGAGGGCGGAGCTCGAGGCCGCGATCCGGCTGGCGGCCGGACAGTACTTCGAGCCCACCCTGTGGCTCGCGCGCCTCGAGTGGGACCAGGGCAATCCGGCGGCGGCCCGGCTCCTGGTGGCCGCTTGGTTGCGGGAGCACCCGGGCGACGCGCTCGCGGGGAAGGTGCTCGAGGATCTGTCGCGCGGCAAGGACCAGAGCCTGCCCCGCTAGGCGGGCGGAGATGAGCTTGCGCCCGTCATGAGTTCGCTGATGTCATGAGCTCGCGGCTGCTCATCTCCCTTCCCAACTGGCTGGGGGACGCCGTGCTTGCCACCGGCCTGCTGGCCGGCCTCGCGCGCCTGGCGCGGCCACCGGTCGTGGATGTGTGCGGCAATGCCACGGCTCTGGGCGTAGCCGGCGGACATCCGCTGGTGCGCCGCGCCATCCGCTACGAACGCCATGGCGAGCACGGGCGGCCGCGAGCCTTTTTCGCTCTTGCACGATCGCTGGGACAAGAGCGATATGCGGCGCACGTCGTCCTGCCTTCCACTCCTTCGGCGGCGCTTCTCGCCCGCGCCGTAGGTGCTCCGGTGCGGGCCGGCTTTGCCGGCGTCGGCCGGCGGTTCCTTCTCACCCATCGGATCGGGCGGGGACCGCGCGGGAGCGAGCATCTCCTGGTCGAGTACCGCCGTATCCTCGACCAGCTCGAGCTCGACGTGCCGGCGGCCGAGCCCGAGGTCTGGGTGAGTGTCGAGGCGGCGGCGCGGGCTCGCGAGTTGCTCGCCGCCCAGATCGGCAAGCGCCGCTACGCGGTGCTGGCGCCTGGCGCCACCTTCGGTCCTACCAAGCGCTGGCCGGCGGAGCGCTTCGCCCGCGTGGCGGAGCGACTCGCGATGCAACACGGACTGGCGGTCGTCTTGGTGGGCGGGCACGGCGATGCGGAAGCCGCGGCGGCGGTGCAGGCCGCGTTAGCGGGGGGGGAGAACGGCACCGGCGAGAGCGGCCCCGGCTCTCAGATCGAGGTCGCTGATCTGGTGGGCAAGACGGATCTCACCACGCTGGCGGCGATCTTGAAGGGAGCGGCGATCGTGGTGGCCAATGATTCTGGTCCTCTGCATCTGGCGCGCGCGGTGGGAACCCCGGCGGTGGGCATCTTCGGCTCCACCGAGCCCAAGTGGACCGGGCCGCGGGGCGGGCGGGTGGTGATCGCCGCCCAACGCCCTCCTTGTGCGCCGTGCTTCAAGCGCAGGTGCGGGATCGGTTTCGTCTGCCTGACCCGGATCCCGGTCGATGATGTGGTCCGGGCGGCGGAGGCAGCGCTAGGCCTGCCATCCACGGTCGCGGCACGGGGAACTGTGCCTTGAGCCGCGTCAATCGTGCTGTGAGGGTCGTGAGCCCCGTTGGCCGTGCGGTGAGCCGCCTGTGAGCCGCCCGGCCTGTTTCCTCGATCGCGACGGCACCCTCACCGAGGAGCGAGGCTATGCCGCAACCGCTGCCGACGTGGTCCTCCTTCCGGGTGCCGGCGCCGCGGTCCGGCTTCTCAACCGGAGTGGGATGGCGGCCGTCGTCATCAGCAACCAGTCGGGGGTGGGACGCGGCTTCTTCACCCTTGAAGATGTTGCGGCTCAGCACGAACAACTGCGGCAGCTGTTGGCCGCCGAGGACGCCCGGCTCGATGGCATTTACTTCTGTCCCCACTTACCGGAAGCGGGCTGCGACTGCCGGAAACCCGGGACCGCTCTCCTGGTCCAGGCGGCCCGGGAGCTCGATCTCGACCTCGGCCGCTCGTGGATGGTGGGGGATCGGGAGGAAGATGTGGCGACCGGCGAGCGCGGGGCGGCAGGCGGCCTGCTCGTGCTGACCGGCTACGGCGATGACACCCGGCGACAGGCACCCGCCGGGAGGTTGGCGCCGGGGCAGGTGTTTGCCGATGTCTTCGCCGCCGTGACCCATCTGCTGGCAGGGCTGGGGATATCGAGCGACATCATGCCGCCGGTCCGACCGCACTGATCACGCAGTTGTCAATCCTGACAACGAAAGATGCAGATCGTGCGGATTAGTTCGTGTTGGGTGACGTCGGCTCGCCCGGCTGGCCCGCCTTCAAGTATTGCTCTGCGGCGGTCTCCCAATAGCCGCCGGGCAAGAGCCCGGCACGGCGGAGCTCGCCGGCATTCGCCGGCTCATGGCCGTAGGCGGTGCGGAAGATCATGCAGGCAAACCGCGTTGCCTGCGCGACTCGATCGTCGTGGCCGGACGTGAGTTCGGGCGAGGAGGCTCCGGGTGCGGGGGCTGGAGTGGCTGGAGTGGCCGCCTCGCCGTCCCGGTGGGTGAGAGCGCGAAACGCCAGCGACGCGGCGAAGAGCAGCACCAAGCTGGTGACCCGAAGCAAGCGACTGCTGCGCGGCGCCGGTTCGAGATCATCGAGGGTGAGATCGAGGAGGAGTGGTTCCTCGCTGGCGGCCCCGCTGGGGACGGAGCGGGTCTCGATCAGGCCTAGCTCGTGAAGGCGGCGGAGAGTCTTGGCCGCCTCATAGTCGGTGAGCCGTGCGGCGCGTGCAAGCGTGCGCACATCGCACGACCCATCGACCTGCGCGAGCATTTGGGTCTCTCGAGCCGTGAGATCCCCGGGAGCCGTGCTTCCCTCGCACCGGCCGAAGACCGTCTCGGGGCGGACCACTTCTTCGATGCGAGGGGCCTCGTCGATGCGGCGCATCCCCTCGAATAGAAGCCCCTCGGTGCGTAGGACGAAGCCGGGGTCGGTGCTCGAACGTTGACGGGCGACGAAGTTGTAGTCGCCGGCCTGCCAAGTCAGCGCCCGATGGAGGAGATCCTGAGTGTATTCGGTCAGTCCTTCCTCGAGCGCGGCAGGCGGGAGCATGCCGGCGCGGCGCGCAGCTCGAAACTCGTCGCCGCCGCTCTCGCTGGTGAGTTTCAACAAGAGCGGAACCTGATCCGACCGGATCCGGCCGGTGTCGGTCAAGAAACTCACCAGCCCACCGCCGCCGGCATCGGAGGTCGTCGCAGCAGCGCCACGAGTGGGTCTGGGCGCCAGGCCTAGCATGCGGTTGTGGGCGGTGACGATGCCGCCCTGATGGAACTCGAACCGGATCTCTTCCTTGCCGTTGCTCAGGGTCAGGACCCCGGATTTGTGCTCGGCCGTGACCAATTGCAGGATGTCGGCGAGGCTCCAGTCCTCGATCTTGCCGGTGAGTGCCATTGAATCTAGCCGCCGGTTCCCGTTCGGTAGCCCCCGTACGGCTCGCCACGCCCTGCCGGGCCGAGTGGATTGGCAGCCAGCGGAGTGATCCGGCCGCGCTTCTTCGCGCCCAGGCTGGGCCGGGTCTCGAAACCGAGCCCGACCGTGAACGCAAAAATGACCAGGAAGGCGAGACCGAAGGCCTGCCGCCCACCGAGGAAGGCGCCGATCACCGGGGCCGGGGCCAGCGGCATGATCGGATGACCCCCGGTCTGAAAGCCAACCCAGGTCGCCGCCAGCGCCCCCACCCAGATCGCCGCCTGCGCGTGACGCCCGGCTTTGATGAGGCCGTGTCCGGGGAGAAGGATGTTCCAGACCAGGCGCCGCTGCCATCCGCGGCCCGACCGCTCTTCGGCCGCGATCCAGAGTCCCACCGCATCATGGGCCGGGAGGTCACCGAACCGCTTGTGGCAGCGGCTGCAGAGGGCAAGCCCGCGGCGGCGGGTCACACAGCGCCGGCAGATCGCCCGGCCGCACCCCGAGCATGCGAAGGTGGTGAGGCTTCGCGCCAGCGGTCGGTGGAGGAGGTCGGCAGCGACCAGGAGGAGAAACGCCAGCGGCCAGGCGCTTCGCCCGCCCCAGGGCAGCCAGGCGGTGACGTAACCGGGAAGATCCACGCCTCCACGTCCGGATCGCTCGCGCCGGAAGAGCTCCCAGAGCTCTCCAGGCCGGATGCCAAGGTCCGACGGGGTGAAGCTCGCCGCACCGGCCACCTTGCCGCCGCCGGTGCTCGCGCCCCCGGCAACCGTTCCGGCGGTGCCCAGGGCGCCCACGATCGCGGGATCGATGCGGGCGGCGTCGGCAAGGGCGGCATTCGCCATCTCGAACTGGAGCAACACCGAGTAAGCGACCGCGAGGTTGACGAACGGGGCGGCGATGGTTGGGTCGAGGGCGGTGGCCCGGCGGTAGAAGACGACCGCGCCGTCAGCATCGCCGGCGGTGAATCGACAATTGCCGAGGGCCAGCTGACCCCGCGGGTCTCGCGGCCGTGCGTTGGCGAAGCTGGCCAACAGCGGCTCGGCGGCCTCTATCTGGCCGGCTCGCCGGAGCGCGTTTCCGTGCACGAGGAGGGCGAGATCGATCCCCTCGGCGCTCATCGCCGCGAGTCGAGCGGAGAGGGCCGGGGTGAGCGGAACGTGCTCGGCCAAGTCAAGAATTTGCGCTCGGTCGTTGAAATCTGGGGGGCGCAGGAGCGCGGGGCCCAGGCGGGGAACAAGCCCGAGGAACACCATCATGGCGCAACCGGCCCCGACCAAAATACGCTGGCGACTCGCCAGCCCTGGACCGGCCAGGATGAGGACGATGAGGCCGGCGGCCAGGGGCCCGGCACCCCAGATGAGCGGCAGGCAGATCAGGAGACCAGCGGCCGCGGCCGCGATCCGTGGGTCGATCGTTCTCGTCAGTTGTTCGGTGAGAAGGTGATGGAGTGGACCCGACGCCTGTGCGGCATACACGGCGGTGAGCAGGCTGAGCGCCACCAGGAGAGTGGCGATGAGACCCCAGGCCGCTCCGATCAAGGTAGGGGCTTGCCAGCTGAAGCGAGCTCGGGCCACTTCCACCGCGGCGAGGAAATCCTCCGTCGCCGCGTCCGGCGATTTGCGGAGATCGAGCCAACTGGCGGCGAGTATCGGCTCGATGAGCCCTGGGCCCTCCGCGCGCGCGCGCGCCAGCTCCGCCCGAGCTCCCTCCAGGTCGCCGGACTGCTGGCGATCGCGGGCGGTCACGAGATGAAGGTAGGGGGGCAGGGGGGCGAGCGGCTGTTCCGGATCCTGGATCGATGATGGAGGTAACGGCGGTTCGGGCGAGGCAAGGCAGGCCGCGGATCCATAGCATGCCGCGAGCAAAGTGAGACAGGCAAGAAGCCGGGCACCCGGGCGCAGTGACTCCATGGGTCGTTCTCTGGAGTGCGTTATCGTCCTCTCTGGAGTCCACCTGTGCAGGAATCGCTTGCCGCCGGGAAGCAGGTCGAGGACGATTCGAAGCCCGCCCCAGTCTGTAAGTTGACTCCCCGGCCGCACGTTTGTTAGGGTGGCGACCCCGGTCGGCTCTCGTGCCGCCATGCAGGTCTCCCGCTGCGGCCCCCCGATTTGAGGAGCGTTTGGATACCCCGGAACCCTCGATCCTTCCCCCCCTCCCGGTCCGCATCACCGATGTGCCCAAGCACGCCGGCCGCTCGGTCCAGATCCAGGGGTGGCTCTACAACCGCCGCCACTCGGGCAAGCTCTACTTCCTCCTCCTCCGCGATGGCTCGGGAACGATCCAGTGTGTGGTGGCCCGCGATCAGGTGTCTGAAGCGGCGTTCGCCGCCTGCGGGGCGCTGACCCAGGAATCCGCCCTGCGGGTGACCGGGGTGGTACGGCCCGATCCGCGCGCCGCCGGGGGGCATGAGCTCACTGTGACCGATGTCGAGATCCTGAGCCTCGCTCAGGATTTTCCCATCTCCAAGAAGGATCACGGTGTTGAGTTCCTCATGGACCAGCGCCACCTCTGGCTCCGTTCGGTTCGCCAACACGCTCTCCTTCTCATCCGCAGCGAGGTGGTGCGGGCTTGCCGCGATCTCCTGGACGAGCGGGGTTTCGTGCTCGTCGACACGCCGATGTTCACCCCGGCCGCCTGCGAAGGCACGACCACCCTCTTTGAGGTGCCCTACTTCGACCAGAAGGCCTATCTCACTCAGTCCGGCCAGCTCTACAACGAAGCCACGGCGATGGCGTTCGGCCGCGTGTACTGCTTTGGTCCGGTGTTCCGGGCCGAGAAGTCGAAGACTCGCCGCCATCTGACCGAGTTCTGGATGCTCGAGCCGGAAATGGCGTTCGCGGGCATCGAAGAAGTCATGCAATTGGCGGAGGAGCTGGTGGTGGGCGTGGTCGAGCGGGTTCTCGATCGGCGGCGGGAGGAGCTCAAACGGCTCGAGCGCGATCTGGCGCCGCTCGAGCGCGTGCGGTCGCCTTTCCCGCGTCTACACTACAACGATGCGGCGGCCCGTCTCATTGACCGCGGGCATGCATTCGAGTGGGGGGGTGACTTCGGTGCGCCCGATGAGGACGCGCTGGCCGAAGACCATGACCGGCCCTTCTTCGTTCATCATTTCCCTGCATCCTGTAAGGCTTTTTACATGCAGCCCGATCCCGACGACCCTCGCCTTTCGCTGTCGGCCGACATGCTCGCTCCCGAGGGCTACGGGGAGATCGTGGGCGGCGGGCAACGCGTCGATGATCTTGCCTTGCTCGAGCGCCGGATCGCAGAGCACAAACTGCCCCGCGAGGCCTTCGAGTGGTATCTCGATTTACGGCGATATGGAAGCGTGCCGCATGCTGGCTTCGGGCTGGGAATCGAGCGTACGGTCGGCTGGATCGCCGGGATCCACCATATTCGCGAGACCATTCCTTTCCCGCGTACGATCGTCCGGCTTACCCCCTGAAGTGCAGAGTTCGAAGATTTTGACCGGGCGTTCTCCCATAGTAGACTTCGCGCTTTCGGTTCGGTTCCGGGGGAGCGGCGTTCTGGATCGAATCGGCTTTCCCTCCAAGGAGAGTGACCGGATGACCAAGGGCATGCGACTCGACCGGCTTGACGCGCTCGCCTGGCTCGCGTTGCTCGTCGTGGCGGTTCACGTGTCGGCGCCCGCGGCCGGCCAAGAACCGGCTGCGTCCCCGGGGGCGGGCGGTGCTTCGGCCTCCGACACGGCACTGGATGGGCAGCATGGTCTGGCGCCGGCCCTCCCGCTCGAATCGGATCAGAACACCGACGAAGCCGCGGCGGCCGGCGGGCTCAAAACCGCCATGATCGATTGGTTCTTGAAGGGCGGAGTTTTCATGTGGCCGCTCCTGGCCTGCTCGATCGTCGGGGTCGGTCTGACCTTCGAACGCTGGTATACGCTGAGTCGGGCCCGGATCAATACCCGCCGGTTCATGGACCATCTACTCGGGGCGCTGCGGGACCAGGGAGTGGACGGGGCGCTGGAGATCTGCACTCGCACCCGCGGTCCCATCGCGGCAATCCTGCACTCGGGGCTCATGCGGGCCGACAAGGGCCCCGATGCGGTGGCCAAGGCGATCGAATCGGCGGGAGTCATCGAGATGTCCTTCCTCCAGCGGTCGCTGATCTGGCTGGCGTCCATCGCGGCGATCGCTCCGCTCCTGGGTTTTCTTGGCACGGTGTCGGGAATGATCCACGCTTTCGACGCGATCGCGGCAGCCGATCAGGTGAGCGCCAAGGTGGTGGCCAGCGGCATCTCGGAAGCCCTCATCACCACCGAGGCGGGGCTTTGCATCGCCATCCCCATCCAGACCGCCCACAACTGGTTCGTCACCCAGATTGACAAGTTCATCACCGAGATGGAGGAGGCCTCGGTCGAGGTGGTGGACACCCTCGTCGATCTGGAGCACCAGCGCGCCGCCCCGCGGGCCCGAGCCTGAGGCCGGCGTCCCTGGAACTCTGGAGACTCTCAAGAGGAGCCGGGTCGATGGCGAAGATCAGGCGGCCGGAGGCGAGCACCGAGATTCCTGCCGCCGCGATGGCCGACATCGCCTTCCTCCTGCTCATCTTTTTCATCTCGACCACCGTGTTCAGCGTCGAGAAGGGTTTGACCCTGGTGCTGCCGCCCAAGGGAGCGGTGAAGCAGCTGGTGAGCCGGAAGGATGTCCTAATCCTACGAACCGATGCCGTGAACTTGGTCTACGCCGACGACGCGCCAGTCGGCGACCTCGACGGGTTGAGTCATCTGGTAGCGCAGAGGCTCCGGCAGAACAGCAATCTCGTGGTGTCGATCGAGACCCACCCGAAGGCCCGGTACCAGACGATGATCAAGATCCTTGACGAGGTGAAAGAGGCGGAGGCGCGCCGGATCTCGATCAAGACGGCCGGCAATCCGGGCGGGGGCCCGTAGCCCGCCTCCGCGGGGAAGGTTCGGCGGTGAAGTTTCGGCGCACGATCAAGGTCGAGACCCGGATCCCGTCGGCCGCGATGGCCGACATCGCCTTCCTTCTGTTCATCTTTTTCATGGCCACCACCATCTTCGGGCTCGAGGAAGGGCTCAAGGTCACTCTGCCCCGGGCAGAGATGGGAGAAGCGGTGCCGCGCGTCCGCATGGCCCACGTCTGGATCGATGTTCACGGCATGGTGTCGGTGGACGACAAGGTGGTGCGGATGGAGGACCTTGCGGGGATCCTGCGAGCGAAGACGCGGGAGAATCCAGCGTTGGTCGTTGGTTTCAACTGTGATCAGGATGCGGAGTACGCGTTCATGGCGGAGGCCATCGACGCGATGAGGACAGCGGGAGTGCTGCCGGTCTCCTTCACTACCCGGGAAGTGGAGTAGGATGGAAGCATGGACTTCGATCAAGCCGGCGGCGACCCGGGGTCGCGCCCGGGCACGGTGACCGCTGCCCCGGCCGCTCGCCGATTGGGCCGGGCCCACGCCGAGTTCACCCGGCTGAACAAGAAATACGTCCGGTACTGCATGATCGGCCTGATCATCTCGGGTGCGATCCACGCCGGATTCATCTTGCTCAGCGCCGGACCGACCCCGAAGCCCTACCAGCTCCGTGACCGGAAGATCGAGGTCATCGACATCCCGGACGAGATTGACGTCGCGGGTGAGATCGACATCCCGCCGCCGGCGGCCGAGGTCGAGCAGCCGGTCCCGGCGACTTTGCATGCGCCCGTGACCACCGACATCCCGAAGAGCCAGAAGAGCCAGAAGACGGTCCAGAAGTCGACCCAGGAGACGATCCCGGAGGCGATCCCAGAGAGTATCGAAGGTTCGGCGTCCCCGGGGCCAACCCTCGATCCCTCCTCACCGCCGGTCGTTCAGCCTTTCCCATCGGGGGCGCAATCCGAATTCTTGGCCTTTGACGCCCCGCCCGAGCTGATCCGGGCGGTCAAGCCGGAGTATCCGCCACTGGCGAAGGAGGCCCATGCCGAAGGAGTGGTCCATGTCCAGGTGACCATCGATGAGACCGGCCGGGTGATCGAAGCGGAGGTGATCGGCTCGAACACGATCAAGCTCCTCGATGACGCGGCGATCGAGGCGGCCAAGCAGAGCCTGTTCCGGCCGGCAAAACAGCGGGATGTCCCGGTCAAGTCCCGGATCACGATTCCGTTTCGCTTCAAGCTCAACTAGATGGGAGTGGGCCGGTGTGGCGGCGAGGTGGCGGGGGTATGGCGGGAGTGTGGCGGCAGGCCGGCGGCCGGCGTGACGGGGGCCGGCGGACGGCGCGACCCGCGGGACCGGCGCGACCGGAGCCATCCACCGCGCAACACGGTTCTTCCTGCGCTCGTAGATGTCACCGTCGCCTTGCCCCCGGGTCCCGGCGCCGGATCGCGCGCCTTACCCCTGATGGAGGTTCTTGATGATCGGTCTTCGCCCTGCCCTCCTCGTCCTGCCTGTCCTGATCTCTGGGCTTCAAGTCGGCGTCCGGGCAGCGCCCGCCCAGGATCTTGAGGTTCCGGCCGGCGCTCTGGGCGCGGATGACGCGGTGCGCATCGCCCTCGAGCGGAACCATAGCGTGGCCATCGCCGAGTCGAACTACGAAGCCGCGCGCGGTGAATCATGGCAGGCGCTGCGCGGTGTGCTGCCCTCGGTCAGCTCGAGCGGGGTATATACGCACACCGATGTCACTGGCCCGGCGATCGTGGACAACCGCCTGGCCATCGGGAGGACCCGAGCCGATTCGCGCAGCATCGACCTGCTGGTGAATCAGAGCGTGTTCAGTTGGACCGACATCCAGACCCTGCGCAGCGCCCGGGCCGGAGCCCGATCGAGCTCCGGACTGGCCCGGGCCGAGGAGCTGGACGTCGCCCTGGAAGTGCGGACGCAGTTCTATGAGCTGTTGCGGGCGCTCAAGCAGCGGGAGGTGCGCGACGAAGGGGTGAAGCTCTCTGAGGACCAGCTCAAGCGGGCCGAGACCCTGTTCGAGCTCGGCTCGGTGGCCCGAAGCGACGTCTTGCAAGCGCGGGTTAATCTACAAGGGGCGCGGCTCGAGCAGATCCGGGCCCGCAACTTGACTGAGATCGAGCGCGCGCGGCTGAACCAGCTCATGGGGCTTCGCGCCACCACTCCGCTCGAGATCAAGGACGAGATCAGTGGTGAGATCGAAGCCGAGGTGATACCGGCCGTGGAGGTCGACTCGACCGAGGTCCTGCGCGAGGCCCTGACCGAGCGCCCGGATGTGGCCGCGGCGCGCGAGAGCGTGCGCTCCTCCGAGGCGCTCTTGGGAGCGGCCCGGGGCAGCCGCTATCCAGCACTATTCGGTCGGATGAACTGGTTCTGGACCTACCGGCCCGGAGCGGGTTTTGATGTGAGCGGCCAGATACTGGAGAATGACACCAGCGGTTGGGTCGCCACCGCCGGGGTCGCCATTCCGATCTTTGACGGAATGCTGACCGAGGGGCAGGTAAAATCCGCCAAGTCGCAGCTCGCGAGCGAACGGAGTCGCCAGTCACAGCTCGAGCTCGCGGTGGGCCTCGAGGTCAAGGAGGGGATTCTCGCGGTGCGCGAGGCCCGGCAGTCCATTGCTGTCTCGCGCGACGGGGTGTCGCTGGCCGAGGAGAACCTGAGCCTGGCTCAAGAACGCTACAACGTGGGCTCGGGGACGATCCTCGAGCTGGATGAGGCTCAGGTGTCACTGATCGATGCGCGAAGGTCGCTGATCGATTCTCTGGCAGGTCTGCGAGTGGCCCAGGCGCGGCTTGACCGGGCCCGTGGGGCAGGCCTGCCATGAGTCACGCGGCGGAGGTTCCCGGCGGCGCCGCCCACGAGGTCAGGCCCGGGGAGCCCCTCATCGAGTTCGAGGGAGTCGAGAAGGTCTACCCGATGGGTGGTGAGGAGGTGCGAGCCTTGAACGGCATCCAGCTCCTCATCCGGCGGGGCGAGTACATCGCGATCATGGGTCCGTCGGGCTCCGGCAAATCGACCCTGATGAACCTCATCGGCTGTCTCGATACGCCGAGCGGCGGCTCGTACCGCTTCAAGGGAATCGAGATCAGCGCCCTCGGCGACGATGAGCTCGCGCGCATCCGGAACCGGGAGATCGGGTTCGTGTTCCAAACCTTCAATCTGTTGCCGCGGGCCGACGCCTTTCACAATGTCGAGCTGCCGCTCATCTACAGCGGGCGGCGTCCCGCCGAGCGGCGCGATCGGGTCTGGCACGCCCTCGAGCTCGTGGGCCTCACGGACCGGGCCCACCACCGGCCGTCCGAGCTTTCCGGCGGCCAGCGGCAGCGAGTGGCGATCGCGCGCGCACTGGTCAACGAGCCGTCGCTCATCCTGGCCGACGAGCCGACCGGCAATCTCGATTCGAAAACCTCGGCCGAGATCATGCGGGCCTTCGACGAGATCCATGCCCTCGGCAATACGCTGGTCGTGGTGACCCACGAGGAGGACATCGCCAACCACGCGCACCGCGCGGTGAGGTTGATGGACGGCCGGGTATCCAGCGACGAGGTGCGCACGCCGCGCAGCCACGGAAGCTCAGAATCTAGCAGACTCTAGCCACATCACAGGTTCGATGGAGACGGACACCGAAGTGATCGCGGTGCGCGGAGCCCGCGAGCACAACCTCAAGAACATCGACGCCGACATCCCGCGCAATCGCCTGACCGTGATCACCGGGGTCTCGGGGTCGGGCAAGTCCTCGCTCGCCTTCGACACCATCTACGCCGAGGGGCAGCGGCGCTATGTTGAGAGCCTCTCCGCCTATGCCCGCCAGTTCCTCGGCCAGATGGAAAAGCCCGATGTGGATTCGATCGACGGCCTATCGCCGGCGATCGCGATCGAACAGCGCACCGCTCCCCGCAACCCGCGCTCGACCGTGGCCACCACGACCGAGATCTACGACTATCTGCGTCTCCTCTACGCCCGCATCGGCAAGCAGCACTGCCCGGGGTGCGGCCGGCCGATCGGCCGCCAGACGGTGGAAGAGATGGTGGACCTCCTGCTTGCCCTTCCGGCCGGCAGTCGGCTGCTGATCCTCGCCCCGGTGGTGCGCGGCCGGAAGGGCGAGCACGTGGAGGTGCTGGCGGAGGCGGGCCGGCAGGGTTTCCTTCGCGCCCGCATCGACGGCGAGGTGGTGGAGATCGAGGGCGGCGGAAGCGAGCTCAAGCTCGACAAGAAGCGGAAGCACATGATCGAGATCGTGGTCGATCGGCTCCAGATCGATCCGGCGAAGCGCGGGCGGCTCCACGACTCGCTCGAGACCGCGCTCAAGCACGGTAATGGCGCCGCCCTCGTCCAGGTGATCGGCGGCGAAAAGATCGGTCGCGAAAAGATCGGCGGCGAAGAGATTCTCTTCTCCGAAGACGCCTCCTGCATTCCCTGCGGGCGTTCGTTCGAGCCGCTCGAGCCCCGCGCCTTCTCGTTCAACAGCCCCTACGGCGCCTGCCGCGATTGCGACGGGCTCGGGACTCGCCTGGAGATCGATCCCGATCGGGTGGTGCCCGACCCTGATTTGTCGGTGGGAGCGGGAGCTCTCAAACCCTGGGGAAACGCCGACTCGAAGTGGTATGGGCCGATGCTCCGCGCCCTCGCCCGCCACTATCGCTTCTCGCTCGACACCCCGTTCCGGCGCTTGCCGAAGCGCATTCGTGATCTCCTCTTCAATGGCTCCGGAAAAGAGGAGCTTGAGTTCGACTGGACGAGCGAGCGGGTGCGGGCCAAGATCCGCCGCCCCTTCGAGGGAGTCATTCCGAGCCTCGCCCGCCGGTATCGGCAGACCTCATCGGCGGGTGTCCGAGAGTGGATCGGCACCTTCATGACCCCGCTCCCGTGCGCCACCTGCGGTGGACGGCGGCTCCGTCCGGAGAGCCAGGCGGTCACGGTCGGCGGGCGCCCGGGCTCAGGTTCCGGTGGGGCATCCGGCGGGGGGTCAGGCGGGGGGCGTTCGATCGGCGAGCTGACCGCTCTCGCGGTCGTCGAAGCGCGAGCTTTCTTCGACGAGCTCGAGCTCACGCCTCGCGAGACGGTGATCGCGCGTGACATGGTGAAGGAGATCCGCAACCGTCTCACCTTCCTCGCCGATGTCGGGCTCGACTACCTGACTCTCGACCGCTCCGCCGCCACACTTTCCGGGGGCGAGGCGCAGCGCATCCGACTGGCCACTCAGGTGGGATCGCGCCTGACCGGAGTCCTCTACGTCCTCGACGAGCCGTCGATCGGGCTCCATGCACGCGACAACGCCCGGCTCCTGCGCACCCTCGCCGGTCTCCGCGATCTTGGCAACAGCGTTCTGGTCGTCGAACACGACCGGGAGACGATCGCCGCCGCCGACTACGTGATCGACCTCGGGCCGGGGGCCGGAGTGCACGGCGGTCAGGTGGTGGCCGCCGGCCCCCCGGCGCTCATCGCAGCCCACGCCGGCTCGCTCACCGGCGACTACCTGGCCGGGCGGCGAGCCATCCCGGCCCGCGCCAGCCGGCGAGCCGGCAACGGGAAATGGATTCGGGTGGTCGGGGCGCGGGCAAACAACCTGAAATCGATCAACGTCGCTTTCCCGCTCGGCACCCTGACCTGCGTCACCGGGGTGTCGGGCTCGGGCAAGTCAACGCTCGTGAACGACATTCTTCACCGCGCCCTCGCCCGGGCCCTGCATGGGGCCGGCGACCCACCCGGCCCGCACGAACGCCTCGAAGGGGTGGGGGTGATCGACAAGGTGGTGGACGTGGACCAATCGCCGATCGGCCGCACTCCGCGCTCGAACCCGGCCACCTACACCGGCGCCTTCGACTTGATTCGGGCGCTCTTTGCCCAGCTCCCCGAATCACGAGTGCGCGGTTACGCTCCGGGCCGCTTCAGCTTCAACGTCAAGGGCGGGCGGTGCGAAGCCTGCGCCGGCGACGGAGTCACGCGAATCGAGATGCACTTCCTGCCCGACGTCTATGTCACCTGCGAAGTTTGCCGCGGCAAGCGTTTCAGTCGCGAGACTCTCGAAGTGAAGTACCGGGGGCGCTCGATCGCCGAAGTGCTGGCTATGACCGTCGAGGAGGCGGTCGAGTTCTTTTCGGCCATCCCCGCATTGGCCCGGAAGCTCGCCACGCTGCGGAGTGTGGGGCTCGGCTACATCCACCTCGGCCAGCCGGCCACCACTCTTTCAGGAGGTGAGGCGCAGCGGGTCAAGCTCGCCGCCGAGCTGAGCAAGGTGTCGACCGGCCGCACGCTTTACATCCTGGACGAGCCCACGACCGGCCTCCACTTCGAAGACGTGCGCCAGCTCCTCGAGGTGCTCGAGCGCCTGGTCGAGCTCGGCAACACGGTGGTCGTGATCGAGCATCATCTGGATGTGATTCGCGCCGCCGATCATTTGATCGATCTGGGCCCGGAAGGTGGGGAGGGAGGTGGTAGGATCGTGGCCACGGGGTCGCCGGAGGACGTGGCGCGGGTCCAGGCATCCCACACCGGGCGGGCCCTGCGCGCCGCCGCCGCTCCCGCCATCCGATCGGAGGGCCGGGAGCCATCTATTGCCGCATCCTGATCGTTAGGAGAACGCATGCGCGCGCGCACTGCCTCTTGCTGCCTGATCCTCATCGGCCTCGGCATGGGCTTCGGCGTGACGGTCGTCGCCGTGCCGGCGCTGGCCACCACCTTCGGCAATCCCATCCTCTCGCGCGGCGAGGTGCTCCTCGGAGTCAGCACGCGGCAGTTCACCCGCGATGTCTACGACGTCGAGGCCGACGCCCTGTCGAACCCGCGCGATACATTCAGCTACGTGAGCCTCGAGTCCCGCCTCGGCCTCTATCGCGACCGCCTCGACTTCGGTCTCGAGGTCGGCCGCTCCCACAACAAGCAGGACCGCTTCCCGGATCGCGACTACCTCACTTGGGATTTGGGGTTCACTCTGCGCGGCCTGCTCTACCAACAACCGGAGGGCCACATGGACTTGACCGCGGGGGTCCACTTCCGGGAGACGGTGGCCTTCGATCGCGCGCCCACGCTCACCCACAAGCTCCAGCGGAACTATGTCGCTTTCATGCTGGTCGGGCGGCGGATCCCGGTCGGCGACCGTCCGCTCCGGGTCTATGGCGGCCCGATCTACTCGCGGCATGAGTTCGACGAGTACGGGGCCTCTTTCCCGGTGGGGGAAGGACCGGGGGAGGGAGAGACGCGTTTGAACCTCGAGCTCTTGGGTGGAGCGAGCGTTCGGGTTCTGCCGGAGGTCGAAGCGGCGGCGGAGATCGAGTACCGTGACAACCTCTCCTTTGGGTTGTCGGCGGGATTTCTGTTCTAGATCGGACGAATCGGACGGAGAAGGATGATCCAAGCTGAGGCATTGCGCGCGGGTGAGCGGCCCGCGAAGGCGGCATGCTCAACGCTCGAGTTCAGCCTGCCGATAGTGGGGGCGACCTGCTGGCAAGGAGGCGCCCCTGTCCCCGGACTGTGCTCGATCCCGCGCTGTTCTTCTCTTGGTTCCCGCGCTGCTCGCGGCGGTTGGCACACGCGCGACCCTGGCGGGCTCCTCCGGGCCAGTCGACGGCACTCCGCTGGCCGAGGCCGCTGCCGCCGCCTGGCTCGCCCGCAACGGGCCGCATCCCTCGCCGCTGCCCCACCGCCAGTCCCCGGCGGAGATCGGTCAAGCCGAAAGCTTCTTCACCATCGATCTC
>Ga0184637_10000516_pt1 | contig 28774 bp, 25 predicted proteins | sample PLM3_127_b2_FD_133143 | JGI IMG/M metagenome (GOLD analysis project Ga0184637, IMG submission 133143) | Groundwater sediment microbial communities from an aquifer in East River, Colorado, USA - PLM3_127_b2 | ecosystem: Environmental > Terrestrial > Soil > Riparian zone | place: USA: East River... | reverse complement strand
GCGCCGTGCCTGAAGTCCAGCGCCTCGCCCTGCGTCTTCTCCTCCATGATGTCGAGCAGCACGATTTCGGTGAAGCCACCTTCCTGCTGCAGCTCAAAGACGGTGGTCGTCCCGACTCGGCCGGCTCCCACCATGGTCAGCTTCATGCCAACTTCCCCTCTTTCTTCAAGTTCGCAATTCACCGCCGTTCGGCTTTCAGCCTCGCGGCTCAGAATTGCGGGTCGCTGGGCTACGATGCAAGTTCGCAGGGTTACGCTTTGTCGAGTGTTACCGTCGTGTCTCGTGCCCGTCGCAAGACAAACCGATGCCAGCGACGCACAACCAGGGATTCTGAAGCGGACATTACCACACTGGCGAGCGCCGATTCCACGTGGGGATCAGGAGCGTCCGTTCAGGGCCGGCACTCCCGTAGGAAGGTCGTCGACGATCTGCTTGAGGCGCCTCGCTGACTCCTGCACGAAGCCGACGTACTGCGTGTGCTGCTCGGGTGAGAGATCGCCGCGCGCCAGGAACTCGCCGGCAACGATCAGGCTCGTCAGCGGAGTCCGCAGCTCGTGGCTGGCCTCGTCGACAAATTGTTCCCGCAGCTCGGCCAGCTCGCGCTGCGCCTCGGCACGAGCAGCCACGGCGATCGACCGCTCCAGATGCCGATGCAGCAGATGGCAGACGAGTCCGGTCAGGAACGCCAGGCCGAGCAGCACGTAGACGGGCGTCCGATCGGCGACGCCCGACTCCGGCATCTGGATGGCAGCGAAGACGAGCGCAACGGTGATGACGAAGAGAAACGAGCAGAGCCGCCGAACGTGATCCAGATAGTCAGCCAAGCCTGTGTCTCAGAGACCCTTTTTTTCAGGTGGTGCGCGTCGGCAGGCCCAACGTCCACGACCCGGTTTTTTTTGCATCCAGGGTCGGGGGGCGCCCGCATTGTAGCCGGAGCGAACTGACGTTCCTACCATCCGAGGCGGCTTTGTGGCGCAGTTCACACTCCGGCGGCTCGCCCTCGCGCGCGGAAGACGTGATATAGAGCGATCGAGCCAGCCACGGCGGCATTCAGTGACTCGGTCCGTCCGGCCATCGGCAGGTGCACGACGATGTCGCAATGCTCGCGCACGAGGCGACCGAGCCCCGAACCCTCCGAGCCAATCACGAGCGCGAGCGGCCCGCTGAGATCGGGCTCGTCGTACGGAATACCGGCGTGCGCGTCAAGGCCGACGACCCAGACACCGAGTCGCTTTAGCGACTCCAGCGCGCGCGTCAGGTTCGGGACCTGGCTAACCGCCAGGTGCTCGACCGCTCCAGCCGAGGCCCGACTGACGGCGGGCGTGACGCCAACGGCGCGTCGCTCCGGAATCACGACGCCAGTGGCGCGGACCGCCAGCGCGGTCCGCAGCAACGTCCCGAAGTTCTGCGGGTCCTGGAGCGAGTCGAGGACCAGCACCAGCGCTTCGCGCCCGGCCGCTCTCACGCGCTCCTCGAGCTCGTGGAATGGCGTGTAGGCAAAGGAGTCGACCTCGGCGATGACACCCTGGTGACGCAGAGCAATCGCATCGAGTCGGGTTCGCTGGACCCGCTCGATGGGAATGCCCGCAGATTCAGCAGCCCCAACGACCCGGCGGATGTCCGCGTCGGAGATCCGAGGTGCAGCGTCTATCAGGAGACGGCGGACCCGCTTCGCGGCCTGAATCGCCTCGAGCACGGCATTGCGGCCGGCGACGTAGGGCATCTAGCTAGGGCTGGAGGTCCGCTCGTCAGAGGAAGGCGGGACCGCCACGTCGGCCCTCTCGACGCGCCATTTCGTCCCGTCTGGCGTGTCCTCGAGGGCGACCCCCAGATCGCGCAGGCGATCTCTCAGCTCATCCGCGAGGGCGAACTGGCGCTCGCGCCTCAGCGACGTGCGGAGATCGACGAGCAAGTCGATGAAGGGTGCAATGCTCGTGTCACCAACGTCTGTCCCCCGAACCTCTTTCAGGGGTATGCCCAACACGTCGATCATCTGTCGGAAAGTACCTCGTAGCGCCTTGCCTTCGGTGCCCGTTCCATGCACGCGGTTCACCTCGTGCGCCGTATCGAACACCACTCCGAGCGCTCCCGGCGTGTTGAAATCATCTTCGAGCAGCTCGTCGAAGCGCTCTCGCAGCTGCGCTGCGCGAGCGTTCTCCTCGCTGACCGGCTCATTGGTGTCGCCGAACGCGGCGCGGAGCGTGCTGAGGGTTCGCGTGGCGTCGATCAGGCCCTGCTCTGAGAAGACCATCGGCGCGCGGTAGTGTGACTGCAGCAGGTAAAGCCGCACGGCGGCTGGCTCGTACTTCGCCAGCATGTCCTCCAGGGTCGTGAAATTCATCAACGAGTGGGCCATCTTCTCGCTACCGGTGCTCACCAGGCCGATATGGGCCCAGTACTTCGCGAATGGCGCCCGCCCCGTGTATGCCTCGCTCTGCGCAATCTCGTTCTCGTGATGGGGAAAAATGAGATCCTCGCCGCCTGCGTGGATGTCGATCTGGTCGCCCAGCGTCTCGCGCACCATCGTCGAGCACTCGATGTGCCAGCCGGGCCGCCCTGGGCCCCACGGGCTCGGCCACGACGGCTCGCCCGGCTTAGCGCTCTTCCAGAGTGCGAAATCCCGCGGGTCCCGCTTCCCCGGCTCCAGCTCCTTGCGGACGCCGACCATGCCGCTCTCCTCGGTGCGGCCGGACAGCTTGCCATACTCGGGAAACCTCGCCACCTCGAAGTACACGTCGCCGTCGACCTCATACGCGAAACCCTTCGCGATCAGGCCCTCGACGAACTCGATGATGTCGCCCATCGAGGCGGTGACGCTCGGGTACTCGTGGGCCGGCTGGACGCCGATCCTCGCCATCGAGTCGAAATACGAGTCGGTGTACTTTCGCGCGACCTCGTCTGCCTGCGCGCCTTCTTGATCCGCGCGGGCGATGATCTTGTCGTCGATGTCGGTGAAGTTCTGGATGTGGCGGACGCGAAAGCCGCGGTACTCGAGCGTGCGCCGGATGATGTCCGCCGCCACGTACATACGCGCATGCCCGATGTGGGGATGGAACTTGGGCGTCATCCCGCACACGTACATCCGCACAGGGTCGCCGAGGGGGACGAACTCTTCCTTGCGCCCGCTGAGGGTGTTGGTAATTCGGAGCACCAAAGGGCCCTTCTTCTCCTGCTGCCAAGCCAAGCCCGGTCCGACAGGGTTTCAAGATCGAGCGGCCCTTAGCAGCGGCACTCTGCCGCCATCCTGCCGCTACCGCGAAACGGGGTGGACCAACGGCGCGTCGGCCTCGTCGTCCGCTTGCGCCGCCGCCTCCCGCTCCAGGGCAGTCAGCCTCGCCTCGAGCAACACAACGCGCTCCTGCAGCGCCTGGATCGTCTCGCCTTCGGGGTCCGGCAGATGCTCGACGCGCTCGTGGACGTTGGTATCCGGGGGGTGCGTCGCGACGACCCTGGCCGGCACTCCGACCGCGGTACAGTTCGGGGGCACGGGGCGCAGTACAACCGAGCCAGCGCCGATTTTCACGTTGTCCCCGATCTCGATGGCTCCAAGTACCTGCGCCCCGACGCCGACGTTGACGTTGTTACCGATCGTCGGGTGGCGCTTGCCTCGCTCCTTACCGGTACCGCCCAGGGTGACCCCCTGGGTCAGGGTCACGCCATCGCCGATCTGCGTCGTCTCACCGACGACTACACCCATACCGTGGTCGATGAAGAAGCCCCTGCCGATGGTGGCGCCCGGGTGGATTTCGATTCCCGTGAGGAAGCGAGAGATATGCGACAGGAATCGCGGGATGACCGGAATGCCCCAGTTCCAGAGTCGATGCGCTACCCGGTGGAAGAGGATCGCGTGAAAGCCAGGGTAGGCAAGGATGACTTCAACCGCATTGCGGGCAGCCGGATCGCGCTCGAAGACGGCTCGGAAGTCGGCGCGCAGTGTGTCGAACATGCTTTGTGAATTCTACCCTTCCCGCTCACGCTCGATGAGCGCCGTCGCGAAGGCCGCGATGGCGTCCTCTCGGCCGAGCGAGCCCACGTACTCGGGCGAGGTCGCTTTCACGTTCACCGCGTCCTCGTCCACCTGCAGGGCCCGAGCAAGGTTTCCTCGCATCTCGTCCAGGTAGGGCAGCAGGCGCGGACGCTGCGCGACGATCGACGCATCGACGTTGCCCACGCGCCATCCGCCCTCGGCCAGCGTCTGAACGACGTCTCCCAGCAAGGCGAGACTGTTCGCGCCCTGGTAACGCGGGTCGGTGTCGGGAAACCATCGCCCGATGTCCCCCCGACCCGCTGCCCCGATCAGGGCATCGACGATCGCGTGCGTCAGCACGTCGCCGTCTGAGTGGCCCTGCAGCCCTCGCATGTGGGGCACGTTCACGCCGCCCAGGATCAGCGGACGGCCTCCGACCAGGGGATGGAGGTCGTGCCCGATGCCCGTCCGGAACGTCGTCGTCATACGCGATCCCTGATGAAGCAAGCCGCCACGTGCAAGTCGACGGGCGTAGTCACTTTCACGTTCTCGTAGGCTCCCATGTAGACGCGCACCGGAGTGCCCAGCGCCTCAACCAACGCCGCGTCATCGGTTACGTCGACTGAGGATGCTTCATGCGCGGCCCGGAGCAGCGACGTCCGGAACACCTGAGGTGTCTGCACCGCCCACAGGGCGTCGCGCTCGAGGGTCGTCAGCACCGCGCCGTCCTGGACCTGTTTCACGGTGTCCACCACCGGCACGGCCGCTATCGCCGCCCCGGTTACCGCCGCCGCGGACAACCCATCCTCGATGAGCTTGGCGGTCAAGAGCGGCCGAGCGCCATCATGGACCACGACCCACTCCATGTCCGCTGCGACGTCGAGCGCCGCCCGCACCGAGTCCTGGCGGCGCGCGCCGCCGGCTACCAACCTGGCGCGTATCCCAAGCTCGTCGATGAGGTGCGCCATACGTTCGATCGTCTCCGAGGACACGGCGACGATCAGTTCGTCGATCGCGTCCGACGTCGCAAAGGCCTGCAGCGGCCAGGAGATGAGCGGCTTGCCGCACAAATCCGCCCAGAGCTTGTCCGTTCCCATCCGGGTGGACGCCCCGGCTGCCAGCAAGATTCCAGCCACCTTTTTTCCCCTCTCCCTCTTCAAGGGGGAAGGAGTGAGGGAGCGGCTCATAGCTCTGGCGGCTCATCGTGGGCCGTCTTTCGGCCGTTGGCGTCCGGCTTCATTCGCGCGAAGATCATGCGCCCGGCCGCGGTCTGCAAGACCTTCGTGACCACCACGTCCACGTCGTCGTTCAACGCGTGGCGCCCGTTCTCCACGACGATCATCGTGCCGTCATCAAGGAAGGCAACCCCCTGGCCGGGCTCGCGCCCCTCCTGGGCGATGTGGACGGACATCTCCTCGCCCTGCACGACCGTGGTCCGCAGCGCGTTCGCCAGCAGGTTGACGTTCAGCACCTCGACGCCCTGGATCTGCGCTACATGGTTCAGATTGAAGTCATTCGTAATGATCGGACAGGCCAGCGTGCGCGCCAGCCGGACCAGCTTGGCGTCCACCCCGACGGCGTTCTCGACCTCGACGTCTGAGATCTCGACCGGACAACCCGCCTCGCGCTGCAGCCGCTCGATGATCTCCAGCCCGCGCCGGCCTCTCGTGCGACGCAGCGGATCAAACGAATCGGCGACGTGCTGGACCTCTTCGAGCACGAAGCGCGGCACTACGAGCGTCCCTCCGACGAATCCAGTGCTGCTGACGTCGGCGATACGCCCGTCGATGATGGCCGACGAGTCGACCAGCAGCGGGCGACTGGGTGGCGCCCCGTCGCCACTCAGCCCGGGCCGGCGAAACCCGACCATGCCGAAGATCGCCTGTCGGTGGATGAGCAGGGTCACCACGCCGAAATAGGCGAGGACTCCTGTGGCGACGATCGGTAGGAGCCGTCCGGCGATGCCGGGTAAGAATGAAAGGGGCACCGCCAGCAAGGCGCCCGCGAGAAGGCCGAAGGCCAGGCCGACGCCGGCAGCCACGATGTCACTGGCGGTCGCCTCAAGGATCTGGTGGCGGATCCAGAAAAATGGCCGGGTAGTGACATAAGGGGTCAAAACGTACGCGATGCCGAAGCTAACGCAGCAGAAGAGATAGATGATTGCTACTTCGAGGTAGCTGCCGCGTGAGAGGTCGATAACGTTCGAAAGAAGCTGGAACGCGGTAACACCGGCGAGGATGCCGCCAATGAAGCGCAAGACGAACTCGATACCCATGCCGCCCTATTGTACGCCTGCCAGCCCTGCCGCCTCCTGAATCGTGGCCGCCTCGGCCACATCGATGCCGGGGACCGGGTCCCAGCGGCTCGACGCTCCCGCCGGAACAAGCGCCCGTTTGTAGCCGAGCCTCGCAGCCTCCCGGAGTCGAAGGTCCGTCTGGCTTACGCCACGCAGCTCACCTGCCAGGCCGATCTCCCCGATCACGACCATCTGCGGATCGAGTGCGACGTCCCGATAGGAGGACAGCATCGCAAGGGCGACCGCAAGATCAGCGGCCGGCTCTTCGATGCGGAGCCCGCCTACCACGTTGAGGTGGATGTCGAACGTATGGAGCGCCGCTCCCGCCCGCTTGGAGAGGACCGCCGCGATCAGCAGCACCCGGTTGAGGTCGATGCCGCTTGCCATCCGGCGTGGCATCGCGAGCGTCGTCCGGGTGACCAGCGCCTGCACCTCAGCCAACATGGGGCGGGTGCCCTCTGCCGTGACCACGACCGCCGATCCGCTGGCGTTGTGGACTCGGTCGGAGATGAACAGCGCCGCGGGGTCTGAGACCTCCACGAGGCCGCCATCGCGCATCTCGAATACGCCGACCTCGCTGGTCGCCCCAAAACGGTTCTTGACGCTCCGGAGCAGTCGATACGCCTGCAAGCGCTCGCCCTCGAGGTACAGGACAGCATCGACGAGATGCTCGACCACCCGCGGCCCGGCGAGCACGCCCTCCTTGGTAACGTGGCCGATGAGCAGCATCGCCACCTGACGCGCCTTCGCCACGCGATGCAGGCGCAGCGTGCACTCGCGGAGCTGCGTCACACTGCCGTGGGCCGTCTCAATGCCCGGGTCATAGACGCTCTGAATGGAGTCGACGACGAGCAGCGCGGGCGGATCATCCTCCACCCCGGCTATCACCGCGTCCAGGTCGGTCTCCGCGCTAAGCCTCATCCCGTGTGGGTTGAGTCCGAGGCGGCGCGCCCGCAAGCCGATCTGCGGCAGCGATTCCTCGCCCGACACGTAGAGCACCGGCACTTGCGGCTCGCCGGTGGACGCCACCGCGTCCGCGATCTGCATTAGCAGAGTCGATTTGCCGACGCCCGGATCGCCACCGACGAGCACCACCGATCCGGGGACGATGCCGCCTCCGAGCACCCGGTCCCACTCGCTCACAGGCGTGGTGAGCCGCGGCAGGTCGTGCTCGTCGATGTCCGCGAGCTGGCGCGTCGCTAGTGGCGGCCGTCCGACTAACCCGCCGCGAGGTGGCGCCTCACGAGTCTGATCGAGGGAGTTCCACTGCCCGCAGCTCGGACACTGCCCCGACCACCGCGCGAATCGGGCGCCGCAGGCCTGGCACTCGAAGGAGGTGCGGGGTTTAGCGATGAGAGGCTCCTACAGGTCGAGAAACTCGTCGACAGTCAGCCCAGCTTACCGGACGATAGCGGCAACTGTGCCCTCGGGTAGGTCGCCAGGATGCCGAGGCACTGTGGTCCGATCGCCAGTCGTCGGATTTCGCCAGATCTGGTGGCTGCCTCTCCGCTGGCGATCGAAGATGAATCCCGCTCGTCTTAGCTTGCGAATGAGATCATCGGCACTGAATCCAGCCAACCTCCCCATCTAGGGGAGCGTAACTGGAATCTTGAGGGTGCCCTCTGCCGCGGTTGCAGCCCGAAGTTTCGGGGGGAGCTCGTCGCCATGTTCTACGTAGGATTCCACGAGGCCAACGGCCACGTCTTGGGCAATCTCAAGTGTTTCAGCGACAGTTCGACCCTGGGCGACGAGACCGGGGAGGTCTTCACTCGTGGCGAGGAAGCCACCTTCCGCAAGAGGTTCGATGTGAACGCTTAGAAGGATCTCCCTCAAGAACCCCCCGCCAGGACCACCGATGTCCTGGTCAATGGTAGCGGCTGTCAGTTTGGATCGCGAATGAAGAGACAAAAGAGCGACAACAGGGGAATTCAGGGGTAGGCTTTCTAATTCACCTCAAGCGGCGGCCTATTCTGAAACGCGGAACGTGACCCAGGAGCTCGATCCCGAGCTCGTCAACGCCTATGAGGCTACGCTCTTCACGGTCCAGCTCCCGTCCGGCTCCGTGCTGTTTGGCGTGGGCCAGGCGCCGCTTGGTGATATACGCAGCTTGGGCACTCGGCCGCTGACCGTAATAACGGCGTACAACCCGGGATCCGAACGGCCTGATGAGGCGCAGAATCGCGCAGCGAACGAACGACTCAGGCAAACGCTAATCGCAAGAGGGACACAGTATCATGATGCAGTCGGTCAGAGCGCAGACCGCTCGCACTCCGAGCCTTCATTCGCGGTGCCGGACCTCACGGAACAGCAGGCTCACGAGCTCGGGCTCGAGTTCGATCAGGCCTGTGTGTTCTACTGGACGGGCAAGCTTGGCAAGCTGCTCTGGTGCACTGAAGGGGAACCACCCTGAGGCCAGCCGGGCCTAGCCCCAATTTAGAATGATCGAGCGGCTACAGCGGTCTAGAGAAATCGACGCTTGACGCACGTGGTATACTGGCGTGGACCCAAAACTGAATAAGAGCTATCAAGAGCGACGTGTCCGCAAACGGCGCGTCCGGCAACCTGGTGGCGACGCCAAGGTGCCCGCCCTCAATCCGAGGGGATAGGCCCGCAAGGGAACTAAGGTCGCGCACCCTCCGTGCGCGGAGGGTTTTTTGTTGGGCTGCGCCGCGCTTGAGGCTCCGGAAGGAGAGCTTGCGTGGCACAATATCTCGCGATTTCCCACCCCGGCGGCCCCACCCCCGGCGACCTGCCTGAGTACCTTGGCTTCGGGCTCCTGGACCAGGATTCGGTTCGCTCGGAGAACGGGTGGCTCACCGCAACCTACTCCGACGAGTACGACGTCGTGTACGAGGTCCGATGGAACGCCAACGGTTGTCTGCTGAAGTCTTACTGGCGAGGCAACGAGGTCGGCCGGGCTGGCGGGCCCGATCTGCGGAAGGCGTTCTTCTATAGCTGGCTCGGCGCTGATGATAAGTCGTGGGTAGATCCGCGGTTTGTCGATCTATTTAACGAGATCATCAGGACAGGGAACGTCTACGTCCTATTTCCCCGCCCCGAGTGGGTGTTCTACCCATCGGGCTTGCTGTTCACGCTACGGCAACCGATCCCAGAGGGCAGCCTACCGGCTTGGGAAGCTTTCAAGCGCACCCTGGAGGCGGAAGGCGCGCGGCAACCGCGGCTAACCCTCTACCAGGAGGCGCCGGGTAGTGTCCTGCATATGCTGGAAGGCGGCGACTCGTGGCGAGAGCCAGTGCTCGTCGCGGACCTCGTAGTGCCGCTCGCCCGGCTTCCCCAAGCCGTCCGGGCCTGTGTGGATGGCGGGATCGTTCCGAGGGGCCTGCATCACCGGCTCTTGGTATTGGCTGGGTCTGGCGTCGCCTGGCAGCCGGGCGATCAAGCTCAGCGCGAGCGGGAATTCGCTGTGATCACCGACGAGGAGCTGGCAGCCACCCAAGGGAGAGTGCCACCGCCCTCGGCACTATCCGCCGAGACGCACATCAGAGAAGAAGGAGGCAATCGATGAGCTTCGCTCAGGTGCCAAGTAATGTGCTCCAGATGCGGCGAAGCCGCAGGCGCGGCACGCGCCACGCCGTAAGTGTCCAGCGTGTTCCGTCAGTCCTGCCTCTGCCTCCGGACTACGGTGCGCTCACGCTTCGTTATTTGGTCGGCGAGGACGGGACCGTCGACGTCAGTGTGAGGTTCGACGTAGATCACCCACGCGTGAGACGGATGGTCAAGCAGGCAATCGCTAACCAGGGGCGCAAGTCTCGGGAGGTGAGCGGCGCTCTCACGGTCACGCTCCTGTCGGGGGACCGACCATGAGCCAAGATAGATCTTGCCCGCAGACTGCTGACCTCCGAGTCGGTCGCAGAGGGGCATCCCGACAAGGTGTGCGACTACGTCTCGGACTCGATACTGGATGCCTTCATCGCTCAGGATCCCGTCTAAGGTCGATCGCAGCGCGGCCTACTTCTCGCGTTACGTTGCACGGCAGATCGTGAAGGCCGGGCTGGCTAGGAGGGTAGAACTCCAGGTCGCGTACGCGATCGGCTGCGCAGAGCCTGTCTCCCTGATGGTCGATACCTTCGGTACTGGCGATATGGGAGAGGCGGAGCGGTTCGCTGCGGGATTCGACTTCCGCCCAGCGGCGATCATCGAGCAGCTCGACTTACTGCGCCCCATCTATAGGAAGACTACGAACTATGGGCACTTCGGCAGGCCTGGTCTGCCCTGGGAGGAGTGAAACAAACAAACGAAGCGGGCTGGCGCGATCGCGCCAGCCCGCTTCTCAGTTCTTTCGGAGAGATCAGGCAGTCTCGACGAGCGCCTCCTCCTCGGCTTCGACTTCGACCTTCGTCATGACCAGGTCTTCGCCCTGGATGTCAATCAGCACCCTGTCTCCGCGGTGGAAGCGGCCCCCGAGCAAGGCCTCCGCCAGCGGGTCCTCGATGTGGTTCTGGATCGCGCGCCGCAGCGGCCGCGCTCCGAACTGCTGATCGAAGCCCTTCTCCACCAAGAAGTCCTTTGCGCCCATAGTCACGTCCAGTGTCATCTCCTGTTCGACCAGCTCCGTGCGTACCCGGTTCAGCATGAGATCGACGATCTCGCGGATCTGCTCCTTCTCCAGCGAGTGGAACGCAACCGTGGCGTCGATGCGGTTCAAGAACTCGGGGCGGAAGATGTTCTTCAGCTCGCCGAGCACCTTGTCTTTCATGCGCTCGTATGCGTCGGACTTGGCCCTGTCTTCGTCGGCAGCCAGGGAGAAGCCCATGCGGCTGTCCTTGCGGATAGCCTCCGTGCCGACGTTCGACGTCATGATGACGATCGTGTTGCGGAAGTCGACTCGCCGGCCCTTCGCGTCGGTGAGCCGGCCGTCGTCCAGGATCTGGAGGAGGATGTTGAAGACCTCGGGATGGGCCTTCTCGATCTCGTCCAGCAGGATCACCGAGTAGCTCTTGCGGCGCACGGCCTCGGTGAGCTGCCCGCCCTCTTCGTAGCCGACATAGCCGGGAGGAGCACCGACGAGGCGCGCCACCGAGTGCCGCTCCATGAACTCCGACATGTCGATGCGGATCAACGACTCTTCACTGCCGAACATGAACTCGGCGAGCGCGCGCGCCAACTCCGTCTTCCCCACGCCCGTCGGGCCGAGGAAGATGAAGGAGCCAATGGGCTTCCGAGCGTCTTTCAGGCCCGCCCGGGCGCGGCGCACGGCGCGGGAGACGACGGTGATCGCCTCCTCCTGACCGATGACGCGGCCCTTGATCGCTTCCTCCATCTTGAGGAGCCGCGCGGACTCCTCTTCGGCGATGCGCATGACCGGAATCCCGGTCCACATCGAGACGACGTGAGCGATGTCCTCGGTCACGACGACCGGACGGTCCGTGCCCTGCTGCGTCTGCCAGCCCGCTTCGAGCTTCTCGATCTTCTCGCGCAGCTTCGCCTCGCGGTCGCGGAGCTCCGCGGCCAGCTCGTACTGCTGCGCCCCAATGGCGGCGTCCTTCTCGCTCTGCACCGACTCGAGGCCGCGCAACGCGTCCTTCAACGACGGCGGGGTTGTCGCCCGCTGCATCCGCACGCGGGAGGCGGCCTCGTCGATGAGGTCGATCGCCTTGTCAGGAAGGAACCGATCGGGCACGTAGCGCGCGGCCAGCTCGGCTGCCGACTTCAGCGCTTCGTCGCTGATATCCAGCTTGTGGTGCGCCTCGTAGCGGTCCTTGATGCCTTCCAGAATGTGGATGGTCTCTTCGATGCTCGGCTCCTCGACCAGCACCGGCTGGAAGCGGCGCTCGAGGGCGGCGTCCTTCTCGATGTACTTGCGGTACTCGTCGAGGGTGGTCGCGCCGATGCATTGCAGCTCGCCGCGAGCGAGCGACGGCTTGAGGATATTGGCCGCGTCGACCGCGCCCTCCGCGGCGCCAGCGCCAACCAGCGTATGCAGCTCGTCGATGAACAGCACACAGTTTCCTGATCCGCGCACCTCTTCGACGATCTTCTTCAAGCGCTCCTCAAACTCGCCACGGTACTTGGTGCCCGCGACCAGGGAGCCGATGTCCAGGGTCAGCAGCCGCTTGCCCATCAGCGTCTCGGCCACGTCGCCGGAGGCGATCTTCTGCGCCAGCCCCTCGACGATGGCCGTCTTGCCGACGCCCGGTTCGCCGACGAGGGCGGGGTTGTTCTTTGTTCTCCGGGAGAGGATCTGGATGACGCGCTCGAGCTCTTTCTCCCGCCCGATGCACGGATCCAGCTTGTTCGCACGCGCGGCGGCGGTGAGGTCCATCCCCATCTGGTCGATGACCGGGGTCTTGGACGAGTGCCGCGACTCCTGCTGCGAATAGGTGCTGGACTGGTTCAGGACGTAGTTGACTTGCTGCCTAACCTTGTCGAGGCTGACTCCAAGGCTTTCGAGGACACCCGCGGCGATGCCCTCACCCTCGCGAACGAGACCGAGCAGCAGGTGCTCTGTGCCGATGTAGTTGTGGTTCAGGCGTCGGGCTTCTTCGACGGAGAGCTCGATAACCTTCTTGGCGCGCGGTGTCAGGCCGATGTCGCCGGTGACGGTCCGCTCGCCCCTGCCGATGATGAACTCGACGGCGCTGCGTACCTTATTGAGGTCGACGCCCAGGTTCGCAAGCACCTTCGCGGCAACGCCCTCGCCTTCGCGGACGAGGCCGAGGAGCAGATGCTCCGTGCCGATGTAGTTGTGGTTGAAGCGCTGCGCTTCCTCCTGGGCCAGCTGAAGCACCTTGCGCGCACGCTCGGTGAATTTGTCGAACCGTTCTGCCATTCTCCGTCTCCGATCCCGGGGTGCCGCGGAACGCTGCTAGAAACACCCTCTGTGCGTGTTGGACGACTGGAGCCCACCCCACCCGACCAGCACGAATAGCCTGGGCGCCACGAAGATTATACCGAGCGATTTCACCGAGGGATGGCTACCGGTACCATCGTCAGGGAAAGAGGGCCCGGTCGTCCTGCCCGCGACGCCGCTGCCATCAGGCTTAACGGCTAGGTGGTCGTACTTGTGACGCCGTGAAGGCGGCTATCGGCTGGGTTCCTCGGGGTCGTCGCCGTCGTCCTCCGAATACGAGGCATCATTTACAGGCCTCGTATCTATAACGCGCGCGCCCCCCATCCAGCTTCCCGCGGATTCGTCGTGTTCGTCCGGATCGCCAAAGACCATCGACCGGCCGCGCAGCTCGTCGGCCTCCGCTTCGGCCTGCGCCTGCTTCAAGCTCAAGCCAAGACGATGCCGATCCGACTCGATCCGCAGGATCTTGACCGTGACCTGGTCGCCTTCCCGGACGACGCTCTTCGGATTCAGGATCCGTTCGTCCGACAGCTCTGAGATGTGGATGAGACCTTCGACGCCGGCCTCGATCTCCGCGAACGCGCCGAACGTGGCGAGCTTCGTCACCCGGGCGGGGACAGTCTGGCCCACGGTATAGCGCTCGTGAATCTTGTCCCAGGGCTCCTCGCGCAGCCGCTTCAGGCTGAGCGCGATCTTCTTTTTCTCTCGATCCACGCCGAGCACCAGGACCTCGACCTCGTCGCCCACGTGGACCACGCTGCTCGGATGGGCCACCGGTGCCCACGACAACTCGGTCAGGTGCACGAGCCCATCGGCCCCACCGACGTCGACGAAGGCGCCGAAGTCGGCGACGCTCGTGACTCGCCCCGTACGGACCTGCCCCTCAGCAAGCTCGTCAATCAGGCGGTCTCTGTCGCGGACGCGGCGCTCCTGGTAGGCAGCCCGCTCCGAGAGGATCACGCGGTTGCGGCGGCGGTTCAGCTCGATGACCTTCAGCTCGAGCTGCCGGCCTTTCATCCGATCGAGGCGAGCCTCCACCGAATCGTCGGGGGCTCCGGGCTGCCGGAGGTCGACGATCTGCGAAAGCGGCACGAATCCGCGAACCCCGTCGACGCTGACGACGAGCCCGCCGCGATTGAAGTCCACCGCGGGCGCCTCGAGGGTTTCGCCGCTCTCCAAGAGCCGCTGCAGGGTCCGCCAGCCGCGCTCGGTCTGGGCGCGGGCCAGCGACAGGGTGCCGTGCCCCTCGCGATCCTCCGGCTCGAGCACCATCGCTACGATCGAGTCGCCGACGTGGATCGCGTTCAGGATTTCACTCGGCGGCACGCCGGCCTCGGTGGCCGGGATGATCGCCTCGGCTTTGGACCCGACGTCGACGAGGATCTCGTCGCGGCCGACTTGGACGACGACGCCTTCGACGACCTCTCCTCGGCGGAGACGCCCAACACTCGACGTCTCCTCGAGGAGGTCCTTCATCGCTGAGTTGTCGTCCGCGGCGGGGAAATCAGCCGGGGTTACCTCGCGCGGCGAAGATTCGGACTCGTCCATGAGACCCCCACCCGTTTACAGGGGAGGCGAATTTGGGGACCAGTATACTGCCGTGCTAGACAGCGTGCTGATCGCGCGGACGCTGGGGCTCATATCTCATCGAACCGATGCCTCAACGGCCCCGTCGACAGGGAAGCACTTGCGGGCGGGGATGGGCGGGCTCTAGCGGAACCAGGTAGAAGGCCAGGAGCGCGAAATGACGCAGCATCGGCTGCTTGTCGTGGAGGACGAACCCCTCTTTCGAGAGCTGCTGGTTCGCACGCTTGCGACAGAGCCGACCTTCCAGGTCGTAGGCGAAGCGGAGAACGGAGAAGACTCGGTGAGGCTCGCCAGTGAGCTCGAGCCCGACGCGGTGCTCATGGATATCGAGCTGGGCGCCGGAATGGATGGGCTCGACGCCGCGGCCCTCATCAAGCAGCACCGCCCCGAAACTGGCATCGTCTTTTTATCCGCGCATCACGACCGACGATATGTGACCAGCCTGCAACTCGGCGACAACCCTGGCTGCTCGTATCTGCTCAAGCAAAACGCCCGAAACGTGGAGGCCGTGGTCCGCGCGATCGAAGGAAGCATCGATGGGCTCCTCGTGTTGGACCCCGCCCTCGTGAGCCAGCTTTCGCCGCGCCCGCGCACAAGCCTCTCACGCCTGACACCGAGACAACTCGAGACCATGCGGCTGATCGCCCAGGGCCACAACAACGCTGCCATCGCCGAGCGCATGGTGCTGACCGAGAAGTCGGTGGAGACGTACATCAACACCATTTACCAACAGCTCGGGTTGTCCGCGGAGCCAAGGGTTCACGCCCGCGTTAAGGCAACCCTCATCTACCTGGAAGAATCACAGAACACTTAGACGGTCTCGCTCTCCTATCCTCGCCGCTGAACCATAGGCAGCCACAGAATGATTTCCGCACCCTCGCCCGGCGCGCTGTTGACACTCAGCTTCCCACCCAGCGCGCCTGCATAATCAGCCATAGCCGACATGCCCAGGCCCTGACTGCTCAGGCGCGGGTCGAATCCTCGCCCGTCGTCGCGGACTACCACGCGCAGGCCGCCGGTCGGCGGCATATCGATCCGCAAGAGGACGTGCCGTGGGCTCGCGTGCTTGATAACGTTGGTGAGCGCCTCTTCCGCAACTCGATAAGCTGCAAGGCGGACCGATTCGCCGAGCAGGTTACGGTCAGCCCGTTCACCCTGGGCGAGAGGATCATCGACCTCCAGGGATAGAGGGAGAGCGGACTCGAGCGTATCCGTCAGTGACTGCAGCGCGGGGACCAACCCTCGGCTCAGAATGGCGGGAAATAGCTGCCGACTCAAGGTCGAGATCTCTTGCTGGATAACCTGCCCCATATCATCGACGACTTCCCGGAGGGATTCCGCTGCGTGCGCCGGTAAATCCCGGTCAACTGAAACCTGCTGTAATCGGCCGCGCAACGCCAGCAACTTTCCCTGTACTCGACCGTGTAGGTGGGAGGCGATTTCCCTCCGCACGCCTTCCTGCACCTTGACCACCCGAGCCCGCGACGCTCGCAGTTCCCCGATCTGCTTCTCGAGCTGATCGGCCATCGCGTTGAACGACCCCGCGAGCTCTTCGAGCTCATCGCCGGTCTTTACATCGATCCGCTCGGTCAAGGACCCGGCGCCAATCTGTGCCGCGCCGGCCTGCAGCCGCTGGATGGGAGCGACCATCCTTCGAGCCAGAAGCCAGCTTGCTCCAAGGGAGAGCAGGACCCCGAGGACGAGGAGCACGGCAGTGCCCAGGAAAAGCGAATTGAGAGGGGCAAACGCTTCTTCCAACGGCTGCTCGATGATGAGGATCCAGCCCGGCGGGTCGATGAGCTCGTGGGTGGCGAGGACGTCACGTTCTTGCATGTTTCGGCCGACGACGCTCTCACCTGAGCCTCCGCCACCGCGACCCGACGCCAGGGCTTCCCGGACGTGCATCAAGGAGGAGAAATCCGCCCGGGTGAGGACGAGACTGACTACTGGGTGCGCGACAAGAACTCCCTCGGCGTCCACGATGTAGGCCAACCCGGCTTGGCCCACTTTGATTCGAGATACTTCATCCCACACGGTGGCGAGCTTGACCTCCGCCACCACAACACCGCCCTCGGGGCCGCCGTCCGGAATGGAAACCGTAGCGTAAGGCTCAGCGCCGTCGTGAAGGTACAGTGGCCCGAAGTACGGCTTACCCACCCGCGTTTGCGTGAACGCCGGATCTTGCGACCGATCCTGACCCGGTCGAGCCGCTGAAAGCGCTAGCTGTGAGACGCGCACTATCTCCCGGCCGGTAGCATCCAGGTAGCTGATGCCGACGATCGAAGATGCTTCCCGCATCACGCGAAGGTAGGCATTCCGACGATCCTCGACCCCTTCCTGGCCAGGCGGCAGTACCCGTGCGGTCCCTCGTGTGAGCTCCCGTCCGATATCCAGCGCAAAGCGCTGAACTTTGCCGCCGGCCGCGGCCGCCTGCTCTCTCTGAATCTGCGATAGCGCCGCCTGGTTTTGACGGTAAGCCAGCGAGAGCTGCAGCAGGCCACTTCCCAAGAGGGCAACGCTCACCAGGATTGCGAAGTAGGCTGCATACCTGACGCGGAGGGGCAGAACGAGAGCGATAGCGGCGGTTCCCTGCACTTGGTATAACGAACCCCTAAAGCATGCCCAGAAGTCGCTCCTCCGGCAACCTCCCACTGGCCCCCTGGGTGGGCTTCCTTGCAACGGCTCTTGCCCTCTTCGCGAACCTGGCGCTGAGCGGGTGCAGTCCAGCTCCTGCGCGCGTTCCATCCGAGAAAGAGACATCTCTCGCGCGCATCGGATACCTGGCCGGCCGGAGCTCGCTCCCTTCGAGCCGCCAATCTTTTCTGGACGGGTTGGGCGAGCTGGGCCATGTCGCCGGCCAAAATCTAGCGGTGGACTTCTGGATAGAGGGGGAGGACGACCGCTCGTCATTCTCAGTCGCTGACGAGATGGCCGGGGCGGTCCATGTGATTGTGGCTGAGGAGCCAGACCTGGTAAGAGCTGCGATGGCAGCCACGACCACGGTTCCCATCGTAATGACGGGCATGCGTGATGTTGTGGAGCTCGGCCTCGTCCAGAGCCGTGGGCGGCCGGGTGGAAACGTCACTGGCATGAGCTCGTCCTCCGCTCGGCTCGCGTCGAAGCAGTTGGAGCTTCTGAAAGAGGCCGTCCCCGGTGTAACACGCGTCGCCGTACTGACTCCGCGGCTCGACACCCGCGAGTGGGCGGTGCTGGAGGACGCCGCCACTCAGCTCGAGTTGGAGCTTATGCGGATCGAAGACGTGGCAGGGGGTGGCGGAAGCGACCTGGAGACGGCCGTCGTGCGAGCTGCCGAACGAGGCGCCAATGCGCTGCTTCCTCTGAACGCTCCGACAACAGACCCTGGAAACCGTTATCTCGCCCAGTTAGCGGCCCGGTATGGCCTTCCAGCCATCTATGGCCGCACCGGTTTCGCGGAGAGCGGAGGTTTGCTCGCCTTCGCTCCGTCCTCGGCGGACCAGACTCGCCGGGCGGCAGCGTTCGTGGACAAGCTCATCCGCGGCGCGAAAGCCGCTGAGCTGCCTGTGGAAGAGCCGACATCGTTCGTTCTCTATGTGAATCTGAATGCTGCGGAGCAACTGCGCCTCGCCCTGGCTCCTTCAATCATCGCCCGGGCGACCCGACTCATCGGCGGCCCAGCCGGTAGTTTGACCCCGCTCGTTCCGCAGCGAGGAGAAGGCTTAGCGGGAGCCCAACCCGGAACCGGGCAACAACCGAGCGTCGGATGGTCTCCGCCCGATGCCTTCGGTTACCGATATATCGATAGCCGAACGCTAGGTGGGCCTGAGCCTGTTTGGTTCGAAGGGGTTACAACTGGGGTAGTCGTTCACTCCCGAGAACCGGGTTACCGGCTCGCCGTCCCTATCGGTTTCGATTTTCCTTTCTATGGTTTTGCCTACAACCGTCTCGCAATCCACACGGATGGGGTGGTTACTTTTAGAGCAACCGAGCCGTTCTTGGGAGGCAACCAGAGGCTGCCAGGCACCGCGTCGGTCGCCATCGCGACCTTTTGGGACGATCTTCCTGTAGGCGCTCAGGGGCAGATCTCATACCGACTGTATGGAAGAGCACCAGAGCGCGCATTCGTGATTCAGTGGAGCGGTGGCCGGTATCGAGATTCCCGGATTAATCAAGACTCGCCGGCCGCGCAGCTGATCCTCCACGAGGACGGCCGTATCGTCCTGGGCTACGCGCTGCCCACCGCAGCAGTGGATCGCGGCTCCGCGACTATCGGCATTCAGAACGAGAACCGCAGCATAGGCCTAACCTACGCGCACAATCAGGCCCGCGTTCGGGATGGGTTGACCATCCTGTTCGCTCGACTAGACAACGCGCGAGCGCTCCCCTACGTGCCAGCCGACGCTTCCGTGACCACAAGGCTGAGCCGGTGCCAGGAAGAGGGCACGAGCTTCGGATTCCATCGCTTATTGGAGACGGAGGGAATGGTCCAGTCTCAGATCGGTTGCCCACTGAGCGGCGAGCAGTCCCTCGTGAGCGTCGAGCAGTTTTTCGATGGCGGCCACATGCTTCTCACCCCCGACAAAGGCGAGATCATCGTGACGTTCGAGGACAACCGGCGCTGGGCCGCCTATCGGGACACCTACGCCGGTGGGCCTGAGCCTGATTTCGCGGTGGCTCCGCCCGCCGACCGAGACCGGCCGGAAGGGGCTTTCGGGAAGCTATGGCGTGAGAACCCCGGACTCCGCGACCGGCTCGGCTGGCCCGTCGGTCCCGTCAGAAACTTCCGCGGCACGCTCCAGGAGTTCCAACGAGGAACGATGGCGTTCACGGGCCAGGGGCAATGGCTCCGCGCCTACCTCGAAGATGGGACGACGGTACAAGGCTAGAGCGAGAGACAAGCTGGAGCACGCACACAGCCCAATCCGATAGTCTGCTAGCTTGCCTCCGCGGGCTTGAGCGCGTCCCGCAGGGTGTCCACCGACAGAGCCGCTTTTGGGATGAAGGCGAAAGCCCCTGCTTGATCGGCAAGGCTTGCGTACGCCCGATCGGTGTGAGCGGTCACTACGACAACTTTCGTCGGCAGCGCCTGGCGCCGAACCCACTCGGCAACGTCCAGCCCGTCGAGTTCTGGCATATCGACGTCGATGATGGCGACGTCTGGGACCAACCGGGCAATGAGCTGAATCGCGTCCACACCATTCGCAGCCTGGCCCACGGGCAGGAAATCCCCGGTGTTCTCTAGCGCGGATCGGAGCCAGGCCAGGAACTCCTCCGAGTCGTCGGCCAACACTACCCGGTACATGGATCGTATCCCCTCACCTAAACGTTAGGCGTCGGAGCCGTGCCGAGACATGGTGCTGGCTCGGCAATGGGCAAGGGAAAACACCAGCGAAAGAACACGAGCAACCCCGATGTTGGATGAGCGCCTCCGGAGATAGTCTTGTGCGCAATAGGAGAACAAGCTTATGAAACAACACTCACGCCGACGCACAACTTTTGCAATAGCTCTCGTGTTGCTGACCCTGGTGAGCGCGACTCCATCGGTAGCCCAGGACACCGGCTCGACCCCAACCGGATGGTCGGCGCCTGACACCTTTGGGTACCGGTACATCGACAGCCGCGCGCCCGGCGGGCCTGCGCCGCTCTGGTACGACGACGTGGCAAGCGGCGTCGTCCTCGATCTGCGCCAAATAGGCTACCGCGAGGCGGTGCCGATTGGCTTCAATTTCCCCTTCTATGGCTACACGTACGACCGGTTCGCCATCCACACGGACGGGGTGGTGACGTTCACGAGGACCGATGGCTCGTTCCTTGGAGCCAACCAGGAATTACCCGGCGGCAGGCGGGTCAACATCGCCGCCTACTGGGATGACCTGCCGATCGGTGACCAGGGGCGGGTTTCGTACCGCCTCTATGGGCGAGCGCCCGAGCGCTTTCTCGTCGTTCAGTGGAGCGGCGGAAGGTATCGAGCTTCGAATCAAGCCCAGCAAAACTCGCCGGCCGTTCAGCTGATCCTCTACGAGGATGGGAGCATCGTCACCGCGTACTCCGTACCGAGCGCAGCGGTCGATCGCGGCTCGGCCACGATCGGGATGCAGAATGACACGCGCAGCATTGGGCTGACCTATTCGCACAATCAGGCCCGCGTTCAGGATGGGCTGACCATCTGGTTTGCGAGGCCCACCGGTGCCCCGGCTATACCCTTCGTGGCACCCGACGCCCCGGGCGTGGCGCTGACCGGATGCCAGGACGAAGGCACCGTACTTGGTTTCCGCCGCATCCTGGAAACCGAAACCGCGATCCGTACCCGTATCGGGTGCCCGCTGGGGGATGAGCACTCGTACGCCGCTGAGGAACAGTTCTTCGACGGCGGGCACATGCTGCGTCGGCCAGACAAGGGCGACATCCTCGTGACCTTCGAGGACAGCCGGCGCTGGGCTTCGTTTCCTGACACCTACGCTGGAGGGCCGGAGGCGGACCCTGAGATAGCGGCTCCAGCAGACCGGGATCAACCGCAAGGCGCGTTTGGCAAGCTATGGCGGGAGAACCCCGGTCTCATGCAGCGAATCGGCTGGCCGGTCAGCCCGCTGAACGTCTTCCAGGGAACAGCGCAGGAGTTCCAGCGCGGAATGATGGCCTTCACCGGCCAGGGGCAGTGGCTTCGCGCTTATCTCGACGACGGGACGACCGTGCAAGGCTAGGTTCGAGAACCGGATGGAGGGGTTAGACGCATGAATCTGCCAGTTCAGGAGGACGCGCACTGATGAGCGGTACACAGACTCTTCGCTGGGCGCGAATCTCATTCATTCTTCTCGCGGCCCTCCTCGCGAGCTCCGCTCTGCCGCTGGCTGTTCGAGGCCAGGTCAGAGGCCCGGGAGTGAGCACCGGGGACGGCGCCTGGGCATGGCAGAACCCGAGCCCGCAGGGCAATGACCTCAACCATCTCGCGTTTGTGGATGCGGACGTGGGATGGGCCGTTGGAAGGCGCGGTCTGATCATGCAGACGACAGACGGGGGCGCAAGCTGGACCATCCAGCATTCAGATGCGGTCGCCGACCTCATCGGCATCGCAGCGCTGAACCGCGACACTGCTCTCGTGGTCGGGACGCGGGGAACGATTCTGTCCACGACTGACGGCGGTGCCCAATGGACGCGACGATCAAGCGGCGTTCCCCAGGACTTGCTCCGGGTTCAGTACGCTGACGAGAGCACCGTCTATGCCATCGGCCTGGTGGGGCGCGTCCTCCGTAGCTCCGATGGCGGACTGACCTGGGAAGCGCTCGAACTGCTCGAGAGAAGGCCGACGCTCGTACGACTGCATTTTTTTGACGCTCTAACCGGCTACGTCCTCGGGCGCACCCCTCAAGCTTCCGTGCTCTTCTTCACCGAGGACGGCGGTGAGAGTTGGCAGCTCCACACGGCTCCGACCTCGTTGGAAGACGTGCGCTTTCTCAGCCCGAGCGAGGCGTTAGCCGTGGGCGACCATGGCCTCGTGGCTCGTCTTCGCTTCGGCGAGACGGGGCTCACCTCGACCCGCGTGGCAGTTCCTACCGCTTCTAGTCTCTTCGCCCTGGCTTTCAGTGACGGCGAGACGGCACACATCGTTGGGGACGGCGGCGTCGTACTGAAGAGCGTCGACGGCGGCGACTCCTGGGCAGTCTTGCCCCCGCCTCGTCCTTCGGCTGTCCGGCTCGGCGCTCTCACCTTCGTAGATGAACGGGTCGGCTACGGGGTTGGCGCACGCGGAACGGTGATCAAGACAACGGACGCAGGCGTCAGCTGGACGAACCTCGCAGCCGGAAGCCGCGGCGGCCTGCGTTCGGTCCACTTCCTGAGCGACGAAGTGGGCGTTTCCGTGGGTGAACGGGGAACGATCGTCAAGACAGCGGATCGCGGCGATACGTGGCGGCCAATTCCTTCAGGAACGCAGCGGGATCTGAACGCCGTTCGGTTCCTCAATCGACAAACCGGATTCGCGGTCGGCGATGGAGGGATCATTCTCCGCAGCGACGATTCCGGCGAGAGCTGGCGGCCGCTGGAGTCGCCCGTGGGCTTCAACCTGCGCGCGATCGGTCTTGCTGGCGATCCCAGCAGCACAGAGCTTCGTGTTGGGATCATCGCCGGAGACACGAATCTGGTGCTTCGCACCCCGGACCAGGGGGCGACCTGGGCCGCAGTCACGTTGCCAGGCCCCCCCGACCAGCTTCAGGCGGTGCACTTCCCCGAGCCACGTATTGGCTACGTTGGTGGATTGAGGACGATCTGGCAGAGCACGGACTATGGCCTCAGCTGGCGCATCGTGGCTGGGGCAGGACGTACACCACGGGACCCACTGGCGTTCGCCTTCCCGAGCGTCAATCGTGGGTACGCGGTCGGGCAGAACGGCCAGATCTTCCGCACCAGTGATGGCGGCACGACCTGGGTCCCGCAGAACATTCCATTGCGCATCAACCTGCGGAGCGTCTTCTTCCTGGACGAAGACACTGGCTACGCCGTCGGCGATGGCGGCGTGGTAATCGTCACGAGCAACGGTGGCGCTAGCTGGACGATCGTCAACGCCGGAACCCATCTCAACCTCTGGGCCGTGCACTTTCTCGATCCGGCGGTCGGCGTCGCCGTCGGGCAGGGCGGAATCGTTCTGAAGTCCACGAGCGGCGGCCTCGCCACAAGGGAGGTGCCACCGGCGGTGGCCGCCGTCTCTCCCCGCGATGACCAGACGGAAGTGTCGGTCGACGACCCGGTCCGCCTTACGTTCAACAAAGCTATCGCCTTTGACCCCGCAGACTACGGCAGCCGCTTCCGCCTCACCGATCAGGGCGGGCAGCTCGTGGCGGCGAATCTCAATTACGACGAGGCGAACCGCCGTGTTTTCATCGCGCCCAGGGAGTCGTTGAGCGCAGGGGCTACCTACAGCGTAACCATACGCGGTGGGGCGGGAGGCATCGCCGATCTGGATGGAAGGCGCGTGGTCTACGACTATACAACGCGTTTTCGAACGGCCTGCGCTATTCGAGTGACGGAGGGCTTCGGGCGATTGACGGCCCTTGACCCTGATATCCGCCTGAAGATCGGCTGCGCCACCGGTCAAGCGTCGAACACCAATGCGATCGAGCAAGTGTTCGAGCGCGGGCACATGATCTACGTCGCTAAGGAGAGGCAGGTGCTCGTCACCTACTTCAGCGATGGACGCTGGACGCGATTCGAGGACACCTTTCGGACGGGGGATTCTGAGCCGTCACTCACCCCGCCCGAGGGCCTCTTTGCGCCCCAGCGCGGATTCGGGAAAGTCTGGCGCGAGCAGACCGGAGTTCGCCAGCGATTAGGCTGGGCCGTGGGGTCCGAGCGCCCATTCGAGGGCAGGGAGCAGAGCTTCACGGGCGGTGCGATGGTGTGGACCGGCGTCAATCAGTGGATGCTGCGCATCTACTACGCCGACGGCACAGCCGTCGCGGTTCCCGATCCCACCCAACCAGCGGTAACCGAGATCACGCTTGGAACTGGCACGGAGGAAGAGACGACCGGGCCTTAGATCGCTCTGCGGTTCTCCAGTGCTTGCGCCAGCGTCACCTCGTCGGCGTACTCCAGGTCACCACCCACGGGCAGCCCCCGAGCGATTCGGCTGACGCCAACCCCGAGAGGACGCAGGAGCTGCACCAGGTACTGTGCCGTCGTGTCCCCCTCGACGTTCGGATTCGTCGCGAGGATGACCTCCGTGATCGATCCCTCGCGGACGCGCGCGATGAGCGGCGCGATCTTCAGGTCGTCGGGCCCAATACCCTCGATTGGGGAGAGCGCGCCGTGGAGGACGTGGTAGAGCCCGTGATAGCCCCTTGTCCGATCCAGCGCCAATACGTCGAGGGGTTCTTCCACAACGCAGACGAGCCCGCGGTCGCGCTGTGGGTCCCGGCAGACAGTGCATGGATCCTCAGACGTGATGTTGAAGCAGGTGGAGCAAAAGATCACGTTCCCCTTCATCTCGACGAGCGCCTCGGCCAGCTCCTCCGAGACCTGGGAGGGCGCGCGCAAAAGGAAGAAAGTGAGGCGCTGAGCGGTCTTCGGCCCGATGCCCGGCAGGCGGGCAAACGCCTCGATGAGGCGGGCAACGGGCTGGATCGTGCCGTGCACGTCGAGCTCTAGAAGAGGCCGGGGATTTTCATGCCACCGGTGATGCTGGAGAGCTGCTTGGAGGCGAGCTCTTGCGCTTTGGCGAGGGCGTCGTTGACCGCGACCACGACCAGGTCCTGGAGCATCTCGACGTCCTCGGGATCAACGGCGGCCGGATCGATCTCGATCGAGACGAGCTTCTGCTGGCCCGTGGCCACCGCCTTGACCACACCACCGCCCGCCGTCGCCTCGACGGTCTCGTTGGCGAGGTTCTCTTGGATCTTCATTAACTTGTTCTGCATCTGCCGCATGAGGTTCTGGTTGAGCATCACGACCCCCAGCTACATGGCCACATCATACGGCAGCCGTTGGTAGATTAGGGTGGGGGGGAAGCAGGAATGGGCATTCCCTCCAAGGGGGGCCAGGCACGACGTCCAGCGTTCCGAGCGAGTTTCGAAGGCTCTTTGCCCGCGACCCGGAGGTCGTTGCCCGGGCTCCGGGCCGGGTGAACCTCATCGGTGAGCACACGGATTACAGCGGCGGCTACGTTCTGCCCCTGGCGATGCCACAGCAGACGGAAGTGCAGCTGGCAACGCGCTCGGACGAAGCCGTTCGTGCGTGGAGCGCACCGGGAAGCGCGCTCGAGCCGATTTCATACCAACTTGGGGACGAGGCGCCGCATCAGGCGTGGCCGGACTACGTCCAGGGCGTCACCCGGACGCTGCGGACTGAGGGGTATCCCATCAGGGGATTCGACCTCCGCATTGAGTCTTCGGTTCCCGTTGGCAGCGGCCTGGCCTCGAGCGCAGCGCTGGAGGTAGGCCTGCTCCGCGCGCTGCGGGCGGCCTTCTCGTTGGAGCTGGATGACGTTCAGCTCGCTCTGCTTGCACACCGGGCCGAGACGGACTTCGTCGGCGCGCCGGTGGGCATCATGGACCAGATGGCCTGCAGCCTGGCGGAAGAGCGAACGGCGCTCTTCCTCGACACGCGCAGCCTGGCCATGGAACGCGTTCCGATTCCGAGTGGTGTGGAGATCGTCGTGCTAGACACAGGGGTCTCCCACCGCCATGCGAGCGGCCAGTACGGAGTACGGCGCGCCGAATGCGAGCGAGCAGCCGCGCTGCTCGGCGTTGGGCAGCTGCGCGACCTCGATGAATCGGATCTCCCTCGGCTCGAAGAGCTGCCGGAGCCCTGGCGCCGCCGGGCCCGCCATGTGATCACGGAAAACGCGCGGGTGCTGGCGGCCGTCGAAGCGATGCGTTCGGAGCGCCTCGATGAGCTCGGTCAGCTTCTCTTCGCCTCGCACGATTCGCTGCGCGAGGACTTCGAGGTGTCAATCCCCGAGCTGGACCTCCTGGTCTACCTGGCCGAAGAGCACACCGACGTCTACGGGGCGCGAATGACGGGCGGCGGCTTCGGCGGAGCGGTCATCGCGCTGGCGCATACGGGAACCGGGGCCCGCGTCGCCGAGAGCATCGTCTCGGACTATCGAGAGCGGGCCGGGCGCAGCCCAAGGGTCTTGCTGCCCCGGCTTTCCGCCTCACCAGCCTGACGCGCTAACCCCACAGGAGACATCAGCCGGGTCGGTCGATGATCGGTCATGTATGGTTGGCAGGTGGCTGCGCTCGCTCTCAGCATCATCGCTGTCCTCGCCATCGCGATCTTCTTCGCGTGGCTCGTAACGCGCGCCTGGCAGACGCGCAGCGCTATCGTGAAATGGCCTGGAGTTGTCGCCTCCGGGCTCCTCGCCATCGTGCTTGGGCTCGTGGGGATCGTCGGGCTCGTCGGCTTCTACCGCCTCTACTGGCCGCAGGGAAGTCCGCCACCCGCCATTGAGGCCGCCAGCACCCAGGATCGTATCGCCCGCGGCGAGCGCCTCGCCTACCTGTGCGCCCGTTGTCATTCGACGAACCAGGGGCTGCCCCTCAGCGGCGGCGACAACATCGCGGAAGGCTTCGGTTCGATCTACCCGGCGAACCTGACACCGGGTGGGCGGCTGCGAGAGTGGACGGACGGCGAGCTCATTCGTGCGATTCGCGAGGGTGTGGACAGGGCCGGCCGTCCGCTGATCATCATGCCATCGGCCTCGTTCCATGGAATGAGCGACGACGACGTACAGTCGGTCGTGGCCTTCCTACGCTCACAGCCGGCCGTCGTGCGGGAGACCCCCGAGGGTTCGTTATCACTTCTGGGTGCGCCGATCATCGCGTCCGGCATGTTTCCCACCTCGGTACAGCCACCGATTACCGGCCCCGTCACCGGGCCGCCACGGGGGCCGACCGCCGAGTATGGCAACTACGTCGTCGCGCTCGCCGCTTGTCGGGACTGCCACGGACCGGGGCTGACCGGCGGCACGGGAGGATTCACCCCATCGGGTCCGAATCTGACGGCCATCGTCCCCGGGTGGACGGACGCGCAGTTCATTGCGACGCTCCGCACCGGCACCGAGCCCTCAGGCCATCGCCTCGATCCCGAGCAGATGCCCTGGGAAGGCTTCTCGGCGGCGTTCGGGGACGACGAGCTGCGCGCCATCTATGCGTACATTCGCAGTTTGCCTCAGCAGGCCCAGACCGGCGCCATGACCCACTGAGGACTACCCCGCGACGATCCGCCCGCCGAAGAGACTTGTCGCGTAATCGTCCACAGATTCGGAGGCTTCGGTCGGCGGCGCTGATGCCGCGTCCGAGGCAACGAAGCGTACGGCGAGCCTGACCCCGAGATCCTCCGCCAGCATCGCCTCGAGCGGCGTGCGGCAGCTTTCCTCGAGGCGACGAAGATCGAGCGCGTCGAGGCGGCCCGAGAAGCTGATGCGGCCATCTTCGAGGTGTGACGGAGCGAGCCGCACGAGGAGGACCTTCGCGAAAACGTTCCCCTGGAACCGCTCGAGGATCGCCGGCCACCGGGCCTCGACAGCCGCCAACGATGGCCCATGCTGGGCGGAGAGGGTTTGCGCGGCCTCCGCGGTTGGGGACGCGCTCCCCCCTTGCGGGGCATTTCCAACGGGTTCCCTCCCCCCTTCAGATTCCTCATCGGCCATGCTGGTGGGTTCGGTAGCCGGTGGTGCGAACGCCTTGGAGGAGGTGCTCGCACCGGGTTCACCGGGAGCAAAACCTGTACCCGGCTCAGGCGACACCCATGTTGCTGTAGGATGCGCCGCTAGCTTCGAATCAACGTCAGACTGGGTGGAGGCAACATCCCGGCCCCCGGCGACCCCCACCAGCCCCGTTGCAGACACCGTCGCCAGCTCCAGCCGAATAAGCAGCTGCCGGTCATCGCCGCTTGCGGTCTCGGCCTCCCCGAAGGCACGCAGAATCGCCGCGATCTCGCCAGGCGACCAGCGCTGCGCGACCGCGCGCAGCCATCCTCGCTCGTCCTGCCCGAAGTCGGATGCCGTGGCGGCGTCGGAGCCGGCGCGGATCAGCAGTGCGCCGCGAAGGTAGAAGACGACCTCATCCAGGAACTGCCGCAGATCGGCCCCCTCCTGAGCGACATCCTCGAGCATCTGGAGTGCCCGGCTCGTGTCGCGCTGGGAGAGGGCGTCGATGAACGAGCGCAGCGCGTCGCCGCGGACGAGCCCGAGCACGCGCCGAGCCGAATCCAGTGTCACGGGCGAGCCCGCAAAGACCGCCACCTGCTCCAGCATGCCGATAGCGTCCCGCATACCGCCACGAGCGAGGCGGGCGACGCGGTCGGCCACCCCGGCCTCCAGCTCGAAGCCCTCGCGTTCCGCGACCCGCGCCAGATGCTCGGCGATCTCGATCTGGGGAATCCGCCCCAGATCGAAGCGCTGGCAACGGGAGACGATCGTCGGTGGGACCTTGTGGGCCGCCGTCGTCGCAAGGACGAATACCGTGTTGGGCGGCGGCTCCTCGAGGGTCTTCAGGAATGCGTCCCAGGCGGGCGCCGTCAGCTGGTGGGCCTCGTCGACGATGTAGACCTTCGTTTTGGCGTCGGCCGGGGCGAACCGTGCCCGCTCGCGGAGCGAGCGGACGTCGTCGATCCCGCGGTTGGAGGCGGCGTCGATCTCGAT
>Ga0184637_10000515_pt1 | contig 28811 bp, 30 predicted proteins | sample PLM3_127_b2_FD_133143 | JGI IMG/M metagenome (GOLD analysis project Ga0184637, IMG submission 133143) | Groundwater sediment microbial communities from an aquifer in East River, Colorado, USA - PLM3_127_b2 | ecosystem: Environmental > Terrestrial > Soil > Riparian zone | place: USA: East River... | reverse complement strand
CGGCGCAACGCAGCGGTCGGCGCCGGCCCACATCAGCAGCGTCGGCACACGCCACGCGCCGGCGCGCTCGGCGACCAGCGCCGCGCCGTCGACGATGAAGCGCACGAGCCGTGGCGTCACGCGCTCATGCACCAGCGCATCGGTTTTGTACGCATCGACGATCGCGGCGTCGCGCGAGATCCATTCCGGCTTCAGCCCGTTGTTGACAGCGACATTCGGCGCGAGCGCCCCGAGCACGGCCAGGAGCAGCTTCTGCGTGGCACTCATGCCCGGGTCGAACGCGGGCGACGACAGCACCAGTGCATCGACCTCGCGAAACCATGGCGCGTCGCGTGTGTTTGGCTCGGTGCCGCCCGCGACGAAGCGCGCGGCCACCAGCCCGCCGAGGCTGTGGCCGAGCAGGACGACCGGCGAAGGAAGCCCAGCCCTCACCGCGTCGACGACGAGCGCCAGATCTTGCAGCAGCGCATCGCGCCGCGCGAGCGCGCCGCGCGCACCGTCGGAGCGCCCGTGTCCGCGCTGGTCATGCCCCACCGCATGCCATCCCCACGCGTTCAAGCGACCCGCCAGCGCCGCGTAGCGCCCGATGTGCTCGCCCAGGCCATGCACGATCAGCACGGTGCCGCGCGCGGGATCGCTCGCCGGCCAGTGCTGCACATGCAGCTTCAGCCCGTCGGCAGTGACGATCGGATAGTCCATGCGCACAGTGTAGGCATTGCCGGGAGCGGCAGGTCAATTCACTTTGTTAGCCTTCGGCCCTCGCCACTCGGGAGGACCGCCATGAACGACTTCTTCCAGCTCAGCAGGACCGACGGCATCGCCCATCTGCAGTTCAACCGGCCCGAACGGATGAACACGATGGCCCCCGCGTTCTTTCCGCTGCTGCGCGATACGGTGCGCTCGCTGCACGACGATGGGTCGGCGCGCGTGCTCGTCATTTCTTCGACCGGCAAACATTTCAGCGCCGGCATGGCGCTCGACACCTTTGCCAGCAGCGACACGATGTTCGACACCAGCAGCCCGCGCGCGCGCCTGAGTTTCCAGGATTCGCTGCGCCGGCTGATGGAATGTTTCGAGGTGCTCGACCGCGCGCGCTTTCCTGTGATCTGCGCGGTGCAAGGCGGCTGCATCGGCGGCGCGCTCGACCTGGCGGCCGCGTGCGACCTGCGCTATGCGAGCGCGGACGCCTTCTTCTGTGTGCAGGAAATCAACATCGGCATGGCGGCCGACCTGGGCGTGTTGCAGCGCCTGCCCAAGCTGATCCCGTGCGGCATCGCACGCGAGATGGCCTATACCGGCGAGCGCCTGACCGCCCAGCGTGCGCTTGCGCTGGGCCTCGTCAACGCAGTGCTGCCCGACGCCGGCGCGCTGCTCGACCATGCGCTCGGCGTGGCGCGCAGCATCGCGGCCAAGTCGCCGCTCGCGATTGCCGGCACCAAGCTCGCGATCAACCACGCGCGCGACCACGGCACCGCGGCCGCTTTGCAGCAAATGAGCCTGCTGCAAAGCGCGATCTTCGATACCGAAGAAATGTCGGAGGCGATCGCCGCGTGGAAGGACAAGCGCAACGCGAGCTTCGGGCACCTCGATCCGGTGGCGTCGCTTTGAGCGTGGACTCGCGCCTGTAGCGCGGCTCTCAGCTCTTGCGGAACCTGAAGACCGCGGTGCTTGCGAGCAGGTTCGGCCAGCGCCGCACCGGCGCGCCGTTCTCGATACCGAAGGTGTCGAGCACCTGCAGCCCGATCTTGCGCGCCAGCACCTCGAAGTCGGCATGCGTGCCGAAGCGGATGTTCGGCGTGTCGTACCACTCGTAGGGCAGCACCTTGGTCACCGGCATGCGCCCGCTCGCTACGCGCAAGCGATTGCGCCAGTGCGCGAAGTTCGGAAACGTGACGATCCCGATGCGCCCGACGCGCGCGGTTTCCAGGAGCATCGTTTCCGTGTTGCGCAGGTTCTGCAGCGTGTCGAGTTGCAGCACCACGTCGAAGCTCTGGTCCTCGAACAGCGCGAGGCCTTCTTCGAGGTTCAGCTGGATGACGTTGACGCCACGCTTCTCGCAGGCGAGCACGTTGGCGTCGGCGATCTCGATGCCGTAGCCGGAGCATCGACGCGTGTCGCGCAGCAACGCGAGCAGCTCGCCGCTGCCGCAGCCCAGATCGAGCACGCGCGAGCCGACCGGCACCTGCTCGGCGATCAGCTCCATGTCCTTGCGTTCGCTCATTGGTGCACCCTTGGCGCTGCGCGCCGTCCCTCCGAGAGGGTGAGTGCCGCGGCTCCATGCCGGCCTGCGCCGGCATGGACGGCACGAACGCCTGGCGCGTCTCGCGACAGGCCGGGCCTTGCTTCGGGCGGCCGGGCGGGGCTCATGCCGATTCAGCCGCGATGTTGTCGAAGCGCGCACGCAGGACGCCGTGATAGCGCGGGTCGTCGAGCAGGAACGCGTCGTGTCCATGCGGCGCGTCGATCTCGGCATAGCTCACGTCGAGCCGGTTGTCGAGCAGCGCCTTGACGATCTCGCGCGAGCGCGCGGGCGAAAAGCGCCAGTCGGTGGTGAAGCTGATGAGCTGGAACTTCGCACGCGCGCTCGCGAAGGCGCGCGTGAGGTCGCCGCCGAAGGCGCGCGCCGGATCGAAGTAGTCGAGCGCGCGCGTGATCAGCAAATAGGTGTTGGCGTCGAAATATTCGCTGAACTTGTCGCCCTGGTGGCGCAAGTAGCTTTCGATCTGGAACTCGATGTCCTGCGTGCTGTAGGCATACGCCTGCGCCACGTCGGTGGCGCCCGCGACCGGGTTGTCGCCGTTGCCGTTGCGCGTCATGCGGCCGAACTTCTGCTCCATCACGTCGTCGCTCAGGTACGTGATGTGGCCGATCATGCGTGCCACGCGCAAGCCGCGCCGCGGGATCACGCCGTGCTCGTAGAAGTGGCCGCCGTGGAACTCGGGGTCGGTGACGATCGCGCGGCGCGCGACCTCGTTGAACGCGATGTTCTGGGCCGACAGGTTCGGCGCCGTCGCCACCGCGATGCAATGCCGCACCCGGGTCGGGTAGCGCAGCGCCCAGTCCAGCGCCTGCATGCCGCCGAGGCTGCCGCCGATCGCCGCGGCGATCTGCTGAATGCCGAGCGCGTCCATCAAGCGCGCCTGCGCGTCGACCCAGTCCTCGACCGTCACGACCGGGAAGTCGGCGCCATACGGCTTGCCGGTGGCCGGGTTGATGCTCAGCGGGCCGGTCGAGCCGAAACAGGACCCCGGGTTGTTGACGCCGATCACGAAGAAGCGATCAGTGTCGAGCGGCTTGCCCGGGCCGACCAGGTTGTCCCACCAGCCCTCGCTCTTGTCGAGCCCGGCATAGGTGCCGGCCACGTGGTGGCTCGCATTGAGCGCGTGGCACACCAGCACCGCGTTCGACCGCGTGGCGTTCAGGCTGCCGTAGGTTTCGTAGGTCAGCGTGTAGTCGCGCAGCTGCGCGCCGCTCTTCAGCGGCAACGCCTGTTCGAAATGCAGCGTTTGCGGTGTGACGTGACCGATCGAAACCATGAGCCCGGAAAAACGAAAACCCGGCGCCGCTCTCAGATGCGGACGCCGGGTCGGGCGCCCTCTTTAGCGGAATTTATAGAGCGCCCGCAAGCCGGAACAAATCGGCGCTGTGTGGCAAGTATATCGGCTGGCGCGCTGGGGCCTTTTCTCGACGGCCACCGCTGCGAGCAGCCGTATTCGGCGAGCGTGTTCAAGATCTCGGCGATGAGCTTCGGCGCGCTGTCGGCCAACGCGGTGCTTGCGCTCAATGCCGGCGCCAAGCGCGGCAACTTCGCCCACGACACCGGTGAAGGCTCGATGCAAGTCGCCGAGCTCGCGGCGCTTGAGCCGGTCGCGGGCCTGAAGGTCGTGCACGCCGTCTGAACGCAGCGTCTGACGCCCCCGGGGTCACGGGTGGCCCCCGGGCTCACGGGATGGCGAGTGACATCGTGGTCGCGAGAATGGGTCCCATCAAGAACACGGGCACGCTCTCCATCATGACCACGGTCTTCATCCTTCGCCGCACGATGCGCGACGCACGTCGATCGCAAGCCGCGCTGGAGGCCACTCCCGATCTGCTCGTCGCCGGCGTCGCCGACACGCTGGCCCGGGCCCGCACGTTGCTCGAAGGCTGCGACCCGGATGTGCTGCTCGCCGACTTGCGGCTTGAAGACGGCAACCTGGCGGGACTGTTGAATCAAATGCGCGCCGCCACGCCCGCCAGCGACCGGCCCCGTGTGATGACGGTCGCGACTGCGACCGACGACCCGATGCTGTTCGCAGCGCTGCGCAGTGGCGCCGAAAGCTACCTGCTCGACATCGACGCCAACGAAGCGCCGGCGCCCGCGATTCGCCGGCTGCTGCGCGGCGAAGCGAGCGCAGCAGCCGGCGTCGCCCGCCAAGGCCTTTCCTTTTTTGGCGTTTCCAATACTGCTGTCTCGACGCCACCGGCCAACGAACGTGCGCTCGATTGGCTGAACGACGGTCAAAACCCGCTGCGTCTGTCGCGCGCCGAGCAGCACATGCTGGTGCTGTTGTCGCGAGGCCATGGCGTCGGCCAGATCGCCGTGCGCATGGGCGTCAGCGTCGAAAGCATCGGCCGGCGCATCGCCAACGTCTACCGCAAGATTCAGTGGGACGTGCGCAGCGGTTCTCTTTCGTTGCAAGCGGCCTGAGCCGTCGCTGAAGCGGCAGCCACGGCGATCAGGCCGCAGGCGGTGCCGTGTCGATGAAGCTCTGGCGCGCCGCCAGCTTGGCGTGCAGTCGCGTCAGGTTCGGATAGTCGGCGCGCCAGCGGACGTGCGAAAAGCGATAGTCGAGGTAGCCGAGCGCGCAGCCTACGGCGATGTCGGCCAGCGAAAAATGGATGCCGGTGCACCACGGCTTTTCGCCGAGCCCCTGGCTCATCGCCTTCAGCGCTGCATGCACCTTGCCCATCTGCCGGTCGATCCACGCGGGGCTGCGTTGCGCTTCGCTGCGCCCGGCCCAGGTCTGCTCGAGGCGCACCAGCACACTCGCGTCGATCATGCCGTCACCGAGCGCTTCCCAGGTGCGCACCTCGGTGCGCTCGCGACCGCGCTCGGGAATGAGCCGGCCCACCGGCGACAGCGTGTCGAGGTATTCGACGATCACACGGGAATCGAAGACTGCTTCGCCGCCTTCCATCTCGAGGCACGGCACCTTGCCGAGCGGGTTGGATTTGACGATCGCGTCGGAGCTCCACACATCCTCCTGCACGAAGTGATAGTCGAGCTTCTTTTCGGCCATCACGATGCGAACTTTGCGCACATAAGGGCTGTTGAGCGAGCCGATCAGTTTCATGGTCATGGTGCAGCCGTCCCTGTTTGCGATCGATTCTATCGAAGCAACTTTGCCGACGCGCAACCTTGATCGCCCTCCGGACGAACCCTCAGGGGGCACGCGAGCGCGGATCAGCGTTGCAAGGTCCAGTCCACGCTGCTTGGGCGGCCCGCCAGCGAAAGGCTCGCGCTGACCGGTGCGCAACGCGCGACGACCCGGCCGCGCCGCACCACCACGAGGCGATTGGCTCTCAAACGGATCGCCTCGACCGGATCACGCGCCTGCAGCAGCATGAAATCGGCATGGCAGCCGACCTCGACGCCATAGCCCTCGAGTCCGAGGATGCGCGCGCTGTTCGCCGTCACCGCGTCGAAGCATGCGCGCATCTGCGAGCGCGAAGTCATTTGCGCGACATGCAGCCCCATGTGTGCCACTTCGAGCATGTCGGCGCAGCCGAGCGAGTACCACGGGTCCATCACGCAATCGTGACCGAAGCCGACGTTGATGCCGGCCGCCAGCAACTCGGGCACACGTGTCATGCCGCGACGCTTGGGGTAGGTGTCGTGGCGACCCTGCAGCGTGATATTGATCAGCGGGTTGGCAACCGCGTGCACCTGCGCCTGCGCCATCAGCGGCAGCAGCTTGCTGACGTAGTAGTTGTCCATCGAGTGCATCGATGTCAGGTGCGAGCCGGTCACGCGGCCGTGCAGGCCGAGGCGCTGCGTGTGATAGGCAAGCGTCTCGATGTGGCGCGACAGCGGGTCGTCGCTTTCGTCGCAGTGCATGTCCACCGGCAGCCCACGCTCGGCCGCGAGCTCGCACAGGATGCGCACAGACTCGGCGCCGTCGGCCATCGTGCGCTCGAAGTGCGGGATGCCGCCGATCACGTCGACGCCCATGTCGAGCGCGCGCTTCAGGTTGGCCAGTGCGTTGGGCGAGCGCAGCAAGCCGTCCTGGGGGAAGGCGACGAGCTGCAGATCGAGATAGGGCTTCACTTGCCGCTTCACCTGCAGCAGCGCATCGACCGCCAGCAGCCGGTCGTCGCACACGTCGACATGCGAGCGGATCGCGAGCAACCCTTTCGCGACCGCCCAATCGCAGTAGCGCAGCGCGCGTTCGGCGATCGCCTCTTGCGTGAGCTGCGGTTTCAGCTCGCCCCACAACGCGATGCCCTCGAGCAGCGTGCCGCTCTCGTTGACGCGCGGCAGCCCATGGCTCAGCGTCGCGTCCATGTGGAAGTGCGCATCGACGAAGGGCGGCGCGAGCAGGAAGCCCATGCAATCGACGACCTCGCCGCTGGTGGAGGCCGGCAGCGATGGTCCGATCGCCGCGATGCGGCCGGCCTCGATCCGGACATCCTGACCGGTGCGCCCGTCGATGAGCGTCGCGTTGCGCAGCAGCATGGTGGTGTCGTTGGGTGAGTTCATTGATCAGCCGTGCTTACGTGCGAGGTCATCGACCCCGTTCGCGAATCCGCGCACCATCATCGCAACGGTTTCGGCATTGAAGGAGAGCGAACATGAACGGCATCGATCTGCTCCCGCTTGCGGTGGGTCACATGATCGGCCTGGGCGCCATCGGATCGTGCGTCGGCGTGGGCCTGATGGCCAGCAAATACCTCGAAGCGTCGGCACGTCAGCCCGAGTTGATGGAGCGCTTGCAGGGCAAGGTGTTCCTGCTCGTCGGTGTGCTCGACGGGGCCTTCATCATCGCCACCGGCATCGCGCTGTGGTTTGCGACCGTCAACCCGTTCAAAGGCTGATCTCGGCATCACTTGGTCCCGAACAGCCGGTCGCCGGCATCACCGAGCCCGGGCACGATGTAGCCGTGCTCGTTCAACTCGCGGTCGATGGCCGCGGTGTAGACCGGCACCTCGGGATGGTTCGCATGGAAATTCCTGAGGCCCTCGGGCGCCGCGAGCAGGCACACGAAGCGGATCGACTTCGGCTTCGTTTCCTTCAGCCGGTCGACCGCCGCCACCGCCGAGTTGCCGGTGGCGAGCATCGGGTCGAGCACGATCGCGTCACGCTCGTGCATGCCGTGCGGCATCTTGAAGTAGTACTCGACGGCGACCAGCGTCTTCGGGTCGCGGTACAGCCCGATGTGCCCGACGCGCGCACCCGGCACGACGTTGAGCATGCCGTCGAGGAATCCGGCCCCGGCTCGCATGATGCTCACGAACACGGTCTTCTTGCCGTCGATGACCGGCGCCTGCATCTTTTCGAGCGGTGTTTCGATCTCGATCATTTGCGTCGGCATGTCGCGCGTCACTTCGTAGGCCATCAGCATGCTGATCTCGCCGGCCAACCGGCGAAAGCTGTTGGTGCTGCGGTCCTTCTGGCGCATCAGCGTGAGCTTGTGCTGTATGAGCGGGTGCTTGAGGTGGTGAACGGTCGCGGTCGTCATGCTCGCCTCATGGTCAGAAAACCGTGCCGTCGCTGTCGATCGCGAGCGGTGGGCTGCCATCGCGAAGCTCCTTCGCGATCTGCCGCCCGGCGGCCCACGTGCCGCCTTCGAGCAGGCAGGCGAGCGGCATCTGCTCGGCGCTCCTGCCCAAGCGCTCGCGCACGAGCGGCGCGAGCTCGTCGATCAGCGAGACGGTGAGGGCGCGCCACTCGATGACGAACGGATCGGCGGGCTTCCAGATGCGCGCCACGAGCCGCGCGTCACGCGGCACGATCACGCCGGTATCCAGCAGCAGACCGCCATTGCGGTATTCGGGCAGCGCGGTCAGCGCGTCCAGTCCGGTGACGCTGACGCCGGCCCATTCGAAGGGTTCCAGCAGCGAGTAGGCGAGCCATTGGCTCAACTTGTGGAAAGGCACCCAGCCCGCGGTGGTGCTGTGTCCGCCGGCGAAGGGATGCGGCCAGACATCGCCGAGCGGCACACCATGCAGCACGCTGCCCGTGAGCCAGATCGAGCTGAACGCTTCGAGCAACGCGCGCAGCACGTCGGCGGCCGCGATCTGCGTTCGCTCGCCGCGCTGCGTCAACCGATCGAACAGCGAGCCGGGTCGCGCTTCGTCGCCCGGCGCGTCGCTGGGCAGCGCGTTGCCCAGGCGGTTCAGCAGCGCCGCACGGCTTTCGAGCCCGATCAGCGGGTTGCCTGCGCTCGCTTGGAACATCTCCTTCAGCGCGCCGGCGTCCAGACGGCGCAGCGTCGCCGCGTCGACGCGCAACGGGTCGTCGCGTTGCGACGAAAAGGCACCGCGCACGAAAGCGCGCAAGCTCGCGACGGCCAGACCTTCGGAACGGCTGAAGGTTTGTCCGCTGTCGGCATCGACATACTTCCAACGAGCGCCGGCCCCCGCATCGAGCAGCACGCTCACGACCGTCAGGTCGACGCGCGCTCGCGCTTGCTCGGCGGGGCTGCGGCCCGCAAGCAGCGCGTCCAGTTCGCGTTTGCGATCGACACCGCCCGCTTCGAAGTGTCGCCAGCGGCTGTGATAGGGGATGCGCAATTCCGGATACGCAGCGCGCGTCACGCTTTCGACCAGCGACGCGGTGTCGTCGAGCCGGGCACGGTCGAGCATGAAGAACGACGAGCGCCCTTCGCTCACCGCCCGCGTGATCGCGGCTGAGCGCTCGCGGATCGTCGCCGGATCGCGCAGGATCGTCAGCGGTTCGGGCGCGTGGCGCCCGGCGGCCTGGCCGGCAGCCTCACTCAAGGCCACGCCCCAGGGTGCGTGCGAGTGCCTCGTCGTCGGGCACCGTGCCATCGGTGAAGTAGCCCGCGGCGATCTTCGCTTCGATCTCGACGCGCGCGTCGGCCGGCACCAGCGCGTCGGGAATCTTCACGCGCTCGCCGACCTCGATGCCGCTGCCGGTGATCGCGTCGTACTTGTCGTTGCTCATCGATACCAGCCGGTGGATCTTGCGGATGCCGAGCCAGTGCAGCACGTCGGGCATCATTTCCTGGAAACGCATGTCCTGCACGCCGGCGACGCATTCGGTGCGCAGGAAATATTTGTCGGCGCGGTCGCCGCCCTCCTGGCGCTTGCGCGCGTTGTAGACGAGGAACTTCGTCACTTCGCCGAGCGCGCGGCCTTCCTTGCGGCTGTACGCTATGAGTCCGACGCCACCCTTCTGCGCACCCTGGACGCATTCTTCGATCGCGTGCGTCAGGTACGGCCGGCAGGTGCAGATGTCGGAGCCGAACACGTCCGAGCCGTTGCATTCGTCGTGCACACGCGCAGTCAGCGTCACGCTCGGGTCGGCGAGGTCGCGCGGGTTGCCGAAGATGTAGAGCGTCTGCCCGCCGATCGGCGGCAGGAAGATGCCGAGATCGCCGCGCGTCACGAGCTCCGGGTACATGCCGCCGGTTTCCTCGAACAGCGCGCGACGCAGGTCGGCGTCTTTGACGCCGAAACGCTTGGCCACCCCTTCGATCCACCAGACCGGCTCGATCGCGATCTTGGTCACGGCCGCCGAGCCGTCTTCGAGCAGCACGCGACCGTCGGGCAGCAGCCGCTGAAACACCATCGCATGTCGGATCTCGGGCAGATGGATGTGTGCCTTGGTCACTGCGATGGTCGGGCGGATGTCGTAGCCCTTGGTGATGTAGTCGCTGAACACCTCGGTGACCGACGCGCCCCACGGATCGATCGACACGATGCGATGCGGATCGGCCCATTGTGGATAGGGCCCGATCAAGTCGGTCGGCGCGGTGTTCGTCAGGTCGGCGCGGTGGCCCCTGGGCAAGCTGCCTGCAGCCACGGCGAGCGCGCGGTAGACGCCGTAGCTGCCCGAGTGCGCGCCGATCACGTTGCGCTGGCTGCGGTTGAGCGTGGTGCCGATGATCGGCCCGCGTTCGGCGGCGGTGGCCGCTCCCCAGCGCACCTCGGGTTCGCCGGTGCCTCCTTCGCTCGGATGCGAAGTGAGCCGGATGTGTCTGGAGGGGGGCTTGTCGATCGCCATGCAACGTCTCTGCTGGCTCGACTGTATGCCTATCGCTCGCCTTTGCGATAGCGCCGCAAGCGGCGGCGCGCTTCCCGCGTGTAAGGGGACGGAAGGCCCGCGAGTCGGTGCCAGAATTGCGCGCGAGCTTGCACAACCACAAACCTACCGAGGGAGACTTTTCGCATGAACCCCAGTTCGACCTTGCCGATGGACCTCGGTGCCGAAGCCCCGGCTCGCAGCGAGCCGCCGGCGACCGCGGCACTGCAACCCGACTCGACGATGGAAGGCCACCCGCTGCGTGTCGAATTCACCGGCTCGGGCAGCGAGTACTTCCGCATCTGGATCGTCAACCTGCTGCTGACGCTGATCACCGTCGGTCTGTACTACCCGTGGGCGAAGGTCCGCAAGCTGCGTTACTTCTACGGCAACACGCTCGTGGGCCAGCACCCGCTCGACTTCCACGGCGAGCCGAAACGCATGCTGCGTGGCTTCCTGCTGGTCGGCGCGTTGCTGTTGCTGTATTCGGTGGCCGGCAAGTTCTCACCGACCGCCGGGTTGATCGCGTTGGTCATCGTCGCCTTCGTCTGGCCGGCGCTGTTTCGCGCTTCTCAGCAGTTCCGCATGGCCAACACCAGTTGGCGCGGGCTGCGGCTGCGCTTCAGCGGTGACATCGCCGGGGCCTACAAGGCGGTGCTGCCGTTGTTCGTGCCCGGCGTGTTGTTGCTCGCGCTGGCGCTCGGCCAGCCCGAAGCGCAGGGTCCTGCGGCCTGGTTCGGCGTGGCGGCGTCGGTGCTGAGCCTGGGCATGCTGCTGGCGTTTCCGCTGTTGTGGTGGATGCTGAAGAAGTATCAGCACGACCACTACGCGATCGGCCAGGTGCCGACCGAGCTGCGCGCCGGCGCCGGCTCGTTCTATGGCTTGTTCCTCAAGACGATCGGCGTGGGGATGCTGGCCGGGATCGTGGTGGGGATCCTCGCCACTGTGATCGGTGGTGGAGTGCTCGTCGCGGCGCTGAGCCAGCCGAGCAGCAGCAAGCCCTCCAACGTCGGTACGGTGATCGCCGGTGTGCTCGTTTCGGCGATCGTTGTGTTTGCGATCGTTCAACTGCTCGTGCATCCGTACTTCACGTCGCGCATGCAAAACCTGTTGTGGAACCGAACCAAGGCGACGCAGTTGCGCTTCGAGTCCGTGCTGCGCTACTGGCCACTCGTCGGGCTGACGATGAAGAACTGGTTGCTGGTCGTGATCACGCTCGGGCTGTACTGGCCCTTCGCCGCGGTCGCGACGGCACGGCTGCGGCTCGAGTCGATGACGGTCTACACGCGGCTGGACCCCGACGAACTGGTCAGCCGCGAACGCGCGCGCAGCGGCGACGCCGCCGGCGATGCGGCGGGCGATCTGATCGGTATCGACGTCGGGTTCTGAAGGCGCGGCACACGCGATGCATTCGACGGCGCCCGGCACGGTCGAGGCCGACTACTTCGATGGCAGCTCGGCGCGCGCGCATCGCGTGCGCCTGAGCATCGCGGCCGATCAACTGCTGCTGCAAGGCCACGGCGTCGCGCGACAGGTGCCCCTGGCCGAAGTGCAATGGCCCGAGCGCACGCGGCATGGCAAGCGCGTCGCGCACCTGCGCGACGGTGGCTCGCTGCAAGCCGAGCACGCCGCCAGCTGGGACGCCTGGCTCGCCGCGGCCGGCGTGCGCGAGTCGCGCGTCGTACGCTTGCAGCAAAGCTGGCGCGCCACCGTGGTCGCGGTGCTGGGTCTGCTGTTGCTCGCCACCGCCGGTTATCTGTGGGGCCTGCCCTGGGCGGCGCGCGTGGTCGTCGCCTTCGTCCCGCAAAGCGTCGATCAATCGATCGGTGACGCCGCGTGGGGGACGATCGCGCCACGCTGGCTCACGCCCAGCGCGCTGCCGCCCGAGCGCCAACAATCGATCCGCGCGGCTTTCGCGAGCGCGGTCGAGCGCATGTATCCCGAGCGCAAACGACCGACCTACGAACTGCGCTTTCACGCCAGCGCACAGGGCCGCCTCGGTGCGAATGCGTTCGCGCTGCCCGGCGGCCGCATTGTCGTGACCGACGAGCTGGTGCGTCTGCTCGAAGGTCGCGACGACGTCGTGCTCGGCGTGTTGGCGCACGAACTCGGCCATGTGCATCACCGTCATGGCATGCGCTCGCTGGTACAGGTCACGCTGCTCAGCACCGCGACGAGCGTCGCCTTCGGCGACTTCAGCAGCGTGCTCGGGCTCGCGCCGGCGCTGCTCGGTCAGCTCGGCTACTCGCGCGACTTCGAACGCGAAGCTGACGAGCATGCGGTGCAGCTGCTGCGCGCCAGCGATCTCTCGCCCGAAGTGATGGTGACGCTGTTCGAGCGTCTCGCGGCCGAGCGCCCCGCTGGGCGCGAAGGGGGTTCGCGCAGCGACATCGGCATCGCGTTCGCAAGCCATCCCGCCGACGCCGAGCGCATCCGGCTCTTTCGCGAAGCGGCGCGGCGCTGAGCTCTCTGTAACCAGGTGCCCAGGGGCCCCCTCCTACAATCGAGGTTGCGTTATCTCGCGCGCCCCACGCCATGAACCACTCGCCGCTCACCGCCCTGTCGCCACTCGATGGCCGCTACGCGTCGCGCATGGCAGCGCTGCGACCGCTGCTCAGCGAGTTCGGCTTGATGCACCGGCGCGTGCAGGTCGAAGTCGAATGGTTCATCGCGCTGTCCGAAGCCGGCATGCCCGAGCTGCCGCCGCTGTCCGAAGCTGCGCGCGGGCTGTTGCGAAGCCTGGTGCTGCGCTTTTCAGAAGCGGATGCGCAAGCCATCAAAGAGATCGAGAAGACGACGAACCACGACGTGAAGGCGGTCGAATACTGGATCAAGGGCCGCTTCGGCAACAACGCGGAGTTGCGCGCGGCCTGCGAGTTCGTGCACTTCGCGTGCACCAGCGAAGACATCAACAACACGAGCCACGCGCTGATGCTGAAGGCCGCGCGCGACCAGGTGCTGCTGCCCGCGCTCGACAAGGTCATCGCCAAGCTCGGCGATATGGCCACCGCTCATGCGGCGCTCCCGATGCTCAGCCGCACGCACGGCCAGACGGCGAGCCCGACCACCGTCGGCAAGGAGATCGCCAACGTGATGGCGAGGCTCGTCAACGCGCGCGAGCGCATCGCCGGCGTGAAGCTGCTCGCGAAGATGAATGGCGCGGTCGGCAACTACAACGCGCACCTCGCGGCGTGGCCCGATTTCGACTGGGAGGCGTTCAGCAGGAACGTGGTCGAAAAGCAGCTCGGCCTCGCATTCAATCCCTACACCATCCAGATCGAGCCGCATGACTACATGGCCGAGCTGTTCGACGCGATGACGCACGCGAACACGATCCTGATCGACTGGTCGCGGGACGTCTGGGGCTACATCGGCCTGGGCTACTTCAAGCAGGCCACGCGGGCCGGCGAGGTCGGCTCCTCGACGATGCCGCACAAGGTCAATCCGATCGACTTCGAGAACGCAGAAGGGAACTACGGGCTGGCCAATGCGCTGTGCACGCACCTGAGCCAGAAGCTGCCGATCTCGCGCTTCCAGCGCGATCTGACCGACAGCACCGTGCTGCGCAACATGGGCGTCGCCATCGGCTATGCGCTGCTCGGCCACGACTCGCTGCTGCGCGGCATGGAAAAGCTCGAAGTCAACGAAGCGCAGCTCGCGGCCGACCTCGACGCGGCGTGGGAAGTGCTTGCCGAGCCGATCCAAACCGTGATGCGGCGCTACGGCCTCGTCAACCCCTACGAGCGCCTCAAGGAGCTGACGCGTGGCCAAGCGATCACGCGCGAAGCGATCCGCGAATTCATTGCCGGGCTGGAAATTCCGAAGGCCGAGCGAGACCGCTTGCTCGCGTTGACGCCGGCCGGCTACATCGGGCTCGCGGCCGAGCTTGCCAGGCGTGTCGGCAACAAAGGATGAAGTTCACCGACATGCTGGCGCGTGCCGGTCGTCTGAATGATTCGATGCTGTGTGTCGGCCTCGACCCCGAGCCGGCCAGATTCCCCACCCATTGGCGCGGCGACGCGGCTCGTATCGGCGACTTTTGCGCGCGCATCGTCGATGCGACGAAGGACCTCGTCGTCGCGTTCAAGCCGCAGATCGCTTACTTCGCAGCGAATCGCGCCGAAGCACAGCTCGAACGCCTGATCGCGCACATCAAGCGCGTTGCACCGGACGTGCCGGTCATTCTCGATGCCAAGCGCGGCGACATCGGATCGACCGCCGAACAGTACGCACGCGAGGTCTACGAGCGTTACCAGGCCGACGCGGTGACGCTGTCACCGTTCATGGGCTTCGATTCGATCGAGCCCTACTTGCGCTACCCGGACAAGGGAGCGTTTCTGTTGTGCCGCACTTCCAACGCGGGCGGCGCCGATCTGCAAGGACAGACGCTGCCCAGCGGCGAGTTCGTCTACGAGCACATCGCGCGCCTGGCGCACGGGGCATGGAACCGCAACGGACAGCTCGGCCTCGTGGTGGGGGCGACCTACCCCGCCGAAATCGAGCGCGTGCGCGTCATCGCTCCAACGTTGCCGCTGCTCATTCCGGGCATCGGCGCGCAAGGAGGCGACGTGCAGGCGACCGTGAAGGCGGGCTGGCGCGGCGACGCGCCGATCATCGTCAATTCGTCGCGCGCCGTACTCTATGCGTCGAGCGGCGAGGACTACGCGGGCGCCGCGCGCGAGGTGGCGCGACAGACGCGCGCGCAACTCAACGCGGCGCGCTGACTGTTAGCATCGCCGCATGGCCCATCGCCTTTCGAAGATCGCGACGCGCACCGGGGACGACGGCAGCACCGGGCTTGGCGACGGCACGCGCGTACCGAAGGATCATCTGCGCATTCAGGCGATGGGCGATGTCGACGAGTTGAATTCGCAGATCGGCGTGGTGCTCGCCGAGCCGCTGCCCGAAGACGTGCGCGAACTGCTGATCGTGATCCAGCACGAGTTGTTCAACCTCGGCGGCGAGCTGTCGATCCCGGGATACACGCTGCTCAAGTCCGATGCGGTGCTTCGCCTCGACGCGGCGCTTCAGGCCTACAACAGCAAGCTGCCGCGACTGAAGGAATTCATCCTGCCGGCGGGCACGCGCAGCGCAGCACTCGCGCACGTGGGGCGCACCATTGCGCGCCGCGCCGAGCGCGCGGTCGTCGCGCTCGCGGCGCATGAGACGGTGAACGAAGCGCCGCGCCAGTTTCTCAACCGCTTGTCGGACCTGCTGTTCGTGCTCGCGCGCGTGCTCAATCGTGCGAATCTCGACGGCTTGGGCGGCGACGACGTCTACTGGCAAAGCGAGCGTTTGCGCGACCAATCCTGAGCGCTGCCGGGGGGCAACGCATGCCCGTGATCTAAACCACGCGAGCGCGCCGTTACAGCGCCGAGTGCTTGCGTGCCGGGTCGCGATTGAGCACTCTCGAGGTCTACGCCAACCTGCGGATAGGCATGACCGAAATGGGCGACCTGAGCATGACTTTGAACGACATGGGCTTCGTGCAGCTCGTGCTCGCCTTCGCATTCCTCACCAGCTATGCGCTTGCGATCGGCGGCATGTTCGGCGCACTCGGCCGGCGCCGTGCCGCGCTGGCTGCATTCGCCACAGCGGTCGCCTTCGCTGCCATGACAAAGCCGTGGGTGAACGGCGCCCTGCTCGTGGTCTTCGCCATCGCCGGGGTGGGGTTGTTCATCACGCTCGTGTGGGCGTTGAGCCTTGTCTTCGGCGCGGCTCGCACACCGGAGCGCGCTGCGGTCGAGGCAGCGGACATTGCCGAGTTTGCAGAGATCGCGGCGGCCGCGGCGCTGGTCGATGCCGAAGCACGCGCCGCGCTGACCGAGCCACGCATCGCCGCGGCGCCGATTGCAGCTTCGCAGCCTGGCAGCGCGCACTCGACCTGAACGCCGCCGGCGTTCGGGCCGCTCGCGGCTCGAACCGTTGGCGCGTCACTACTGCCGGCGCGCCGCCACCGCGTCACTCAACACCTGCAACGCTGTCAGCGAGTCGTTCCAGCCGATGCAGGCATCCGTGATGCTCTTGCCGTACTCGAGCTTGGACGGATCGTCCTTGCCCGCAGTGAACTTCTGCGCGCCTGCGTTCAGGTGACTTTCGACCATCACACCGAAGATGCGCCGCGATCCGGCGGCCAGCTGCGCACCGACGTCGCGCGCTACCTCGAGCTGACGCTCGTGCTGCTTGCTGCTGTTGGCATGTGAACAGTCGACCATCAGCGGGGTCGGCAGCCTGGCCGCTTCGAGATCCTTGCAGGCCGCTTCGACATGGGCCGCGTCGTAGTTGGGTGTCTTGCCGCCGCGCAGGATCACGTGGCAATCACGGTTGCCCTTCGTCGAGACGATCGCAACCTGGCCGTTCTTGTGCACCGACAGGAAATGATGCGGCCGCGCTGCCGCCTGGATTGCATCCGTGGCGATGCGGATGTTGCCGTCGGTTCCGTTCTTGAAGCCGATCGGTGCCGACAGCCCGGACGCGAGTTCGCGGTGCACCTGGCTTTCGGTCGTGCGTGCGCCGATCGCCCCCCATGCGATCAAGTCGCCCAGGTATTGCGGCGAGATCACGTCGAGGAACTCGCTGCCGGCGGGCAAGCCGAGCCGGTTGATCTCGAGCAGCAGCTGGCGGCCGATGCGCAGGCCCTCGTCGATGCGAAAGCTCTCGTCGAGATACGGGTCGTTGATGAGCCCCTTCCAGCCGACGGTCGTGCGTGGCTTCTCGAAGTACACGCGCATCACGATCTCCAGCGTGTCGGCGTATCGATCACGCTGCGCGAGCAGCTTGCGAGCGTATTCGAGCGCAGCGGCCGGATCGTGGATCGAGCACGGCCCCATGATCACCAGCAGCCGGTCGTCCTTGCCGTGCATGATCTGGCGAATGCTGCGGCGCGTGTCGGCCACCAGCGTTTCGACGGGCGTGCCGCGAATCGGAAAGAAGCGGATCAGATGCTCCGGCGGGGGCAGCGGCATCACGTCCTTGATCCTTTCGTCGTCGGTCTGGCTCGTCTTCTCGGCGGTCGGAGTCCAAGGCTCTTGCGGGCTTGCAGCTTTCGCGTTCATTCAAGGGCTCCTTGTCGTGATGCCGTTGGTGTGGCCCGGGCGAAAAAAAACCGCCGGGCTTTCCGGCGGTTTGTCGAAGATTCGGTGCGTTTGCTCGGCCTACGCGCTCGTCTCTCCTCCGCCGGTGCGGTGCGAGAACCAGAAGTACGCAAAAAAGAAGGGGCCGAAACGCATGGCGCGCAATGTATCACGGCGCGCGGGGTGGCGGTCAAGCAAAGCGTCGCAGCGCGGGGAGTCAGCACGCGGACTCACGCCGTGCCTCCCACCGTGAGCCCATCGATGCGCAGCGTCGGCTGGCCGACGCCCACGGGAACACTTTGTCCTTCCTTGCCGCATGTGCCCACGCCGGTGTCGAGCTCGAGGTCGTTGCCGATCATCGTGACGCGTGTCAGCGCATCGGGTCCGTTGCCGATGATGGTCGCTCCCTTGACCGGGTACTGCACACGGCCGTTCTCGACCCAGAAGGCTTCGCTCGCCGAGAACACGAACTTGCCGCTCGTGATGTCGACTTGCCCGCCGCCGAAATTGGTCGCGTACAGCCCGCGCTTCATGCTCGCGACGATCTCGTCCTTGCTGCGCCCGCCGGCCAGCATGTAGGTGTTGGTCATGCGCGGCATCGGCACCGCCGCATAGCTCTCGCGGCGACCGTTGCCGGTGGGCCGCACTTTCATCAGGCGAGCATTCAGCGCATCCTGCAGGTAGCCCTTGAGAATGCCGTCCTCGATCAGCACATTGCGCTGCGTGGCATTGCCTTCGTCGTCGACGTTGAGCGAGCCACGGCGGTCGGCGATCGTGCCGTCGTCGAGCACCGTCACGCCCTTGGCCGCGACGCGCTCGCCGACGCGGCCGGAGAACGCACTCGAGCCCTTGCGATTGAAGTCGCCTTCGAGCCCATGCCCGATGGCTTCGTGCAGCAAGATGCCAGGCCAGCCCGGCCCGAGCACGACCGTCATTTCGCCCGCCGGCGCGGGGCGCGATTCGAGATTGGTCAGCGCCGCGTTCACCGCGGCATCGACGTAGCTTTCGATCACGGCGTCGTGGAAGTAGCCGAGGCCGAAACGCCCGCCGCCGCCGCCGTTGCCCATCTCGCGCCGGCCGTTGTGTTCTGCGATCACGGTCACGCTCAGGCGCACCAGCGGGCGCACGTCGGCCGCGAGCGTGCCATCGGCGCGCGCGATGAGGACCACGTCATACTCGGCGGCCAGCCCGGCCATCACCTGCGCGACGCGCGGATCCTTCGCGCGGGCCAGCTGCTCGACCTTTTCGAGCAACGCGACCTTCTGTGTGCTGTCGAGCGTCGCGATCGGATCCATGGGCGCATAGAGCTTGCGCGTGCGCGCCACGTTCGCAACGCCCGGCACCCGCACGCGCCGGCTCTGTCCGGCCGCGGCGATCGTGCGCACCGTCTGCGCAGCATCGAGCAGCGCCGCTTCGGAGATGTCGTCGGAGTAGGCGAATGCGGTCTTCTCGCCGGCGACGGCGCGAACGCCGACGCCCTGGTCGATGCCGAAGCTGCCGGTCTTGACGATGCCTTCCTCGAGGCTCCAGCCTTCGCTGCGCGTGTACTGGAAGTAGAGGTCGGCATCGTCGACGCGGTGCTCGGTGATCGCGCGCAGCGCCCTGGCGAGCGTCGCATCGGTCAAGCCAAAGGGTTCGAGCAGCAGCGCGCGGGCCGTCACGAGGCGCTCGAGGGTGGGTTCGCGGCTGATCATCGCTCGATTGTAGGAGCCGCCGCTTGACCTTGCGGCTCGCGTTGTGCCGCCGCGCGAAGTGCTGCCACCGCAACAGTTTCACACATCTGTACCGGCCCGGCGTCGGCGGCGGATGCTCGCCTGCTGTTGTCGGGGCAGGCCAGAGGGGCCTGAAGTCAAATCCAAAACAGGAGCAACCCATCATGATCAAGACCTTCATTGCCAGCGCTGTGCTGGCGCTCGCGTCGGTGTCCAGCTTTGCGCAAGCAGCCGGCGCCGCTTCGGCCGCCACGCCGGGCATCGACAAACGACAAGCCAACCAGGAAAAGCGCATCGACCAGGGTGTCGCCTCGGGCGAACTGACCAAGCGCGAGACCAGGCGTCTGGAAAAGCAACAGGCGCACATCAACAAGGTCGAAGACAGGGCCAAGGCCGACGGCGTAGTGACGGCGGCCGAGCGCAAGCGGCTGCACAACAAGCAAAACAAGGCGAGCGCGAACATCTACCGCCAGAAGCACGACAAGCAAGACAAGAACTGAGAGTCAACGCGCAGTGAGCTTCACTCGCCGGCGCTCTTGCGCAGTGCGAGTGCGCGTTCGTACAGTGCATTGCGAGGTGCCGCGCTCAACTCGGCAGCGATGGCGACGGCTTGCTTGAGCGGCAGTTGGCGCAGCAGAACCGTCAGCAGGCGGTCGACCTGCGCCACGGCGGCTTCGTCTGAGGCGGACGGTGGCATCGCGTGCAGCACCAGCACGAACTCGCCGCGCTGACGGTTCTTGTCGGCGGCCAACCAGCCTGGCAGTTCGGCGCATGTCAGCGTCACGATGGTTTCGAACTGCTTCGTCAGTTCGCGGCACAGCGTGGCGCGGCGTGTCGGACAGGCAGCGGCCAACGCGTCGACCAGGGCTTCGATTCGGTGCGGCGCTTCGAAAAGCACTTGCGCGTGCGGCGTGCTTGCCGCTTGCGCCAGTGCGGCCGCCCGTTCGCCCGTACGGGCTTGCAGAAAGCCTGTGAAAACGAATCCATCGGCACCGATGTCGCCCGCCACGCTGAGAGCGGCCAGCGCCGCGCTCGCGCCGGGCACCGGCACCGTGCGATAGCCGGCGCCCTGCGCGGCGGCGACGAGCACGGAGCCCGGATCCGAGATCGCGGGTGTTCCGGCATCGCTCAGGTAAGCGACCCTTTCACCGCGTGCCAGACGGACGAGGACGGCCTGCGCAGCCTCCCGTTCGTTGTGGTGGTGCACCGCGAGCAGCGGCTTGTCCAGGCCCAGGTGATGAAGCAGCCCGCCACTCACGCGCGTGTCTTCGCAGGCGACCGCATCGACGATCGCCAGCACATGGATCGCGCGCAACGTGATGTCTGCGAGGTTGCCGATCGGCGTGGCGACAACGTACAGCGCACCTGCTGGATACTGCTGGCCACCGGCTGCGCGCGCGGCAGCCTGCAGCATCAGTGAGGCATCGATGGTCACGAAGGAAGCGGGGCCCGGGTCCCGGAAGTCGGCGGGTGACGAGGGTGAGTCGCGGGCCCTTGCGCACCTGCAGCGCCAAGGCCTGTTGCTCGTTCAACGCAATTATCGTGTGGCTCGCGGTCCGCGCGCACGCGCCGGCGAGGTCGATCTGATCCTGCGAGACCGCGATGGCACGCTCGTTTTCGTCGAAGTGCGCGTGCGGGGCGATCTGAGCCATGGGGGCGCCGCCGCGAGCGTCGGCCCACACAAGCGACGGCGCATCGCGTACGCAGCCCAGCACTATCTGCTTCGGCTCGCCTCGGTGCCGCCGTGTCGCTTCGACGTGGTGGCGATCGATGGCGACAGCGTGCAGTGGCTGAAGGCCGCGTTCGACGCCGGCTGACGCTGCGAGGCCGATGCTTGCCAAGGCCCGCGGAACTGCCCTCGCACAGCTGTGTCTTATGATCCATGTCCATGCTCGAACAACGCATCCAGCAGCAATTCTTCGACAGTGCTGACCTGAAGTACCAGTCCGCCGAAGCGTTGACGCGGCCGATCGCCGATGCGGTCAATGCGGTCGTCGGCTGCATCACCGCCGGCGGCAAAGTGCTCGCGTGCGGTAACGGTGGATCGGCCAGCGACGCGCAGCATTTCGCGGCCGAGTTCATCGGGCGCTTCGAGCGCGAACGCCCGGGGCTGGCGGCCATTGCGCTCACGACCGACAGCTCGGTCCTCACCGCGATCGCCAACGACTACGACTTCACGCAGGTCTTCGCGAAACAGGTGCAGGCGCTCGGCGCGCCGGGCGACGTGCTGATCGCGCTCAGCACGAGCGGCAACTCCGCCAACGTCCTGGCCGCGGTCGATGCGGCGCGCGCGCGCGACATGACGGTGATCGCGCTGACCGGCCGCGGTGGCGGCAAGTTGCGCGACAAGCTGCTGGAAACCGATGTGCACATCTGCGTTCCGCACGAACGAACGGCTCGCATCCAGGAGGTCCACATCCTCGCGCTGCACTGCCTGTGCGACGCGGTGGACCTGCAATTGCTCGGAGAACAGGACAACCCATGAGTTCGAAGTCACTACGCACCGCCACGCTGCTCGGCGCTCTTGCCGTCGCCAGCGCGTTGAGCGCGTGCGCCCCGCTGCTCATCACGGGCGCCGTGGTGGGCGGCTCGATGATCGTCACCGACCGCCGCACGTCGGGCGTGCAGATCGAGGATCAGGCGATCGAGCTGAAGGCGCTCAGCCGCCTGAACGAAGTGCTCGGCGACCGCGGGCACGTCAATGTCACGAGCTACGGCAGGCAGGCGCTGATCACCGGTGAGGTGCCGACCGAAGCCGACAAGGTCGCCGTCGCGCAGGCCGTCGCGCGCATCGAGAACGTGCAGAGCATCGTCGATGAGGTGGCGGTGATGGCCTCCACATCGATCACCAGCCGCTCCAATGACGCCATCATCACCGGCAAGGTGAAGGCGAGCCTGGTCGATGCGAAGGACGTCCTTGCCAACGCGTTCAAGGTCGTGACCGAGCGCGGTGTCGTCTACCTGATGGGGCGCGTGACCGAGCGCGAGGCGGACCGCGGCGCCGAAGTGGCGCGCAGCGTGGGCGGCGTGCAAAAAGTCGTGAAGGTGTTCGAAGTCGTCAGCGAAGCCGAGCTCGCCGAGGTGGAGCCGAAGACGGCGCCGACGAAGAAGTAGCTCAGCGCAGTCTGCGGATCAGGCTCGACGTGTCCCAGCGGCCGCCGCCGCGCGCCTGCATGTCGGCATAGAACTGATCGACGAGCGCAGTGACCGGAAGCTGCGCGCCGCTCTGGCGCGCTGCATCGAGCACGAGCCCCAGGTCCTTGCGCATCCAGTCGACGGCGAAGCCGAAGTCGAAACGATCGTCGATCATCGTCTGGCCGCGGTTGTCCATCTGCCAGCTTTGGGCGGCGCCCTCGGCGATGACGTCGAGCACCAGCTTCATGTCGAGCCCCGCGCGCTGCCCGAAAGCGATCGCCTCCGCGAGGCCTTGCACCATGCCCGCGATGCACACCTGATTGACCATCTTCGCGAGCTGGCCTGCGCCGGCTTCGCCGATGCGCGTGACGGCCTTCGCGTAGGACATCGCGATCGGCTTCATCGTTTCGAACGGCGCGCCGTCGCCGCCGCACATCACCGTGAGCGTGCCATTGACCGCACCCGCCTGACCGCCCGAGACCGGCGCGTCGACGAAATGCAGCTCCAGCGCGCGTGCGCGCGCATGCAGCTCGCGCGCCACATCGGCCGACGCCGTCGTGTGATCGACGAAGATGGAGCCACGCCGCATGCCTGCGAAAGCGCCGTTCTGGCCGAGCGCCACCGAGCGCAAATCGTCGTCGTTGCCGACGCAGGCGAAAACGAAGTCGGCCTGCTGCGCTGCTTCGCGCGGGCTCGCGTGCGCCGATCCGCCATGTGCCTTCATCCACTGCTCGGCCTTCGCCGCGGTTCTGTTGTAGACAGCGACCCGGTGCCCGGCGGCGGCGAGGTGGCCGGCCATCGGTTCGCCCATCACGCCGAGGCCGATGAAGGCGACGCGACGCGGTTCGATGCGCTCGTAGCTGCGTAGGCTCATGATGAACTCCGCAATGAGAAACGGCCTGCGACGCAGGCCGTGGTCTGGCGTGATGATCGCTCAAACGATCGTCAGGTGCTCGGTGCCGGCGGCCAGATCGGTGTTGCGGGCGCGCGCGCTGTTCAGCTTGATCTGCAGGCGCAGGTCGTTCACCGAGTCGGCGTTGCGCAGCGCGTCTTCGTAGGTCACGAGGTGACCTTCGTACAGGTCGAACAGGCTCTGGTCGAAGGTCTGCATGCCGAGCTCGCGGCTGCGTTTCATGATCTCCTTGATCTCGGCCACTTCGCCCTTGAAGATCAGCTCGGCAATGAGCGGCGTGTTGAGCATGATCTCGACCGCCGCGATGCGCCCCTTGCCCTCCTGGCGCGGCAGCAGCCGCTGCGAGACCAGCGCCTTCAGGTTGAGCGACAGGTCCATCAGCAACTGCGCGCGCCGCTCTTCGGGGAAGAAGTTGATGATGCGGTCGAGCGCCTGGTTCGCGCTGTTCGCGTGTAGCGTCGCCATGCACAGATGGCCGGTCTCGGCGAACGCGACCGCATGGTCCATCGTCTCGCGGTCGCGGATCTCGCCCATCAGGATCACGTCGGGGGCCTGGCGCAGCATGTTCTTCAGCGCGGCGCCCCAGCCGTCGGTGTCGACGCCCACCTCGCGCTGCGTGACGATGCAGTTCTTGTGCGGGTGCACGAACTCGACAGGGTCTTCCACCGTGATGATGTGGCCGAACGAGTTCTCGTTGCGGTAGTCGACCATCGCCGCCAGCGACGTGCTCTTGCCCGAGCCGGTCGCGCCGACGAAGATGACGAGCCCGCGCTTGGTCATCGTCACGTCCTTCAGCACCTGCGGCAGGCCGAGCGTGTCGATCGTCGGCAGCGTCGCGGGGATCGTGCGCAGCACGAGGCCGACATTGCCCTGCTGGACGAACGCGTTGACGCGAAAGCGGCCGATGCCCTGGGGCGAGATCGCGAAGTTGCACTCTTTGGTGCGCTCGAACTCGGCGGCCTGCTTGTCGTTCATCACCGAGCGAGTGAGCGCGAGCGTGTGCTGCCCGGTGAGCGGCTGTGGCGACACCTTCGTGACCTTGCCGTCGACCTTGATCGCCGGCGGGAAGTCGGCGGTCAGGAAGAGGTCGGACCCAGTGCGCGACACCATCAGTCGCAACAGGTCGTTGATGAACTTCGATGCCTGGTCTCTTTCCATAAGACGCTCCGAAAATGCGCGCCGCCGTGGCGCTCAACTGCGTGACAACAACGCGCTCAGTCGGGCGCTGACCTGGCGCAGCCGCAGCGACAGGCGCCTGGACAGCGACGCGAGCAGCGCGACCGCGAGCCGCGGTTCCTGATCGATCATTTCATCGAGCCGTCGCGCATCGAGCACCGCGAGCAGCGTCGGCGTCAACGTCGTGCAGGCCGAGAAGCGCGCGCCCGCGTCGAGCAAGGACATCTCGCCGAGCATGTCGCCGGCGTGCGCTTCCGCAAGGCGCGCCCGGCCGCCCCAGGGCTGAACTCGATCGACGGCGAGCGTTCCATCCAGCACGATCACCAGATAGTCGCCTTGCTCGTTCTGACCGATGACTTCCTGGTTCGGCGCGATCTGCGCGAACTCCAGATACATGCTCAAGCGGTTCAGGTCGTCGGCGGACAGCGCGGCGAAATGCCGGTCCTCGCCCCACAGCTTCGAGAACAGCTCGGTGCCCCGTGCGCGATCGAAGGCCTCGGCGCGCACTTCGGCCGCACGCGTGGCCCACGTCGAGTGCACCAAGCCGTCGTCGCCGCGATCCTGGAACAACGTCGAGAAAAAGCCGGATTCCCGATCGCCCGACAGAGCTTGCTCGTCGTGCGGCTGGCCCTTGAGGCGCTGGAAGAACTTCTTCAAGAGCGGGCTCGTCGGCTCGGCGCGGCTGGTGGTGCTCACCCGGGAAAGTTCTCCGGAATCTTGGCCTTCGCCCGCGCCTCGGTGGGCGAGACGATATTGCGTCGCACGAGCTCGGTCAGGTTCTGGTCGAGCGTCTGCATGCCCATGTTGATGCCGGTCTGGATCGAGGAGTACATCTGCGCGACCTTGTTCTCGCGGATCAGGTTTCGAATGGCAGGCGTGCCCAGCATGATCTCGTGCGAGGCAACGCGGCCCGAGCCGTCCTTCAATTTGCACAAGGTTTGCGAGATCACCGCGATGAGCGATTCGGACAGCATCGCGCGCACCATTTCCTTCTCGGCCGCCGGGAACACGTCGACGATGCGGTCGATCGTCTTCGCGGCGCTCGACGTGTGCAGCGTGCCGAACACGAGGTGCCCCGTCTCCGCCGCGGTGAGCGCAAGCCGGATCGTCTCGAGGTCGCGCATTTCGCCGACAAGCACTGCGTCCGGGTCCTCGCGCAGCGCCGAGCGCAGCGCGTTGGCGAACGACAGCGTGTGTGGCCCGACTTCGCGCTGGTTGATCAGGCACTTCTTCGATTCGTGCACGAACTCGATCGGGTCTTCGACCGTGAGCACGTGGCCGTACTCGTTTTCGTTCAGGTGATTGACCATCGCCGCCAGCGTGGTCGATTTGCCCGAGCCCGTGGGGCCGGTCACCAGCACCAGCCCGCGCGGCTTGAGCGAGAGCTCGCCAAAAATCTTCGGCGCGTTGAGCTGCTCGAGCGTGAGGATCTTCGACGGAATGGTGCGGAACACCGCCGCCGCGCCGCGATTCTGGTTGAAGGCATTGACGCGAAAGCGCGCGAGGCCCTGGATCTCGAACGAGAAATCGCACTCCAGCGTTTCTTCGTACGCCTTGCGCTGTGCGTCATTCATGATGTCGTACACCATGTCGTGCACCTGCTTGTGTTCGAGCGGGTCGACATTGATGCGGCGGACATCGCCGTGCACACGGATCATCGGCGGCAGCCCGGACGAAAGGTGCAAGTCCGAAGCCTTGTTCTTGACCGAAAACGCCAGCAGTTGAGTGATGTCCATGGTGCCCCAAGCTATAACCTGATCATTATGGCGACGATTGCAACGAACATACAACAGGTGCGCGAGCGCATTGCAAACGCTTGCAAAGCCGCCGCGCGGCCTGTGCAAAGCGTCACGCTGCTGCCGGTGTCGAAGACGTTTCCCGCGACGTCGGTTCGTGAAGTCGTGACGGCCGGCGCACGCTGCTGCGCAGAGAACTACGTGCACGAAGCGCTCGAAAAAATGCACGAGCTGGCCGACCTGCGTGAGCGCATCGAGTGGCACCTTGTCGGTCCCGTGCAAAGCAACAAGACACGCGCGGTGGCCGAAGCCTTCGACTGGGTGCACAGCATCGATCGCTTGAAGATCGTAGAGCGGCTGAGCCAGCAGCGAGGCGAAGGCAGACCGCCGCTGCAGCTGTGCCTGCAGGTCAACATCAGCGGTGAGGCGAGCAAAAGTGGCGTGCGCCCAACCGAGGTGCAGACGCTTGCCGACGCGGTGGCGCGGCTGCCCCGTGTGCGACTGCGCGGGCTGATGGCGATTCCCGAGCCGGTGGATGACTACGATGCACAACGCCGGCCGCATCGCGCCTTGCGCGAACTGCTTTGCGCGCTGAACGACCGGGGTCATCGACTCGACACGCTGTCGATGGGCATGAGCGCCGATCTCGAGGCCGCGATCGCCGAGGGCGCCACGATCGTGCGCGTGGGCACCGCGATCTTCGGCCCACGCACCGTCGGCTGAAGAGGCTGCGCTCAGATCGCGAGCGCCGTCGTGTTCTTGACTTCCTCCATCACCGCGTAGGTGTGCGTTTCACGCACGCCGGGCAGCGACCACACCACCGAGCCGATCAGTTCACGATAGGCCTGCATGTCGGCCACCCGCGTCTTGATGAGGTAGTCGAATCCGCCGGCCACGAGGTGGCATTCGAGAATTTCGTTGCGCACCTGCACTGCCGCGCGAAAGGCGTTCATTACATCGGGCGTCGTGCGATCGAGCACCACCTCGATGAAGACCATCATGCCCGCGCCGAGCTTGTCCGGGTTCAGCTTCGCTTGATAGCCCAGGATGTAGCCATCGCGCGTGAGGCGCTTCACCCGCTCGAGCACCGCGGTCGGCGACAGGTGCACCGTCTCCGCAAGCTTCAGGTTCGAGATGCGGCCGTCCTTTTGAAGCACCCGAAGGATCTTCGCGTCGATCTTGTCGAGCCCGCGCTCGGCGGGAACGATGTCGGCGTCCCTCATGACTGACGAATCTCCTTGCGAGCCTCGTATGTTGGTGACTAATGCAGGGTGCCCGAGCTTAACCTAGCCACTTATCCCGCTAGGAGCCGCTTGCCGTGGTCACCGAACCGTCACCGCCGTCGCCCCGTTCGCGACTGCCTCATCCGCACCGGGACGAAGTCGAGGTCGTGCGCGAGCTGCACGGGGCGCTGCCGCCTTCGCTCGATTGGCGCGCGGTGATGACGACGGCCAGCCCCTGGGTGCAGGCCGCTCGCGACACGCCGGCGCCGTTCTGGGCGATGGAGTCGCTGCTGCGCGAGTACCCGATCACGAGCGCCGAAGGCCTTGCGCTGATGCGGCTTGCCGAGGCGCTGCTGCGCGTGCCCGACGCCGAAACGGCGATCGCGCTGACGGCGGACCAGCTCGGCCGCGCCGACTTCGAATCCTCGGTCGTCGAGGGTCCGCACCGCATGCTCGCAAGCCTGTCGGCCAGCGCGATCGCACTGTCGAAGAAGTTCTTGCCCGACGCGGACGACGGCGATGGCGCCGGATTGTTGAAGCGGCTCGGTGCGCAAACGGTCGTGGCGGCCACAGTGCGAGCGATTCAACTGCTCGGCCGGCAGTTCGTGCTCGGACGCCGGATTGCCGAGGCGATGAACGAGTCGCGCGCCGAGCGCAAGCACGACCCGAAGCTGCGCTTTTCATACGACATGCTCGGCGAAGGGGCGCGCACCGAGCGCGATGCGAAGCGCTACTTCGCGTCGTACCTCGATGCGATCGGTGCGATCGCCGGTGGCCGCGTCGGCCCGTCTCCCGAATCGGCCGACGGCATCTCGATCAAGCTCAGCGCGCTGTTTGCGCGCTACGAAGATGCGCAGCGCGCACGCCTTTTCGCCGAGCTGATGCCGCGCGTGTGGCAGCTTGTCCAGGCAGCGGCACGCGCCAACCTCAACCTGACGATCGACGCCGAGGAGAGCGACCGGCTCGAGCTTTCGCTCGACCTGGTCGAGGCGCTCGCCGAGCGCATCGCGATCGAGTTCCCGACCTGGGGCGGGTTCGGTCTCGCGGTGCAGGCCTACCAGACGCGCGCGCCGGCGCTCGTTCATGAGGTGGCGCGCATCGCGAAAGCGAAGCGGCTGCGCTTCATGGTGCGACTCGTCAAAGGTGCCTACTGGGACGGCGAGATCAAGCGCGCGCAGGAACTCGGCCTGCAGGGCTACCCGGTATTCACGCACAAGCGCCACACCGACATCTCGTACCTCGCTTGCGCGCATGCGCTGCTCGGCCATGCGCCGCACGTCTACCCGCAGTTCGCGACCCACAACGCCGGGACCATCGCCGCGATCGTGCAGATGGCGCGCGCAAGAGGCGCGCCCTTCGAGATGCAACGGCTGCACGGCATGGGCGAAAGCATCTACCGCGAGGTGATGCGCACGCACGAGCCGCCGCCGCTGCGCATCTATGCGCCGGTCGGCGAGCACCGCGACCTGCTCGCCTACCTCGTGCGCCGTCTGCTGGAGAACGGTGCCAATTCGTCGTTCGTGCACCAACTCGCCGACGAATCGCTGGCCACCGACGCGTTGCTCGCGCCACCGCTGTATGCGGTGGAAACGCG
>Ga0184637_10000514_pt1 | contig 28832 bp, 21 predicted proteins | sample PLM3_127_b2_FD_133143 | JGI IMG/M metagenome (GOLD analysis project Ga0184637, IMG submission 133143) | Groundwater sediment microbial communities from an aquifer in East River, Colorado, USA - PLM3_127_b2 | ecosystem: Environmental > Terrestrial > Soil > Riparian zone | place: USA: East River... | reverse complement strand
CCCCGCTCGGGCCCCTCGAAATGGCGCAGCGTCAGTTCGCCATTGCCGCCGAAGCCCTCAAGCTCGAGGAGCCGATCCGTCTCAAGCTCTCGCAGCCCAAGACTTGCCTCACGGTTTCGGTGCCGGTGCGCATGGACGACGGCTCGGTGCGGGTGTTCACCGGGCATCGCGTCCAGTGGGACATCTCTCGCGGGCCGGCCAAGGGTGGGATTCGCTATCACCCGGATGTGACGCTGGAGGAAGTGCAGGCGCTGGCCGCCTGGATGACCTGGAAGTGCGCGGTCGTCAACATCCCCTTCGGTGGGGCCAAGGGCGGGGTCCGGTGCAATCCCAAGGAGATGTCGGAGCGCGAGCTCGAACGGCTGACTCGCCGCTTCACCTCCGAGATCCTGGCGATCATCGGCCCGGACAAGGACATTCCCGCCCCGGATGTCTACACCAACGCCCAGACCATGGCCTGGATCATGGACACCTACTCGATGATGAAGGGGTACTCCGTGCCGGCGGTGGTGACTGGAAAGCCGCTCGAGCTCGGGGGCTCCCTGGGCCGGCGCGAGGCGACGGCGCGGGGCTGCATGTATGCGATCGAGAACGCCTGCCGGCACCTGGGGATGGATCTCCAGCGGGCGCGGGTGGCGGTGCAGGGGTTCGGCAACGCCGGCGCCATCGCCGCCGAGCTCCTCTCCGGGGCCCGGGCGACGGTGGTGGCGGTCTCCGACTCGTCGGGCGGCATCTACAACTCGCGGGGAATCGACGTCGCCGCCGCCATCCGCCACAAGGCGGCCACCGGGAGCGTGGTCAAGCTCGCCGGTTGCGAGCCCATCTCCAACGCCGACCTCCTCACCTGCGATTGCGACGTCCTCATCCCCGCCGCCCTCGAGAACCAGATCACGCGCGAGAACGCCGGGCGGATCAAGGCCAAGATCGTGGGTGAGGCGGCGAACGGTCCCACCACGCCCGAGGCGGACGACATCCTCTACGACCGCGGAATCTTCCTCATCCCCGACATCTTGGCCAACGCCGGCGGGGTGACCGTGTCCTATTTCGAGTGGGTGCAGAACCTCCAGGAGCTCACCTGGACCGAGGATGACGTGAATCGGCGCCTGAAGACGGTGATCGACAATTCGTTCCGGGAAGTGCTTGGACTCGCCCAGAAGCACAAGGTGCACATGCGCACCGCCGCCTACATCCTGGGCGTCGGTCGGGTCGCCGCGGCGACCCGGCTGCGGGGGCTCTATCCCTAGGGTCGCCCCAACTCAGGGTCGCTCCCATCTCCCATCTCTAAATCGCCGGCACGCCTGCCGATAAGGCCGGAGGACGGGCGCGGGCGACCGCCCGCCCCCGTCCCCCCCGGGCGGAGCCGGCGATGTACTACTTTTTCTATTTCCCGATCGGAACCGATATCGCGTGCCGCCGCCGGCCGCTCGTGACCTGGTTCCTGGTGGCGGCGAATGTTCTCGCCTTCGTCCTCACCCGGGTGCTCCGTCCCTCACCCGCTTTGATCTACGAGCTCGCCTTCAAGCCCGCAAACCCCTCGCTGATTTCGGCCATCACCGCCTGCTTCCTCCACGCCGATCTCTTCCATCTTGCCGGCAACGTCCTCTATCTCGGATTGCTCGGCGGGCCGGTCGAGGACCGGCTCGGGCGGGGGCGCTTCATCGTGCTCTATCTGCTCTCGGGCGTGCTGGCGATGAGCGCCCAAGCGGCGGTCGTCCTCCTGCGCGCTCCGGCCCTCGCCGTCTACCCGGTGATCGGCGCCTCGGGGGCGGTGGCCGGCATCCTTGGAGCGCTCTTGGTGCGCTTGCCCCACGCGCGGGTGCGGGTCGCCTCGGCCACCTTGATGTTCCTGCACGGGGTGCACAAGGTCGGAGTCCGCCACGTGCCGGCGGTGATCGCGGTCATGGCCTGGATCGGGATCCAGCTTGCCTACGGCCTGGCATTGCCCCATGGTCGCACCGCCTATTGGTCACACCTCGGGGGATTGGTGGCGGGGATCGCCCTGGCGGCGGCGGCGGGGGCAGCTGGCGCCGGCCGATTCGAACGGCGACTCCGGCGGGCGGAGCGCTACATGGAGCAGGGGAACTGGTTCGCGGCGGCGGGGGAGTGCGAGTCGGCGCTCCGCTTGAACCCCGACGATCCGGGGGTGCACGCCGTGCACGGGCGCGCCTTGGTGGCGGCCGGGCGCCGGGCCGCGGCTATTCTCGCCTTCCATCGGGCGGTGGGCGGGGAGCTCAAACGGGGCGCCGAGTCGGACGCGGCCCACGTCTACCTCGAGATGGAGCGGCTGTTACCGGGAGCGGTGCTCGAACCGGCCAAGCAGCTCAGGGTGGCGCAAGCCCTGCGGCGGGAAGGTGAGTTCGAAGCCGCGGCCCGAGCCCTGATTGATTTCGCCGCCGCCCACTCGCGCCACCCCCAGGCCGAGATGGCGCGGCTCCTCGCTGGCGAGTTGCGCGCCAACCTGGCCGGTGATGCTGAAGGAGCGGCAGCGCTGTTTCGGGACGTCGACCCGCGGCGGCTCAGCCCGCGGTGGCGCACCCACCTCAGGGCGCGGCGAACCGGGCTCGGAGCTTCACGGCCGGCGGCGGCGAAGGACTCCCTCACCGCAGATCTTGCCGGAGACAGCTAGATACAGCGCAGCTAGATACAGCGCAGCTAGATACAGCCTTGCCCCACGAGTTGCCGCGCCCGATTCTCCCGGTCGAACAGATAGACTTTGCTCTCAACGATCGGCTCAAACAGGATCCGGGCGTAGCAAGGCGAAAGCAGCTTGAGCGCACGGAAGGGCTCGCTCTCGGCCATGACCAAGCCCTTCGGGGTCAGGCGGTGCGAGGGATCCACAAACCAGAGCGAGACGGTCTCGTTTCCGGTGATGTTGATCGGGTGCTTGAAGTCATACTGGCCGACGGCGTCGGTGGAAACCAGGTGAGCCACCACCCCGTTCACGACCAGTTTGACCTGGATTCCCGGGAGCGGCTGCTTGTTGAGATTCATCACCGTTCCGGTCAGACGCGTCTCTCCCTTCATCACCGGCAAGAGGCCGGGCCGCACGTCCTCATCCCGGCGCCGGCGGATGTCGTCCTCGGGTGGGGCATCTCCGATGGGAGGCCCGGACCACCCGAGATCGGCAAGCAACGCCAGCTGGAGAGGAAGGGCAAGGAGGACGATAACGAAGCTGGGGCACAGGAACCGGCTGTTGTGCACCCGGAGGGGTTGCATCTCGGTCTCCTCGAGAGCGCTCGGGGCAACGCGACCCTAGCATCTGAGCCTTCTTGGGTCAATGGCGGCAGGGTCGCGCGGAGGGTCGCGCGGCAGGGTCGCACCGGCGTTCGGGTGCGGCGACGAGACCTCGGTGAGGCGCCGATGGGAACTCTCGCCGGAGTGGTCAGAAATGAGCCCACCTCGTGGCTCCACAAGCTTGCACCGGTGCTTCGGCGGGGGAAGTCACTTGCAATTCCCCGAACCCATCTGCTAGCTTGCAACCCGTCCTCTGCCATTGACTTGCCCGTTGAGGCCGACGCTCGATGAGAGGGTCGCACCCACCGCGGGCGGCTCGGGGGCGAATCCCTGGAACGGCGGTTGCTCGCGCGAGTTTCGCGCGAGTTTGGCGCGGGAAGGCGGGAGTTCCCCGTCCATCCAGCGAGGTCACCGGCTTTATGGGAGATCGGTGGGGACCCGCCCGCCGGTTTCATCCTGCCGCGGTGACGAGTCACTGATGTTTCGAGCTCCGGCCGACCACCGATTCGTCCGCCGGTGCCCTCAACTCCCCGGGGGAGCACCATGTTCAGCTATCTGATGGGCCTCTTGTCGAACGACGTGGCCATCGACTTGGGCACCGCCAATACGTTGGTCTATCTCCAGGGCAAGGGGATCGTGCTCAACGAGCCCTCGGTGGTGGCGGTCGAAAAGAGCACCGGCCGGGTGATCGCGGTCGGCCACGCGGCCAAGGCCATGCTCGGCAAGACGCCGGACAAGATCGAGGCCGTGCGTCCACTCCGCGACGGGGTCATCGCCGACTTCGAGAAGACCGAAGACCTCCTCTCCCACTTCATCCAGCGCGTGCAGCGGCGGAAGTTCCTGGTGCGCCCGCGAGTCATCATCTGCGTCCCCTCGGGCATCACCGAAGTGGAGAAGCGGGCGGTGCGCGACTCGGCCGAGCACGCTGGAGCGCGCGAGGTGTTGCTCGTAGCCGAGCCCATCGCGGCGGCGATCGGGGTCGGGCTGCCGGTGTCGAAGCCCACCGGGAACATGGTGATCGACATCGGCGGGGGCACGACCGAGATCGCCATCATGGCGTTGAACGATATCGTCCATCACGAGTCGATCCGGGTCGGCGGGGACGAGATGGACGAAGCCATCGTCCAGTACATCAAGAAGGCTTACAACATGCTGATCGGCGACCAGACCGCCGAGTTGATCAAGATCAAGATCGGGTCGGCGTTCAAGGTCGGGGAGGAGAGCGAGCTGGAGGTCAAAGGGCGGGATCTGGTGGCCGGCATCCCCAAGACGATGAAGATCTCGTCGGCCGAGATCCGGGAGGCTCTGCAGGAGCCGATCAACGCCATCGTGGATGCGGTCAGGCGCTCGCTCGAGCGGACTCCGCCCGAGCTGGCATCCGATATCGTGGACAAGGGCATCGTGATGACGGGGGGCGGCTCCTTGCTCCGCGGCATCGACGCTCTGTTGCGCGAGCACACCAACCTGCCGGTGACGGTGGCTGAAGACCCTCTCCTTTGCGTGGTCCTGGGCACCGGGAAGATCCTCGAAGATCTTGAGACCTACGAGAAGGTGGTCATGAACACCACCGACAACTGACGGCCAACTACGAAAGGGTCGAAGAACGACTACTGACAAGCTGGACCCATAAGCCGGAGTTTTTGGACACCCTGCGGACAGCGTTGCGCCGGGTCGCAGGAGGGAACCTGCGTTCAGCCGCACGGCTCGAGTCCCGCGAGGCGGCACCGCATTCGCGGCGCGGGGGCGAGTCGTGAAGAACATGGAAAGAAGAGCGGAGATCCGGGGCCGCAGCAGCTTCCTCTATCGCCGCGGCGAAGTGGCGGTATTCCTGTCGCTCTCAGGGGCCGCCCTCCTGCTCATGCTCCTCACCAACTCGACCCAGGCGCTCATTGCCCGCCACCTCGAGGACGTTGCGCTCACTCCTTTCCGCGCCGTCGATCGCGGCATACGCCACCTCCGCGAGCTCTCTGTCTCCAACCGCGAGGTGCGCGCCGAGCTCGCGGCGGCCCGCCTCGAGCTGGCGCGCATGGCGGAGATGGGGCGCGAGAACGAGCGCCTGCGCGCCATGCTGGACTTCGAGGCGCGTGAGTCCCTCGAGCTCATCGGCTGCGAGATCCTCGCCGAGGGCGCCGGCCGCCTGGGTGGGGCGACGGTGTTGCTCAACCGGGGGTTCAACCAGGGCCTCAAGCCGGGAATGGCCCTGGTCGGGCGTGATGGCTTGGTGGGTAAGGTGGTCGAGGTGCGGCCCGACCGCTCGCATGCCCTGCTGCTCACCCACCCGGACTGCGCGGTGGCGGCTCGGATCGAGCGCAACCGGGTCGCCGGCATCGTCGAGTGGTTGCCCGGATCATTCACCGGGCTCAAGCTGCGCAACATCTCTTACCTCGCCCATGTCCTACTGGGTGACCAGGTGATCTCGTCGGGGCTCGGAGGAGTTTTCCCGGAAGGCATCCCGGTCGGGACCGTCACCCAGATCGAAAGGGATGATACCGGGCTCCTCCTCGACATCACTCTCAAGCCGGCCACCGATTTCCGCGCGATCGAGGAGATCTTCGCTTTGCGAGACGGTGGGTTGCGAGAGTTGCGAGACGGTGGCCAGACCGGCCGACCAGGCGCCGCCGTGGATGAGGTCGAAGGGCCGGATGAGGTCGAAGGGCCGGTGAGCGTCCCTTGAACGGCCAGCGCGCGATCGATACCGCCATCTGGCGCCGTTCGCTCCTCGTTCTCGCCGGTCTGGTCCTGACCGGGCTCGCGCTCGAGACCTCGGTCAGCTTGCGGGTCGCCGCGTTCGGAATCGAGCCCAACTTCCTACTGGCCCTCGTCTATTACTTCGCCCGTTACGAAGGCGCCGTCCCGGGGGCGGTGCTCGGCTTCCTGGTCGGCCTGCTCGAAGATCTGTCCGCCCCGCAAGATTTGGGGTTGCACGCTCTGGCCAAGTGCCTGATTGGATTCTCCACCGGCAAGCTGTGGGCGGGACAGCGCCTGTTCAAGGACACCCTGCGCGCCCAGGCGGTGACCCTCCTTGCCGCCGGATTGGTGCACGATCTCGTGGTTCTCCTGTTCATCGCCAAAGGCAATCCCCTGCGCTTCCTCGCCCTCTTCCTGCGGCTCGGAGTGCCGACCGCGGTCTACACCGCCCTCCTGTGCCCGCTCCTGGTCTCGGCTTGGAGCTGGCTGCGTGAGAAAGGTCCGCAGCTGCATGCGCGATTCTTCCGCCAGGGCTAGGGGAGGTTCGGGCCGCGCCGGCGGGGATGCCGGTGGCGACGGCTCTTACCGGGCCGGACTCTTTGCGCGGGCACGTGCCGCGCACTGGGTGGTGACCGGGGCCCTCGGGATTCTCGTCCTCCGCCTGTTCTACTTGCAGGTGGTTGAGCACGAGCGTCTGCACGAGCTGGCCCGGGACAACGTGCTCCGAGAGGAAGTGCTGCCCGCCATTCGCGGAGTCATCCGCGATCGGGAAGGACGCGTCCTGGTCGATTCAGAGCCCTCGTACACCGTGACCATCGACGTCTTCGATCGCACGTTTCGGGAGAAGGGGAGCTTGGAGCGCACCCTCGACCGCCTGTCGGCCATCGTTCAAGTCGAGCCCGAGGAGATGGCCGCAACCATCGCCCGCGTCAAGGGGCGCTCTTATCAGCCGGTGACGCTCACGCGCCACCTCCATCCCGCGATCGTCGCCTATATCGAGGAGCACCGCGATGAATTGCCGGGGGTCTCGATCCAGGTCGAGCCTTGTCGCCGGCATGTGTACGGCTCGTTCGCGGCCCATCTTCTCGGCTATGTCGGCGAAATCACCGATCAGGAGGTTGGGCAGGGAGGGCGGGCGCGAGTGGTGGCGGCGGGCGCGAATGGCGCCAGCTTGGACCAGGGCAGCGGGGCGCCCTTCGGCTCCCGCACGTATCGATCGGGCGACATGATCGGCCGAGCCGGCGTGGAAGTGGCTTTCGAAGGCTGGTTGTCGGGCGAGAACGGCGCCCGCATGGTGGAAGTGACTGCCCTCGGCCGCCGCGCCGACCTGCTCGTCCCGCGGACCCGCTTCCCCAAGGTCAGACGCCCGGTGGGGGGGGAGGAGATGATCCTCACCCTCGACCTCGACCTGCAACTCGCGGCTGAGGCCGCTTTCCCCGCCGGGCAAAGCGGAGCTGCGGTGGTGATCGACGCCCGCACCGGCGAGGTGCTTGCTTGCTTGAGCCGGCCCGACTTCGACCCCAACGAGTTCGCCAAGGGGCTCTCCGGCGAGGCGTGGGATGCGCTCAACAATCACGCCGCCCACCCGATCCTCAATCGAGCCCTGCGCTCAGCCTATCCTCCCGGCTCGGTGTTCAAGGTGGTGACCGGGGCGGCGTTGCTGGCGACGAACGCCGTGGGTCCCTACGAGATCATGCGGAGCTGCACCGGCGGCTACCAGTTCGGCGCCCGCTACTTCGGGTGCCACAAGACGCACGGCCCGCTCGCCTTTGCCGATGCGATGATGATGTCGTGCGACACCTACTTCTACCAGGCGGGGCTGCGGGTCGGTCTGGACGAGCTGGCAGCGACCGCGCGGCGATTCGGTTTGGGCAGCCCCACGGGCATCGAGCTCGGGGACAAAGCGGGGCTGATCCCCGACAGCGCCTGGTATGACCGCTGGCTTGGCCCCGGGCGCTGGACCAAGGGGCTCATCCTGAATATGGCGATCGGTCAGGGTGAGGTGCTGGCGACCCCGCTGCAGCTCGCGGTGATGATGGCCGCGGCCGGGACCGGCCAGGTGGTGGTGCCGCACGTGGTCAAGCGGATCGGGCAGAGGCCGGAGCTGGCTCCGCCCGCACCGCGCCCGCTCGATCTTCCGCCGGCGGTGCGCCAGCGCCTGGTTCAAGCCCTGGAGCGGGTCGTCGGCGACAATCGCGGAACGGGAGGACGGGCGCGCCTGCCGGAGGTGCGGGTGGCGGGAAAGACCGGAACCGCGCAGAATCCGCACGGCAAAGACCACGCGATCTTCGTCGCTTTCGCGCCGGTCGAGGCTCCCGAGGTGGCGGTGGCGGTGGTGATCGAGACCATCGGCCATGGCGGCGAGTTCGCCGCGCCGGTGGCCGGAAAAATTCTTGGCGCGTACTTCGAGCTCAAGCGGATCCCGCTGAAAGTCGCCGCCGGCACCGGGGCGGAGCCGACTCTGGCGGCGACCGCCGCCAGCTCGGGGGTAAAGCCGACTCAGGCGGCGACCGCGGCCGGCGAGCCTCTGGCGACAGGTTGGCGATGAACGGGCGGGCCGGGAGAGCCGTCTTCGCCGGAGCTCAGCTTGCGGTGGTGGCACCGGCGTTCGCCATCGCCACGATCGGCATCCTTCTGGTCTATTCGGCGGCCACCGGCTCCCGCTTCTCCGTGATCACCAACCATCACATGCGCCAGCTCTTCTGGTTTGGTCTCGGCACGATCGCTTTCTTCAGTGCGTCCGCCATCCCGTTCACCCTCTACGAGGGGCTGCGCGCCTACGTCGGATGGGTGGTGGGGGTCGTCCTGCTCGCCCTGGTCCTCGCCGTTGGCTCCAGCAGTCTGGGCGCGCAGCGCTGGCTCGAAGTGGGCGGCCTTCGCTTCCAGCCCTCCGAGCTGGCCCGGCTCGCCACCGTGGTCGCCCTGGCGCAGTATTTGGCGGGTCGCCGCCGGAATCTGATGCAGGTGCGGAACCTCATCCTCCCGGGGGTCTTTGCCTTCCTTCCCATGATCCTCATCCTCCGCCAGCCCGATCTGGGGACTTCGCTCTCGTTCCCGTTCATTCTGCTGGCCATGCTCTTTTGGGCGGGTTTGCCGCTCCCGTTCCTGGGCCTCTTGGCTTCGCCGGTGGTGAGCCTGACCACCGGCTTCTCGGCCACTTCCTGGGGCCTGTTCGCCGTCGCCTTCGTGCTCACTCTCTATTGGTGTTTTGTTCGCCACCGGCTGCGCTGGGTGCCGGTCATCGCCCTGGTCGTGGTCAATCTGGCGGTGGGCATCGCCACGCCGCACATCTGGGGAGGTCTCAAGGAGTACCAGCGCGACCGCATCACGGCGTTCCTCAACCCCACCCGCGACCGCCACGGGTCCGGTTACCAGATCATCCAGTCTGAGATCGCGATCGGCTCGGGCGGGTTGCTGGGGCAGGGCTATCTTCAGGGCACGCAGAAGAACTTCCAGTTCCTGCCGGAGAAGCATACCGACTTCGTCTTCTCGGTGGTTGGCGAGGAGTTCGGGTTCCTGGGTTGCATGGTCGTGCTGGGTCTCTATCTCGTATTACTGAGCGGGGTGATCGAGATCGCCCAGCGCGCCCGCAGCCGGTTTGCGGGACTCCTGGCTTTCGGCATCGGGGCCCATCTCTTCTTCAATATGGTGGTGAACGTCGGAGTGACGGTGGGGTTTGCGCCAGTGACCGGGTTGCCGCTACCCTTGCTGAGCTACGGAGGCACCGCGCTTCTGATCAACCTGACCGCCCTTGGCCTGGTCGTTGGGGTCGGGCGCCACCGGCACGAGTACTAAGCGAGTACTGAGATTGATCCCGCACGAGCACTAAGATTGATCCCGACCCTCTTCGAGTTCGGTCCGATCCAGATTCACAGCTACGGGCTGGCGCTGGCCCTCGCCTTCGTCATCGGCACTCAGCTGGCGCTCGCCGACGCCGCCCGGCGCGGACTGCCGGAGAACCGGCTTGCCGCGCTTTGCCTGTGGATCCTCGCCCTCGCCGTCGCCGGCTCGCGATTGGCGTACGTGGCCAGCCACGCCGATTCGTATGCCGGCCGGTGGCTGGATGCGTTCAAGCTCTGGGAGGGCGGGCTCACCATGTATGGGGGGTTCGTCGCCGCGCTGGTCGGATCCCTGGTCTACGTGCGCCAGCACGCTTTGCCGGCGGCTCAGGTCTTCGACGCCTTCTCACCCGCGATCGCTCTGGGCTCCGGGATCACTCGCATCGGTTGCTTCCTGAACGGCTGCTGCTACGGGAAGCCGTGCGACCTGCCCTGGGGAGTGACTTTCCACGAGGACTCCTTCGCCGGGTCGACCTTCCCGGGGGTCCCCCTCCATCCCACTCAGCTTTATCTCTCCTTGGCGGGGTTCGCCAACTTCACCCTCGTCTGGTCGCTCAGGAAACGGCTCGAGCGACGTCCCGGACAGCTCTTCTTCCTCTTCCTGCTCATCGAGTCCGGCTCGCGGTTCGCGATCGACTTCTTCCGCCACTACCACCCGGACGGCGAGTCGGTCGTCCTCTTGGGGACGAGCCTGAGCCTCACCCAGGTGCTCTGTCTCGGACTGGTCGCGATCGCACTCGCCGGATTGCTCCGCGGGGCGATGCGGCCGGCGGTGGCGGCGGCGAGCCGGTAGGTCGCCGATGGCCGAGCCGGCTCCGGCCGCGATGGCCGCGGCGGCTGCGGCGGCGGTCGCCGCTGGCACGACGCTCACCGGTATCGTCGGTCACCCGATCGCCCACAGCCTCTCGCCCGCCATCCACAACGCCGCCTTCGCCGCCCTGGGTATGCGATGGACCTACGCGGCTTTTGACGTTTTGCCGCAGGATTTTGCTGGCGCGATCGAGGGCGCTCGGGCGCTCGGCATCCGGGGGCTCAACGTGACCGCGCCGCACAAGGCGGCGGCGGCACGGGCGGTGGATCGGTTGGTGGGAGCGGCGGCCGAGATCGAGCTCGTGAATACGATCGTGGTTGGGGAGGGGGGCGGGGCGACCGGGCACTCGACCGACGGCGAGGGGTTCCTGGCCGCATGCGAGGACCGGGGGTGGAGGGCGGGGCCGGGAATGCGGGCGGTGGTGGTGGGAGCGGGGGGCGCCAGCGTGAGTGTGGCTCACGCGCTCCTCGGGCGCGGCGTGCGGGTGGTGTTGGCCAACCGCGATCCGGGGCGGCTCGGCGATGCGCTGGCGCGCCTCCCGGGGGCGGACGGCGTGCCGCTCGGCGACTCGAGACTGACGCGTGAGCTTGCGTCGGCCGATCTTCTGGTCGTCGCCGTCCCGCCGACGTCGGGCTTGCTGGAGGCGCTCGATCTCGAGGCGCTTCGTCCGGGAGCGCGGGTCGCCGATCTCGCATATGAGCCCGCCGAACCGCCGACCGTGGCGGCGGCCCGGGCACGCGGGCTCGAGGCTTGGAACGGCCTCGGGATGCTCGTGCACCAGGGCGCATTGAGCTTTGCCCTGTGGACCGGCCGTGAGGCGCCGCGCGCGATCATGGCTCGCGCCGCGGGATACTCAGTCGGGTCGCGGCAATGAACCCTTGCGCGTTCCTGTCGCAACCGAGGTAGATGAGTCGGGCGCGCTGAACCGATAGTTGACCGTAACGATGGCCTCGCGGGTGCCGCTCTCTTAGATCGTATCGACCCTGATCCCGTCAACAAGGATCTCGACCAGGTCATAAAGCATACCCGCGGGCCGATCGTCACTCAGCATTCGAGAACCACAAGGAATGAGGGGTAGGCTAGAAAGGCTCTCGGGCACCGGGCATCAGCCTCCGAGGCGGCCGGGTCCCGTGACGATAGCCTGTGCGCGCCGGGGTCCGCTCATGGCTGGAGGCACCCAGGGCGCCCTCCAGTTCCTCATCCAAGATCTCGACGATCATCTCCCCCGCGGGGCGATCGCTGCTATGATTGATGCGGGACCCGCTGTCCGCGCAAACTGCAAAGGGCCATAAGGAGGCCTGCCATGACGTCCTCGAAAGCCTCTTTCCTTGCTTCAATCATCATCTTTCCCGGTGTGAGCCTCACGATCGCGCCCACGATCGCCGCCGACGTGATCAACGTGCCCGGCGATCAGCCGACGATCCAGGCCGGGATCAACGCCGCGCTGCCTGGGGACCAGGTTCTCGTGGCGCCGGGCACCTACACCGGGGCCGGCAACAAGAACCTCGATTTCGGCGGAAAGAACATCGCGGTCGTCTCCGCGGCGGGTCCGATGACCACCATCATCGACGCCCAGGGCTCGGGTCGTGCCTTCCATCTCCATTCGGGACTGGACAGTTCGGCGCTCGTCGAGGGTTTCACGATCCGGAATGGGAACGCCTCGCCCTACGGCGGCGGGATTCTGATCGACCAGGCGTCTCCCACGATCCGCAACTGCATCCTGACCGGAAACACGGCGACTGACGAGGGCGGTGGCATCGCGGTCATCGATGTGGATGGGGGGCCTCCTGAGAACCCCGCGATCGAGCACTGCACCTTGACCGCCAATGCGGCGCCCACGGGTGGCGGCGGCATTGCGGTGCATGGTTTCATTACTTTCCCGCCGGCGCCCGAGGCGACGATTACCGATTGCACGATCGAAGCAAACATGGACGGCGGCCTGCGGCTGTCTGGGGGCGTCCGCTACGTGATTCTAAGGTGCACAATCTCGGAGAATGTCGGCCGTGGAGTCGTCGTGGCGGCGGATGGCATTGAAGGGGCCTCCGGTCGCTTAGAGCAATGCGTGATCCGGGCGAACACCGGGGGAGGGCTTCATATCGCCCCTGGATTCTCCGGGGTCAACTGCGTCGATTGCCAGATCAGCGATCACACGACGATCACCGACGGAGCCGGAGTTGAAGACATCTCCGACGAGGGCCAGCTGCGGTTCGAAGGTTGCACGTTCGCCCGCAACCACAGCCAAACTTCTGGCGGCGGCGCGGCAATCAAAGGTATCCACGGTGCGGCATTCATTAATTGCAGGTTCGAGGAGAACTCCGCTGTCGATGGAGGAGGCGTTTACTACCAAACGATATTCGGACCGCTTCCGGTTGAAACCGTGCAGGCGTGTCGTTTCATAAGCAACACGGCAACGAGGTTCGGCGGAGGCATGCGGATCTCGGTCGAGCCGATCATCCGAATAAGCAACGGTCTATTCTGGAACAACTCAGCGGGACAAAATGGCGGAGCGGTGTCGGCGTATTCAAGGAGTCTCTCTATTCGAAACAGCACCATGGTCGGCAATAGCGCCCCTCAGGGGGCGGGCGTGTTTGCAGCCTTTGTGGGACCTGTGGATCTGGACCGCACGATCATCGCATTCTCACCCAGCGGGCCATCTGTCACCTGCGAGGGCCCTTTCACCCCCCTCGGCGAGGTCGTTTGCTGCGACTTCTTCCGCAACGCCGGCGGCGACTGGACCGGCTGCGCCACCGATGAGTTGGGTGTCAACGGCAACATCTCGGCGGATCCCCAGTTCTGCGACGCAGGGGCCGGCGACTTCACCCTCTCGGACACGTCACCCTGCGCCCCAATGCATTCCGGCGGCTGCGACTTGATCGGCGCGTTCCCCGTGAGTTGTGGGGTGACACAGGTGCTGGAATCCACCCGGACCGGCAGGACCCGGCTGGCCGTGAAACCGAACCCGGTGTGTGGTCTGAACACAGCGAAGTTCTCTTTCGAGCTGACACCCGCCGCCGTCGAGATCTACGACCTCCAAGGGCGCCTGATGCAGGTTCTTATTCCGAAGGACCGGCAGGCCGTGTGGGTTCTCGACGCCTCGGTGCCGCGCGGGATCTACTTCGCGCGCCTAAGAGGGACTGGGGTCCCCGAGGTGGTCAAGGTCGCGGTAATCCGGTGATGGGGGAGTCGGAACAACACCAGCTGGAGTAACCCATCCCAGCGAGATAGACCATCACGTATGTTCACACGCGTCGCACTAGTAGGAGCGTCAGTTCTACTGCTCGTCCTTGTCTCTGGTTGTACCGATCGTCCCCACCTCCCGGGCGAACCTGATGAAGAACCGATTACGGAGAACGGAAACGGAGCTGCGAGCATCTGGTATTTCGATAGCGCGAGCAGCGACAGCCGAATCCTGCTTCGCTGGCGCACGGGTCGCACTGGTTGGGTGCCCGGGCCACAGTACCCAGGTGATCCTCCTCAGTCCCCTCCGCCGGCCGTTGGCCTGGTACGCGTCCTGATCTCTGAGGAAAGCCCAGAGAGCGGGTTCACCAGCGTGGTCGTGCACGAACATGATGGCCCCGACTCGGCCTGGGTCGAGGGCTTGATCAACGGCGTCGCTTACCACTTTCGCTTGGCGACCCATGATTCGGCACAGCACAGCCTACTCGGTCATTCTGCTCCGCTCATGACCACACCCGGCTCCCCGCCTAGCCGGTTGCACGTGGTGGCTACAGGGCTTGGTTCTCAGTTCTTCAGCACCGCAGCCTGGTCGTCGGATGGGAGGCAGCTGGCCTTCGTTCGACCGACGAGTCATGGACCCAACGGCTATGAAGGCAACGTCTGTGTCTTCGATGTCACAACGGGTGGCGAGCGGCAACTCACCCTCTATGAGGGAACCGACCACTTTGTGGGCGGTCCCGCCTGGTCGTCGGACAACGCCTGGATTGTCTACTACTACTCACCGACGAGAACTGCAGGTGGAATCGATTATCGGGTCTGGCGCACCCCGGCTTCGAGCTTCGATGCCGCATCTATCACCGCCGGACGCGTCGATTCCAGTCCGGCCTGGGGAGCGGATGGCGAAATCGTCTTCTGCCGCGGAACCTGGGAACCTCCCAACATCCCTGAGTTGTGGATCGCGACCCCGGGCACTTGGGCGGCGCGTCAGCTCACGTTCGATCAAACCTCGAGGAAGCGCCACCCTTCAGTCAATCTACTCACTGGGGTCATTGTCTACGGGGATGAACCTGTCGGCTCACTGGCTCAGCATCTGTACACGATCGATCGAACAGGGGGTCCGACGCCGCTCACGGAAAACCGTCATTGGGGCGAGAGGGAGCCGGTGTGGGCAGCCGACGGGAGGAGGGTCGTCTTCACCTCGGACCGGAGCGGGCACTTTGAAATCTGGAGCCTCGATACAGCCTCGGGGACGTATCTGCAACTCACGCGTGGAATGGAAGATCACCCAGCACGCACCGCGGCCGCGCTTTCTCCGGATGGGAGGTTGCTCGCCTATCGCGAGGAGCTCCGATACACGTCGCGCGGATCGCTGATCATCGCTCAGTTGACCGATCCGTGAGGCGGAGCGAAAGGTGTCGCGTCCGTTGTCACTCGGCATGCCGGCCCTGGAGATGGAGAGACTCGGAAGGCGTGCCCCCGCCACCGCGCGTGGCGCAGCGTCTCCCTTCTCAATCATCCGGTCCTCGGCAGCCTGTCAACCGGTCACTTGGGTCGCCAAGATTGAGAACGCACGGGTTCGGCGGCCATTAACGGTCATGAGCTCCGGCGGAAGTTGCCTTTAATGGGCATGCCCTCCGCCGGACATGGCCATCAGGGGCATCGGCCTCTGCGGAAGTGCCGGTTAATTGACATCGGCCCCTGAGGCCTGGTGGTGCCGGGCCTTGATAGCTCCCCAGCTCGTGGGTTCCAGAGCCATCGCCTCGCAGCCAACCGGCAAGGCCCCGATGAGCTCGCAGTTCCCAGGCGAATGCTCCGGGGAACACGGGGAGTCGGCTCGGAGGCCGTAGTCACCCCCTGTCTGCCGACACGATTCGGGTTCGCAGAACAACGGATCGACGAAGACGTTCTCCAAGCTGAAAGTAATCTTGCCGGAGCCCTCAATCCTGTCTGGGTCCACGGCGCAGCAGGCAAAGACGACCTCGCCCAGCACAAAAGCCTCGCTGCCCTTGCCACTGGCGCAGTTGCCCCAAACAATCGTCCTGTCGAGCGAGATCGAGGAGAGGTTGTCGATGTAAACAGCGCCACCGCCTAGCGCGAAGTTGGCTGCGAGAGTGCAACTCCGTAACATGACGTTGGAATTAAAAGCAGACACCCCGCCACCATATCCGTAGTCTGAAGTATCGTTCCCGGTGATAAGGCATTGGGTGATGGTGAGAGACGAACGGTTGCACGTGATGCCACCACCGTCGCTTTCTGCAAAGTTACCGGAGATAGTGCAGCCGGTGATCGCAAGGGAGGAAAGAGAGGTGTGGATTCCCCCGCCGGAACCGTGGAGACGCCCGATCGCACGGTTGTCCGTGATCGTGCAGTTCACGATCATCGGTGAGGCTTGGTCGCAATAGATCCCGCCCCCGAATCCAAAAAAGCTCGTCTCCGACGCCAGGTTCCTGTCGATCGTACAGCCGGATATCGTGGGCGAAGCCCCCTTTCCACCGCAATAGATACCCGCTCCACGGCCTGCACCGTTGCTCCTGATGATGCAATTCCCGATCGTGGGGGATGAATCACTGCAGTAGATTGCTCCGCCCGAATCACGGGTGATCGCATTCGTGATCGTGACGCCCTCGATCCTAGCCGCGGGAGGCTCGCCGCTCTGAAATCTGAACCCTTGGTGGGGGTAACCACCACAATGGATGATGCAGGTCTCGGGGTTTCCGCTTTGGGAGCATACGGTGATCGCCTTGCCGATGTAATCAATGTCGCGGTTGCCTTCACCGAGAAAGGTGCCATCGGTGAGTTCGATGATGTCACCGTCTAATGAGGCATTGACTGCGGCCTGGATGGTTGGAAAGTCTCCGGTCCCGTCCGGTCTGATTATGTAGGTGGTCGCAAGTACGTTTTGTGAAGACAGCAAGACGGCGCAGATGAGGCCGGGGACAGTGACCGTGGTTAGACGCCTTGCGATTGGAGGCAAAGCGTTCATGCTTCCCTCCTTTCTACTGAACCTTCCATCTGCAATATGATCCTTGGAAAGCAATAGGCCCTCTCTAACCGGGGCCGTCCACGACGCAGGACGCTTCAGCGAACTGTGTCAATGATCCTCAACGGACCAAATCTCTGAGATTTCGACAGAACTCCACTTCAACCCGAAGACGCGGCATCGAGGTCCGGGCAACCGGCCTTTTTGGGGCATGGCCTCCGGCGGACATGGCGGTTTAGGGGCATCGGCCTTCGCGGAAGTGCCGTTTTAGGGGCATCCAAACGCGATTCTAGGCGCCAAATCCTGCCCATATTCTGCCCCTTTGCCGCCCCGCCGCCGTCCTGAAAGCCCCCGAAGCTGCCCCCTTCCTCCCCCCCCGCCGCACTCTTGTCGCCTTCCGATGGAAGGACGACATGGTTGCAGTTACACAGACGACGGAGAGACGTTTCGGACTCGTCACCGAATCAAATGGGCTTGGGCAATAGAGTAGGACCTTGAAGCTAGTGCTTGCTGCCTCACCAGGCTAGATCTCCGCCAGCGCCTTCTGCGCCAGCAGTCGCGCGAAGTTCCGGAGCGGAATGCGGACCACAAGGGTGTCGCCGTCGAGCGCCCAGGCGATGCCCTGGTTACGGCCGTTCTTCGAGCGACCGACCGCCATGCGCGGCCTCGCACGCTTCCGCTTAGCCGTCGGGGCGGCGCCATCCCTCGCCTTGCGCGCCCAGTACCCGATCGTAACCGCGGGGATGCCGGTCTCCCTTGCGACGGCCATTTGGCTCTCACCGCTCTGCACCCGACGCACGATCTCCTGCCTCTGCTTATCGCTGTAGCGGCCGCCCTTCTTCCGTGCCATTGAACTGACCTCCTTCTTCGGAGCGTTGGTGGCCCGCCTTTGCACCGACCGACGCTTTATAAACCAGTCGATGGTCGTCGTCAACACTCATACGTGGAAGGAGGTCTGCATGTCCTTCATCCCTTAGAAGTCCGAGATCTGCGCCACGAGATCAGGGAGGTCCGCGAAGGGGTTCCGGTTGTGCTGGATCGCCTCCACTCTGTCGTTCCTGGTTATCTCCTGATCGTCGGCGGGATCGCCAGAGTGCCAGTTGCGCAGATCGTTCTCCATCTCCTCGGGAATTGGCATCCAGTATCTTACGCTCATGTAGAACATGGCCCGTGCGGCATCACCTTTGTGCTCAGCGCGTGGCTCGAAAACGATCTCTCCGTTCTTCTCGTCTCGGAAGCTTCCGCTAGGGAGACCCTCACCATCGTCCGCGAGGGTCCCGTCGTCTGCATCAATGCGAAGCTCACGGGCTGTGTCAGGCAGTTCTCCGAACGGATGGTTACCCCGACTTGCATTCAGCCCGCGGCGAGCGGGAAAGAGATGATGGAGGTCCGCACCGGCGATAGAATCACGCTCGAACTTGTCGGCATCGTGGGTCCAGTTCGCCCGAGAGGGCCATGTGTGCTCGACCTGAACACCAGCGGTGCCAAGTGGCTTAAGCACTCCGTTCTCCTCTACAAGGGCAACCTCGGTCGCCGAGTATCGGCAGCAGATGCGGTTGCCGGGAAGCACATCGACGTCATTGAAGATGCTCCGCTTTGCGGCGTCAAAGCTGGCTACCGTGTTGGTGGCAAGGCTCTGATGAAGCTCCCAGGCTAGGTCGTTATCAGCCATCAGCCAGCCCCCACCAACTCCCGCAGCGAGGATGCCGATGGCGACAAATTCTTGAATCCATCCAGTCCTACCGGTTGGCATCGGGCACCTCCGTAGCTTGAGGGGCAGGCGAGGCCGTCAGCGAGGTCATGAACCCCGGCTTATTCCTCCTCGCGGTATCACGCAGTTCATAGACTGCGCCCAGGATGTCGTGCCAGAACTTTGACCCAAAGCCAAGCGCAAAGCCGGTGAAGGTGCACCCAGCGAGGGCGTAGATCGCGCCGCCCAGGGTTGCGCTCGCCGGCGAGCGCATCCACCTGTAGTTCTCCACCTGGACCCAGCCAAGTGTGTCCCAAGGGGCCTCGAGGCGAGACATGATTGCGAAGAGATCAGCCTTGAGAAGGATGGAAAAGAGTATCCCGACTAGAATGTTTCGCCAGGCAATGCCGTACTCGCGTCTCCGTTCTTCCACCTCCGTGATTTTCAGTGTTCGGAGGTTCTCATGACGTAGCTTCAGCAGATTTGTCATTCGCTCGGCGAGGACGCTCAAGACGGTGAGAAGTGTGAGGACGTTGATAAGCGGCTCGAATGAGTCCATCGCTCCTGCCCTTCTCCGCTGGTCCAGCGGCACCGACGTGTGACAGCGTGAGTCGAGATTCGGAGAATGTCTTCACAAAGCTGCGATGGTTCCTCTGGAAGCCTAATCAACGCGTGCAGTGCCGTCAACCGTGGAAAGTTTGCTTGCCGTGAGAAGTTTGCACACCTCTGCCAGTACTCAGTTAACGGCGAGGCCATGTTTCGAGCCTACTCACAACCTTCGGATCTCATCCAGGAGGACATTCACGCGCCTGGCAATCTCATCGCGTATCTCGCGCCATCTCTTCTTTGGGAGGGCAGCGGGATCGATGATGGACCATCGCTCGGCACGCTGGATGAGCTCGGCCGGACACGCGTCGAGATTGCACATCACGACCACGCGCCAAGCGCTCGCGGCGTTTGGGGGATCGAACGGCTTCGTCCTCTGGCGCGAGATGTCGATGCCCACCTCGTTCATCAAGGCGATGGCCCTGGTGTGGACGCTAGCACCCGGCCTAGTGCCAGCGCTCTTCGCCTGCCATCCATCTGGCGCCGAGGCGTTGAAGAACCCCTCCGCCATCTGGCTGCGAAAGATGTTGCCCTCGCAGACAAAGAGGACCACCGGCATTTCCTTCTCCGGTTATTGGGCGGCTACTGGCCGGCGCGCTTGATTACCGACCCGGGGCGGCGAGCATGGCCCGAGCGCGGAGCTGGAGGCAGCGGGGACAGAGGAAGGAGGAGCCGGAGCGGACGCGGCCTTCCCAGCCGAAATAGGTGAGGATGACGATCGGGTCGGCCGCGCACCGAGCGCCGGCGCAGTGGGCGCCATTGGTGGCCCCCATGGCTGGGAATTCGGTGGGCCGCAGGGAGGAAGCCTCCCCCCCGTCGTCCGGGGCGTTGGCCGCGTCAGCCAGCCGTCCGAGGCAGACCACGCAGAGCAGCCGTTCCTCCTGCGGTCGGCCGCTAATAACGGTGACGGCAGCCGCCTCGCTGCAGTGCTGGCAGCGATCGGCCCGAGTGAGCTTCCGCCTGCTGGACAAGCCGAGCATGACGCCTCTTCTGGTAGGAACAGTGCCCATCGGCTCGAATCGGATTGGGCGGCAGGAATCTGAAGTGAAAAAGCAAAAGAAAGGAGCCCCGGGACTGATCCCGGGGCTCCGTAGCAGAGGGGGGAAGCCTCAGGCCGTCTGCGGCTGGGCCGGCAGATTAGCCGTCTTGAGGCGGATTTTTCGGAAGCGAACTTGGCCGGTATGGGCTTGCACGCCGATAAACCCGCTGGCTGGATCGAGGCTCTTGCCTTTGCCGCGGTACGAGTCGCTGTTGCTGTAGGAGGTGACAAGACGCCCGTTGAGGAAGACGGCGATCTTGCCCTTGATGTACTGGACCTCGCACGTGTTCCACTCGCTGGCGCTGATGGGCAGCCCACGCTTGTAGGTCTGGTACACGAAGTTGGGCGAGGGGGCGGTGAGGATGTCGTAGATAGCGCCGGTGCGGTGCTTGTCGTCGCCGGCAGGGCGGGCCTCCTCGTCGATCTGCACTTCGAAGCCAGTGTGGACGGCGACCCACGGCTTGTTGATATAGAGGTCGCTGCTGTTGAGGTCGTTGCGGCGGGGCACGGGGCGCTTGGGGTCTCGGAAGCCAAAGAAGATGCCGGAATTGTCGTTGCCCAGCCCCGCCGGCCGCGGGAGCAAGAACTCCAGGCGGAGAGCGAAGTCGTCGAAGTTCTCGGCCGCGTAGTAGAACAGCCCCATATCCGTCCCGACTTGCGCGACCATCTGGCCGTTGTCCAGGGCGAAGGAGGAGGCGCCGACGTTCTGCCAGAGGTTGAAAGTCCTCTCCGTGCCGTCGAAGAGGACGTTGTTGAAGTCGGCCTCGGGGAAGGCCTGCGGGCGTTGGGTCTGGGGTGCAAGGGGGGCAGCGGTGATGGCCTCTGCCAGGATGTGGTCCGCCGTCCGACGCGACAGGGCCACCCCCGAAAGCATCGGGTTGGGGGAGCCCAGCGTCGGCAGCAGGCACGGCCCCAGGGCGTAGAGGTTGTCGCTCTCCCAGAACTTGCCTAAGTGATCGGTCACGCTCTTGCCGGGATCGTCGCCCATGAAAAGCGTGCCCCCCTCGTGGTGCGTCGAGCCGAGGGTGTCGCGGCTGGCCTCCGGCAGCGGTGGCGTCGCCGCCCACCACTGCGATGTCCGGTTTACGTCGTTGTTGAGGAACTCCATGTGCGCACCGTTGGCCACCAGACTCGCCAGTTCGATGCAAGCCTGGTCCATGACGTCCCACAGCTCCAGGTGCTTACCGCCCTGCGGGCCGGCGTCCAGGCTCACCAGTGCCCTCCGCTGCGCGTAGTCGAAGTACTGGGTGCGGTTGAGGTCCGGGTCCAACGTCACGCGGTTCGGCGGGTTGATCGGGACGCGATTGCCGAACATCTCCCCGATGCCGCGGAAGGTGAGGATGATCCACTTGTCGTTCAGGCTGGCGAAGCGGTCCAGCTCATCGATGTTGGGGACTTTCTTGAAAAGCTCCGCCTCGGAGTTGGTGGTGAGCTTCCCGGTCCCGGCACCGGTGATCTGCACGTGGAAGTGCCCGTTCTTCACGCCGTCGGCGGTGTTCTGGAACTCGTGGATCCCCTTGACGAAGAGCGCCGACGCTTGCAATTCGTTCAGGGCCGCCAATGCCGGCTCGTTCAGGTCGGCTCGGCGGATGCGGACGGTGATGTTCGTCCGCAGGTGGGCCATCAGGTTCGTGCCGATCAGCTGGTTCTGGTTGGGGAGCGTCGCCAGAGCCAGGCGGGTGCTCTCGATGGTCCCCATGGCCAGGAACACGCGACCGTCCTGTGGGACTTCCAGGACGCCCTGGTTGGTGTGGATGCGGGCGACCCGGCCGGGCTGCTGCGGGTCCATCTCCAGGCGGATGATGTGGACGTTGCTGACGACCATCAGCCGCTTGTTGATGTTGGCGGCCCGCAGGCCGAGCTTCGGGTCGGTGACGGCCTCCGACTCCGACTGCGCCAGCCGCGCCGACCGCAAGAGCAACTGCACGGCGTTGAACTTGTTGAAAGGGAAGAAGCCGGGACGGGGGCTTTTGCTCTGCACCGCCAGCGGCGCCTCCAGCTCCTCGATCGCGGAGGGGGACGCCTGACCGTTGATGACGGTGCCGCGGCTGCCGGCCAGCATAGGCTTGGCGCCTGCGGGCCTCGACTTGATGCCGTCGAACAGCCGCTTCCTCAGCACCTCATGCAAATCGCCGTCGATGAAGTCGTTGGAATCCTTGACCCCGATCTGGTCGGCGGCGTGGTCCAGGTAAGAGACGATTCGGCCGGCGACGTTGAGGACCGGTGTCATGAGGTCCTTGCGGACATTGGCTGGCCACATCGGCGAGTCGATCTCGGAGTCGATGAAGTAGGGGGACCAGCCTCCCCAGAAAATGGATCGTCCTCCGAGGCAGAAGGCCAGTCCGGCAAAGCCCTTGTTGAAGTCCTGCGGGCTGTCGCTGTTCCAGACATCCTTGCTCCAGACGTCCGGAGCCTCGAGGGGGGGAGGCAGGTTCTGTACGTGCTCCGGCAAGGCAAGCGGCCCGGCCTCGAGGACCAAGATGCGGTGGCGGTGGGTGTGATCGCTGTGGAAGAGATGCGTCGCAAGCACGCCGCCGAATGATCCTCCTCCGATCACGACAATGTCAAAGGGGCGGGCGCCGGGGTACTGGATCGTGTCCATGCTCGCCAACGCCTCGTCCCAGCCGTTGCAAACGTAGCGTCCGAGCACGTCGAGCGAGAAGTCGGTCTTCTGCGGTACGGTCGTCGTAGCCATGGGAATCTTTCCCTCCGTAGGCGGTTCGCGGTGAACCTCCCACCGTCCTGTTCCTCTAGGAGTGACAGAACGAGAACGTTCTCCACTTTGTCGGCAGACGGGGATGCGCGGCCTCGCGGGGGCGGCACGGCCAGGGAGCGTCCAGGGGAATCGCGGCCTGGGAGTCGCTCGGCACGAGGTCCAATATCAATATCAAGGTATCGGTCCGCCGCCAGAGTGCAAGGGGGAATCTAGTGATCCCGACCACCGCTTAGCACCGGAGGGCTACTCTATCCGCTGTGGCGACAGATTCTTCGGGGGTGATAGCATTAATTTGCGCGTAGGCGTAAATTTCCGCTGCGGCGTTCCCCCTGTTGCCCTCCACACGGATGTTGGTCCTGAGCGCCTCGCGGACGGCCGTGGGGGATTGACATTCCGCTTGCAGGGCATGGTGCGGTCGGCTAGCGTCTCTCCGACCTCGTTCTGAGCAACTCCGGGCCGCGACTCCCTGGACGCTCCTGGCTCGGCCGCCCTCGCGAGGCCGCATTTACTCGCATTTCGACAAGAGTTTAGCTGCTCGTCGAGTTTCGCGAGCGCGTAGGGCTGTTCGTCCTCTCCGCGCACACCAACGCGAGAATCGCGAGTCGCCGCGGGGTGCCGCATGGCTGCAGACTCGTCGGCCTCGGGCTTCGGGTTCGAGGAGCATCACGCGCCTCGCTGCTCGCTCCCACGAGTGACCCCGTTCCCGTCTGAGGACTGACCCGTGTCGCAACGGATTGACCTCAATCCCAACACTTCCTCTGCCGCAGACGTGAGAGCCGCCAACCCAACAGCGACGGAATACGCAATTGAGAAGTACACGCCAGCCAAGACCGTACGACGAGGCATCGGTCTGTGCCTTTCTGGTGGCGGCTTCCGGGCTACGCTTTTTCATTTGGGCGCCCTCCGGCGCTTGAACGAGCTCGGCATCCTCGCTCGCGACGACTTTCGAACGATTTCCTCAGTCTCGGGAGGAAGTATTACGGCTGCCCACTTGGCGGCGACCGTGAACTGGTCACTGAGGTATCCAGCTGCGGACTGGGAGAAGTTTATCGCCGAGCCCCTGCGTAGCTTCACCAAGAGAGATCTCCGGACTGGCGCCATATTCAAGCGCCTTTGGCCATGGAACTGGGTGAAGGGAAGCGTGGCCGTGGAGGAGCTGGCCAAGCGGATCGAGAAGAACCTTACCAATATCCGGCTCAAGAATCTTCCGGATCATCCTAGGTTTGCGTTCTGCGCGACGGACATGGCTTTCGCGGTGAACTGGGTTTTTGAAAAGACCGGCATGGGGGACTACCAGGTAGGCCACATCATGCCGGTACCGGAGGACTGGCCGCTTGCGCGCTCCGTTGCCGCATCGGCCTGCTTCCCGCCGGTGTTCAACCCGATGCGGATGCCGTTCAAGGCCGATGCGTACGTTGACGGAAAGGCGAGGGCAACGGACGAGCGGAAGTGGCGAGAGGCGGTGAGCGACCTTCGGCTGACAGACGGGGGTAACTACGACAGCATGGGTCTGGAGCCAGTTTGGAAGGACCACGCGATCGTTCTCGTTTCGGATGCCGGTAGTCCCCTGGACTTTTCCTCCGACGGGCGCCTCATTTGGCGCCTCCAGCGTTACGTAACGATCCAGGCGGAGCAAGCCAGCGCTCTTCGCAAGCGCTGGCTCATCTCGAACTTCATCGCCGGCGTCATGGACGGCGCGTACTGGGGGATCAGCAGCGCACGGACCAGCTACGATCCCCAGGATCGCCTTGGCTATTCGAAGGAGCTAGCCAGCGATGTCATTGCGGGCATCCGAACCGACCTTGACGCGTTCTCGGAGGCCGAGGCCGCAGTGTTGGAGAACCACGGCTACCTTCTCGCCGACGCCGCAATTCGGAAGCACGTGCCGGAGATCCTGCCTGGGGCAATTCAAGGTGTCGCCGTGCCGCACAAGGATTGGTGTCCTCCGCAGAAGACGGAAGGCCAGGTTAGGGAGGCACTGAAAGGTAGTGACAAGCGCAAGATTTTCGGCCGCGGATGAATGCCCGTGTGTCGAAGGGCGTGGAATGGGTAGAGCCCGGTCCAACCCAGCGCCCACCTGCCACGTCCGAAAGGCGACCTGCCCGCCGTTTCAGCGACCTCGGTGAACCTGCTACGGTGAAAGCATGAGAAGGGACTGCGGTCCGGACCCTGGAGCCGGGTGGTGGTTTCAAAAGTACGGAGGTGGGGGTTCAGGCTGCCTTAATGCTCTATTCTGGTGGGCATTGGTTTTCTTCGCCCTCGGTTCGTCGTCTCTTTCCTCCGCTCGCATTTCTAGTAAGACGTGAGAAACGCGGCTGCTCAGCGGCGGTGTGAGCAGCGGCACTATGTTGCGGAGACGAGAGCCACATCCCGTTTCCTCTGCGGCCTGACTAACAGGGAAGGCCCCGCACTCGTTCGCGTAGCTCGTCATCCGAGGGGTGGGTATAAACCGTCGTTGTGAGCGGGCTTGCATGCCTCGCGAACCTCTGGGCGAGGAAGAGATCACGGGAAGCGCGGTAGACGTTCGTGACCCCTGCGGGGCGAAGAGCATGGAAGGGATAGAGGCGGCCTAGGCCGGCGCGAACCTGCCACGTGCGGAAGGTGACCTGCACCCGGCGCTTGGAGATCCGGCGGCGAGACTGGTTGCAGAAGATAGGCCCAGAATCCGCTTAGCTTCCGGACCAAGTTATCTGGCAGGAATACATCGCCGGCCCTGCCTCACTTGGCGATTTCCGGCCGGAGCCTGCTCCGGAGCCGGGGCAATCCGTTCGGGAAGGTGACGTCGCCGACGTTCAGGCCAACGATCTCGCCCAACCGGAGGCCGGTACCGAGGGCGAGGGAAGATCATGTGATCCCGAGGGTGGCCGGCGGTGGCTCGTAGGAGTGCCTTCTGATCGGCCTGGGTAGGGTAGGCGGAGGCAGGGCGAGGGCTTGAAGATGTGCGGTACGTCTGGTAGCGTCTCACACTGGGTTTGATTCTTTTCAGAGGAGCAACGATGCGATTCGCCCCGCACCGTCCTATCGCCCTCATCCTGGTCATCCTGCTCTTGCCTCATCTGACCGGATGTCACCGCATCATCCACAAAAGTCCTACCCGTTTCAAAGAAGACGTGGCCGCGCACCGCCGGTGGGTCTCGAAAGCATTGATCCTCGGGGTCACGACGATCGAGGGCAAAGGGATTGGGTTCGACCAAGATCCCGGTGGCATTGTTCACGGCGATACAGTGGTCGCTCAGGTGCGAGGTGAACGCTTTGCCATCGCGCTGACCGACGTCAAGGCGGTGTGGGTTTCCGAATCGCAGATGGGCAAGACCAACATGCGCGTCCACCACACGGGCAAGGACGTGGTCCTCATCCCGCTATCCGATGAGAAGATCGTCGGTGCGACTACGGTCGCCGGCCTGGCGATCGAATTCGATGAGAAGCCGCGTGCCTGGGCTCGCAACGACACTCTTCATGCGTACATCCAAGGTGAAGCCTTCTCAATCGCGCTCGACCAGGTCAAGCATGTCTGGATCTCGCGGTTCAGCGGCGCCATGACCCTGATGGGGATCGGGGCGCTGGTCGGAGTGGGTTTACTGGTCACAGTCCTCATCGTGGCCGCAACCAAGGAATCCTGTCCCTTCGTGTACTCGTGGGACGGTGAGCAGTACGTCTTCGATGCCGAACCCTATGGTGGCGCAGTCACGAAGGGTTTGGAACGCGACGATTACTCCGAGCTCGAGCACCTCCGTCCGGATATGGGCCTCTATCGACTGATGGTCACCAACGAGGTGAGCGAAACTCAGTACACCAACCAGATGCGGATTCTGGTTGTGGATCACCCGCCAGACACCCGAGTCAAAGTTGACGAGTTCGGCAGGATGTATTCCTTCGCTCGGATGGAGGCGCCCAGATCAGCTCGCGACCGATCAGGGCGCGACCTGCTGCCCTGGCTCGCCGCAACCGACCGGGTGATCTGGGAATCCTATGCGGTGCCCGATTCGAATGGTGGGGTACGTGAGGACATCGACCTCACGTTTTCCAAACCGAGGGGCGTGACCGCGGCGTTCCTGGTCACCAACCTCGCCACCGGCCAGTGGGGATCTCACATGATCCGTGAGCTGCTGAGCCTCCGAGGGGGCGCGCTGAACGAATGGTACCAGGCGATCGATGCTCAAGGAACGTCGTTGGATTCGCTTCAGGCATGGAACGTTCAGAATGAACTGTACGTGCTCAAGATTCACGTCAAGGAGCCTGATGGGTGGATGGTTCGGGGGCTGGTGCCGGGCGGCGGTCCCTTCATCGCCGAAGACCGCGTCGTCCCCCTCGATATCAGCCAGGTTAGCGGCGACTCGCTTGAGATCCGCATCCGGCCGCCACGGGGTTTCTGGGCGCTGAACTCCTTTGCGGTCGCCTATGGCTCGAGCGAGGAGTTCACGGTCGAGGTCACGACGCCGCTGTCGGCAAGGACTTCCGATGGGCGTGACGCGCTGCCAGCGCTTCTCGCCAGCGATGACGACTATTACGTCATGCCAAATACGGGAGATCAAGGCTACGTCTCGTTCAGCGCGCCCCCGCTGCGTCCCGGCATGTCCCGGACCCTGATGCTCCACACGAGAGGCTACTACCGTCTCCACCTCACCCCCCCCGGCACGCCCGACCTGGCGGCGCTACACCAGATTGCTTATGTTCCTGATGCGGCTGCCCATCTCGCCGCCGACCGGTTTGCGGAGCTCCAGGTGGCCCAGCGAAGCCGCCGCTGATTCTGCTGGCCATGCGCTACTACTTGGTCGACCGCATCCTCGAGATGGAGCCAGGCGTCCGCGCGGTCGGAGTGAAGTGCATCACCCTGAGCGACGACCTCCTCAACGAGCACTTCCCTGGCAATCCGGTGTTCCCTGGCGTCCTCTTGCTCGAGGGGCTGGCCCAAACCGCCGGCAGGCTGCTGGCCGAACCCACCGGTGGCCAGCGCTTCGCCCTCCTAACTTCGATCGAGCGCGTGCGGTTCATGGCCTTTGCGCGCCCCGGTGATCAGGTGAACTTGACGGTGGAAGTAGAAGCCCTGCAGGACGAGTCCGCACGGGTTCGTGGATCGGCAACCGTGGACGATCATCCGATCGCATCTGCTCGTTTGGTCTTCCGGCTCATAGAAGCTCAGGGGATCATCCCACCGCTTTTCGAGCCTTTCTGGCGCCATTCGGCCGCCATTCTGCGCGGCGAGTTCCCGCCGGTGACCGATGAGTAGACGCGTGGCAATAACCGGAGTTGGGGTCGTCACTCCGATCGGCACCGGCGCCGACGCGTTCGCCGCGGCCCTCAAGGCCGGTCGCTCCGGCGTCCGACACATCACCGCTTTTGACTGCGGCGGCTTCGAAACTCAGATTGCGGCGGAGGTGGATGACACCACCTTCGATGCGACTCCGCATGTTGAACCACCGAAGATGATGAAGGTCATGAGCCGCCCCACACTCTTCGCCGTGACGGCTGCGTCCCTGGCGCGGCAGGCCGCTTCACTCACCCCTCGAGATGTCGATCCCTATCGATTGGGAGTCTCCTTGGGCGCCGGCGGAATGGGTCCGGTGGACATGGACATCATCGCCGGTCAGGCAGCGGCCATCATCGAGGCGGCGAAGGAGAACGGCGGCGCCGCGGAGTTCAACATCCCCGCCTTCGCGCGCATCTTTCAGGCTCGCACCAACCCCATTGCCGTGCTCCGCGGCCTGCCGAACCTGGCGGCCGCGCATATCGCCATTCAAAACGGCGCCCGTGGCCCCAACAACACCCTCACGACCGCGTGCACGGCTGGGACCCAGGCGATCGGCGAGGGGATGAGGATCATTCTGCGTGGCGACGCCGATGTCGTCCTGGCTGGCGGGGCCGATGCGATGATCAATCCCGTGGGCATCCTGGGCTTCAGCATGCTCGGAACCCTCTCGCGCCGCAACAATGACCCCCCAACCGCCAGCCGGCCTTTCGATCGAGGCCGGGATGGCTTCGTCATCGGCGAGGGATCCGGCGTCGTGGTGCTCGAGCGTGAGGACTTCGCCAAGGCCCGAGGAGCACCGATTCT
>Ga0184637_10000513_pt1 | contig 28837 bp, 29 predicted proteins | sample PLM3_127_b2_FD_133143 | JGI IMG/M metagenome (GOLD analysis project Ga0184637, IMG submission 133143) | Groundwater sediment microbial communities from an aquifer in East River, Colorado, USA - PLM3_127_b2 | ecosystem: Environmental > Terrestrial > Soil > Riparian zone | place: USA: East River... | reverse complement strand
GAGCTCGATGCCGTGCGCGTCGCGGCTGCGGGCCTGCTGGATGCCGAGCGCGGTCTCGCGCAGCGCCTTCGAGGGGATGGTGCCGGTGTTGGCGGCGGCGCCCCCCGGCACCGCCTCCTTCTCGACCAGGGCGACCTTCTTGCCGTTGAACGCCGCCTCGATGGCCCCGTTCTCGCCCGCGGGCCCGGAGCCGATCACCACCACGTCGTAGTGGAGCATGGCCCGCTTATAGTGCAGCGCGCCGGCTCTTTCGATATCGTTCTCGGCCCCGTGCTCGACGCCCCCCGCAACCCGGCCCTGGCCGCCGTCCGCAAGAACCTCATGGTCGAGCTGGACGAGCGGCGCCGCGCCCTCGCCCGGGCGGGGAAGCGCCTGTTCGACTTCGGCCTCGGCGATCCGAAGGAGGCGACGCCCCCCTTCCTGCGCGAGGCGCTGCGCGCCGCGGTGCCCCAGGTCTCGCAGTACCCGAGCGCGTTCGGGACCGCCGCCCTGCGCGGTGCGGCGGCCGGGTACCTCGGGCGGCGCTTCGGCGTGTCGGTGGACGCGGAGACCCAGGTCGTCGCCTGCGCGGGCGCGAAGGAGGCCATCTTCCACCTGCCGCTCGCGTTCGGGGGCGGACAGCCCACGCGCGGCCGCCGCAAGGTGGTCTACCCGGACCCGGGCTACCCCACCTACGAGGTGGGAACGCGCTTCGCCGGGCTCGAGCCGGTGCCGGTGCCGCTCCGGGCGGAGGACGGCTTCCTGCTCGAGCCGGACGCGCTCGGCGAGGCGGTGCTGCGCGAGACGCTCCTCCTCTGGATCAGCTACCCGCACAACCCGACCGGCGCGGTGGCGCCCCGCGACTACCTCGCGCGCGTGGGCGCGGCCGCGCGGCGGTACGGCTTCATCGCCGTCTCCGACGAGTGTTACGCGGACATCTACTTCGGCGCGCCGCCCCACTCGCTGCTCGAGGTCGAGACCGAGAACGTGCTCGCCATCCACTCCTGCTCCAAGCGGAGCGGCATGACCGGCTACCGCTCCGGCTTCGTGGCGGGCGACCCGGACCTGATCGCGACGCTCCGGGCGCTGCGGAGCCACCCGGGCGTCGCCTCCCCCGAGTTCGTCGCCGCCGCCGCCACCGCGGCCTGGTCCGACGACGGGCACGCGGCCGAGCGCCGGGAGATCTTCCGGCGCAAGCGCGACCGGTTCGCCGCGTTCTTCCGCGAGCACGGGCTCGACGCGGGCGCGGCGGAGGCGACGCTCTACCTGTGGGTGAAGGTCCCGGCGGGCCACACGTCGGCGAGCTACGCGCTCGCGCTCCTCGAGGAGGGGATCGTGGTGGCGCCCGGGACGGCGTTCGGGGCGGGCGAGGGTTACGTGCGCGTGGCGCTGGTGCCCGCGCTCGAGGAGTGCGACGCGGCGATCGCCGCCTGGCGGAGGGTGAAGACGTGACGGACTGGAAGACGATCGAGGGGCGGATCGCGGCGGCGTTCGAGGACCGGGCGAAGCTGTCCGACCCCGTCCACCGCGCGGCGGTGGTGCAGGCGCTGCACGGCCTCGACCGCGGCGAGCTGCGCGTCGCCGAGAAGGTCGACGGCGCCTGGAAGGTGCACGCCTGGCTCATGCAGGCCGTGAACCTCTACTTCGCCATCTCGGGCATGGAGACCCAGGAGTTCGGGCCGTTCCAGGTGCGCGACAAGATCCCGCTCAAGCGCGACCTCGAGCAGGCGGGCGTGCGGCTCGTGCCGGGCGGCGTCGCCCGCTTCGGCTCGCACCTCGAGCCGGGCGCCGTGCTCATGCCGGGCTTCGTGAACATCGGCGCGCGCGTCGGCGCGAACTCGATGGTGGACACCTGGGCGACGGTCGGCTCCTGCGCGCAGGTGGGCGCGAACGTGCACCTCGCCGGCGGCGTCGGGATCGGCGGCGTGCTCGAGCCACCTGGGGCCCGCCCGAACATCATCGAGGACGGCGCGTTCATCGGTAGCCGCTGCATCCTCGTCGAGGGGGTACTCGTGGAGGAGGAGGCGGTGCTGGGCGCGAACGTGGTCATCACCGCCTCGACGCCGATCATCGACGTGACCGGGCCGAAGGAGGTCGTGCACAAGGGGCGGGTGCCGGCGCGCTCGGTGGTCATCCCCGGCACGCGGCCGAAGCAGTACCCGGCGGGCACCTACCAGATCCCCTGCGCGCTCATCGTCGGCACGCGCAGCCCGGCCACCGACAAGAAGGTCTCGCTCAACCAGGCGCTGCGCGACTTCGAGGTGCAGGTCTGAGCGCGGCGCCCGCGCCGCTCGCGGGGCCGGGCCCCGAGATCACCGCCGCGCTCGCCGCGCGCACGGAGCGGCTCTGCGCGGTGGCCTCGCCCATCGGCCACGAGCGGGCGCTCTGCGACGAGCTCGAGGGCTGGGCGCGCGCGCGTTTCCCGCGCGTGGACCGCGTGAAGGACTCGCTCGTCGTGCGGGTGGACGGGCCGGCCGACCCGGCGCGCCCGCTCGTCGCGCTGTGCGGCCACCTCGACACCGTGCCGACGCACGAGGAGGACCGCGGCCCGCCGCGGATCGCGGGCGGGCGCATCGTCGCGCCGGGCGCCTCCGACATGAAGGGCGGCGTCGCGGTGGCGCTCGAGCTCGCCGAGCGGCTGCCGCGCGCGGAGCGGTTCTGCGACCTGCTGCTCGTGCTCTACGCGCGCGAGGAGGGGCCGTACCTCGAGAACGAGCTCGGCGACCTGCTCGCGGCGCCGGGGCTCCTCGAGGGCGTCGCGTTCGCCTTCTGCCTCGAGCCGACCGACAACGTGCTGCAGCTCGGCTGCGTGGGCTCGATCCACGCGACGCTCACCTTCACCGGACGGGCGGCCCACTCCGCGCGCCCCTGGCACGGGGAGAACGCGGTGCACCGCGCGGGCGCGCTCCTCGCCGAGCTGCACGCGCGCGCGCCGCGCGAGGCGCGCTCGGGCGGGCTCGTCTTCCGCGAGGTGTGCTCCGCGACGCGAATCGAGGGCGGCCGCGCGCGCAACGTCGTGCCCGACCGCTGCACGCTCAACCTCAACTTCCGCTTCGCGCCGGACCGGACGCTCGAGGACGCCGCGGCGGAGCTCGAGGCGCTCGGTGCGCGCCACGGCGCGGCGGTCGCGCTGACGGACCTCTCGCCGGCCTGCCCTGCCTTCGCGGACCACGCGCTGGTGCGCCGGCTCGTCGAGCGGACCGGCATCGCGGTCGAGCCGAAGCAGGCCTGGACCGACGTCGCCCGGCTCGCCCAGCACGGCGTGCCAGCGGCGAACCTCGGCCCGGGCGCGACCGCGCAGGCGCACCAGCGCGGCGAGTGGGTGGAGGTCGAGGCGCTCGCGCGCGGCTACGCGCTCTACGAGCGGCTCCTGCGCGCCTGACGCGGGTCGCCCTCCTGGGTCGAGGCGCACGCCGGGGCGCGCCCGCTATGATGCACCGATGGTCCTCCCCCTCGTGCTCCTCCTGTCGGTCGCGACCGCGCAGGTCGACCCCTGGGACGAGGACGCCGTCGAGGAGCACGACGAAGACCGCGACCGGATCCTCGTCTCGGCCTGGGGCGGCAACGCCTGGGAGACCGGGACGCGCGGCGGCGGCTCGTTCCCCCTCGCCGGCGGGGAGATCGCCTACGCGTTCGACTCGATCGACGTCGGCCTGGCGGGCTACGGCTACCGGCTGCCGGACGAGGCCAACCCCTGGACGCCCGTCGTGCTGCTCCGGGCCATCAACCGCTTCGACACCGGGAGCGGCCTCGAGGCGACGTTCGGCTTCGGGCTCGGCGCGGCGCGGCCCGACGACTGGGAGGCCTGGTTCCAGGTGGCGCTCGGGTTCCGGCTCGACCTCGGCCCCGCCTTCGTCGGCGGCGAGCTCTCCTTCGAGCAGTTCGACGTGCTGCGCCTCGCGGGGGGCGTGGGCGTGAAGTTCTGAAGGCCGCGCGGCCCGTAAAGGGAACCACTCCTGTTTCACTTGACCGCGAGCGCGGGCTCGTTACATCCGCCCCCCGTCGCCCGGCGCGCCGGGCTCCGCCGCTCACAGCCCGAAAGGACTCAGCTCCCCATGAAGCGTCTCGCCCTCGCCCTCGCCCTCGCGCTCCTGCCCGGCCTCGCGCTCGCGCAGGTCAGCACCTGGAACATCGACCCGAGCCACTCGCACGCGAGCTTCACCGTCCGGCACCTCGTCATCTCCAACGTGCGCGGCGAGTTCGGCAAGACGACCGGCGTCCTCAAGCTCGACGAGAAGGACCCGACCCGATCGACCGTCGAGGCGACCATCGACGCGACCACCATCGACACCCGCGAGCTGAAGCGCGACGAGCACCTCAAGTCGCCCGACTTCTTCGACGTCGCGAAGCACCCGACCATCACGTTCAAGTCGACCCGGGTCGAGAAGAAGGGCGAGGGCAAGCTCGCGGTGACGGGCGACCTCACCCTGCACGGCGTCACGCGGCCGGTGACCCTCGACGTGGTCGGCCCGACGCCCGAGGTCAAGGATCCCTGGGGCAACGCCCGCCGCGGGTTTTCGGCGAGCGGCGAGCTCGACCGCAAGGAGTTCGGCCTCCTGTGGAGCAAGACCGTCGAGGCGGGGCCGGTCGTGGGCGACAAGGTGAAGATCGAGATCGAGGCCGAGTTCCTGAAGCAGGGCCCGGCGAAGGCCGCCGCGAAGTAGCGCTCGCGCGGGACGCGGCGCCGCGCGCGCCGCGCTCCCGCGGGCGCCGGTCGCCCCGCGAGAAGCAGGCGCGGGCGCCGCGCGTCCCGGCGGTCCGGGCGGCGGCCCGGCCCCTGAACGGAAATGCAGCCCCGCCGCGCGGGCGGCGCGGCACGCGGGCTGCTCCCGCGGCGCCGCATGACGGCCGCCTCCGACTCGCACCTCCTCCCCGAGCTTCCCCGCGAGCGACTCCTCCAGGCCGGGCCGCGCGCGCTCTCCGACGCGGAGCTGCTCGCGCTCGTCCTCGGCACCGGCACGGGCAAGCTCTCCGCGCGCGCCGCCGCCCTCGCGCTGCTCGAGGAGGTGCCCCTCGCCGAGCTGGCCTGGGCGCCCCCCGACGCCATCGCCGCCTTCCCCGGGCTCGGCCTCGCCCGCGCCGTGGCGGTGGCGGCCGCGTTCGAGCTCGGGCGGCGCGGCGCCTGGGCCCCGCCGCGCCGCGGGGAGCGCTGCCTCGATCCCGGCCGCGTGCACGAGCTGATGCGCCACGCCGCGCACGCCGAGCGCGAGGGCTTCCACGTGGTGCTGCTCGACGTGCGCGGCCGGCTCGTGCGCGCTGTGCAGGTCGCCGAGGGATCGCTCTCGCAGTGCCCCGTCTCGCCGCGCGACGCGCTCCGCCCCGCCGTGCGGGAGGGGGCGCACGGGGTGGTGTTCGTGCACAACCATCCCTCCGGCGTTATTCGGCGCTCCGGATTATGGGGACTTCGCTGCGCGCGCCCGCGCCGGCGTGCGATCCGACCCGCCCGTCGTTCACATAACGCGTGTCGTGTGGAGGCCCGGCCGTGAGGCGCGCCGCGACGGCCTCGGCGTGCCACGAGCGCCTGGAGCAGCTCGGCGTCCGGGTGCTCACGGACGCGGAGCTGCTGACGATCCTCCTGTCGCCGACGGCAGGGATGAACTCGACGCGCGACGCCGCGCAGAAGCTGCTCGACGCGCTGCCCATCTCGGAGATCGCTTGGGCGCCGGCGGAGCAGCTTCAGCAGCAGCCCGGGATCGGTCCGGCGCGAGCGGCCGCGATCGCGGCGGCCTTCGAGCTCGGCCGCCGCGGCGCGTGGTCGCCGCCGAAACGGGGCGAGCGCGTCCTCGATCCAGCGCGGGTGTACGAGCTGCTGCGGCCGCTTGCCCACGCGGAGCGGGAGGAGTTCCACACCGTCCTGCTCGACGTCCGGGGGCGCCTCATCAAGACCACGAAGGTCGCCGAGGGGTCGCTCACCCAGTGCCCCGTGTCACCGCGGGATGCGCTGCGGGAGCCCGTCCGCATCGGCGCGCACGGCGTGGTGTTCGTGCACAATCACCCCAGCGGGGACCCGGCCGCGAGCGTCGAAGACGGGGACCTCACGGAACGGCTGCGCGCGGCGTCCGAGCTGGTCGGGGTCGTGGCCCGCGACCATGTGATCGTGGCGACGGGCGGGTATTTCTCCTTTGTCGAGGCGGGCCGCTGGCGCAGGTGACGCAGCGCGTCGGCACTCAGCATCGTCGTGCTAAACGTTGCCGTCGGTCATGAACGGAGGAGCTTCGCAATGGCTGAAAGGAAACCTGCAAAGACGGGCACGCAGCAGTCCGCCAAGAGAACCACCGGCAAGGCGTCCAAGGGATTCACGGACGAGGAACGAGCCGCGATGAGGGAGCGCGCCCAAGAGCTGAAGGCGGCCGCGCGCCGCGGCCCGCGCGCGGGCAAGGCGGACGGGGAAAGCGACGTGCTCGCGAAGATCGCCGAGATGCCGGAACGGGATCGCGCCATGGCCGAGCGGCTCCATGCCATCATCAAAGCCAGCGCGCCAGCCCTCTCGCCGAGAACCTGGTACGGGATGCCCGCGTATGCCAAGGACGGCAATGTCGTCTGCTTCTTCCAAAGCGCGCAGAAGTTCAAAACGAGGTACGCGACGTTCGGCTTCAGCGACAAGGCGAACCTCGACGAAGGCGCCATGTGGCCGACCTCCTTCGCGCTGAAGGAGTTGACCACCGCCGAAGAGGCAAGGATCGGCGCGCTCGTGAAGAAAGCGGTGAGCTGAGGACCGAGCCTCACCGATCCATGGCGCCGGGACGGAGTGGTGTCGGTCGACCAGACCCCGGTCCGGTTCGAGATCCTCATGAGCGCCGGCTGTGGTCACGGGAAGCGCACCGCTGAGCTCGTGGCGGACGTGGTTCGCGAGCACGCGCCGGGCGCAGAGGTCGAGACCATCTTGGTCGCGGCGCCGGACGCCGCGGCGCGGCTCGCGTTCCCCGGTTCGCCAACGGTCCGGGTGAACGGAGTCGACATCGAGCCGCAGCCCCCGACGGACGTCGGGTGGGCTTGATCCGGTTTGAGGAAACGAGGTTCTTGTGTGACGGTCATCGGCGGCCAAAAAAGCAGCGGGCGTGTCGATCTGGCCTCGGCTCGTTCGTAGCCACTTCGGAAGGCGGTTGGTCACAAGGGTCGCAGGCGATGCCTGTGCCGAAAGGAGTTACGCTCATGTCGAGGCTTCGGGTAAACGCATTTGGAATATCTATCGATGGCTACGGCGCCGGTCCCGACCAAGATCTGGACAATCCGATGGGCGTCGGAGGTATGGCGCTGCACAAGTGGGTCTTCGGCACGAAGACGTTCCAGAAGATGGCCGCCGACTTCGCCGGATCGCTGATCGGCGACGAGGTTGGCAGAGAAGGCGTCGACGACGACTTCGCCGCGCGCGGTTTCGAGAACGTCGGCGCCTGGATCCTCGGCCGCAACATGTTCGGGCCGCTGCGGGGCCCCTGGTCCGACGACAGTTGGAAAGGATGGTGGGGCAACAACCCGCCCTACCACGTACCCGTCTTCGTGCTGACGCACCATGCTCGCGCCCCCATCACGATGGAGGGCGGAACGACGTTCCACTTCGTCACCGATGGAATCCATGCCGCGTTGAGACGCGCGACCGAGGCGGCTCAAGACAAGGACGTCCGACTTGGCGGTGGCGTCGCCACCATTCGCCAGTACCTCACCGCTGGGCTGATCGACGAGATCCACCTCGCGATCTCTCCCGTGCTCCTCGGCCGCGGCGAGCACCTCTTCGCAGGCATCGACACGGCGAGCCTCGGCTACAAGTGCACGGAGCAGGTCTCCACGGGCCACGCCACGCATGTTGTCCTGACGAAGTAACCCCGAAGCTGAGCGATCCCCTCATCTCGTAGGGGCAAGTTCTTGAAATCCGGGATCGAGGGGACCACGCTGCCGCCTCGTGAGCGACCAACCTCTCGACCGCGACCGGATCACGACGCTCGTCTCCACGATCTTCGCCGACGATCTCCACGCCAAGCGCGTGGCTTCGCTGGCGGGGGCGGCCGTCGGAGTGCTGGAGGGGGCGGCCGTCGGAGTGCTGGAGGGGGCCGCCTTGGGCGTCCTGTCGATGATCACGAGTCACGGGCGAGCCACGCCGCTGCTCTTGATGCCGAGCCCCACCTAAATAGGCTGCACTGAACCTGGATCAGACCAAGCGAGCCGATGCGCTGCGAAGTAGAACGCCGGCACGGTGCCTGCCGGAAGGCCGAGGTTTCTCGCGATCGGCCCCATGAGGCGCGTCATGCCCTCCAAGGTACGTGCGTGCTCGAGGCCGCCGCAGTCCAGAGGCCGAAACCCGGTGCGCACGACGAGCTCCGCAACCGTTCGCTTCGCCGATGCGTCGTCCCCGCACACTAAGACGTCGTGCATTTCCGTTGAGGAGGCTACCGATAGCTCGTCAGCGAATGTCGTCTTCCACGCGGCGACGAGCGGGACGTTAGCCGGCAGCACGTTCGCGATTGCCGCCGCTCCGGATGTCGCGGGGATGTGCTCACCCCATGGCGTTGTCGGATCCACAACGATCCTGCCCGCGAGGGCCTCACCGTATTCCAGAACGAGGCATTGCACGTCTTCGAAGGGGATCGCGAGCACGACCACTCCGGAGGCATTGATGGCTTGGACATGACTCGCGCCCGTGACGGGCGTGCTTGCTGCGCCAGCGATCCGAGCAGCGAGTGCTTGGGCTCGCGCAGGGTCGCGCGATCCGACGACCACAGGAACTCCAGCCATTGCCAGCCGTCGAGAGAGGGCGGCTCCCATCTGGCCAGTGCCGAGTACTGCGACCATCATCTGACTTGCTCCTGGAGCCAGCTATTAGGGAACGGTGATCGCGTAACGGATCGAGACCAGATCCGTCCCGCAACGGGTAATGACCTTCCGTGTACCGTCGCTGGCCCATCCGCGCCGCTCATAGAAACGCCTCGCGCGATGATTTGCCTCGAGGACCCAGAGAACCGCCCGATCGTATCGGTGCTCGCGCATCTCGCGCAGCGCCCCTTCTGCGAGCGCGCGCGCAACGCCCGTCCCTGCTGCATCCTGCTCCAGGTAGAGGGCGTAGAGCTCTGCCGTGTGCTGGTGCACGTCGGCGTCGCGCGGCGGGCCCCAGGCAGCAAACCCGAGGCCACGATCTTCGCGTTCCGCGATCCAGACCCGATTCGCGCTCGTCGACGACAAGGCCTCCCGCCATATGGGCTCGCGCTCCTCGGGGCTCAGGCCGGCAAGCCCATCGTCAGGCATCAGGCCCCGGTAACCCCACTGTCGCGAGCGCACGTCGATGCCGCAGATCGTGCCGCAGTCGGCTTCGAGTGCGCGCCGGATACGCAGGGAACTTGTCAGCGGCTCCTTCATCGCGACCGATCACAACATCACACACGCCCTAGGTCGAGTGCTACGTGCGCCGGGAGATGGCTCCCGAGCAGCGTGGGCAACGCGACGCTCGCGCGTCGAGCGCTCGGAGCTGCCGTCGTCCGCGACGCCGATTACAGTGCCCGCATGCCATCCCTCCTGTTCCTCCCGGGCGCCGGCGGGCGCGCCTCGTTCTGGAGCCCGGTCGCGGAGCGGCTGGCGGACCTGGGCCCGGCCTGCGCGCTCGACTGGCCGGGGTTCGGCGTCGCGCCGCCGGACCCGAGCCTCGGCTCTACCGACGACCTCTTCGCCTGGCTCGTGTCGCGCCTGCCGCCCGGGACGAGTCACGTCATCGCGCAGTCGATGGGCGGCATGCTCGCGATGCGGCTCGCCATCGAGCACCCCGATCGCGTCGATCGGCTGGTCCTCGTCGCGACCTCCGGTGGCGTCGACGTCCGCCGCGCCGGTGGGCAGGACTGGCGCCCGGAGTACCTCCGCAGCCTTCCCGACGTCCCCCGGTGGTTCGTGGAGGACCGGACCGACCTGACGGCGAGGCTCGGCGAGGTCCGCGCGCGGACGTTGCTCCTGTGGGGCGACGCCGATCCCGTGAGCCCGGTCGCCGTCGCGAGGCTCCTCGAGGCGCGCCTCCGCGAGGCCCGGCTGGTGATCGTCCCCGGCGGCTCGCACGCGTTCGCGAGCGAGCGGCCGGACGAGGTCGCGGCGGCGATCCGGGCTCACCTCACCTGATCGCCCCGGCGCGCCCGTCAAGCCCAGACGAGACGGACGCGCCCGACCTGCCTTCCCGAGTCGGCTGCGACACCCGGGTGCCGCGGGCCCTCGGTCCGATCGTATGGGCTGATCACCCGGACCCTGGATTCGCGTCGCCTTTCCGGCGAGGCCGCGCTGGCGCGCCGCGTGTAGTGGCCCGGCGCAGCGCTCGCCATCGCGAGCGGTGTGGCTCCGCCGCACGAGGATCGAGATGCGATCGACACGACTCCTGAAGCTCGCCGCGGCGATCGCGTTCACCGCGGCCACGTCGGCGCGCGCCGACGACGTGCCGGTGCCGATCAACCTGCAGGCGGACCTCCTGTACATGATCGTGGGACACGACCGGAACCTGGCGGCGCGGGCGGGCGGCACGGTCCACACCCTGGTCCTGACCAAGTCCGGCGACGAGGGCGTGCGGGCGTCCGCCCGGTTCCGCTCCGCAGCGGCCGCGAAGGCGGCGGTCGCCGGGCTCCCTCACGTCGTCGAGGTCGAGCAGTACACGACGCCGGCGGCGCTCGCCGACGCCTGCCGCACGCGGCACATCGCGATCGTGTGGCTGTCGCCCGGCTTCTCGGGCGCGGAGGCGGCCGCCATCGGCCACGCGCTCGCGGGGGTGAGCGTGCTCACCGCCTCGGCCTCGCCGGCGGTGGTCCACAAGGGCATCGTCCTCGGCTTCGATCTCTCGGCGGGCCGCACCCGGATCCTCGCCGATCTCACCCAGGCGGCGAAGCAGCACGTCGCGTTCGGCCCGGACGTGCTGGGCCTCATGGCGGTGTCCCGATGAGAACGTCTCGCCCGATCGTCGCCGCGGTGCTCGCGGCCCTCGCACTCGCCCCGGCGCCCGGCGCCGCGCAGGACCTGTCCGACCTCGCGGGCCTCCTCAACGAGCCCGTCGTCTCCACCGCCTCGAAGTCGGCGGAGACCGCCGGCCTCGCGCCGGCCACCACCTCGGTCCTCACCTCCGACGATCTGCGCCGGCACGGCATCACGTCGCTCGACGAGGCGATCAACTTCCTCGGACTCGGGCTGCTCACCGAGCCTGCCTACGGGACCGTCGAGATCGGCGCCCGCGGCGTCCTGCTCTCGGGCGACTACGGCACCCACGTGCTCCTCCTCGTGGACGGCCACGCGCTGAACGAGCAGTGGAACAGCACGGCCTACTACGACCGGAACGCCGCCATCCCGTTCGACCTCGTCGACCACATCGAGGTGATCCTCGGGCCAGGCTCGGTGCTGTACGGCTCGAACGCGATGCTCGGCGTGATCAACGTCATCACGAAGCGGGCCCGCGACTACGCCGGCGTCCACCTCGTCGCCGAGGGCGGCGTGCCGGCGACGGGCCACGCGTCGATCGGCTTCGGCAAGCAGGTCGAGGCGTTCGGGCACACCTTCGAGCTCACCGGCGCGATCGACGGGTACGGCACCCGCCCTCCGCTCGAGTACGGGCTCCAGCCGTTCGACGGCGGGACCTGGGGCGGCGACGCGAGCCACGGCGAGGTCGCGGTCCCCTCCGCGCACCTCCGGCTCGTCGTGGGCGACCTCGACATCGGCCTCCGCAGCGGCCTCGCGAAGCGCACCGCCGATCACATCTACGGCACGACCTTCGACGACCCGGAGAACTGGGAGCGGGACCGCTGGCTGTCGCTCGACGCGAAGTGGTCGCGGTCGGTGGGGCGCAAGCTCGGGCTGTCCGCGCGTGTCTACGGCGACCTTTACGAGTACTTCTTCGTCTCGCCCTTCGCGACCGCGGACGACTGCCTCGAAGGGCAGGCGACCTGCACGATGCGAAACCTCGGCTCGTCCCGATGGGCGGGCGCCGAGGCGTCGGCGACCGTCGACTGGCGCGAGGACGGAAGGTTCGTGACGCTCGTCGGGGCCGAGGTGCGCCGGAGCTGGGTCCACTCCTGGCTCGACTTCCGCGACGGCGACACCGGCGAGGACACCCGGATCGCGAGCTACGCGCCCGCCGGCACCACGGTCGGCGCGTACCTCCAGCAGACGCTCCACCCCGCGCGCTGGCTCAGCCTGAACGCCGGCGCCCGGCTCGATGCCGACCCGGATCTCGGGTCGCACCTCTCGCCACGGGTCGCGGCGGTGGTGCCGGCCTGGCGCGGCGGCACGCTCAAGGCGATCTACTCCGAGGCGTTCCGGGCGCCCTCGTTCTTCGAGCGCGCCTACTCCGACACGTCCTGGATCGCCTCGCCCGATCTCGACCCCGAGACCGTGCGGTCGCTCGAGGGCGTGGTCGAGCAGCGCGTCGGCGCGCTCCGCCTGCGCGCGTCGGGGTTCCGAACCGGGTGGCAGGACCTCGTGCTGCTCGCGGACGCTACGCCGGGGCAGGTCGCGGCGGCGATCGCGCGCGGCGAGCTCGCCGCCGGGACGACCGACGCGTACGTCTACGAGAACGCCTCGCGGGTGAACAGCTACGGCCTGAACGCGGACCTCGACGGCAGCGCGCTCGGGCAGCGACTCCGCTACGGCGCCGGCGTGACCGTGGCGCGCTCGCGGCGGGAGGGCGACGGCGACGGCGGCAGCGAGCGGCTCGCGGCCGCGGCCGAGGTGTTCGGCAACGCCCGCGTCTCGTGGGTGCCCGGCGGCCGGCGGCCGTTCCTCTCGCTCGCGGCGCGGTTCGTCGGCCCGCGGCCGGTGTCGCACACGGACTTCGACCCCACCCCCGAGGCGGGCGCGCAGGTCGAGCTCCGCGCGGCGCTGGGCGGGTCCCTCGGCGGCGGCCTCGGCTACCAGCTCGCGGGCTCCTGGTCGTCCGACGGGAAGACCGCGTACGCGGTCGGCCCCGCGCGCGAGGCGCTGCCTGGCTACGACGAGCAGGCGCTCCTGCCGCGCGCCCGCTTCCAGCTCATGGCGGGGCTCCGCTTCGACCGCTGAGGCGGGGGGACCGGTGCGCCGGGGCCGGATCCCCGGCGCGGCGGCTCGCGCGCGCTCCGGCGCGCGAGCCTGCACCGGTCCTGCACGAGCTCTCCCCGGGTTCTCGACGGGCGCGCCCTCGGGGCTGCACGCCCGGTCGCTAGGCTCCTCCCGTGCCGCGACGCGCGGCCGGGAGGTGTCCCTTGCTGAAGCTCCTTCGTCTCCTCGTCGTCGAGCCCTTCCGCTTCCACTTCTGGGGCAGCCTCGCCATCGTCGCGGTCGTCTGCGGCGTGCTGGTGTTCCGCATCCACGACCGGCGCGGGTTCGCCGATGGCGAGCTCCACCGCGACGTGATGGAGCGGTGGGGCGCGCCGATCCACCAGCCGATGCCGTCGGTCCGCTTCGTGCCGCGGGGGACCGTCTTCAACGCCCTCGAGCCGCTGCCGCTCACGCGCCAGCAGGTGCACGTGGACGCGGCCATGAACTACCGCAAGCGCGGGCTCGTCTACTTCTCCGGCTTCGACTTCCGGTTCACGGGCCAGTTCGACACCGTGAACCCGCTCGATCGCGAGGTCGAGGTGGTCTTCGTCTTCCCGATCGCGATGGAGAAGAACCGGGTCCTCCTCTCCGACCTCACCTTCACCGTGAATGGCGCCGCCGCCCCCGTGGCGCTCGGCGAGGGCGGCGACCGGCTGGTCTGGACGGGGCGGCTCGCCCCCGGGGAGAAGCTCGCCTTCGCCGTCGCGTTCGAGGGGCGCGGCCTCGACGCGTTCACCTACGCCATGGACCCCGCCGCCGCGGTCCGCGACGTCGGGCTCACCATCGAGATCCGCGGCGGGGACAATTTCGACTACGCAGACGGCGTGGTGCCGGCCACGGCGGTGGAGCAGACCGGGGAGACCACGAAGCTCACCTGGCGCTTCGACGCGCTCGAGTCGGGCATCCCGATCGGCGTGGTCCTCCCGTCGGAGCGCTCCTTCGACCGGATCATCGCGACGTTCACGCTGCGGAGCGGGGCGGGGTTCCTGCTGCTCTTCGGCGGGCTCGCCGCGCTCTGCCTCTACCACGGGCGCAGGCTGCGCATGTTCGAGAGCTACCTGTTCGCGTCGGCCTACGCGATCTTCTTCGTGCTGGTCGCCTACCTCGCCGCGTACGTTCACTTCTACGCCGCCTGGGCGCTCGCGCTCGCGATCGCGGGCGGGCTCCTCTGCGGCTACGCCGCGCTGCTCCTGCCCGGCCGCGCCTGGCGCGCGATGGCGCTGCTGGTCGCCGCCGCCCTCGCCCTTCCGACGCTGGCCGTCATCCTCCAGGGCTACACCGGCCTCATCTACACGCTCGAGGCGCTCGCGCTCCTCGCCGCGCTCATGGTCGCGTCGGCGCGGCCGGAGGGGCAGCGCGTCCTCTCGGCCCTCGGCTTCGCCACCGTCACCCCCGTCGCCCCCGAGCTCGATCATGCCCTCTAGCGCCCCGTCGCTCCGCGTCGCCCTGGCCCTCGCCCTCGTCTCCTCCGTCGTCCCGGCGGCGCGCGCCGACGAGGTCTCCACCTCCACGCCACCCGCCGGCACGGTGACGCTGCCGCTCGCCGAGCTCCTCGCGCTGAAGCAGGCGAGCCAGGCGGCGAGCGGCGCCGCGGCGCCGGCGCCCCCGGTCCGCGCCAGCGTGACGGACGTCGAGATCGCCGGGCGGCTGCTCGACGCGGGGCTCGACGCGAGCGCGCAGGTGAAGGTCACCGTCCTCGGCGCGGGCTGGGTCACGGTGCCGGTCCTCGAGCTCGGCCCGGGGACGCACCTCGCCGGGCTCCCGGAGGTCGAGGGCGGCGTCCTCACGGTGATCGACCGCCGGCTCTGCCTCGTCACCGACACGCCCGGCCCCTACCAGTTCACCGTGCGCTTCGTGGAGCGGCCCGAGGTCGACGGGCGCGCGCGGCGGGCCGCGATCCGGCTCCCCGCCGCGAGCCCCGCGGTCCTCCGGCTCCAGCACGACGAGACGCTCTTCCGGCTCACGTCGGAGGCGCAGCGGGAGGACGGCGCCGGCGCGGTGCTTCAGCCGGCCGGCGGCCGGATCGCGGTGGCGTGGGAGCAGCTCGCGCCGGCGGACCGCCGCGTCCGGACCGTCGCCCGGCCGCCGGTCGAGCCCGTCGTCACCTCCGCGCACGCGTCGGTGGTGGCGACGCTCGAGGGCCGGCGGATCACCCGCGTGCTCTACCGGCTCCGCTTCGAGGGCGAGAAGACCTTCGAGCTCACGCTCCCGCCCGGCCAGGCCGTCGAGCGGATCTTCCTGAACGGCGCGGCGCGCCCGGTCGCGCGCGCGGGCGACGTGATCTCGCTTCAGGTCCAGGCGGCGCGGGCGGGCGACCAGAGCGCCACGGTCGAGCTGGTGACTTCGGAGGTGGGCGCCGCCTACCCGCTCTCGGGGACGCTCGCGTTCACGCTCCCGCGGCCGGCCTGGGAGGTGAACGACCTGCACGCCACCCTCCACCTGCCGGCGGTCTTCGAGTACCGCTGGGCCGGCGGGAGCCTCGCCGTCGCGCCCGACGCGCCGGCCATCGCCTACGCCTGGGAGATCCCCACGCCGGGCCGGGCGCTCACGCTTCACCAGCAGCTCGTGTCGTCCTTCGCGACGGCGCGGGTCTCCTACACCGTGGACCTCGCCGGCAGCTACTACCGGTGAGCGGCCCGCGGTACGCTCGGGCGCGCGGAGGTGAACGTGGATCGCATCCTGGTGGCGGACGACGACGGCCACATCCGCGAGGTGGTGCGCTTCGCGCTCGCGCAGGGCGGCTTCGACGTGGTGGAGGCCCGCGACGGGCGCGAGGCGTGCGAGCGGCTCGCCGCGGGCGGCATCGACCTCGTGGTGCTCGACATCCTCATGCCCGAGGCGGACGGGCTCGAGGTGTGCCGCCGCGTTCGCCGCACGAGCAACGTCCCGATCATCTTCCTCTCGAGCAAGGACGACGAGCTCGACCGCGTCCTCGGCCTCGAGCTCGGGGCCGACGACTACCTCGCGAAGCCGTTCAGCCCGCGCGAGCTGCTCGCCCGGGTGCGCGCCGTGCTGCGCCGGCTGCGCGAGCCGGTCCCCGCCGCCGCCGAGGTGCTGCGGCGCGGCCCGCTGGAGATGGACCTCGGCCGGCACCGCTGCGCCTGGGACGGCCACGAGGTGGTGCTCACGGTCACCGAGTTCGCGCTGCTGCAGGTGCTCCTCGGCGCCCCCGGCAAGGTGTTCAGCCGGGACGAGCTCGTGGACCGCGCCTGGGGGCCGGGCCACGCCCTCACCGACCGGACCATCGACAGCCACGTGCGGCGCATCCGGCAGAAGCTCTCCGCGCACGGGGCCGATCCGGTCGAGACGGTCTACGGGGTCGGGTACCGGCTGCGCGAGGAGCTCGGAGGGTGAAGGGCGGCGGCCCGCGGCTGCGCTGGTGGCTGCTCGGCGCGAACGTCTTCGTGCTGCTCGTCCCGCTCGTGGCGGTGCTCGGGCTCAGGCTCTACGACACGCTCCTCGTGCGCCAGACGGAGCGGCAGCTCATCGCGCAGTCCGTGCTCGTCGCGGAGAGCTGGCGCGCGCACTGGCTCGCCGCGGGCGGGGAGCCGGAGGTCCCCGACTTCCGCCCGCCCGGCCGCGCGGGCGACCCGTTCATCCCGGTGGAGCCCGTCTCCGACCTGTCGTCCGGGGTGCAGCCGCCGCAGCCCGAGGCGCTGCCGCCCTGCGAGCCCGAGCCCGGGCCGGCGCTCGAGGCGGGGCGGGCGGTCGAGCCGCTCCTGCGCCGCGCGCAGGTGTTCAACCTCTCCGCGGCGCGGGTGCTCGACGCGCGCGGGTGCGTGATCGCCACGAGCCGCGGCGACGCCGGCACCTCCCTCGCGGAGCTCGCCGAGGTCCGGGCGGCGCTCGCCGGTCGCTACGCCGCGATCGCGCGCGAGCGGGTGAGCGACGAGCCCTTGCCGCCGCTCTCCGACGTGCGGAGCCGCGGGGCGATCCGGATCTTCACCGCGCTGCCGGTCTTCTCGGAGGGCCGGGTGGTGGCGGTCGTGCGAATGTCGCGCACGAGCCTCGACGCCCTCACCTCGCTCTGGAGCTCGCGCCGCGGGCTGCTCGTCGCGTTCGGCGCGACGGGGCTCGGCGCGCTGCTCGTGAGCCTCGCCTTCGGGACGCTCATCGCGCGCCCGCTCGGGGTCATCGCGCGGACCGCCGACGCCGTGGCCCAGGGCGCCGACGCGCGGCTGCCCGAGCCGTCGCGCTGGACGCCGGCCGAGGTGGAGTCGCTGCGCCGGTCGCTCGCGACCATGACCGAGCGGCTGCGCGCGCGGGCGGAGGACCTCGCGGAGTTCGCGGCGGAGGCGACGCACGAGCTCAAGGGGCCCATCACCGCGATCCGCGGCGCGGCCGAGCTGCTGCGCGACGAGGGGGCCGCGATGGACGCCGCCCAGCGCGAGCGCTTCCTCGCGCACATCGGCGCGGACGTCGGCCGGATGGAGCGGCTCGTGAACCGGCTCCTCCACCTCGCCCGAATCGGCAGCGCGCCCGACGCGGCGGGCTCCGTCGACGTCGCGAGCTTCTTCGCGACGCTCGCGGAGCGGCACGGCGGCGCGGTGCGCGTCGAGCTCCGCTCCCCGCCCGCGGCCGTGGCGGTGAGCGCCGATCACCTCCACTCGGCGGTGCAGAACCTCGTCGAGAACGCGGTCCGCCACCGCCGCGCCGCGCCCGTGCAGGTCACGGTCGGCGCGCGCGACGGCCGGCTCCTCGTCGAGGTGCGGGACGACGGGTCCGGCATCAGCCCGGCCAACCAGGAGCGGCTGTTCCAGCGCTTCTTCACCACCTGCCCGGACGAGGGCGGCACCGGCCTCGGGCTCGCCATCGTGCGGGCGGTGGCCGACCGCTACCGGGGCAGCGTCGGCTTCCGCACCGGGCCCGGCGGGACGGTGTTCGAGCTCGTGCTCTGACGGGAAGCACGCGGCCGTGCGCGCGCGCCGGCCCGGCCAGCCCGGCGCGCGCGAGCGTCGCGCTCAGCTCCGCGCCGGGGCGGGAGGCGCGACGCCGGGGCTCACCCTGGCCTCGGCGCGCCCGGGCACCTGCGCGCGCAGCGCGTCGAGCTGGCCGAGCGAGAACGCGGCGGCGGCCATCAGGAGGTACCCCTCCCAGTCCGCCAGCAGCCCGAGGAACTTGTCGAGCCCCGCCACGATCGGCACGAGGCCGAACACCAGGCGGAGCAACCTCCGCGACGCGCTCACGGCAGGCGCGCGCCGCCGGTCGCGGCGCCGTCCCCGTCCACCGGGTCGATCTGCGCCAGGATCCGGGCCACGGCCCGCTCGAGCGCGTCGCGCAGGTCGCGCGGGGGGTCGAGGAAGTGGCGGCGCAGCCGACGGAAGAGCTTCTCGAGCCCGGCGCGCTCCTCGCGCGCGAAGCCGGCCACGATCCCGGCGCGCGTCCCGCCGTCCTCCACCGCGACCGCGCCGCGCCGCGCGTGGGTGCGGCGGGTGACGCCGTCGAAGTGGAGCAGCGCGCGGTCGAGCAGCACCCAGGGGAAGTTGGGCTGCGCGTGCGGGCCGACCCGGAAGCGGCGCGCGCTCGAGAAGAAGCGTCGCGCGTCGAGGAGGAGGCCGGGCACGCCGGGCGGGCCGACCGGACGCGCGCGCGCGAAGCGGCGGCCGACGCCGTAGAGCGCGCTGCCGCCCCCCGCGACGCCGCCGAGGAGCGTGCCGGCGAGGAAGCTCGCGCCGCCCACCGCCGCGTCGAGCGCGCCGCCCACCGCGGCGCCGGCGAGGGCGCCGGCCGCGACGAGCTGCGCGGGTGAGAGCCCGAGCAGCCGCCATGCCTCCTCGGCGAACAGGTCCTGCTGGAAGATGGGGCGCGCGAGGCCGGCCTCCTCGAACCGCGCCTCGGTGTGGCCGTAGAGCGCCTCGATCCGGCGGCGCGCCTCGCCCTCGCGGCGGCGCAGCGTCTCGTGGAAGCTCCGCTCCAGGCTCTCGCGCCGGGAGGCCACCTCCGCCTGCGCGGCGACCTCGTCCTCCACGTCCACCTCGACCTCCTCGTGGTGGGTGAGGGCGTCGACGAGCAGGTCGGCGATGGCGGCGGCGGCCTCGTCGCGCCGCCGCCGGCGCTGGGCGACGAGGGCTGAGACCGCCTCGTCCACCGGCCCCCGCCACCCGGGCTCGAGCTCGCGGAAGACGCGCAAGAGGTGGACCCGCTCCTCGAAGGAGACGGAGAAGGCGTCGAAGTCGCGCACCACCTTGAAGAACTGGTCGAGCGCGCGGTGCCACTCCTCCGAGTGATCGCGCTCGCCGATCCGGTTCACGAGCGCCATGCGCGGCCGGCCGGTCCAGCGAAGGACCTCCATCTCCGCCTCGTAGTTCGGGCGGTACGGGTGCGTGCCGTCCACCACGTAGAGGATCGCGGCCCCGGCGAGGATGGGGGCGAGGAGCCGGCGCTCCTCGACGAGCTCGTCCGTCCCCTCGAACGCCGCGACCAGCTCGGCGACGCGGGCGGGCCGCTCGGCCGCGCTCGTCTCGCGCGCGCGGAGCCAGGCGAGCGCGCGCGGCGCGTCCTCGAAGCCGGGGGTGTCCACCAGCACGAAGAGCGTCCGGCCGTCCACGCGGACCGGGAACTCACGGACCTCGGTGGTCGTGCCGGGGCGGGGATCGATGCGGACGGAGTCGTCCTCGGCGAGGGTCGCGACGATGCTCGACTTGCCCTTGTTGACGCGGCCCACGACGGCGAACCGCGGGGCGGAGCGGGGGACCTCGGTCACGGCGCCTCCGCGAGCGGCTCGACGAGCAGGAACGGATCCTCGAGCCGGGCGAGCCCGTCGCGCCAGATCCGCACCGCCGCCTCGCCGGCGCCGCGCACGCGGCCGCCCTCGACGTCCACCACCAGCACGCGGATCTCGCGGCGCGGCCCGGCGGCGGCGCGCAGCGTGCGCACCAGGCGGAGCGCGGCGCGGTCCGGCGCCTCGAACCCCTCGGCCACCACCACCACCGGGTCGGGGCGCCCGCCGGCGCCGTCGAGCGCGGCGGCGAGGTCCGCGCCTCCGGGCGTGCCGGGCTCCTCGTCTCGCCCGCCCGCCGCGCGGATCCAGGCGACGTCGCGCCCGACGTGGCGCGCGACCGCGCCCGCGAGGGCGGGCCCGCCGGGCACGTCGCGCCAGAGCACGAGCGCGGCCCGCGCGCCGCCCGGGGAGCGGGCGAGGGACGCGGCGGGGGCGGCAGCTCTCGGCGGGGCGAGCGCCTCGCCCGAGGCGGCGCGCGTCTCGACGTGCGGCTCGGAGAGGCGGCGCACCGCGCGCGAGACCTCGGCGTCGTCGAGGGGCAGCCGCGCGAGGAGGTGGCGCGTCCGCAAGCGGGCGAGCAGCAGGGCGGCCGCGCGCGGGAGCAGGCCGTAGCAGGCGATCGCGGCGAAGAGGAACGGCCACCAGCCGCCGACGAGCGCCGGGTCGGCGGCGCGCCCGGCGCCGGCGGCGAGGTAGGCCGACTCGAGCCGCGAGTAGCGGGTCGCCTCGACGAGCGCGAGCGACGGGACCGCGTCGGGCCAGAGCCACCCCCACGGCGCCGCGAGCGCGGACGCGAGGGCATGGAAGCGGGCAGCGTCGAGCTCGACGAGCGTGGTGCCCCAGCCGAACGCGACGTCGGAGAACACCACCGCGCGGAGGAGGGCGAGGAGCGCGCCGGCGTTGAAGGCGACGCCGAAGCCCTGGGTGGTGCCGAGCAGGAGCCAGGGCTCGACCCGGTGGTACAGGGAGCGGCGGCCGCGGAGCCGGTACCAGAGCGCGCGCCACTCCTCCGCGCGCGCGGCGCCGCCGCGGCGCGCGAGCCGGGACATCAGCGCGGCGACGGCGTCACGGGTCGCCCCGAGGAGCGGCGCGCCGAGCGTCGCGGCGGGGAGGGCGACCGCGACCGCGAGGAAGACGAGCAGCAGCACCTGGAGGAGGACGAGCACGAGGAGCACGTCCCACACGTTCACCGGGTGACCTCCCGTGAACGCCACCAGGGCCGCGGCGGTGCCCCAGCCGAGCGCGAGCCCCAGGGCGGCGAGCGCGAGGCGGAGGAGGCCGAGGGTCCGCGCGACCGCGCGCCCGGGGAAGAGAGCGCCCGGCTCCCTCTCGCGGAGGGCCTCGAGCCAGCGGGAGAGGAGGGCGGCGCGGGAGAGAGTCGGGGTCGAGGTCGGGGTCGAGGTCGGGGTCGCGGTCGCGGTCGCGGTCGGGGTCGGGGTCGGGGTCGCGGTCGGGGTCGAGCCGCCGAGCAGCGCCCGGTCCCTCGCCGCGAGCGCCTCCGGAGACGCCTCGCGGTCGCGGGCGAGCTGCGCCTCGAGGTCGATGAGATCGGCGAGCGTCACGTCGGGGCCGTGACTCGAAGATAACCGCCTGGCACGCGCGCGGGGTCGGGCGCGAGGGGCTCACGCCCCCCACGGGGGAAGCCGGAACCGGTGGACCTCGGCCTACTTCCGCCGGAGCGGCCGCTGCGCGGTGCGCTGCGGCACCGCGGCCGGCCGCGGGACGGCGGTGGCGTGCGCCGGCCCCGCCTCGCGCAGGAGCCGCTTCGCCTCGGCGGCGGCGGCGCCCTTCGCGCCGGTCGCGAGCGCGCGCTCGGCGTGCCGGCGCGCCGCGGGGCGATCGCCCTGGGCCACCGCCGCGCGCGCGACGGCGAGGTGCACGGCGGGATCGCGCGGTGCCGCCGCCGCGGCCTGGTCCGCCGCGCGGCGCGCCTCGAGCGGCTTCTCCTCCGCGAGCCAGGCGGCCGACACGAGCGCGTGCGCCGCGGCGTCGCCCGGGCGCGCGAGCAGCACCGCGTCGAGCTCGCCGCGCGCGGCGGACGGGTCGCCCGCGGCGAGCCGCGCCTCGCCCAGCGCGCGCCGGGCCTCGACGTCGGACGGGTCGAGCTTCACCGCCTCCTGCAGCGGCTCGAGCGCAAGCCGCGCGTCGCCGCGCGCGAGCAGGAGCCGGCCGAGGGCGACGCGCGGCTCGGGGAGGAGCGCGTCGCGCGCGGCGGCCCGGCGGTACGCCGCCTCCGCGCCGGCGCCCTCGCCGGTCGCCTCGAGCGCCCGCCCGAGCGCGAGCTCGGCGAGCGGCGGCGGCTGAGGCGAGGCCGCGAGCCGCTCGAGCAGCGGCCGCGCGCGCTCGGCGCGCCCCGCCGCGACGTCGGCGAGGCCGGCCCAGACCGCCGCGTCGGCCGGCATGCGGCCGCCCTGCGCCACACGGTCGAGCTCCGCCCGCGCGAGCGCCGGCTGGCCGAGCCGGAGCCGCGCGATGGCGCGCTCGATCCGCACGGCGCGGCCGTCCACGCTCTGCGTCGCGGCGAGCGCCTCCGCGTACCGGCCGCGGCCGATCCGGGCGCGGGCGAGGAGCACGCGGTACGCGGGCTCGCGGCCGTCCCGGTCGACCGCCCGCTGGGCGGCGGCCTCGGCGCGATCCCAGGCGCGTGCCTGGAGGTGGGCCTCCGCCTGCGCGGCCGCGAGCGGCGCGGTCTCGCCGAGCTGCTCCGAGGCGTGGCCGAGCCGGGCCGCGGCCGCGGCGGGGTCGCCGGAGGCGGCGAGGGCGCGCGCGAAGGCGAGCTCGAAGCGGGCCCGATCCTGGAGCGGCGGCGGGCTCGCCTCGTCCTCCTCGACGGCGCGGAGCTCGGCGAGCGACGCCTCGGGGTCCTCGCCGAGCGCGAGCCGCGCCTCGGCCGCGCCGATCGCGGCGCGCGGGTGGGTCGGGTGGGCGGCGAGCGCGGCGCGGTAGGTGGCGAGCGCGGCCGCCGGATCCCCGGCCGCGCGGTCGGCGTCGCCCAGGTCGGCGAGGGCGCGCAGGAGCGGCGGGCTCGCCCGCGCGGCGATCGTCAGGCGGCCGCGGCCGGACTCGAGCTCGCCCCGCCCGACCAGGATGCGGCCCGCGAGCGCCTGCACGAGCGGGCCCGCGCCCGGCGGGGCCTCCAGGAGCTCCCGCTCGGCGGCGGTCCGCTCGGCGGCGCTCGTGGCGAGGAGGTAGCGGGCGGCGAGGGCGCCGTCGCCGGCCGCCGGGTCGGCGGCGAGCTCGGTCGCCCGCGTCCGGGCCTCGTCGTCGCCGTGGTCGGCCGCGAGCAGCGCCGCGACCTGCGTGTCGAGCGCCGTGAGCTCCGCGTCGTGTGGCGAGCGGCGCCGCGCCTCGGCGAGGAGCCGGGCCGCCTCGCGGAGCGAGCCCGCCGTGTCGCGGGCGAGCCCGGCGCGCGCGCGCGCGGCGGCGCCCATCGCGAGCTCGGCGTCGCGCCGGCCGTCGACGAACAGGTAGACGCCCGCCGCGGAGGCGATCGCGACCCCGATCGCGAGGACGGCCGCGAGCCGGCGGTGGCGGCGCAGCGGCGAGGCGCGCTCGGGCGTGGCGAGGAGCCGCTCGCGGAGCTCCTGCGCGTACCGGGCGGCGATCCGCTCGGCCTCGCCGGCGTCGGGCGCGGCGGCGTGGGGGTCCTGCGGGAGGGGCAGGCGCGGGCGCGAGGGGCGGCGCCCCTGCGCGGCCTGGCCCTCGCCCGGGATGAGGGAGAGGAGCGAACGCGGGGTCGCGTCGAGGAGCGACGGCGGGTGCGCGGCGTCGCTGGCGACCGCGGACGGTGGGCCCGCGTCCGCCTCGTTGCGGAGCGGCGGCGGCCGGGTGGCGGCGCCGTTCACCGCCGGTGGCGCGACCGCTGCGGCGTTCTCGGGCGGAGGCGCGACCGCAGCGGCGTTCACGGGCGGAGGGGGCGCGCCGGCGCCGTCCGCGCCGGCGGCCGTCGGCGCGTGGGAGAGCGGAAGCCGCCGCGTGGGGTCGGCCGCGCCGCGTGGGGCGGCGACGAGCGGCCGGTAGGGCTCGGTCTTCTCCTCGTCCTCGAGCTTCACCGGCGCGCCGGGCGCGAGCTGCGCCGTGTCCGGCGGCGTGCCCTTCACGCGCCGGTGGGCCTCCTCGAGCCAGCCGCGCGCGCGCAGGTCGGTGGGCTGCAGCTCCACGGCGCGCGCGACGACCGGCAGCGCCTCGCGGTGCATCCCCTTCGCGATGAGCGCCTCGGCGACCAGGTTGTAGGCGTACGGGCTCGCGGGATCGAGCGCGATGGCGATCTCGAACTGATCCATCGCGCCCTTCGCGTCGCCGCCCTCCAGCAGGGCGCGACCCCAGACCACCCGGCCGAGGATGGAGGAGGGGTGGTGCTCGAGCCCCTGCCCGCAGACCTCGACCGCCCGCGCCGCGTCGCCTCGGTCGAGGAGCGCCTTGGCGAGCTCCACGAAGATGCGGGACCGGGGGTCGGCCGCGAGGATCTGCTCGTACTTCTCGACGATGGAGGGGGGCATGCGGCGACGCGGCGAGCCTATCACGCAAGGTCGGCCGCTCCGTCACGTGGGGCAAGCGCGCGGGTGGGGGATGTCGGCCCGTGTGTGGCGGCGGGTGCTCGTCCGCTCCGCGCCGATGTGGGGAGGGTGCTCGAGGCGCGCCGCGCCAGTGCCCGGACGCGGCCGGACGGTGCGTCGCGCAGCTTCGGGGCGGCGACTGGGCTGGGACGCGGGGCGCGTTGCGCCCGACAAGCGGCGGAGCGCCGCGAGCGAAGTGGAGAGCGCGAAGAGGACGGTGGAGGCCGCGAGAGAAAACGGCGGAGGCCGCGAGGCCCCCGCCGTTCCGTGGATCCGCTCCGGCTAGAACGGGATGTCGTCCGGGCCGCCGCCGCCGCCCGCTCCGCCACCGCCGCCCGCTCCGCCACCGCCGGAACCGCCGCCACCGTGGCCACCGTCGTCCTCGAAGCCGCCGGGAGGACCGTCCTCCTGAGGCGGACGGCTGCCGCCGGGGCCACCGGGCCCGGCCGCGCCGCGGCCGCCGAGGAAGCGGACCGCCTCGGCGACGACCTTCACCTTCGAGCGCTCCTGGTTGGTCTGCTTGTCCTGCCACTTGTCGGTCTTGAGCCGGCCCTCGACGTAGACCTGGCGGCCCTTCGCGAGGTACTCGCCGCACTGCTCGGCCTGCTTGCCCCAGACCTCGACGTCGTGCCACTCCGTCTCCTCCTTGCGCTGCCCGGACGCCTTGTCGGTCCAGGAGCGGGAGGTGGCGATGCGGAGGTTGGCGACCGCCTGGCCGCCGGACGTGTACCGGACCTCGGGATCCTTCCCGAGGTTCCCGATGAGGATGACCCTGTTCACCATGAATGCCTCCGCGTGGCCTGCGGGTGCCGCAGGCGTATCCAGCGCAACGACGTGCCGCGCTTCGAGATGGGGGGAAGGTAGCAGCGGGGGCTGACAGGCGCTGGGGGAGGGGGGACGGCGGCCGGGACCGGGGTGGAGTCAGGGCGGGACGCGGCGCGGCGGACTCGGGCGCTACGGCGGCGAGAAAACGGCCGGGACTGCGACGGCGACCGCGAAGATGGCCGAGACTTCGGCCGGGAGCTCGACCGCGACCGTGACCGCCATCCCGACCCCGACCGCGAGCTCGACCTCGACCGCGACCGCCGCCCTGCCCGCCGCCTTGCGCAGCGGAGCTGGCGACGGCGCTGGGGCCCAGACCGCGAACCCGATCAGGAGCACGACCTCTTCCTCGACGCGACGGCTTGAAACCGGGGGTTGCCAGGCGGCCGTCGGAGCCCTGGTGGCCAGCGGAGCCGCGCGGCGGGCGCGGCTCGGCAACGAAGAACGCGGCGGCCGAAGCGTCACCGCGCGCGGGAAGCGTAACCGCGAGATCGGCTAACGTGTGGCCGAGGCGCATCGGGCGGCTTCACGGTGCGTGCGTTGGAGGTGGGAGTCCGTGCCGGTCGTAGGCGGTGCAGAGCGGTCCGCTCATGGAGGCTCGCCGACTGCGACGGAGGGGCTGCGGAGAGCGGGCGGGTGGCGCGGGGAGGCACGGGTCGCCGGTGTGGGCGTGGGCGAGGGCGCCTTCACTCACGGAGATTAGCTCGGGTCCCGCGGGGCGGTACCTATACCCATTATTCTCTCCGTCCGCTCGCCGTCACGCTTGACTGGATTTCGCTCCGAGTCGCCTTCGCGACTGCGGAAGGCGCAGGGATGCCGCTCACGTCGCGTTGCGCAGGCGAGCTCGTGAGAACGGGGAACGTCGGAGGGGGCGCGGACCCCGGTTCGCGGTCGCGGCTCCTGGCGTGACTGCGTGCGTTTGAGGAGGGCCCGAAAACGCGTGCGAGAGTTCGGTAATGACGAACGCACGCGACCTCACCACCCGGCTTGCGGATTTCCTCCGGCGCGAGCACACGGCGATGGCGGAGTTCCTCGTCGCGCTGGCGGACTTCGACCGGCGGAAGCTCTGGCTCGAGCTCGGGCACGCGAGCCTCTTCTCGTTCCTTCGCCGCGAGCTGGGGCTCTCGGCGGGGGCGGCGCAGTACCGGAAGACCGCGGCGGAGCTCGTCCGGCGGTTCGCGGAGGTCGAGGCGGCGCTGCGAGAGGGGCATCTTTGCCTCTCCTCCGTGTGCGAGCTCTCGAAGGTCATCACGGCCGAGAACTGCGCCGATGTGTTGCCGCGGTTCTTCGGGCTCTCGGCGCGAGAGGCGGCGGCCGTCGCGGTGTCCATCCGGCCGGTCGCGGATCGGCCGCGGCGGGACGTCGTGACCTCGCTGCGCGTGGCGACGCTTCCGGGGGCTGGCGCGGAGGCAGACGCGGGCGCAGCCGCGCCGGAGCGCGCGGAGGTGCCGGGCGCCGGATCTTTGCCCGGAGGGACCGACTCGACCGCGGGGGTGAGCGCTCCTCCGTTTCGGACGTCCGAAATGAACGAGACGACGTCGCTCGCGTTTCGGACGTCCGAAACGAATGAGACGACGTCGCTCGCGTTTCGGACGTCCGAAATGAATGAGACAGCGTCGCTCGCGCTTCGGACGTCTGAAACGCCGGTCACTTCGCTCGCGCTCGTCCCGGCGTCGCGGCAGGCTGCTCCTCCTCCCAAGGCGTTCACCGTCGAGCCGCTCGACGGCGAGCTCTCGCGGCTGCACTTCACCGTCTCGCGGCGCTTTCTCGCGAAGCTCGAGGCGACCCGGGACGCGCTCTCGCACTCGCACGCGGGCGCGAGCACCGAGGAGCTCCTCGAGGCGTGCATGGACGCGGTGCTCGCGCAGTACGCGCGGCGGAAGGGGCTCGTCGCGAAGCCGCGGGCGGCTTCGCCGAAGGCGATGGCGTCCGCCTCCGCCCCTGCCGCGACGCCTTCGCGCGCGATCCCGGCGGCCGTGAAGCGCGCGGTCTGGCAGCGCGCGGGAGGGCGGTGCGAGTGGCCGCTCGAGGGGGGCGGCGTGTGCGGCTCGACCGTCCGGCTCGAGTTCGATCACGTGAAGCCGGTCGCGTGCGGAGGAGCCTCCACGATCGACAACATCAAGGTGCACTGTCGCCCCCATAACCAGCACGCCGCCCGGCTGGTCTTCGGGGACGACTGGATGGATCGCTTCAAGCGGCCGAAGGTCGGAACGGGGTAGACAGGTTCTTGAGTGGCTCGCCCGCGTAGGCAGCGGGGTCGCGATGGCGGTCGCGGTCGGGATCGGGATCGGGGTCGGGGTCGCGGTCGGGGTCGCGTGCGGGATCACGGTCGCGTTCGCGGTCGGAGCGGTCTTCGCAGCCGGAAGAACCCGGTGCGTGATCGAACGTCGCGACTCGCCGATGGGCGAGTCGACTCCGGGAAGCGGACCTTAGAAGGCTCGCTCCGTCAGCGTGCCCGCGGCCTCGCGGAGCGCGCGGCGGTGGACGCCGTCGGGGACCTCTTCCAGCGCGGCGAGCGCGTCGCGGGTGTGCTCGCGGGCGCGGGCGCGGGCGTCCTCGACGCCGCCGACCCGCTTCACCACGGCGATCACGTCGGCGGCGACGGCGTCGCCGTCCTCCTTGCCGTCCACGAGGAGCGCGAGGCGCTCGCGCAGCCGCGGCTCCGCCTCGCAGGCGCGGATGAGCGGGAGCGTGGCCTTGCCCTCGAGGAGGTCCGTGCCGAGACGCTTGCCGAGGAGCCGAGGGTCGGCGCCGTAGTCGAGCGCGTCGTCCACGAGCTGGAAGGCGATGCCGATCCCCTCCCCGAACCGGACGAGCGCGTGCGGGATGCGGCCCACCTCGCCGGCGGCCCAGGCGCCGGCGGCGGCGGCCCAGCCGAAGAGCGAGGCGGTCTTGCCGATCACGACGTCCATGTAGTCCTTCTCGGTGGCCGAGAAGGAGCCGCGGAGGGAGAGCTGGAGCACCTCGCCCTCGACGAGCCGCCGCATCGTGGAGAGGAGCGTGGGCAGCGCGGCTGACCGGCCCTGCTCGGCGGAGACGATCTCGAGCGCGCGGGTGAGGAGCCAGTCGCCCGAGAGGACGGACACGGCGTTTCCCCAGATCACGCGCGAGGCGGGCTGGCCCCGGCGCACCGGGCCGTCGTCGATGACGTCGTCGTGCAGGAGCGTCGCGGAGTGGGTGAGCTCGGCGGCCACCGCGTAGGGGACCGCAGTCTTCATGTCGCCGCCGCAGGCGCCGCAGGAGAGGAGCGTCACCATGGGCCGGATCCGCTTGCCGCCTGCGGAGACGAGGTGGCGCGCGGCGGCGCGGAGCTTCTCCTCGGCGTCCGCGGTGGCCCGGGTGAGCTCGCTCTCGAGGGCGAGGAGGCTCTCGGGAAGGGCCGGCACGTCGGCGAGGGCCGCCTGCGCGCGCTCGGGCCGGACGCCGCGCTGGGCGCTCGCGTCGAGCTGCGAGAGGATGGCCTGCTCCTTCGCCATGTGCGGCGCCTCCGGGGCCTTCAACGAAGATTGAAGGGCGCCCGGCATATAACGCGGGGGACGGCGCCCGGTCAACGAATGGCAGGACCGGCGATCGGCGGGGGCGTGACGCGCTCCCGTCTCCGGCGCGGAGGGCTCCAGGCGAGTTGCGCTCGGCGTGAACCTCGCGTCGAGCCTCGGTGAATCTCGTGCCAGTATTCCGCGCCACGTGCGGCAGCGAAGCGGTCTCGGTTGCAATCGCTGTCAGGGTCGCGGTCGCGGTCGCGGTC